>OIZR01000038.1_pt1 | contig 116039 bp, 111 predicted proteins | sample 1588591 | NCBI WGS metagenome assembly OIZR01 (sample SAMN03283249) | human gut metagenome | biome: human-associated habitat; material: feces | host: Homo sapiens | place: USA | collected 2013 | reverse complement strand
AGTCGGCCCTATTCTGATTCTCACAGGTACAGCATATTGTTACATTATCATATCCTTCTCCCCAGTCTTTTGGAAGTTCGACCTGGAATCGGTGGATCCGTTTTGTAATAATCATAAAATAAAGGTCGCCTCTCGCCCGGATCCTCTTCCAAACTTCGGGCCGCCATTCGTCCGCTTCTTCCACAAAGAACTCCGAGGTCATACAGGTGTACACAGATCCCCCATCCGGTTGTAATTTATACATACCCTTTCGCTCTCGTCTAACCAGCAGATCAAAGCTGGATGTTCTGGCCATGATGCTGCTGTCTTTCTCAAGTTCAGCGTCTCTACGGTATACATAGCAGTTCAGACACCCAGGACTTATTTTCTTGCAGCCATGCCAGGGGTTCCACGTTGCCATAATGCCACCTCCTAAATATTAAAAGCCTTATGGTATATTTCAAAAAGGGCTGGAGCAATGACATCTTTCTTTTCTATAAACTGGAAGTTGTTGGACTGTGATTTGCTGTTCTTATGTATCAATGCTTGTAGGGAAATCAATTATATTCATTAATTTCCCTCGATATTCCTGTGTCTCCTCCCATGCAGATAATTCTATTTTCTTTTCCAGTCCTCTCTGCACACCTAGCAAACGTTTTATGAGTGCAGGATGATTTATATCATCTTCGTAAATATTTTCACAGAAATCAGCACTAGCAATTAAAGGTAAGTAGATACCTGCAAAAAAATGAATCCCATAAATATTGTTTTCATTACTATACGCCTTTTTTTAATACTTAAACGCAAAATCTAATGCAAAGGAATCTGCTTTCAGTTCCGAAATTTTCCGTTCATTTTCCGAATGTAGCGGCGTATCTGTATGACCAAAATAATGATGTCCTATTTCATGTCCAATCAAAAAAGCAAGTGCGATTTCATTGATTTCTCTAGAGTAAGCAATATATTTATCTGTAAAATCATCCTCATATAAGCAATCGCATATCATCATTTTTATTTGAATATAATTAAAATCATCTGTTGATTCAGTATGAGTTTTATATCTACACCTATTAATTTCTAATAGGTCGTACAGTACACCCCTTTCTACTTCTTGCAAATTTTCATTGAACATAAATAATATTGCAAATAAATCACTTAGCAATCTTACTTGTGTATCAATATCTTCTCCAATTTCAACGTAATATGATCCATCGCTATACTTTGGATATGCCCTACCTATGATGCCTTTATACTTATCAACATGTGCAATTTTTATGTGTTGTAGAATTTTCAATAGCTTATCATCATCACAGCTTTCTACCACAGAAGTAATAATTATATCAATAACCATATCGTTACTGTATGGTACTATATCTTTTTCTAAATCCAAACAAAGTGATTTCATTTCATCTTCGCTTAAACCTAAAATAGCTTTGCCTTCTTTAAACATATCAGCAAATTTTTTTATTTGTTCACGTTGAACATGTTTCTTACTTATTCTATCTCTAAACACTTCATCTACTTCCATCATTTATCCAACCCCTTTACTCAAATCTTCCTTCGCTTTTTTCTCTTTTTGTCTTTTATTTAAAGTATATCTACATAATATTTTCCATTAATATTGGAAAAAGTCACTTTTGTAGGGAAAAAGTTCATTCCCATGGCTGCCATTCCAACAACACTACAGACCCATTCACTTAGTTCATTCGGAAGTCGATAGCACTCAGATTCTCCATCTTTTAGAATTGTTACTATTGGAGTGAATTTCTGATCCACCCCAACTGATAATACATCAAAAGTCTGAGAACCATCATGTAACGGCAAAAGGAGTTGCTTCCTTGAATCAAAATATACCTTTCCACCTCTTGGGTCCAAATACGATTCTTCATCAAAGGGAATTACAGGCTCAATGGGCAGTTTGCATTTTCTCTGATCAAAATACCTTGCCAGCTGTTCACAAGCAAACGCATTAAAGTATTCACCCTGCATATCTATATCAGCCCGGATCTGTTCGACAGATTCAAAATGGTTCATAAAATTAAGCAAAGCATTGAATACAACCAAATTATCAGAATAAATACCAGAGTACGATTTGTACCAAGCTGGTTGCCATTCACAAATAAGACGATATAGCTTTTTGTAAAGCTCTAATTGAACTTCACTCAAGTAAAACCAACCTACGTCCAGAATCTTTTTGTTAGTGCTTTCATCAAACGATTGGTATCGAAAGGAATCGCATAACCCCTTCAACAGCTTAGAAATGATTCCCGCCATCATATCTGCCATACGAAGACCTGGATGTTCCGTAGAATCGGCTTCATCTGAATTATTCAGTCCTATTTCACGAGCAGACTTTAGGGTTTTGCTTTCTTCCTCCGATTCACCTTCTTTATCAATAATCAGTGAATAGTTCTGTATATCTTTTTCCTGTAGATACTTATTGAACCCATCAAAAGGCATATGATAATCCCAATCAAGCTCTGGAGCATCTGAAATCTCATCTAATATGAGTATAATTTCTTGAAATGCCATCGTCTCTGCTTGCTTCAATTCCGAATTATTTTTATTACATTCAATCCTATCTCGGAAAAACTTCTTTAGTTCCTCAAAAAAGTCTTCGGGTGATTCGTAGAGGCACTTAATGATTTCCTGCGGACGATATATAACGAGAGCCTTTGTAATGGAATACTTCATTAAGTCTGCATCAATGAGAAAACTGTTTCTGTACCCTTGAAAAACCTGTAACACAAGGTATTCGATCTTGCTGGAAACAGAAAAATAAATATGAATATCCTCGTCAAAAAGCGACAGGAAATCATTTACAAACTGAGCGTTCTGCTTGTTGAGGGAGGCAAAACCATACTTGAATTGTTTTTGCTGAAACATCGTACTTTTGATTTCACCATTACGATCTTTTCTGTCTGCGTACTTGGCCTCAAAAAAAGCATGTCGTTGCAGAATATCATCCTTCTTGGCTGACCATCCTACAATCATGGTTACGAAATTATCATAATAATTAGACGCACTTACTGTCTGGTAGTTGATTTTTCGGCTATGCTCAGACTCATCATAGTAGAAATTATATTTAGACATTTTGTAACTCCTCCTTCATATAAATGATAATTTAGAAGCAACTGCCCAAGAGATCATTTCAACCACCTTATCAAGCCGCTAAATTCCGATTTAAGAAATATATTTAATCCGCTAAACAATATGTCTCCAAATTACATTGGCATTCAATTTTTATTCAGACAGCCAATCATCCATGCAAACACGCTCCTGTGGCTGTCTTTTCCTCAAGATGTGCACATATATATCTTAACATCAATTATTCAATAAATGCATACATTTTTATATATTTATACTTTAAATTTTTCATCAGTAATAGCACTTGAATATAAAATTCAATATCTATAATTGACCCCGGCCTTCTGCGCCTGGCTCATCTGATCCTTCCGATCTATCAAATACACCTTACTCCCCTTCTTGAACCTTGCCCCAGTCTGTTTAAACCAGAAAGGTACATCATATTCCACACATTGTTCCATGGAATCAAGTATCCAGGCAAAGTCGCAGATTCTTGCGTCCGGCCCGGACTCGCCTCCGCAGGTAACCCCTTCTATCTTCCCCGTGGCCAAATACTTCCGGATATCAATCTGCTCCAGCATCGGTTCGTGAATCACAGTCCGATGTTTGATCGGCAAATTCAGAAACAGAGGAAGACGGTAGTCAGCCCGGTTCTGGTTCTCACAGGTACAGCAGATCGTCACATTTTCATATCCGCTTCCCCAGTCTTCTGGTAATTCCACCTCAAAACGGTGTATACGTTTGGTAATAATAACGAAGTGCAAATCGCTGCGCCTGCGAATGATATCCCATGCTTCCTCACGCCATTCATCTGCCTCATCCAGAAAGAAATCAGAGGTCATACAGGTATACACACTCTCGCCATCCGGCTGCAGCTTGTTTTCCCCCTTGCGGTTACGTTTGATTGGCATATCAAAGCTGGAGGTGCGGGTCACGATACTGCTGTCCTTACCAAATTCAGCGTCCCTCCGATAAACATAACAATTTGCACAGCCCAGGCTGATTTTTTTACATCCGTGCCATGGATTCCAGGTTGCCATATCACCACCTCCGGTTTCCTCCATCAAATAAGCCGGGAGCGCCTTTTCTCTTTCATCAAGCCCTTATTGTCCGACCTCATAGACCATCAGGCATTCCCTCTCTCCGGTTTCTTTTTCTGTCATTCGTTCCCGGACTTTGAACCCCTCTGCCAGATAAAAGGCCATTGCCCCTGTGTTCTTTTCAAACACATGCAGGGACAGCCTCTTCTTTTTCACCGTTTCAATCAGCTGATGGCCGATTCCCTGTCCCTTATGTCCTGCCGCCACAAAAATCCCGGCAATGTATTCCGCATCCATTCCGATGAATCCCAGAATTTCTCCATCCTCCTCGTACACATATACCTCCGCATTGGGTAATACTGATTTTACAGAATTGAAATTCGTCTTCCAATACTCTGCATCTATAAAGGAATGAGCTTCCAGATTTTCCTCCAGCCATATGTTCATAATCTTGTCTAAATCCCGAAATTCAAATAGTCGAATCATCTCTCTGCCTCCTTACCTCTTCTCTCTATTATATCGGACCAGCCTCTATCACGCAAGCCCCAAAAGAACATTTGTTCGATTTTGTAAAACTGTTGGTTACTATGTCTCTACCAAAACCAGCGCCCGATCATCATTATCATAATACGAGATGATTTTCTGCGGTCTTGCTCTTGCTCCTACTATCTCATGGATATATCACTTAGCCCAGGCTCCTCGTTCTCCTCGACAGAAATATCCTGACAAAGCGCCGCCTGCTGATGCTCTTCCGTCTCTTGTTCCGGCCCTCCATCGAGAAAAACGCCTAACTTGTTTGGAACGTAATCAGACAGCCATGTGCCTCCAAATGTCCCATAACTACGCAGCCTCCATATCGCCAGCTTTCCGACATTGATTTTCACATCCTCAAACGGAAACAGCAGGTTGGTTAATCCATCATGACAAAATGACCTCACATTTTTAAACTTTGTCCCTTCCAGTAAGATATCTTCCTGCGCCAATAGTCCATTGATCCCATCCACCCATTCCTGTATATCGCCTCCGCAGCCCTGCAAAATCAGTCCAGCCATCACCCAATTTCATTTATATCACGTAAAAAGGCCAGCCAATTTTTCGTCGGCTGACCTTGAATTTTTCCCATATATCACTGAAATACCTTCCTGCATCTGTGGAAGGGCCAAAAAATCGGGGCTAAAAACGGCCATTTTTTGCCCTGTTTTTCGCTCGATTTTTGCTCAAAAGCCACTATATCTTGTGGTTTTAACCTCTATTTTTTCTTAAAACCACAATTCTGCATCATTATCACCGACTCGACTGTTGTCCCATATTCCAAGGGAAGTTCTTTCACTTCCTCGCCGTCAATCGGCACAGGGAAATTGAACACAATGTTTTTAATCCAACAGCCGTCCTTCCTCTTTTCCGGAAACATATCGATTCGCTCAATAAAGGCTTTCATAAACTCTTTCTGCTCCGCTTCCGTTGCAGAATTGTAGACTTCATCAAACGCCAATAAAAGCTGATAGATATTATCACCGGAAATTTTCTCTTGTCTGATGCTGCGGATCTGATTTTGCAGCTCGTCAATCTGCGCTTCGATTTCACCTATCATATCATACTGTTCATCATAACGGCGCTGCAAATCCAAAATTTTTCTGTCATAATGGGCATCGTTAATGTCTAAGGTGTCCATCTGACGCTCCAATCGACCTTTTGTACCTAAAACCTGCTTTAACTGCCCTTGCAGAACAGCAACTTGTTTTTCCATATCTGCTGTATCAACAGCCGTTCCGATCTTCGCTTTAATTGCTTCCACAAACCGAGGCTTGTTGACCATAGCAGAAATGATTTTTGCCACCATTTTATTGATTTCCGTTTGCTCAATGTTGAGCCGGAAGCTGCATTCATGTCCCGTGGCTGTGACCGTGTTTTTGCAGTAGTAATAATACCTTGTTTTCTTGTCCTTGCTATGAGCTTTGGCAATATTGCCGTACATACTTTTGCCGCAGCATGGACATTTCAGGATGCCGGACAGGATGTGTGCATGGTCTGGATTATTCACCTTTTCCCGCTTAAAGGAATTGAGCTTACGTTTATCCTGTGCCAGTGCCCAATCTTCTTCGGATATGATAGCTTCATGCTGACCCTCGTAGATAGGGAACTCCGATTGCTCAACCACGTGCATTTCATTTCTCGTACCCTGTTTCTTTTCGGTTCTCCGTCTGCCATAAGCGATTTTACCCATATAAACAGGATTGTCAAGCACATCCAGCACAAAATCCCTCGAAAATCCGGGAATGGTATTGTTCTGCCGCAGCTTCTTTACATAGCCATTCCGGTTCAGATATTTGGCAACTCCGGCAACACCATCGCTGGTGTGGATATAGCGGTCATAGATGACACGGATAACTTCAACCTCATCTTCAGCAATGACGAGATTACCGTTTTCCAGCTTGTAGCCATAGGGAGCAAAGCCGCCGTTCCACTTACCCTCACGAGCCTTTTGCTCTCGTCCTGCCATTGTCTGTGTTCGGATATTCTCTCGCTCAATCTCCGCAACCGCAGACAGTACCGAAATCATCAGCTTACCGGCATCCTTGGAGCTGTCAATGCCATCTTCTACGCAAATCAGATTGACTCCAAAATCCTGCATGAGCTGCAAGGAGTTCAAAACATCTGCTGCATTTCTGCCAAACCGGGAGAGCTTAAAGACGAGTACATAAGAAACGCCATCTTTTCCATCTTGAATGTCGTTCAGCATCCGCTGGAACTCCTGCCGTCCTTGGATATTCTTTCCGGAAAATCCCTCGTCAGAATACTCTCCGGCAATAACCATATCCTCGTATGCCGCATATTTCCGCAGCTTATCTCGCTGGGCATCCAAGCTGTACCCATCAACCTGTATGGCGGTGGACACTCTTGTATATAGATAACATTTAATTTGCTTCTTTTTCAGAATCGCCACCTCCCTCATCCATTTCCTTTACCATCAATCCTTCGTTGCGGACATAATACTCCAAAAGCCAAAGGACATAGTCCGGTGCATGGCGATTATCCAGTTCCCACTCCGTCATGGTGCGATATGGGATATGGACACATTTGCAGAAGTCCTTCCGGTTCATGCCTGTGCTTTCCCGCAACTTTATAATTCTGTTTTTACTATCCATTTGATTTTCTCCATAAAACAAAAATACACGTTGCGTACTTATTATAGCATAGCTACTCTAAGTACGCAACGTGTAAATTGCAAATTTTTACGCAGCTTGTTTATTCAAAGGCTGCGCTTGTTTATCATCGTCGGAACACTCCGTTTCTTTCAGAGCATCCGCTTCTTTATTTTCCAAGACCTGATGACCATACTTTTGAATCAACCGGGTCATTACATCCACACAGCGGTCAAATGCCGCATTATATTTTGTTTCCTCATAATATTTAGTCAATAGGCAAATCCTCCATAAATTAAAGTTCCATATCCCGTCCGTGCTTGTGGGCAGGGATTGTGTGTTCACGAGTTTCCTTTCCTCTGGCGAGGATGGCAGAAAGAAAAGCCCTGACCCGTTCTGCTGCGATTTCCAACGCATCCAGATAGGGCTGGGCTTTTTCTTTCAGTGCTTGATATTTTTCGTCCAGTTCATCATGCCGCTGTTTCCAGATGGAAGCGGATTTTACAGCGGAAGCCAATTTTTCTTTCAGGCGATCATTCTCAGCATTGAAGATAATTCCGTTTGTTGCGTACCGTTTCAGGGTATCGCACTGGTCTGCTGTGAGGGTGACATTTCCGGTAAAGGAATTTTTCTTACCCATCGCTTCAATATCCTGCACGGTCATTGCTACCGTCTTTGCTGTCTTGGTTTCCTTTTGCAGAGCTTTCAGTTTCTTTTCTTGTTTCTCCACAGCGAATTGGGTATCCGCCAATGTCTGCTCCGATTGTGCCACCTGTGCTGTCACAGCTTCCAAACGCTGGGTTTCCGCTTGCACCTTAAACTGGGTAACGGTCAGATGTTCCTCGGTGCTGCCACGCTCTCCACGCTCCACATCGGTGTATCCGGCAGCTTGCATGAAATTGAAAAAGTCATCCTGCAACACACTGTAGGATGACTTCAAAATCTTTTTACCTTTTGTGTTCAGCATGGGATTGCCGTCCCCGTCAAGAACGGGTTTGGATTTCCATTTCTTACTGCGGCTGACCTGCATGATCGTTTCCTTGACTGTTCCCCGGAGGGCTTCATCCTTGCACCGCTTCGACCAGAGAATCTGTTTTTCCACCACCGGGATATAGACCACATGGAGGTGGTAGTGGTACACATCCTCGCCAAGAGCTTCGGACATTGCCTGATTGCGCTCATCGGCGTGCATGACGGCGGAGAGAATATACTGCTCTCCGCCCACAACCTCCACGGCAGCTTTATAAGCATCGGCATAAAACTGTTTGGCAAATTCATAGCCGCCGTGATTGTAAAAGTAAGCGGAGTTCACATCGAAAACCAGCTCACCGTATTTCACGGCATCCGCTTTCAGACCTCTGGTAGAGATCACCTTGTCCTGTTCCATCTGGGTAAACATTTCTTCGTAACCGGCAGTCGGCTCTTTGAAATGAATGTTCAGAGAAGAACGCTCCGGCACGATGTCCTGATTGCTGTAACTGTCTTTTTCCCGTTCATTGTGTTCCTGCACCTTTGCCAGATCATCGGCAGTTTCAATGTCCTGATGGCGGGCAACGGTGCGGTCAATTCCATCATTTCTTGCCATGGGTCATGCTCCTTTCCGAGAGGATTTGCGAGGGACGAGGGGCTTTCGAGAGGCACTTTTTCAAAGTGTAATAACCCACTATTACACTTTCATCCATACTGGCTGCAAAGTGCCGTGGGCTCTCCGAGGGCTCCTCCGGAGAGGGGGTGCGGTCACTGCGGTGACCTCTGCTGTCCAGTCCGAAAAATGTCCCCGGCCTTTTTCTCTTGTCCAGCCTGTCTGCCAGCGGAATTGCACCACAATCCCTTGCAGACAGCGGCAGCGAACAATCCGCAGTTTTGCCGATTGTATTCACTGCCAGTCCATAGGAAGCACTGCGGCACTTCCTATGGGGACGGGAGCTGCGAGGGGATAAGATACGCCGCATCATCGCTCCCTCCGTTTCTGCCACACGATGTCATAGCCCAGCACATCGGCAAGCTCGATGACCTCTTTGTAGCGGATGCTCTCTCTTTGGAGCTTTGCAGAAAGGTTGGATACGCTGTCCGACCAGTCGTGTTCCTCCGCCAGTCTGTCCACAACCTCCTGCATGGTGAATCCGGCACGGACGATCTGTGCCTTGATTTCGTTTCGTACATTACTCATATTGAAAAACCTCCATAATTTTGTTCATGAAAAAGCGAAGCAACTGCGCCCATTGGCGTGTCCGCTTCGCTGTACCGTGTAATATCTGATTTTCATAAAATGCGATAGAAATACCGCCTGTGATGTCCTGCCCATAAGCGACCCTATCCCATTTCACTGTTTTGTTTGCTTTGGTCTGAAACAGTGAAAACAGCCATATTTTCACAAAGACTGTTCACTGTCCAGAGAAGCACTGTTTCGCAAAATAATTTCGTCCTGCGGTAAAAAATTTTGCTGTTTCCATTACCTTTGATTTTCCATCCCTCAAAACAAGGGTGCTGCGAATGCTTCCACGGCAGTAAAACGACAGTAAGCAAAAAATACGTGTACCAAGTGTACGGTTGACACTCGGCTCCATCCGGTACGGATGGTACACGTATTTCTGAGTTACTGCTGTTTTCACAGAAACGGTCTTTGCAGAAGCTCGATACCCACAAACCCTCTGGCAAAGCGCCCGCCGCCGATGTTGACCTTGTTGGTGTATTCAAGGTTATATCGGCTCTCATTCTGTTTCAGGAAGGAACAGAAGCTCTTTTGAGAAAGGCTGTTCAAAGCGTTATCATCACACCACTGCTTATAAACAGCGTACAGATTTTTGGAGCTTGCTTCATAATCCGCACGGAAGCGGATATATCCCTCGGAAGCCAGAAAGTCAATGATGTTGTTTCCGTCCGAAACGGCATCGTTCAGATTGTCCAAAGCCGACTGGCTCAGAGTAAAATGAAAATCATTTGCAATCAATCGGTGCAGTCCCTCCAATGCCCAGAGGAAAATGCCCTCCGCTTCGGCAGCCATCTTTTCTGCAATATAGGGATCGTCTTTTCTGTTTGGGTCTTTCTCCTTGGTTGTCAGAATGATCTGCCTACGGAAGAAACCAACACTCCGGTCATGGAGGGCTTGCAGAACACCGTTTCCAAGTCCGATGAACCGCACATACAAATCTCCCTGATAGCTTTGCTGTCGCTTTCTCTCCAAATCCATAGGCAGCTCTGCGGTGATAATTGCCTTGATGTTGTTGGTCTGGGGAAGTGCTTCCAGCTTCATATCATCATCCAGCATCAAAAGCTCATGTTCCAGATCAGCACGGGCGAAGTTGCTGGTCTCCACCTTTGCCACGCTTCCGGTTTTCATGTTGGTTCCCAACAGCGCACGAAGAACAACGCCGATCCGGCTCTTGCCTTCGCCGCCCTTTCCAGTGAGCATGAGCATCTTCTGCCCTTTGGTTGAGGGAATGAAGCAATAGCCGATAAATTCCTGCAAGGTCAAAATGTCCTCCGGCTCCAAAAGCTGGGACAAAAAATGCAGCCATATCACAGGCTGCGGAGCGTCTGGCGCATAGGCAACTGGTAAGCGATTGCGACAGTAATCTTTTTCCGTACTGAATGTGCCATCCAAATGATAGGTGCCGTTTGCCACATGGATGCGGTCTTGATACAGGAGAAGATCATCGGCACAGCATTCCATTCGCATTACATCCAGCAGATTTGTGACCCTTTTTGCAATGTTGCTGGTCACATAGGGCTTGATACGATCATAGATTTCTTTTTTCAGCCTGTTTTCATCGTTCACAATGCCATTGACTGTAAAAAAAGTTCCGTTTACCGTAATCATGGGATAGTCCCTGAGAAATTCTTCACAGAAAATGACTTCGTTGATTGATTTCCCGTCAAACCATACCGCAATATCAGCGGACGGGTTCTGTGCTGCTTCTTTGCTCATGGTGCAGTTCCTCCTTTTTCTTTCGTGCTACATAGTCCTGAAGGAAAGCAACCTTGCCCTCCTTCATCAGCCCGTCCACCAGTGCAACCCGTTCTTCCAAAGTGCCTACGGTCAGAATGTCCGCCAGATATTCGATGTGGTCGAGCATCTGACAGGCTTCCACAAACCGGTCATCCAGCTTGTCCTCCGGTGTTTTGGGTGCATACCGCACTTTCCAATCTTCCAGCAGATGCAGATAATCCGTCAGCACCCGGAAGCAGAGCATTTCATCCTCCCGGAACTGACGGATATGGGGGCGTTTTGTCTTGTGTGGAGCTGCCACGGCTTGTCCCGGCTCGGTGCTGATGCCGAAGTCCTCCGCCAGTCTTTGCGCCGCTTCGAAGTTGCTGAGATCAAACAGCTTTGCCACAAAGTCGATCACATCTCCTTTGGCTCCGCAGCCGAAGCAATAGAAATAGTCCTCGTTCAGCTTCAAGCTGGGATGCCTGTCATTGTGGAACGGACAGCAAGCCATACCGTTTCGGTTGACCCGCAGCCCGTAGTGTTCGGCAGCTTGTCTGACTGGGACAGCCGCCTTGATGGTTTCATAGATTGTCATTGAAAATCCTCCATTTCATAGTTTTGAAAAAGAAAAACACCCGCCGGGTGGCAGGTGCTTCGCTCCTTCTACTATGGTTATGCCAGATTTCGCAAAAAACAGGCTAATCGGAGGACAACCCTGTTTCAAAAAACAGGACAGCAGTAGATTTCTTCACATTTGGATGATATAATGATGGGAAAAGGAAAACAGGACAGGAGGACGAATATGAATCAGAAATTGATGACGCTGGATTTCTGGCAGGATACGGTCATCTACGAAGCGAAAACGCTGCCCACCGGCACACTTGCCTGTGATGCGCTGAATGTATCCGCCGATACACTTGCCCGGATGAACGAGCAGTGCGACAAAATCAATCTGCTTCTGGGGAAGCTGAACGACGCACAGGACGCTTCGGCATTGTTTCCTATGGTAAGAGAAGCTGCGCTGACGATGCTTGATATTCTCAGCGTTACCCCTCCGTTTTCCTATATGGACATTCCAAAGCACCGGGAACGGATTCAGACGGTCTTTACTGCGGAGAACGCACAAAAATATGTAGAGTTCGCAATAAAGGCAACAACCAATTCATTGCCTTTTGAGGAAGTCCCCATGTATGCGGATGCCATGATGCTTCAACGCTACACGGCAGTTTTCGGGCATCTGGCGTACTCCCTTGGTGAGTATCAAAAGGCTATGCTTGATTTTGCTGAAAAAACGGATGGAAATGAAGCAGATCGTACAGCAGAAGGATTTGCAAAGCTGTTTGGTACCTGTTTTCCACCGGAGTTCTCCGTTACGGAGGGCAATGCCTGGATGGCTGCATCCAATAACTCTGTCCAGTATGTTTCTGCGCTCCGTCCCGGCTATGATGTGCCGATGCTGGTCAAGCGGATGCACTTCCTTACTTTTGTGGGGATGTTCCGTACGGACTTGTTTGAGGGTCTGTGCGTGGGTCACGCACCAAAGAAATGTCGTATCTGCGGCAAATGGTTCCTGACCACCAATGCAAGGCATACCAAATACTGCGGCGGATATGCGCCGGGGGACAAGCTGCACCGCACCTGTCGGCAGATCGGCAATCTGAAAGGCAGAACCCAGAGAGAACTTGCGGATGATCATCCGCTGAAACAGATATATGAGAAGCGGCTGAACACCATAAACCGATATATCAAGCGTGGCACACTGGATGCGGAACTTGCCAAGGCGATGAAAAAGCTGGCAAAGGATAAGATGCTCCGGGCAATCAGTGATGTTGCCTATGCCCGTGGGGATTATGAAACGGAAATGGAACAGGACGCTTTGCAAAGTGAAGCTGAAAAGAAAATTTGAAGTTGTGGAGGTGAAATGAAGTGGAAATAACGCCAAATGGTTTACAAAAAGAATTGACGACTTTGCTATCAGAGCTGGTTTTTGATACAGGATTTAAAAAGAAAAAAATCGGATGGTTAACTCGAAAGGTTGGAGAATGTGAACAATTTTTTACTATCACTTTCACAAGGGATCGTGGTTTGCCGGGGAATCTCTATTCTGTAAATTTTACGCTTTCATTTACATATAAAGAGGTAGATAGACTTACAAGTTTATTTTTAGGAATGGAATATGACCCTAAGTGGTCTACGGGTGCATGGATGTTCTATACACAAATTCCAAACTACACAATGAGCACGTTTAAGTATTGTTCCGATGAACCTATGCAGACTTATGCTGAACGCATTGCAAATTACTTTAGAAAATATGCACTTCCGTATTATGAGAAAATTGATACGTTAGAAAAAGTTGCAAAAATCTTTGAACAAACTGCATCCGCAAAAGACAGCGATAAAGCGAGAAACTTTTTTGTTGTCCGCCGTTTGCGGGGGAGTGAAGATGATTGCTGTTATGCGGCGATACTTTGCGTGCAAGGAAAATGGAACAAATTGAGAGACTTTCTTCCTATAGCAAGAGAACTTAGCATAGAAGAAAAAGAGCGCATAGAAAAATATATTTCAGATAAATAATCAAGCGCACAACTTCCAGTTTGTCTAAGAGAAAATATGTCCTCACGGAAGCCGAAGGGGAGGTGCGCTTATGCTGAGAGAATATTCATGGGACATGACCGGGTACAAGCCAAAGTCCTTTCCCGATACGCCCGACAGTGGCATTACAAGATATATGGCAGAGCGCATCTTCCAACTGGAACCGGAGCTGCCAAAGGCAGAGAACATCAATGATTACATTCTGTCTGCTCTCCGGGAAAAGGATTTGAAATACTTTTCGTTTTTCCTGCACCATTACGAGCCACAGCTTAACAATCGCATCAAAAGCTTTCTTGGCGTAGACAGCGGCGATCAGTATGACCCAGAGCGTTTTTTGGATATAAAACTTTCCTGCCGGGAGGCTATGCTCCAGAAGCTGCCGGACTATGCCCCTGAAAAGGGTGCTGAATATGCTACCTACATTTATCCCTTCATACGGGATGCCATGCTCCGTTTTCGCATGGGCGAAGAACAATGGTCGGTATCCTCGCTGACCAGCTATAAGATGCTCCGCACCATGGCATGGCTTTACCACAACACAAAAGATGCCATTGCTGAATTTTCAAAAAAATATAACTGCGATCTTGCGCTGGCAGAGGAATATTTGAAAGTTGTCCGTGGTATCCGCAATCAGCAGCCATTCTTTGTGACCGAGCAGGACGAGGACGGCGAGGAAACAGGCGAGGATGTGACCCGTGACTATAGCTGGAACTATGCCGATATTCTATGGGATGGTATACAGGCTGAAAAGGTGCGGAAAGCATTTGAAAAGCTGAACTACCGGGAACAAACCTTGTTGGAAAAACGGCTTGCCATCTGCATGACCTGTGGGCGTGTCGGTTCATGGAAAAACCGCCCTACCTTTGAAGAATTGGCTGTCATGTTTGAGGGCAGCTCCGCCAGCGGTGCGGAACGAGCCTACCGGAAAGCAGCGGAACATCTGACACTGCTGTTGGTAGAAAACGGCGGTATCCATGCAGTCCGGCTGAAACAGAAGTCCAAAACCAAACGAAAAAAGAAAATTGCCACCGCAGTCTACGAATATCAGGCAGACTGCGATGGCGAATGGGGAGAAATTTTATTCGATTTTGAAAACGGCACAGGGTCGATTGTCCGGCTTGCCGACTGGGATACCATGATTTCCAATGTTTTTGCAAAACGGGTGATCCGGTATCTGCTGAATTGCGAAAATGATAGATTGCCAAAAGAAACCATGTTTGCGTTTGAGATGTATGAATAAAGGCGAGTAAAGTTTACCAGCCATAAGAAGAAAAAACTCGAAAATAAAAAAAGCCGCTGCCGCATGGTTGGTTCCATGTAGCAGCGGTTTTTCACCGGCAGCATTCAATCAATATTCAATAGGCAAATTATGCTGCTTCAAAAAAGACAGTTTATCCCAATATCCTCTCTGGAACAGAATTTTACCATTTACAACATGGAAGAAGCCGCATCCCCGCAGTCCCAGCGGGTCTTTCCACTCCAAAATTGCCCATTGTCCATCTTCAAAAATATTCTCTACAATGGCTGTCATATCGGCAGTGGCAAATTCTGCTGTAAACATTTCTCTGATTGCGTCTATCCCGATCACAGGCTCATTGGTCACCTGATGGTTGGTTGCATTATCATGGTACAGGCTCACGATTGCATCTACATCGTGGCCATTAAAGGCATCTACCCATTTGCATACTACTTCTTTTGGTCGTAACATCATGATTTCCTCCATATATCTTTGTCTACTGTTTTCATTATACAATCTTCATGTAAAAAAGCAATTCCCCCATGAAAACAGGAATTGCTTTTTTATGTAGACTTGAGACAGTTATACTGAAGATTTGAACATAGGCTTACAATTCACGCCGCTTCCACTGATTCAATGCAGCAACGATACAAGCACCCACAACAGCGAATGTCAAAACGATAAAGGAAAGTCGGAATCCGTGCAGTGCCACCTCATACACATCGTAGTAGCGCAGAGGGGTCAGGTAATCCAAAATTTGATTTTCTGTGTATTCGGCTGTAAAGGCCAGAGCATAGGCAGCCAGCATGGAAATCGTACCTGTCCTCACCGCAGCCTTATAGGACATAAACAGGCTGGCAAACAGCAGCCCCAGAGCGAAAAAGAGGAACTGGGTAAAGAACATTCCCATGGTTGTGGTGAGCACTGCTCCCGGCTGTTCCAGACCGCCCAAAGGAAGAACGATTGTAAAATAATTACATAAACCGCTGAACAGGGCAAACACCAGCAGATTTACCGCCGAAACGATCACCTTCGCCAGTACAATGGTTTTCCGTTCCACAGGCTTTGTGAACAGGTATTCCGAGGTTCCGAACTTCTTTTCCTTCGCCACACAGGACAACCCCAGAGACATGGCATAAGGGAACGCCAGCAATCCTTCCCAGAAATAGATGCACACATACCAGCCAAGGGATGTGGTTAAATCGCCTTTGACCCCAAACATAATCATGATCAATCTCGGAAATTGGCTGACCATCGTTGCCATTTCATTCAGACTGTCCTGTAGAGACAGAAGCTCAAAATAGCAGAAACCGCACAGAAGCAGCATGATCCCTAACCAGATCAACAAGAGCCTTCTGGTTTGGCGGAACTCATTTTTAATCAATGTTTTCATGTTTGCACCCCCTTATGAACGAAACTGAATGTCTTTTTTCAGAAAGACACCGTAAGACAGCACCAAAAACAGGGTAACCAGCAGCACGCCCCAGCCAAGATAGGTCATATCATAGAAGCCAGTTTCGGAAATTTTTGCAGCTCCAAAGAAGGAGTATGGGGACAGGAAACTGATAGCCCGGTTACTGATGATGTTGGAGAAGCTGGTTATGCAATACTCCACAAACACGACTAATCCGGCGGTCAGCAGTGGGCTACGGTTGCGGGGAAACAAAATTCCCACCATCAGACCCATTGCAGCAAAGAACAGCGTAACAAGGGTGAGGGACAGAGCAATCAGAAAAAACTCTCCCCATGGAGTTCCGGAACGAAACATTGCCATGGCCAAAAAAGAAGCCAGCAGATACGCAGCACCTACGACCACCACTCCGATCAATACAGTCAATGCCTTTGCCCAATAGATTGTTTTCCGAGGAAAGGGCTTTGTAAACAGGTATTCCGAAGTTCCTTCCGTACATTCTCTGGTGTGAACGGAAATGCCGAAGTGCATTCCGAAAACGCCGGAGGCAATCATGAAAAAGCTGGTCAGAAACCCATAAATGCCCAACGGGGAAGTCAAGTATTCCATCGATACGCCGACACTCCTGTAAAAGTCCGTGGTGCCCATGGTTTCAAAGAGTTCCACGGAGGCAACATCCAGGAAGCTGTAATAAGTCGGTGTCATCAAAAAGATACACACAGCCAAGGCGATGGTCCAGCCCAGGATATAGGTTCGATGCCGTTTCAGTTCATATTTCAAAATGACCATACCTGACACCTCCTTACTCATAGTAGTGCATGAAGATTTCCTCCAAAGAGGGCTCTTCCAAAAGCACATCGTCCAAATGCAGCAGGTGAAGTTTATCAATGATTGCTGTGATATTGCCGTTATACATAAAGGAAACAGAGGTCTTGTCCGGGGTCTCAGAGAAATTCGCAATACCAGGCAGCTCCCAGAAATCACTGGAAATCGGTGTTTTGGTGGTAAGGCTGACCTTTTTATAACCGCTTTCCCGTAGCTCTCTGATAGACTGGATGCTCATGAGCTTACCCTCTTTTAAGATTGCCACCCGGTCACACAGCTTCTGTACCTCGCTGAGTACATGGGAGGAGAAGAAAATTGTGGTGCCCCGGTTGTTCTCCTCCTTCAGAATATCATAGAATGCCTGCTGGATCAGCGGGTCTAAGCCGCTGGTAGGTTCATCCATAATCAGCAGCTTAGGGGAAGTCATAATGGCAGACACGATGCCCACCTTTTTCTTGTTGCCCAGAGACAGGTCTGCAATCTTCCGGGACAAATCCAAATTGAGCCGTTCGGAAAGCTCATACATTTTCGTTTCACAGTTCATGGCGTACAGGTCGGCGGTGTATTGCAGTAGTTCCCGCACCTTCATGTTTTCATAATAGCTGTTCTCGCTGGGGAGGTAGCCCACATCTCTGGCAATGACACTTGCCTGACTCTGGCAGTCTAAACCGAAAATAGAAGCGTTGCCACCGCTGGGACGGATCAGACCCATCAGAGTGCGGATGGTGGTGGACTTACCCGCACCGTTTGGGCCAATGAAGCCAAAGAACTCGCCCTGATTAACTGTGAGATTGAGGTTGCTGATACCTCTGTGTTTCCCATAGTGCTTGGTCAGTTGGTTCAAGACAATAGCGTATTCACTCATTTTAAATATTCCTCCTTATAGAAATTGTTTTTTAGAATTGAAATGGTTTTTTCAAATTCATTCATAACTGTTTCAAAATCAAAAACGGCTGCGTTACGATAACGGGCTGCATACCCCTCCGCCATCACTAAAAGCATATTGTAAACAGGTTGAGCATCTTCGGGATTTTTGAACTTTAAGGAATCATCCTCTCGTAAAACCATTTCATTTCTGAAATTCCCTGCTTCCATCTTTAATGAAGCAAGTAGGTCATTGACTTCAGGAGAAGCCTCTTCCCAAACACTTGCCATAAATTGAGTAATAAACGGGTGTGTTTTCATTGCAGCCATTTTCATCTTGCTGGAAACCAGAATGCGGTTAAACAGATCGGTTTCTGAATCAAGTATCGTTTGGTCAAACGAAGGCATAATGATTTTCATACAATATTCCAACAGGTAGGTATACAGTTGTTTTTTGCTGCCAAAGTACTGAAATACGGATGCCTTTGAAATATGCGCCGTTACAGCAATATCGTTGACAGAAGCCTTATCATATCCAAACTTACCAAAGCACTGGAGTGCCGCATTGATGATGGTAATTTGCTTTTCCTCGCTTAGTGCAAAAAATTTGTCCATTTAATTTCTCCTTTCAAGTGACCGATTCGGTTATTCACAGTATAGCACCGATAACCGATTCGGTCAAGTGATTAGAAATCTAATTCTATGCCAACATCCACTACAAAAAAACGCCTGTACGAGCATTTCTCATGCCCGCACAGGCGGCTTGCTTTATCTTTGGCAATCAATCCAAAGGTTTATATTCTGTTACAGTTTTCAAGTAGGTTTCCGTATCGCCGTTGAGGATCAAATCCGCATAGGCTGCCGGATCGTTGTAAATCAGCCAGTCCAGTTCTGACCGCTGGTACATATTGTCTGCAACCTCGTTCTCCACGGCGGTGCAGTCTATAGAAATCATACTGCCGTCTGCATATTTCAGCTCGACACAAGCGGTGTCCATATTGAACTCACAAGAAATCACCTTATCCATAAGAACCTCCAAAATACGGGATTAAATCATCCCAAAATATTTCATTGCTTCTCGGATTGCGTTCTCTTTCTCGGACGGACACTGGGGCTGTCTGGAATCCTCCGCTTTCGGCAGATTGTAGTTCTTTCCGACCTCCAACCCGCACTTTCTTTTGATTTGAGAGATATACAGGTTAGATACCTTTAGTCCGCTATGCTCCAACACATAGTCTTTAATCTGCGTGTAGGTTGCCTTATCTTGAAAATCAGACATATCCATATCTTCCAAAGAGAACTCAACCCGAACCTTTTTCGAGTCGATCTCACCCTTGGAAAGCAAGACAACCGTTTCCACATGTGCAGCCTGCGGAAACATATCCACCCCCCATGCCACTTTCGCCTCATACCCCATCTTCCTGAACACTCCCAAATCTCTGGCCAGCGTCTCCGGGCCACAGGATACGTACACCACTTTCTCCGGTTTTATCTTCGCAACCGACTGTATAAACTCCTCCGTACTTCCGCTCCTCGGCGGGTCCATAAAGACAACATCAACATGTTCGCCGTTATCAGCCATTTTACTCATAAATGCCCCTGCGTCATTACAATAGAACTGCGCATTCTTAATCCCGTTAATCTTAGCATTTTGGGCTGCATCCCGTACCGCATCGCGGTTTAATTCCACGCCGATGACCCGGTCCGCCTCCTGGCTCGCCACGATCCCAATCGTTCCGATACCACAGTATGCATCAATCACCGTTTCCTTCCCGGTAAGGCCGGCCAGTTCTATCGCTTTCCGATAAAGCACCTCTGTCTGTACCGGATTCACCTGATAAAACGATTTAGAAGAGATCCTGAAACGAAATCCACATAAAATATCCTCAATATAGCCTTTTCCGTACAGCACGTTCTCCCTGTCTCCAAGCACCATGCTGGTATCCCTGCCGTTAATATTCTGAACAATGGTTGTGATTTCCGGATGCTTTTCTCTCAATGCGCGGACAAAATTATTTTTGGAAGGAAATACAGGAGATGCTGTAACCAGAACGACCATGATATCACCCGTTGCAAAACCGCGTCTGATCAGCACATGGCGCAGAAGGCCGTACCCTGTATCCTCATCAAACGTTTTGATCTTAAATGATTTTAACATTCCCCTGATGGTACCAATGATCTCATCCGCCTTCTGATCCTCAATAAGACAGCTTTCAATCGGAACGACACGATGTGTATTTGCCTCATAGACGCCGGAAACAGGATTTCCTTTTTTATCATGGTCAAACACAGCATGTACCTTATTTCTGTAATGGAACGGATCCTTCATCCCGATAATTGGCTGTACCCTGCAGTACGGTTTCAGTAATTCCTCCAACTTTTTCTGCTTCAGACTCAGCTGTTTATCATATGGCATATCCAGAAGCTGACAGCCGCCGCAGCGCAAAAATACAGAACATGGCGTAGTATTTTTCCTAACCGGATGCCCCTCTTCCTTCGCGCTTATTCCACGCTTGAAAGCAGATGTACCGCTTCTTAAATCTCTGTTATTTCCTGTTTTTTGATTACTGCCCTTCTGCAGCGGCCTTTTCCCCGTCTCCGGCTTGTGCCCTACTTTCCCGGCTGTATTGTTTCCACGCTTACCGGAAACGCCTCCTGCCGTATTTACTGCTTTATCTTCTCGTCTCTTCCCCTCTCCGTACCTTGCAGATTTATCATCACGCTTCGAACTCATCGTCTTTTCTGTCAATACTCTCGATCTTTCATTTTTCAGTCGGTTTTCAATCATTTGAGTTGACCTTCCTTTTCTTCTTTTATTTTCATTTACTATATGTTTTAAATGCACCCATTCTGCTGATTCCATCTGTCAGCCTTGTCGGAAATAATCCAGCAAATGATTACACAATCTTAAGCCCCGTTCATAACCGGTTACTCCTGTAAAAATCATTATAATACAAGACACCGCATAAAGCCATTGAAAAAAGAATTGTTCTTACCTGGTTTTCTCGTATTGATAACAGCATACCCCATTTTCCATCATACAGCCGGTCCCATTTTACCTTCTTCCGTCAACCATTTTTGCTTTCCTCTTGCAATTATTCCATTCTCTTGTATAATAACACTCATATTCCTATTACCAGTTTGACCGAATCCAAACAGAAAGAGGCATTTCATATGGCAAACACAGCAGCAGAAAGTATCACTCCCGCCCATGTTTTTCACATAGACCGGACTTTATATACCGGACGGCCCGCAGATCTCACCGGGCGTCCTGAAAAAGAGAAGGTCGCTTACGATCTTTTAGATAAACTTGGTATCGCCTATCAGCGCCTGGATCATGATCCGACCGCTACAATAGAGGCATGTCACGATATCGATGCACTCCTGGAAACAGAGATCTGTAAAAATTTATTTCTGCGCAATGCCCAGAAAAACAGCTTTTATCTTCTCATGATTCCCGGCTGCAAAAAATTCCGGACGGCAGTTCTGTCAAAACAGATCGGCTCGGCCAGGCTCTCTTTTGCAGAACCTGAATTTATGGAACAGTATTTAAATATCACCCCTGGTTCAGTATCAGTTCTGGGACTGATGAATGATAAAGAAAACCGCGTCCGGCTGCTGATCGACAGAGATATTCTTGAGCAGGAATTTCTTGGCTGCCATCCCTGCATCAACACCTCCAGTTTAAAAATCCGGACCTCAGACATCGTAAATATTTTTCTTCCTTATATCGGTCATTCCTATACCCTGGTGGATCTCCCCTGTGACTCTGACTAGTTTAGCATCGCCTGATTTATTCCTTCCGTCACAAAAATGGCTGCGTCTTAAACGCAGCCATCCCATTTCTTATTCATTTCCCCTGCTACCGCCACTCATTACCACTTCTCTTCTATAGTTTGCCTCTACATTTTGCTTCTATATTTTGCTTCCACAATTCGCTTTTTCCCCGCTTCCCTACTCCTCATACCAGGCAATCCGATTTTTCCCCTCCTGCTTTGCCCGGTACATGGCCTGATCGGCTCTGGAAAACAGTTCCTGGTACTCTTCGTCCGGGTTCCCGGTGCTGCTGGCTATTCCGATGCTCACAGAAATCCGTAATTCGCCTTCTTTTGTAAAATCTGCGGTTCCGTTCAGAAGCCTCAATGCCTTCATTTTGGTATCTCCGCTTTCCGAATAGACTACGAACTCATCACCGCCAACTCTGCCGATCAAGTCAGAATCACGAAAGATTTCGCGCAGAAGTTCGCCTGTCTTAACCAGAATCTTATCGCCGGCCGGGTGCCCGTACTGGTCGTTCACATCCTTGAAATTATCGATATCGATCATATATAAACTGCCGCGGCTTCCCCTTTTCAAGGTCTCTTCCATCATATATTCAAAGGCCGTCTTATTATAGATACCGGTCAGGCCATCTCTGGTAGACTGAAACAGAAGCTGCTCCTCCCGCTCCTTCTGTTTGCTGATATCGTCCAGTTTTCCTATCAGGCAGACCGGCCTCTCTGCTTCCGCATACTTATCTCCAGACTCCTTTCCCCCGTCATATTCTGCCCTGATATGACAGATGCACCAGCGATAGTCCTCCGTATCCGCTTTCATGCGAAATTCAAAGCATCTGCTTTCTCCCTGCAGCGGCGGACACTTCACGTATTTCTCAAGGGCGCTTTTCAGAACAGAAGTCTCCATCTGGTTTGATGCATTGGGGGTAAACAGAATGCTTCCGTCACGGTATCTGTATTCAAACAGGACTGTATCCGTAAATTCCCCAAGCCTGCGGTACAACGCTTCCCGCCTGTCTTCCTTTTGCTCGTTTTGATTATCTTGTTTGTTTTGCTTATCTTGTTCGTTTTGTTTATTTTGTTCGTTTTGTTTCTCCATCTTCCCCTCTTCCAGCCGTTCTCCCTCTCCCCTGTCTTTTCCCCATATCAGCGGATACGAAATCACTCCCATCGCCGCCAGGGATACAATAAATACAGCCCACGCCATACGATCAGCCATCCCTTTGGACTGCATCCGTAAACTTCCAATCATCCCCGCCATAATAAGGATATAAACCAATATGCATAAAACGGCCCGGGGGGTCCCGGTCCCTTTATCCCTCCATTTTTTTAAATATTCTGTCATCGGACATCCTCTCGCCCTATAGGCACGCACTTTCTTTTGTCTTTCTCTTTCGTTTTTCTAACTTATATAATAACGCTTTTTATCCGTATATGCAACCAATTTTTCAGCCATTATTACGCATATAAAACGGAATGTCGGGAAAGATTATCCTTTATGATTAACCATAGAGGTGATAAGAATGAATGAACAGTTTGTCAGAAACAGAATTACAGAGCTCCGTTTAAAAAAAGATGTCTCTGAATACCAGATGAGTCTGGATCTCGGTAAAAATAAGAGTTACATTCAGGGTATTTCCTCTGGCCGATCCATGCCTTCCATGAAACAATTCTTCGAAATTTGCGATTACCTGGAAATTACTCCGCTGGAATTTTTTGATACCGAAATGGCAGAACCGCCACAGTTCCGCAGGGCTGTGGAGTTGTTGAAAGAACTGGACAATGAAGATTGGGAAGCGATTATCCCGCTTCTGATGCGGCTTCGTAAAGAAATAACCCAAAAACAAGCGGAACCATAGCAAATGTTCCCTGTCTGGAAGACGATTGAAGTCAAATCCCCAGCGTTCTCCGGCGCAGCAGTAAATCTGCGGTACCGGAAAACGCTGGGGATTTGACCATTGCGGCAGTTTTCAAATGAACCCGCAGCGCGCCATCCGGCCCGTTTCCTGCGGATATTCTGTTTTTAAGACCTTGCCATCATCAGGGCATATGCGCATGCTCCGCCTGATATCATGAGATCGCTCTCGTATTCTCTTTCAGCCATTCGGCCTCTTCCTCAGTCAGATACGGAGAGATTTTCTCATACACTTGTCTGTGATAGTTGTTTAAGAGTTCCACGTCCCGCTCATTCATCAGCGATTGATCCAGCGCATCTAAATCGATCGGAACAAAGGTCAGAAATTCAAATTCCATGAACTGACCGTATTCATTCTTCTCCGCCTTTTTGCAGACAATCAGATTTTCCGTCCGCACGCCATGGCTGCCTTCAATATATACGCCTGGCTCGTCGGAAGTCACCATTCCTTCTTCCAGAACGCAGTTGTCCTGCCGCTCCGGCACCATGCGCCAGCGGATTCCGTTAGGGCGCTCATGAACATTTAACAGGTAGCCAACCCCGTGGCCGGTTCCATGGTCAAAGTTCAGTCCTCTGCTCCAAAGCGGTTCTCTCGCCACATAATCCAGCGTAAGCCCTCTGCAGCCATATAAGAACTTCACTGCAGCCAGCCGCAGCATGCTGATGACACTCAGTGTAAAATGTTCCCGCTCTGCCTGCGTCGTCTCTCCCAGGGAGATCGTCCTCGTCACGTCGGTAGTCCCCTCATAATACTGTCCGCCGGAATCTACCAGATAGAGTCCCTTCGGTTCCAGAACCGCGTTGCTCTCCGGCGTCGCCGAATAGTGGCACATAGCCGCATTAGCCCCGTAGGCAGAGATCGTATGGAAGGAAAGTCCCAGATTCCCCTCCTGCTCTGCGCGCAGCTGATCCAGATAATGTTCCGCATCGAGCTCGGTAATCGTCTGCTTTCCGATATTCTTTTTCAGCCAGAAGATAAACTTCGCCATGGCCACACCGTCTTTGATATGAGCCTTCTTCATATTTTCAATTTCAACCGGATTCTTGACCGCCTTGGCCGGAGCGGTCGGATTCATGCAGTCTACAATGGTATTCGTCTCATCTAAATTGCTGATAATCGCATAGTTGGTCTTCGCAGTCTCCAGAAGCACCTTCTGGCCCTTTAACTGGCCCACCGCATCGTAAATATCATTGTATGGCCGAATCGTAACGCCCAGTTCTTTTAAATAAGATTTTACTTCACTGTCCAGAACCGCCTCATTGATAAATAAATAGAAGCGTTCCAAGGTCACCAGTGCGTAGGAAAGGACTACCGGGTTGCAGACGACGTCATTTCCACGGATATTTAACAGCCACACAATATCGTCAAGCGTTGTGAGGACATGAACCGTAGTCTTCTCCTTCTTCATTGCTTCTCTTAAATCAGCAATCTTATCCGCAGCAGATTTGCCTGCATAATTTTCTTTCAAAATCCAGACCGGCTCTGCGGATAACTCCGGGCGGTCTTCCCAGATGAAATCCACTAAGTCTTCCTGCCAGGAAAACTTCACGTGCTTATCTTCCAGAAGTTCCTTCAGCTTCTGTCCCATCTGGCTGTTGACAACACGGCCGTCAAAACCGAGTGTTCCATTGTCAGGCATCATCTCGGTCAGATACTCTTCCTCGGTCGGTACTCCCTCCTGACCAGATTTCATAAGGATCACGTCGGTTCCCTCCAGCTGCTTTGCCGCCTGCACGAAATACCGCCCGTCTGTCCAGAGCCTCGCCTCTGTCTGCGTGATAACAGCAGTACCCGCCGACCCTGTAAAACCGGTTATAAATTTCCGGCATTTAAAATAATCCCCAACATACTCCGACTCGTGAAAATCAGAGGTAGGAATCATATAAGCGTCGATATGGCGCTCCGCCATCAGGCTTCGTAATGCTGCAATTCTCTCTTGAATCATAACCTTTCGTCTCCTTTTGCTTCATAATAATTCTCGATTGCCGCCGTAATGCCCTCGCTGTACGTCGGATGGGCCCTCATGGCAAGCATGAGCTGATCCGCTGTCAGGCCATTTGCGATAGCAGTCGCCATTTCACTGATCATATCGGTGGCCCGCGGACAGACAATCTGAGCGCCGACAATCGTTCCGGAATATTCTTCGAAAATCAGATGAATGAATCCGCTCTGTTCTCTGGTAATGATGGATTTGCCATTACCGCTCATGGAGTAGCGCCCGCAGCGCACCTTCATCTTATGGGCCTTCGCTTCTTCCACCGTAATTCCAACAGAAGCAATCTCCGGCTCAGTATAAATGCATCCCGGCACTACCGGGAGCTCCACAAACATTCCGTTAGGTACCACGGAAAGCCGTATGGTATGATGTACCCCCGCAATTTTCTCCACCACATAAGTCCCCTGGGCTGCCGCTACATGCGCCAGCATCTTGCCAGCCGTCACATCACCGATGGCATAGATCCCCGGTTCACTGGTCTGGAATTCCGAATCTGTCTTAAGGCAGCCCCCTTCCATGGCAAGGCTGACGTCCTGTCCAAAGAGTCCGTCCAGATTCGGTTGTCTGCCTGCTGCCAGGAGAATCTGCCCGGAACGAATCGTACGCACCTCTCCTCCGGCCTCGTAAACGCAGACAAGTCCCTGTTCCTCGCCGCGAATTTCCAGGACCCTGGCTTCACACTGGACAGAGATTCCCTTCCGCCTCAGTTCCTCTTCCAGTACCTCGGAGACCTCATTGTCCATGGGGCCCAGTAAGTGCTCCCGGCTCTCGATGATCGTCACATGGGAGCACAGTGCCTGGAAAATCGTCGCGAACTCCACGCCGATCACTCCGCCTCCGATAATCGTAAGGCGGTCGTAATTCCAGGTATCGGAAGCCAGCAGCCGGTCGCTCGTCAAAACCCCCGGCAGCATCGCTCCGGGAATATCCGGTATGACAGGCTTCGCCCCTGTCGCAATGATAATGTGGTCTGCCTCGTAATAGTCTTTTCCTGACGGACTGTTCACCTCCACAGTCCGCCCACGCCGGATCGTAGCCGTTCCCTCGATATAATCGATTCCGGCACTCTCGACTGCTTCCTTTACTTCCTTGCGGTACTCTTTTACAGAACGTTTCTTATAGTCCTGCATTTTCTTAAAATCAAAAGAAATGAAATCAGCCGACACTCCAAATACATCGCAGTTCTGAAATGCCGCAAACATACTGGAGGCATGAAGCAGAGCCTTCGTCGGAATACAGCCCTTATTGACGCAGGTCCCGCCCAGTTTTTCTTTCTCTGCAATCGCAGTCTTAAGCCCCAGTCCCGCCGCCTTAAGTGCAGCCGTATAACCGCCGGGACCGCCGCCTATGATAAAGAGATCATAATGTTTTGCCATGCTACTTATTTCCTTCCCTGTATAGTTTCATGAAAGCAATGCCAGGCATCCGGACCGGTTATAACCGGATCAGACCGAAATGTACACAGGCGTTTCGGATTCCATCCGCGTCCACGGCATCGGTCACATAATCCGCCGCCTCCTTAAGTTCTTCCATCGCATTTCCCATGGCAATTCCGATTCCCGCCGTCTTCACGATATCGTAATCGTTCATACTGTCCCCAAATGCCACCGTGTCGGACAGAGGCGTCTGAAAATAGTCGCAGAGACGGATCAGTCCCATAGCCTTGCTGGCCGTCTTCTCAACCACATCCGCGCCCCGCTTTTCCGCGAACATGTGCACATTGATCTCAGGGAACCGGTCTCCCATAGCCTTCGCGCCCCTTTCATCACCGATGTAAGCCATGGTCCTGACATCTAACTCAGGGAGCTTCCACGGATCCGCAAACCGGCGTCCGCATTCTCCCCACAGATCCGTGTCGTGGCGGTTCACCACTTCCGGATGGACGTAGTAATCATATCCGCCCACACTGGCTCCCACACTGTATGGTGTGTCCTGTGCATAGGAGAGAATCCGCTTCATCAGTTCCTTATCAAACAGATGCTCGTATATAATCGTGTCCCCCACCGTAATCTTCGTCCCATTCAAATGAATGATGGCATCCGGCCTGATCTGTTCCTTTAATACGACGCTGAAGCTGGAATCCATGTCGCGGCCGGTGGCCAGCACAATGGTGTAATTCTCCCGAAGCTTTTGAAGAGTCTCCATGGCACTGTTCGGTATCGTCCAGTCCTTATGGTCCAGCAGGGTCATATCTACATCAAAACTTACGATTGGTTTCATATTCTTTCTCACCTGTCTTTTCTGCATGAATCATATCGTCTTTACCATCATATCTTAAAATATAAAATTTTTCAACAAATATACTTTTCAAATCGCAAACTTTCTGCTATAATACCATAGTGACCAGAAACGGAGTATGGCGTAGCTTGGTAGCGCGCTCGGCTGGGGGCCGAGAGGTCGCAGGTTCAAATCCTGTTACTCCGATTCGGTAAAAGTGCCGGAATGCCTTATTTAAAAGGCTTCCGGCACTTTTTTGCTGCTGAAAAACGTAAATCTCTCCTGTACCATTTAATCTCTGTGCTCTCCGCTGATCAGTTCATTTAAAGTACAGCCCCGGCCGGTTTCATCTTCCAGGGAATACTTCTCCTGATTTGCTCTTTTGGAAAAGAACTTAATCAGATCCTCAAGGCTGTTAAGCAGAGCGCCTTCCGTCTCACACTTATGCCAGAATACGCCGGCATGATTTACCGTAAGAAATGGCTCCTTATATAAGCTGTCACTCAGCGGCGAACGGGAAAAAGCGCTGAAGCTGTCTCTCATCAAACGCTCTGCCAGTTCATCATTTACAATCTCTCCATTCGCTTCGGCACAAAACTGATGCAGCTTATCTGTAACCATGGGAAACCATTCCTCTTCCCAGAATTTTTCAAACTCCCTGCACTCTTTTTTTCGTTTTCTGTTTACTATATAATATGTAGTTGACATTGTATTCCTCCCACATCTCACTTCCCTGCATACGATGACACCTGGTATTCCGAGGCGAGGCGCGCCCCGGCTCGGGCCGGGTTGCTTTCCCACTCAAGTTTACTTTAAATTCAAGGCCAGTCTGACCATCCTTTCCGCTCATACACTAACTCCTGTTTTTATACGGTTCCTCATGGCCGCCTTCCTGGCTCAGCGGAAAAAGGTTCTGTTCTATCATCTCTTTAAACGCAACATAATACGCCTCAAAACATTCAAAGCACGCCGCTTCCTTCGTACAGTTAAGACATTCAAATGATTTCAGCGTTCCGTATTTCTTTTTTATAAAACAGCACAGCTGGTGGTATGCGCCTCCTAACAGCCAGGTATTGACCCGCAGCAGATCACGCAGAATTTCCTCTTTTGCCTCGATATCCGCAGACGTATAGAGGGGAATAAAAATGCTCGGATGAATATAACTGTTGGACCCGCTCTCTGCCTGGTCGATTTTCGCCATTGTCTCATCATCCGTTATTCTGCCTAATCCGTTATCCTTTGCAATATCCCTCTTGCTGACTATTGTAAAATCACCTTTAAACGCATACTTCTTATAGCGATCATCGTACCGGTTATTCTTTTTATCATGCATATACAACAGAACCGATATATAATTCTCCGCATTTATTAAATTAAACATGTCAAAAAATGCTTCCACCGAATTCCTGGTATTCCTCCTGACCGGCAGAAAACCGAAGCAATCCACATCCACATTATTTTCTCTCAGGTATTTCATATTTGCCTGAAAATTATCTTTGATTAAGTAGAAAAGCAGATAGATCTCCTCCCGCAGAACCTCCGAATAAAGCTTTGCTATCTTCGCCACAGCAAAATCCAGATAATTCATCAGGTTATATTCTTGGTAAAATACCGGATTAAAAACGTGCATGTAGACCTCCTGCTGTGGACGCTACAGTTAATTATACCATAGATATCCATTTTATTGTTACAAATCTGAATAACAGCGTATTAAATCATTTTAAACTGTAATTCTGACTTCCCGATTCTGTACTCTCAGTCTATAGTATTGGCTGTGTTCATGAAAATATAGCAACAAATTATGTAAATTATAAATCGGCAATTCCTGGATTTCTGCATATATTATACGAATAACCTTTTTGAGGTGCCGCCATGCCAGGAGGATGGTCTTATCAGTCATATCTTACTCCATACGATTCATTCATATTTTATAATGCGATCGGAAAACATAATGATTATTTCTATACGCCCATAGCCGTAGCGACACAGGTCGTCAACGGAACCAATTACAAGTTTATGACAATTGCAGAGCCGCAGACGGAGGATTTAAACCCGCAGTTCGCTGTCGTTGATATTTATCAGCCAATCAACGGTAAACCGTATCTGACCAGTATCGCCATGCTCTAGTATTTCCAGTATTTGTTACATTCCTGTTCCCGCAAATTCTCTGTGATCATCTGTATATCATCACCTCTTGCTGCACATCCTAACCAGGAGGTGATGAACATGTCCTATATTGCTCCCGCCGTCCAGGCCAAATTCGAGACGCTTTCCATCGATTTGAAAAATGAAATCCTGGAACGGAACGTGCAGATTAACACGATTTACGATCTTATCAACGTTCTGCAGGAGATCGTGAACGAAGGTCAGTAATCATGTAATCCGCACCCCGGATCCGGATCGGAACCCGATAGATCGTTATCGGTTCCGGTCCGGATTTTTTCGTCCATTCTTCCGTGGGAAGCTGAGTCTCCCGCCCTGTTTCGCTCCTGACTCCTATCTCAAATTAATACAAACTGACACAAACCACTATTAGCAACGGAGCGGTTAAAATCCGCTTGACATTACATAATATGTAACGTTATAATAATGATAACATCAAACATTCCAAACTACTCAAAAACGGCCTGCAGCAAAAGGAGGATCTTATGTCAGAACAGAACATGATTACGCTCGTTACCCGGAAACAGATGGACATCTATATGAACCCGCAGCGCCAGCGGCTTTTAAAAGCCATGGAGGTCAGCGGTGTTCCCATGACCCCCAAGCAGCTGTCCAATATATTAAAGATATCAGCCTCCTCCGTCTCTCTTCACATCAGGAAGCTGGAGGAGCTGGGACTGGTGAAGCTGGACCACACGGAAGCCATTCACGGAATCCAGGCAAAATACTATAAAAAACTCCCGGTCTCGGTATCCCTTGGCGGAAATTTAGATGATGATTTAAAGGAGGAACGTTCCTGTCTGTCGGACTATATTATGACGGAACTCTGGAATGGATTTAAAGACCGCTTAAAGCGGGCGAAAGATCAGTCAGATGTGATGACGACCGGCGATTTCACCAGCGGAGTCGTTCATTTGAGCAGAAAAGATGCGGAGGAGCTGTATCATTTGATTCTGGATTTTACCGATGCACATACAGTGCCTGGGGACGAAACGGTCCCCTGGGAATTCGGCCTGGTGGCATATCCCCACAGCCCCCTTCCGGAAGAAAAGGAGGAATGACCATGAAACGAAGCCATATTCTGTTATTTGGGGCCAATGCCTTCGGCACCGGCCTTCTCGCCCCGGTACTCTCCCTTGTACTGCTGAGCCACGGAGCCACCATGGAAAATTTATCCCTGTGCATCGGAATATTTGCCGTCATGGTCGTTGTACTGGAACTCCCCAGCGGAATTTTAGCGGATTTGATCGGCAGGAAACGGATCTTCTTGATATCTGCCTGTTTTATGATGGCAAACTATGCACTTCTTCTGTTCAGCCGTCATTTTCTCATGCTGGCCGCGGCATGTGCGATGCAGGGCATCGGCCGTGCATTCAGCTCCGGTTCCATCGAGGCGCTGGAGATCGAGACGTATCTCTGTGAGCATGAGGGCCGCAATCTGGAAAAAATCAACAGCACCATGGCCGTCATTGAAAGCGTCGGCCTTGCCTCCGGGTCCATTGCAGGCGGTATCCTGGGCTATCTGGATGTCTCCTACAGCCTTCTCTTAATCCCGGCATTCATCCTGCAGATACTCATTCTGGGTCTGGCCGCCTGGTTTGTAAAGGAACCGCCGCGGGAAAAAAGCCCGCTTTCTCCTGTCCTTCAGCTGAAGGAACAGGTTCGGGGGCTGTATCATTCTCTTCTGCACAGTCTTCCGGTCACTACCATTGTCCTGATGTCGGCTGCCTACGGAATGCTTCTTTGCACCGTCGAAGTCTACTGGCAGCCAACGCTTCAGGCCTTCCTCCCCGGGCAGATGGGCTGGATTTTTGGCGTGATCACCTGCCTGGGCTATCTTGGCGTCACCATCGGCAGCAAGGCAGCCGAAGCCGTCATGCAGTCTAAACGGACGGTCTTCACACCGGAAAAGAGCTGGCGTACGTACTGGATCCTTCGTTTTCTGCTCATCCTCAGCGTCGCTGTCCTGGGATTTACCCGCCGGGTCTGGCTGTTTCCGGTTCTCTTCGTCCTGGTCTATGTAGTGCTGGGCGCCGGGAATCTGATTGAAAATACCATTTTTCACGGGACCGTTGCAAGCAGCCAGCGCGCAGGCATGATGTCGCTGCTCTCCCTGTCTCTGCGCGCAGGCGGGCTTGGTACCTCCCTATTGGGAAGTCTGATTATAAGCGGCCTTTCTCTGCCATACGTCTGGCTTCTGCTTCCGCTGTTTTCAGCCCTCCTTATTGGCGGCATCATGATATTCCACCACCGGTCTGCAGCAAACTGCCGCACCGCAAAAGCTGGCTGCTGAACCTACATCACCCCGGTTTCCTCCAGCTTTCGCTCAAAGAAATCATTCATTTTCATCACCTGTTTTCGCAGTACTACGCCCACAAACAGGGATACCGGCAGATATAACAGGATCTTTCCCATATCCTCAAAATACGCGTTCCCGTAGATTCCTCCGACGCACTCCCTCATGGCGTTAATAGCGTGTGTAAACGGCAGCATCGGATTGACCATACGGAAGAAATGGGGCGTCACCTCAATGGGGAAGGTCCCGCCCGCCCCGGCCACCTGTATGACGAGCAGAACGACCGCCAGAGCCTTCCCCACATCACCGAAGGAGATAGTGAGCGTATAGATGATATTGACAAATACCACGCTTGCCGTGACTGCCGCCAATACGAATTTAGCCGGCTCCAGACACTGGATCTTCAGCAGATACAGATCTCCCAGCGCCACGATCAGCGCCTGTGCCACACCGAAGAGCATGAAGATTAAGTATCTGCCAAAGTATTTTTCACAGGGCTTACCGCCATGGATGTTCTCATCCTCCAGGACGCGGCACTTCAAGACTGCCACCAGCACAAGGCCGCCCACCCATATGGCAAGAATCGTATAAAACGGAGTCATGGCCGAACCGTAGTTCTCTATGGGATAGATCTGATTTTCTTCCAGATTCACCGGCGACGAGAGAAAATTTCCCATGGTCTCCGGATCGTTTTTCATAATCTCCACAATTTTGGCGAGCCGCTCGCTCTCCTCCACTGATTCCACCTCACCGATGATGCGGTCCAGTTTTTCCTCACCGGCTGTAATCATGACTGCCGTCTGGTCCAGCGTCTGGATCAGACTGTCAAAGGAGTCTGTGGTCTGAGTCAACGTACCGTCAATCTGCGGCAGAAGCCCGTTGATCCCCACTGCATAATCCGAAGCTGCTGAGAGGCTGTCATAGAGACTGTCCAGACCAGCCGTCATGGCCGGTTTTACCTGGCTGTGGTACTGATCCGTGATCTGAGCCCCCTGATCCATCATCTCCTCAAGCGACTTCTTAATCTCCTGTCTCGCATCCGCCGGAAGCTTTCCCGTCTTTAATACCGCATCTTCCGCCGTATCAATGATATGTATCATATTTTTCTGCCGTTCGATCTGACTGCCTATCATATCAGACATCGCTCCCAAAACCTTTCCCGGCCCCGGAAGATTCTCCTTTAGGCGGTTCACCAGGTCAAAAAGCTTCTGATTCACAGTCAGCAGTTTATCTAAAATTCCGGAAGCCCTGTTTAACGCCCCTGCCGCCGCATTCGTATCGCGGTCCCACATGTCAATGGCGTCCCGGATCGATCCGTCAACCGAGTCCATCAGCCCGTCTGTTATATCCAGAACATTCCCCACGCTGTCCGTCATGGTATCCGATAAATCCTCTGAGGAACGGATTAGACGGCTGATATCCGCCCCCGTATCCTGCCCCGACTCTAAAAGCTCCCTGGAATCCGGCAGCATTGCCTGGACACTGCTCAAGAGTCCTTTTCCCGCAGTCAAAGCGGATTTTAACGCATTGACCGAGCTCCCCATCAGGACGAGATCATTTCTGGCATCCTTCATGGAAGCCACCATCTCATCCGCCAAATCTTCCTTCTTCCCTTCCACGGTATCATAGGTGACATGAAATGCCTTTCCCAGTGCTTCGGAGGAGGCGCTGATCAGGGATTCATTTACCTGCTGCTGGATGGTGCTGACGCCCTTATCCGTGATCTTCGTGGCAATGGCATTTTTCTTTTCATTCACATAGTACTGGAGCGTCGGCTTCCGGACGTTTGAAGTAAAGATACTGGCCGTCTTCTCGCTGAAATCCTCGGGAATGACGACGCAGGCATAGTAGCGCCCCGCCTTCACACCTTCCACAGCCTGCTCCTCATCCACAAACTGCCACCCGATCTGATCATTTTCATGAAGGTTGGAAATAATCATGTCACCGATGTTCACAGTGGTGTCAAGCTGCTCGATCCGCGTCCCTTTATCGAGGCTGGCGACGGCCACCCGGAGCCCCTTCGTATTGCCGTAGGGATCCCAGTTCGCCGCAATGTTGAACCAGGCATACAGCGACGGCAGTATCATGATTCCCAGCGCCACGATAACCGCCACCGGATTTTTTCCTATGTTCTTGATATCTCTGAGAAATATGGCCCAAATCTGCTTCATCCTTCCAAGCCTCCCTGTTTTGCCCTGAAATGTGTTTATGTGTTTATATTTTTAAACGTATTGGATTATAGCGGTGTGGAAATTAAAAGTCAATAGGCAGATTGGGGGATGTGTCGTACTCTGCTTTAAAGGAATTGCCAGACAGAAAGAAAAAAATCTCCGCAATGCATTCCGATCTGCACTGCGGAGATTCTCAATATCTGCTTTTTATCTGCTTTTTATTTCTGTGTTATGTATCATCTTTCTTTTTAATCGTTTCGTTCTAACGCATCATCAGAAAAGGGATTCCCTGTCCGTTCATGCCCATGTTCTGATTCCCGCCGCAGTTCTGGTTACCGGAACAGCTCTGACCGAAGCCGCAGGATCCGTTGTCTCCACAGTTCTGACCAAAGCCGCAGGATCCGTTATCCCCACAGTCCTGACCAAAGCCGCAGGATCCGTTATCCCCACAGTCCTGACCAAAGCCGCAGAACCCGTTGTCTCCACAGCCCTGACCGTAACCGCAGGACCCGTTGCCCGTATAGTTCTGGCCAAGCCCGCAGCCTAATCCGCCTCTGCCGTTAGCAGTTGCACCCAGCTGATTGAATATGCCTGCCAAATTGCCGGTCTGCCCGCTGCAGTTTGTCATATAACCACTCATGCCATTTCCACCTCCGGTTACCTGAAAGGCCGCTGCGTGAGCCGTCATTGGTACACTTGCGATACTCATTGCAGCTGCGGCTGCCAGAACAAATAATGGATACTTCCTCATGATAAAGTCCTCCTTATGTATTACAAAATTGTTACATTTCTGTTACAAAATGTATCATAACATACTGAGGTCCCTTTATCACTAGGAGAAAATTGGCAATTTTACCACTTATTCTGCCAGCTCCAGTTCATCCATTGCAAGCTTTAACGCTCCCATAATTCCCTGATTGTCATTCAGACTTGGAAGAACGATATAGCTGTCTAAATCCTCCAGTTCCTTCGTCTGGATATAGCCGTTTAACTGGCGCTTTACTTCTTCTCTTACTAACGGCATCATATGTTCCTGATGCATCACGCCTCCGCCGAGAATAATTCTCTGCGGTGACAGGATCACGATGTAGTCTACGATCGCCTGGCCGATGTAAAAGGCCTCCATCTCCCATACTTCTTTCCTGTCTGCAAGCTCTATGCCCTTCTTACCCCAGCGCTCTTCAATAGCCGGTCCCGCAGCAAGGCCTTCCAGACAGTTTCTGTGGTACGGGCATTTTCCCGCATAGGTGTCTTCCGGATGCTTTGCCAGCAGCACGTGGCCGCCTTCCGGATGAAGCATGCCGTGAAGCAGCCTGCCGTTGGATATGATTCCTGCTCCGACTCCGGTTCCTATGGTAAAGTACACACTGTTCTCCAGCCCCTTTGTGATGCCCCAGGTAGCCTCTCCCAGTGCGGAACCATTCACATCCGTATCAAATCCAACCGGAACCCCAAGCGCCTCTTTAAATGCGCCGACGATATTATAATTGGCCCATTTAAGCTTCGGTGTCGTGGTGATATATCCGTAAGTCTCCGACTTTCTGTTTAAATCGATCGGGCCGAAGCAGCCGATCCCCAGTGCTTCGATCTCCTTATCCTTAAAATAATCAATCAGCTTCGGCATCGTAATCTCCGGTGTTTCAGTCGGAATCGAAACCCGTTCAAAAATCTCACCATGTTCATTGCCAATGGCGCAAACCATCTTTGTTCCGCCTGCCTCTAATGCTCCAAGTCTCATCTCATTACTCCTCCTGTCTGTATTCTTCCTCAGTCAAAAGCCCCGCCGCAAGCAGCGAAGCGTCAAATTTAAAGGTCTGCAGCGTTCTGCCGGGTCTCTGTTTCCGGGTTGGAACAGATCACCGTCATCTTTCCTTCAAATCTCAATTCGCCCGCTCCTGCCGGCACGATAAAATGCTGTCCCGTCTCCAGCGGAATTCCGTTTACACAGCCCTTGCCGCTGATTACGCTGACATTGGCAAAATATCGGCTGAATTCCCTGGTAAACACGCCGTCGATCTCATACTTGTCCACAGAATAGAATGGACACGTAATAAGGTGTGTATGAACCGCGCCCGGTATCTTTTCCGTAAAGGTATCGCAGGAAGCTTCCTGAAATGGTGCCTCAATGGTCGCTATGCTCTGTTCCACATGCAGCTGTCTCGGCTTCCCGTCGGACAGCCTGTCGTAGTCGTAAACACGATATGTAATATCACTGCTCTGCTGGGTTTCGAGAATCAGAGTTCCTCCCTTGATGGCATGGACGCATCCCGGATTGATCTGGAAGAAGTCGCCCTTTTTCACCGGAACCCTGCGGATAAATGCATCCCACTGATGTCCGCGTATCATCGCCTCCATCTCTTCATGGCTTCCCGCATGGTGGCCGATGACAATCTCCGTTCCCGGGTCACAGTCCAGAATATACCAGCACTCCGTCTTCCCCAGCGATCCGTCCTCATGGATCTTCGCATACTCATCATCCGGATGCACCTGAATGCTCAAATCCGCCTTTGCGTCAATGATCTTGACGAGAAGCGGAAACTGATCTCCCGGATAATTTCCGAAAAGCTCCGGCTTCTCCTTCCACAGACTGCTGAGCAGCCGTCCGTCGTACATCCCGCCGGCAATGCGGCAGTCTCCATTCTTGTGGGCGCTCACGGCCCAGCATTCACCTGTTGTATCTCCCGGAATCTCATAGCCGAACACGTCGCGAAGCTTCGTGCCCCCCCATATTGCTTCCTTGAACACAGGCTCCATAAACAACAGTTCCATATGTTGTCCTCCTTATTATGACTCATTATACCACCCCTCAATGGTGTCTGTCATAGTACCATTTTACCCGAATAAGGAGAAAAGGGAAAGAGGAAATTTCAAATATCGTGAAGAAATTGACAAATAAGGTATGCAGGCCCCGTCAGGGTATGCATACCTTATTATGTGTGCCGCTTATTGGCATCGCCTGTTATGCTCCATAAACCTCGATCTGAGTCAGAGCCGGGAACGGGGATGGATCATCTGCCTTAATCAAATTGCTGAGTTTCAGCCAGGTGATTCCCTTTTTCTCGATTCTAAATTCATGAGGCTGTACGCTCTTTTCCATATCGACGACCTCAGTCGTACCGTCGGAAAAGGTAAATGTCGCCTTTACCCACCAGTTATCATGAGGAAAATCGGCTCTAGTAACGAGAACAATTTTATCAAAATCCACGGGGCGGCCGAACTCCAGGGTCATCTCCGCATCGTCCTGACGGTTAATCCCCCATGATTCATACGGCCATTCGCCGTGGGATTCGTTGGAAACCACGCCGTCAATGGCATTGCGTGCAGCAAACACGGCCTCTCCTCTGGTTTCCACATTCGCATATACATGAGGATAACAGCCCGGATCCCCGTGCTGGTCCATCACATTCTTTGCGAGATTGCGGTAAGCACCGGTCTCATACGCCTCTGCAGTTCTTATGGTCAGATAATGCTTTCCGCCGGTAAATGATTTCGGATTGTAGGAAACCTTCTTCTCCTCAAATGGAATCACATAAACCACTTCCGGTTTCGTAATATAGACCAGAGCCTCGTCCATGGTATCATCCACACGAACCACATAGTGGCAATTCACCGCATCCGTGGCAAAGGTTATGGTATCTCCCTGGCAGTACTCTCCCTCATAAACGAGAACAGCCCTCTCCTCGCCGCATCCGAAGCATTTTACCACGCCATTTTCATCTTTTATGGTAATCGATACGTTCGCCATCGTCTATTCCTCCTGTTCAAAGTAATCTTTATATTCTACATCGATCTGATATTTCATACGTTTCATGCTGTAGTAGAGATGTTCCTTCAGGGAACGCTCCAGGCCGGCAATATCCTTTTTTTCCAACAGTTCAAAGAGCTCCGTATGTTCCCGGATGATTCTGGTAAAATCCGTTTCCGTGACGAAATCCAGCATGCGGAACCGGGTATAGTGAAGCTGCTGCGCCTGAATCATGTCCCAGAGCTTCATCTTATCCGTGGCACGGAACCATATGGCGTGCATCTCCGCGTCCATGCGGTAGAACTGTTCCGGCTCAAAGCCCTTCTCCTGGATGAGCGCCTGCTGCTTTCTGATCATGTAGCGCACCTCTTCCATCCACAGCGGGGTCGCAATGTCCACGAAATCCCGCATAACCATAGTCTCCACTGCCACACGCATGTAGATCATCTGCTTGATATTGCTTAAGTTTAAAAGCGTTACCTGAGTGCCGGAATAGGGCACGGAAATGACGAACCCCTGCTCCTGCAGTCTCCTGACCGCTTCCCTCACAGGCGTCCTTGAAACGCCGAAACGCTCGCAGATCTCATTCTCACTGATCATCTGCCCCGGCTTCAGCTCCAGGTCCAATATCTCCCGCTTTAACGTCTCAAAAACGAGCTCCCCGCGGTTTTTATAGGCTTTCGTCTTCTCTTCCATGGCACCTCTCCGTTATCATTTCTAAAAAACATGCCATGAGCTCTGCCGAAAACAGAATCATGGCATGAATATACATTCTTTTTTTACCAGGTGCAGCACACCGGATGCTCATAGTATAGCATAACCTTTCTTTGCGGTCAATCTCCGGCTGCCACCGCTCCAGTGAATCTTACTGCGGCTGCTTGCCGATATAAGCCAGGATACCGCCGTCTACATAGAGAACGTGGCCGTTGATAAAATCAGATGCATCGGAAGCTAAGAATACTGCCGGTGCAGCAAGATCTTCCGCTTCTCCCCAGCGTCCTGCCGGTGTCTTGGAAATGATGAACTGATCGAACGGATGTCTGGAGCCATCCGGCTGGGTCTCACGCAACGGTGCAGTCTGAGGAGTCGCTATGTAGCCAGGTCCAATGCCGTTGCACTGAATGTTGAACTCGCCGTATTCAGACGCAATATTCTTGGTCAGCATCTTTAAGCCGCCCTTTGCAGCCGCATATGCGGATACTGTCTCACGGCCAAGTTCAGACATCATAGAGCAGATGTTGATAATCTTGCCGTGGCCCTTCTTGATCATAGACGGAATAACTGCCTTGGACACAATAAACGGAGCGTTTAAATCAACGTCAATCACCTGTCTGAACTGCTCTGCGGTCATGTCACACATCGGGATACGCTTGATGATACCGGCATTGTTCACGAGAATATCAATCACGCCTACTTCACTCTCGATACGGGCTACCATCTCATTCACAGCCGCCTCATCGGTTACGTCACATACGTAGCCGTGTGCATCGATTCCCTCTTCTTTATAGGAAGCAATTCCCTTATCCACTAATTCCTGCTTGATATCGTTAAACACGATCGTTGCGCCGGCTGCCGCCATACCTTTGGCGATTGCAAAACCGATTCCGTAGGAAGCACCTGTGATCAGTGCTACTTTACCGTTCAGCGAAAACTTGTCTGTTAAGTAATCCATGTTCATGATTCGTTTCTCCTTTACTTATTTCTTTTTGGTCTGGTCAGTTATTTCGTCATCCCGGTCTGTTTTTAAAATGTATTCAAACTTTTAAATTTGTATACAACCTCAATGACTTGTATATAGACTATCATATTGTATTCAATTATTCAATGTGCAATATAACCAAACTCTCTTCTCTTTTTTTGTCATTATTTTCTTTACCGGATCGGCCGCTGTCGGAGCACGGCTGCTTCAGCGGGGAATACTTTTCTATAATATTAATAATATAAAAAAGCTTTTATGAAACGCCTCATTCACACGTTTCATAAAAGCTTTTTATTTTTTGTTTCCGCCGGCACTGATAACGTGCCGGCAGATCTTATCTCAGGAGCAAATATCCGTTTTTACAGCTGATTAACGGCAGCCACAGCCGCAGCCGCTGTCAGCAGCCGTACCGGGAGCCGAAATCGGCATTACATTGTTATTATTGCCGGTCCAGAAGCCATCTCTGAAGCCAGTCTCATAACCTGCATTAAAGCCTGCTGCATAGCCGCGGCGATAGTTGCTGTTTGCCCAGTCATTTCTGCAGCATCCACAGGAAGAATTGTTATTTCCGCATCCACATCCGCAGGAAGAATTACTATTTCCGCATCCGCAGCCCCAGGAACCACCGCATCCACTATTACATCCACAACTTACATTACATCTATTATTACAACAACACATATGATTGATCTCCTTTAATTTATCAGGTTTGTACTATATCATATGCGATCAGTTCCTGAATGTGCATAATGGAGAACTTTGTGCCGGAAGACAGAATCACATCCGGTACATGATCCTGTTTTTAAACTCCTGTGCTTTCCCCTCGTTCCAGTCATGAACCGGCCTGTAATAACCGGCTATCCTGCTGTAAACATCAGCGCGGCCGCCGCATTTGGGGCACACGTTCTGCCTGCCCGGCAGATATCCGCAGGACTGGCAGATAGAATAAACCGGCGACAGCGTATAATAAGGAATATCATGGCCGGTGGTTATGCTGTGCAGCAGATCACGCGCCTTTTTCCAGTCGTCAAATTCACGTTCCATATAAACGTGGAATACAGTTCCTGCCGTATAAAGCGGCTGCAGCCTGTCCTGATGCTCCAGCGCCTTTTCCAGTGTGCCGTCGTAGTCCGCAGGCAGCTTCGTGCTGTTCGTGTAATACGGCACATCCCCCTCATGGCCTGCGGTTCTGATTCCGGGATATTTTTCTTTATCCAGCATGGCAAAACGGTAGGTAGCTGACTCTGCCGGCGTCGCTTCCAGTCCGTAAAGATCTCCATATTCCAGCTGGTATCCCACAATCCGTTCCCTCATATGATTCAGCATCGCAACGGCAAACTCCCTCGTTTTCTCCGATTCCATGCCCTCTCCCAGCCACGGTGCATTCAGGCCGGCCTCATTCATCCCGATCACGCCGATGGACGAAAGGTGATTGCTGAAATCAGACAGATAACAGGCCGTGTAAGGATAGAGGCCATTGGTCAGCAGATTGGAAATCACTTCCCGTTTGATTCGCAGGGACCGCGCCGCCAGATCCATCATCTCATCCAGTCTCTCGTAGAATTCCGTCTCGTCCTTTGACTGATACGCAATTCTCGGTAAATTAATGGTAACCACGCCGATAGATCCCGTGTGCTCCCCAAATCCGAAAAAGCCGCCCGCTTTGCTGCGCAGCTTATGGAAATCCGGAGTGACCCCCTCATAGGAAATCCTCACGTCACCAGGTGTCAGACCACTGCGGACGTAATTTGTAAAATACGGCGTACCGTAGTGGGAAGCCAGGGAAAACAAGAGCCGGTTTCGTTCATTATCGGACCAGTCAAAATCCGGAGTCAGTCCATAGGATGGGATAGGGTACTGAAAACCCAGTCCGCTGGCGTCGCCCTCCAGCATGGTCTCCAGAAATGCCCGGTCCACCATATCCAGTTCCTTCTGGCATTCCCCATAGGTGAACTCCATCTCCTTTCCGCCCACAATGGCCTTTTGCTCCGCCATGTCCTCCGGAATCATCAAATCCAGGGAAATATGGGAAAATGGTGCCTGCGTTCCCCATCTGCTCGGTGTATTGACGCCGAAAACAAATGCCTCCATGCATTTTTTCACCCGGTCATAGGAAAGGTTGTCCGCCTTGACAAAGGGCGCCAGATACGTATCAAAAGAAGAAAATGACTGGGATGCCGCCCATTCATTCTGCATAATCCCCAGAAAATTGACCATCTGATTGCAGAGCGTAGCCAGATGCTTTGCCGGAGACGCCGTAATCTTTCCGGTGATTCCGCCGAGTCCATCCATTAAAAGCCGTTTTAACGACCAGCCGCAGCTGTAGCCGGTCAGCATGGACAGATCGTGAATATGGATATCGCCGTTTACATAGGCCTCGGCGATTTCCTTATCATAGATTTCCGTCAGCCAGTAATTGGTCGTAACCGCTCCCGAGTTGTTTAAAATCAGGCCTCCCACAGAATATGTAACTGTGGAGTTTTCCTTCACCCGCCAGTCCTCCACCTTCACGTAGTTATCCACTACATCTTTATAATCCAGCGTTGTCCTGCCGAGATTTCTGATTTTCTCCCGCTGCTTTCTATATAATATGTACGCCTTCGCCACATCCGTATAGCCGGATTCTTCCAGCACCTTCTCCACACTGTCCTGAATGTCCTCCACCGCAATCCGGTCTCCCTGCATCTTCCCCTGAAAATCAGACGTCACTCTGATTGACAACAGCTCCACAATATCTTCCGTATAAAATTTTCCCGTAGCCTTAAATGCCTTCCTTATGGCTTCGGAAATCTTTTCCAGATGAAACTCTACGATTTCTCCATCACGTTTTACTACTAAAATCATGCCTGTCCCCTCTTTCCTCACGTTTCAATTACCCTTACAAATATACCAGATTTCCCGTGAAGTCACAACATATAACAGGCTGAAATACTGTATACACAACATCTTGATCCTTTGTCCCAAATGAAATGTACACATTTTTTTCATACTTTCATCAAAATTTCTTCACATATCCCATGTATAGTAATACTTGTAACAAGGAAAAACCAAACAAAACTTTTTTTCATACTCTGGCCGGCAAGAATCCCCCTCTTGCCGGCCCCTCCCTTTTTATCAGCAATTACTCTTTACATCAAAGCTGGGATTAAAAGCATAAAAATTCTTACTGTCCAGATTATCCTGGGTAATCCGCAGCGCCTCTCCAAATCTCTGGAAATGCACCACTTCCCTTTCCCTTAAGTAACGGATCGGGTCACAGACCTCCGGATCAGTCACAACGCGCAGAATATTGTCGTAGGTACTCCGGGCCTTCTGTTCTGCCGCCATATCCTCCACCAGATCGGTAATCGGATCGCCCTTCGATTGGAACTCGCAGGCATTAAACGGAATTCCGCCAGCAGCCTGCGGCCAGATTCCTGTGGTATGATCAATGTAATAAGGCCCAAAGCCAGATTCCACAATCTGCTCCGGTGTTAAGTTTCTGGTGAGCTGATGAACAATGGCAGCGATTATTTCCATATGAGCAAGCTCCTCCGTACCGATATCGGTTAAGAGCCCTTTACACTCTTTATATGGCATCGCATAACGCTGGGACAGATAGCGCATGGAAGCACTGATTTCTCCATCTGGGCCGCCATACTGACTCATAATAAACGTCGCCAGCTTAGGATTCGGTGTTGTAATATTTACCGGATACTGTAATCTCTTTTCATATCTCCACATCAGCCGCACTCTCCTTCCCATGGCCACGGATTGTTGACCCAGGTCCAGTAATTGTCGGACCGGACTTCGTCAATCATCAGCGGGCCGCACTGAGCCTCATAGGCATCCATTGCCTGTTTCCGCAACTCTGATACATACTGGTAATAATTCAGTGCATCCTGATCATCGGGATGAGTATCCAGATAGAGAATCACATCATCCACAGCGAAGCTCGCCTCATAAACCTTGCGAAGCAGAGCGCTGCAGTTTCTATCTATATTTGCCATTATCTGCACCTCCCCATGGAAAACGGTTTATCCAGATCGGGGAAAATCGTCCCTCTGTTTATTGCTTTGTCAACAGGATAGACCTGCTGCCAGCGCTGCCACGGAACATAAGCCATAGCTACCGGAAACTGATCCATATTACACGGGGAATTCATAAATCCCTGATTCATCGGCATTTCCGGCTGCATATTTAGCGGCATCACCGGCCCGGGGCCCATCGGCATATTCGAAGGCATTGCCCCTCCGCGCCCCATCGGCATTTCCGGCTGCATATTCGGCGGCATCACCGGTCCGGGTCCCATCGGCATATTCGGCGGCATTGCCCCTACACGCCCCATCGGCATTTCCGGCCGCGCTGGCTGATCACGGCGAACAGCAGGGCCGGATCCCAGAGGAAGATCAGGGCGGATCACCGGACCAGGCCCCATTGGAACATCCTGGCGGCATTTAGCGCCCTGAGGTACTGGCTGGCAGCCAGGACATCTTTGTTTCGTATAACAATCCATAGGATGAAATACTCCTTTCAATATGATAAGTTTCTAATATCAATTTATGAAAGGAAGGCTTTCTTGTGCAGGGCCAACGCATATTTTTCCATTTTGTTCGAATTGCGATCCGTGGCAGGGGCACTCGTAGCGCCCGTCCATCCGATTGTATACAAGCCTGCAGCCCATATGAGGACACCGGGGTACCTTGGGCACCGCCCCTTTCATAAGCCCGGCGGCAGAATGACCCGCATGAGAGAGAAACGTGACGGCCGCCGCCTTTGGTCTGAAGCGCTGCGGTGTAAATACCTCCTCGTACGGCGTTTTTCTTCCCATAATCTGTGCCGCAACGATCTTCGCCGCAGCCATCGACGTCGTCATGCCCCATTTCCCAAATCCCGTCGCTACGTACCAGTCCGCAAGCACGCCTGAAAAATGACCGATGTATGGCACACTGTCCACACTCATACAGTCCTCGGCCGACCATCTTCCGAATTCCTCCGTCCCCGGATAAAAATGTTCCTTTAACCGTCTCATCTCCTCGTAAGGACTCTTCTCCGGACATTTGCCTGTCCGATGGCTCCCATGGCCTAAAAGAAGCGTATCTCCTGCACTTCGAAAGGAGTATGAATTTTTATCAATCCCCAGATACATTCCCTCAAGCTCCTTAACCGGCCCCAGCGCCATCACGTAACTCTTTTCCTGATACAGACGCAGAAAATAGAAGCCCGGAATATTCACAAATGGATAATGACAGGCAAATACTATGTGATCCGCTCTCACCACGCCTCTGTCCGTCATAATTTCATGCCCCTTCACCTCCCGGACCTTCGTCCGCTCATAGACCGTTAAATCCCCGGAGAGCGCCTCGATAAACTCCAGTGGATGAAACTGTGCCTGACCCGTAAAGCGGACTGCCCCGTGAACGGGAAATGGAAGCTCCGTCTCCCTGACAAATGTGGCAGGCAATCCGCATCGCGCAGCGCAGTCCGCTTCCCGCCTCAGAATTTCCGACTCATTGACCGAAAATAAATAAGCGTCCTTCTCCTCAAAATGACAGGCAATACGGCGTTTTTTAATTAACTTTTTGTAATCCTCAATGGCCTGCTGATTCGCCATGGCATAGGAGGAGGCGTACTTCTCCCCCATGGTGTTGACCAGCTTTTCGTAAATCAGGTTATGCTGGGAGGTAATCTTCGCGGTCGTATATCCCGACTGACCGCTTCCGATCCGGTCAGCCTCCAGCACAATCACTTCTTTTCCCTGCTCTTTCAGATAACAGGCTGCCAGAATGCCAAAGAGTCCGGCTCCAATTACTGCGACTTCTGTTTTCTTATTTCCGGGAAGAGGATTTCTTCCGGGTATTTTCGTTGTCTCTGTCCAGATTGATTTCATATTTTCACCTCACGGTTATCATTCCCCAATCTCCTGTAAATTACTTCTTCCCCCGTATTTCTATTGACAAAATCGAAGCCTTTTGATATAGTTCTAAAAAGAACTGTTCATTTTAAAACTATTCATTGCAGTCCCATTTACACAGGGACTGTTCATATGGAAGAAAGGGGGGAAATGATATGGTGATAAGTGATCTTTTATCCGGAGCAAAATCCTTTCATAAAATTTATAATCAAAGCATTCAGACGGCTGCCTCCAGACACGGGTTATCGCTGATGGATGGAGATGTGATTCTGTTTCTATACAATAATCCGGATTACGACACGGCAAAGGATATCTCAACCTTCCGTATGCTGGCAAAATCGGGGGTATCCGCTTCCGTGGAGTCACTGACCGGCCTGGGATACTTAGAAGGCCGTGAGGACACTGCCGACCGCAGAAAAATCCATTTGAAGCTGACAGAAGCAGCCCTTCCTGCTGCCCGGGATTTAAAGCAGACGCAGCAGGATTTCTTTGATCGGCTGAACCGCGGAATATCAGAGGAAGAGCGGCAGATTTTCACAGATCTGCTAAAACGGATGATGGATAATCTCAAACAAACAGATTAAAACAGAAACTATAGAAAAAGAAGGTCTTACCATGTTGGAAAAAATAATTGTATGTCTTTTCGCCGGCCTCGGCGCCGGTTTTGGCACAGGCTTTGCCGGAATGAGCGCGGCAGCCGTCATCAGCCCCATGCTCATCACATTTTTAGGAGTCCCTGCCTATCAGGCCATCGGCATTGCGCTGGCCAGCGACGTCCTCGCCAGCGCTGTATCGGCCTACACCTACGGGAAACACAAAAATCTCGATATCAGAAACGGACTTGTCATGATGGCCGCCGTTCTGCTTTTCACCCTGGTGGGCAGCTATATCTCCTCCCTGGTCCCCAACCATGCCATGGGCAATGCCTCCGTCTTCCTGACCATGCTCCTGGGCATTAAATTCATTGTGAGGCCGGTTCTCACGACCAAAGACGCGCAGGCGTCCAAAACCATACGGCAAAAACTGATCCAGTCCATCGTAAGCGGCATTGTGGTCGGTTTTATCTGCGGTTTTATCGGCGCAGGCGGCGGTATGATGATGCTGCTTCTCCTGACGAGCGTGCTGGGATACGAATTAAAAACTGCCGTGGGAACCAGCGTATTCATCATGACGTTTACGGCGCTGACCGGCTCCCTCTCCCATTTCGCCATCGGAGGCATGCCGGATCTGTTCCTGCTTGTGCTCTGTATCCTGTTTACCTTCCTGTTTGCGCGTATTGCCGCCGTTTTCGCAAACAAAGCAGATCCGAAGCTTCTGAACCGGTTAACCGGAATTATTCTGTTTCTGCTTGGAGCTGTCATGCTTCTCGTAAAGTAGCTTCGATATTTACCGAATTCTTCCTTGATTTCAGGCCTGTTTTATACTACAATAAGGATAGCCGGATTCCCACAGTCAGAAGCTGGGAATCCAACCCACGCGGCAGTCCCCGGCAAACCGGGGGCATGCTGTCGCCAGATGGTCCTGTTAGTGCGCCCATCTGGTTCATTGCCCGCGGGAATCATTACAAATACAGGAGGCAGACCACATGAGTTGGTTTCAAAAGAAGTCAATCCCCACTCCATCACCGGCGGAATCCGAACCAGTGATCACAGAGCGGCTGGAAGAAAGCAAGCTGGAACGTGACGCATGCTACCGTCATCTGTCGGAAGTCATGGATACACCGTCAGACCGCGGAGTTGTATTAAAAGTATACATAGAGAATTTCAAACGCCTGAACCAGGTATTCGGTTACGATTACTGTGAGAATCTCTTAAGCCAGATTCTCTCCTATTTGAAGGAAAAGACCGGAAAACCTGTTTATCACTATATTGGTGTGGAATATATTATAATCCTGGACCAGTACTCACAGGGGCAGGCCTCCGATCTGGCAGAAGAGATCGCGGAACAGTTTGATCACGCCTGGAAAGTGAACGGCACTGACTGCCTCTGTTCTGTACAGATGGGCATGTGCTCCTATCCCGGCCACGCAGCGACGCCGGACGAGCTATTAAAATGTCTCGATCTGGCAGTCTTAAAAGCGGAGGAAGGCGGCCCCAACCAGGCCATCATGTTCGACAGCACGCTCCAGAAGCAGCTGCTTCGCCGCCACACCATCGCATTATATTTGAAGACCGCCATAGAAAAAGAGGAGATCGAGGTTCGTTACCGCCCGACCCTTAATATGGAGACCGGAAAGTTCAGCCGCGCAGAGTTTTATATGCGCATCTTCATCAAGGGGCTGGGGCTCATCGGAGCGAGTGAAGTTCTGCCCATCGCCGAGGACTCCGGCCAGATCCGTTCCCTCGAGTACTTTGCACTGGACAAGGTGGGCCAGTGTATCGCAAAACTCACCGAAGCCGGCAAGGAATTCGATTCCATTGCGCTTCCGATATCTTCCATCCTCTTTTTGCAGGAGGATTTCCTGGACGAGGTCAGACGTGTCATCGATACCTACCAGATTCCGAAGGGTAAGCTTGCCATCGAGATCCAGGAAAGCGCCTTAACCACAGCATACTTAAACATCAACGTCATGCTGCAGGAACTGTCCGATATGGGTGTGGAGCTGGTATTAAACGAGTTCGGTTCCGGGTACTCCGGCGTAGCCACCATCCTGGAGCTTCCGGTCAACACGCTGAAGCTGGAGCGTCTGTTCGTATGGCAGCTGGAGACAAACCCGAGATCCCACTGCGTGATCGAAGGGCTGATCCACATCGCCAGAGACTTAAATTTAAACATCATTGCAGAAGGCGTGGAAACTGAGAATCAGGTCAATATCCTGACAAAAGCAGGCTGCGACTACCAGCAGGGCTTTTATTACTCCCCAACTCTGGAGCAGGACACGCTGCTTAAAGTGATCGACAACACCTTTGCCGACTCTATCCCTCTGTTAAATGAAGAGAAAGAAAAAATGTCAAAAGCATAAACCGTGATAAAATGAAAAAGCCTGCCGGCGGAAACGGTTACTTCTGTAACTGTCGTTTCCGTCGGCAGGCTTTTCACATTTCACCTTCGCCGCCGCTGCACTCAGAGTGCCTGATCTCCGTCATGCTTATCCAAGCACCAGACGCGCCTTATCTCCAGTGTTCCGGCCTGTCTGCGCCGCCTGACTGCATTCCTGGGACTTATCATAGTAATAACGAATGATGTCCTTTCTGGTAATGATTCCAATAAAATTCTTCTGGTCGTCCACCACGGGAACAAAGTTCTGGTTCAGCGCCTTATCGATTAAATCTTCCATATTGGAATTGGCAAATACCGGACGGTTGTCCAGTCTCCGGTCGATCGCCGCCACGGTTACACGCTCGGCCTCCTTTAAGCTTAAATTAAACTTATTCTTGATTCCCCAGAGCATATCTCCCTCCGTGATGGTACCGATGTATCGTCCGGTTCTGCTGATAATGGGTACCGCGGAGTACTTGTGATACTCCATCTTCTCAAGAGCCTGCCGCAGCGTCTCGTCCTCATAAATATATGCCACTTCGCACTTTGGTGTCAAAAAAAACAATATGTTCATAGCCGCACTCCCGTCACATTATTTTCGTATTTATTATAGCATATTACTAAACTTCACATATGAACAAATTATTATTTTTTTATAACATTTTAGTGGTCCGGAGAGACGCGCGGAGTATGCCTTCTGACCGGCAGGCTTTTTTGTAACAGGAGTGCTTTCCCATTACAAAAAGACAGAACAGAAAACTCAAATAAGTCTTCTGCCCTGTCTTCTTTTCTTCCCCGTATGGGACAGTACGGTCCGCTCGTTTTCACTGCATGAAGTCCAGCGGATCGATGGGTTGATTCTCGTGTTCCAGCTCGAAGTATAAGTTCGCGCCTTCGATCGAATAATATTTCGTAGGTTCTGCTACGTAGCCCAGCACATCGCCCTGTGCCACGTACTCATTTTCTACCACCTGCAGTTCCTTTAACTGGCCGCAGACAGCGGTATAGTCATTTCCCATGTTGAGAACGACGTAATTGCCCAGTTCTTCATTGGAACCGATCTCCTGGATTTTTGCGTTTGCAGGTGCTACAACCGGTGTGCTCACGGCGCCCTGGATGACGATGCCCGGATTACATTTATACTGATCCAGAGTCGGGAAATAGATGGTGGACTCCATGCTGTAATCCAGAATGACATTTCCTGATACCGGCCATGCCATCTTTGTTGCGTCATTAAAATTGAGGACCAGCGCTGCGGCCGCCTCTTTTTCTGTTCCGGCCTTTACCGCCGGTACTTCTGCTTCTGTCTCTGCTTTCGCTGTAGCCCTGGCGGAGTCGGCGACCTGTGTATCTGCGTCCGTATTCTGCTCCGCGTTGGAATCACCGGCAACTGCTACCTGGTTCTCCTGTGGAATCGTCTCTTCTGCAATGACGCCCTTCTGGTCCGGTACTTCAAGATATGGACTCTGACCGCCATCGTTTCCTCTTTGAATGGTAATGACTCCTGCCGCAGCTACTATAGTCAGCAGGCCTAAAACCAACAGGACAAGGAATACTTTATCCTTGAACAATTGACTCATTTTCTCTTTCACGTTTATCACCTCGGTAATATTCTTACCAAAGGAGAAAGAGTTATTCAGAAATCAGAACAATATTTTTATAAAAATAATCAAGAATCTCTTCCGCTGTTTTTCCCTCCTCCGCCATGCACTTAGCACCGTACTGGCTGAGCCCGTAACCGTGGCCGACCCCCTGGCACACCGCCCGGATTCCGCCGTCGTACTCCTCCAGAGTGTAGGACGGAGACGGCAGTCTCAGCGCATACTGGACTTCCTCTCCGGTATACACCTTCGTACCGATCTGAATCTGCCCCACATAACCGCCGTCGTCACGGACAATCATCTGAATGGACTGGGGAAGCTGGCCCTCATCCACCGGTACGCTGCCGGCAATCTGGTTAATCCTTCCGGCAAACTCCTCCTTGCTCCATACCATCATGGTCAGATAGCCTTCCGCCTCCACATCGCGTTTGCTGGCCACTGCCTGCAGGTACGGATGGCTCTCATCCCCGCTTCTCGTCATTCCGGTGCTGGCGCGGTGAAACAGCGGCTCGATGAGCCTTCCGTCACAGGTGATTACCCTGCCCGCTGTCGAGCGCACCGCCTCTTCCACCGCCTGAAAATACGTTACAAAGGATTCACTTCCCCACATGGCCTCCATCTGCTTCTCTTCCAGATATTCCATATGAAGCTCCGACTCCTTCACCTCGTTCTCACCGTTCATCTTCTGGTAAATAAACGTCCTGGCTATGATGGCCTGTGCCCGCAGCGCTTCCTTCCCATACTCGGCAGGCATCTGCTTTGCCACCACTCCCGGCAGATACTCTTCCACATCCATATAGGATTCCCCGTTTTTCCGGTCCAGAATCACTTTTTTTCCGCTGGTAATAAGCGGTACTTCCTTCTTTTCCTCGATTCTGCCTGTCCATGCAAGGGTTATTATATAGGGAAGCAGCAATGCCATGACGCATACCATGACTATTTTTTTTGCCACCGAAAACCTCCGCAAGTTCCTTTAAAAAATTCTATGCGGACAATTCTCATTTATGCAGAAACGTTCCTTTTCCTTCCCATTCCATGTAATCCCCACAAATACGGTGCATGGCTTCTCCAGACACCTTACAGCTTCTTCCAGCGGCTGCCCGGTCAGACAAACGTCTCTCGCACCTGCCTGGTAAAAGGCATCCATAAATGCCTTCTCCTCCACCTCAGTCAACTCCTCCGGCACGCACACCGCCACCCGCGGCTTCTTCACGGTGGCACCGGTCAGGCGCTTTACCATGGAACGATCGTATCCCAAAGCCCGGCGCAGATAAGAACAGAACATCCTTTCCGCCAGCATATAGGAGGCAATAATCCCTCTCCGCAGCGGATTCACGGCAGTTACAGGTGTCACAGCCTGATCGATAGCCTCTTCCGCCGCATTCCCCATGGCAATAATCAGGCCGGTATCCCTGTTTACAAGGGCCATGGAGGATTCCTCCAGCACGATCCCTCTGTCTTTCACATAAATTGTAATTCTGGCCGGTTCATACCCCGGTTTTCCAATCGTACTCTCTATCATATTCTCCCCCCTTTTACTCCCGCTGACGCGAACCGTTCAGACAGGAAGACACGTCCAGCCGGCGGCCGCCGCGAAGTATAAAATCCCGCTTCCTATGATGTTTTCTGACTCTTCCGAATCAAAAAAAGCACGGCAGGAAAACACCGCCGGGGCTCCGCCATGGCGACGGTATTTCCCGCTGCATTTTCCCACCGTACTTCTCTTTCAAGACTTATTCCCAACGGCCTTAACTGATCTCCTAAATCTCTACCTTCACCTTTTCCAGATGCCAGATATCACGGACATATTCTTCAATCGTCCGGTCTGAGGTGAATTTGCCGCTGCAGGCTACATTTAAGATAGCCGCCTTTGCCCACCACGTTTCGTTTCTGTAGGCCTGATCAATCCTCTTCTGTGCTTCCGCGTAGGATGGTAAATCCTTTAAAATAAAATACGTATCCGCGCGGTCGCTGCTCTGCGTATTCAGCAGAGAATTATAGATATCACGGAACAGTTCCGGGTCCTGAGGTGCAAAGTATCCGTTGATCAGCTGCATCAGAACACGGCGGATCTGATAGTTGTTGTTGAAGATCTCCATCGGATTATAGCCGCCTCTGTTCTCATAACCGATGACCTCGTCAGAGGACATGCCAAAGATAAAGGCGTTCTCCTCACCAACCTCTTCCACGATCTCCACGTTGGCGCCGTCCATGGTTCCCAGCGTCAGCGCACCATTTAACATAAACTTCATGTTTCCGGTGCCGGAGGCTTCCTTGCTGGCTGTGGAAATCTGCTCGCTGACATCGGCTGCCGCGAAAATGATCTCCGCGTTAGAAACCTTATAGTCCTCAATAAACACAACCTTGATCTTTCCGTCGATGGTTTTGTCGTTATTGATCACATCGGCTACCGAGTTGATCAGCTTGATGGTCAGCTTCGCCCGCTTATATCCGGCCGCCGCCTTAGCTCCGAAGATAAAGGTTCTCGGAACCATATCCATGTTTGGATTATCCTTCAGTTCATTATATAAATAGATCACATGAAGAATATTCATCAGCTGGCGCTTGTACTCGTGAAGACGCTTTACCTGAACGTCGAAGATGGAACGCGGGTCCACATCGATTCCGTTGTGTTCCTTAATGTATTTTGCCAGGCGAACCTTGTTCTGGTACTTGATGTCCATAAACTCCTGCTGGCACTTCGGATCATCCGCATAGACCGCAAGGCGGTGAATATGCGGCAGATCGGTAATCCACTCATTCCCGATCTTTCCCGTCACCCACTGAGCCAGCAGCGGATTGCCGTGAAGCAGGAAACGTCTCTGGGTAATGCCGTTCGTCTTATTGTTGAATTTCTGCGGCATCATCTCATAGAAATCGCGCAGCTCCTGTTTCTTCAAAATCTCCGTGTGCAGTCTTGCAACGCCGTTGACAGAAAATCCGCCTACGATCGCTAAGTTTGCCATGCGCACCTGTCCGTCGTAAATGATGGCCATCTTGCGGATCTTATCCTGGTTGCCCGGATACATCTGCTGAATCTGCTCTACGAAACGGCGGTTGATCTCCTCCACGATCTGATAGATTCTCGGAAGCAGCCTGGAGAACAGTTCGATCGGCCATTTTTCCAGCGCCTCGGACATGATGGTGTGGTTTGTATAGGCGCAGGTCTTTGTGGTCACGGCCCATGCCTCATCCCATGTCAGATTATATTCGTCCAGAAGGATACGCATTAACTCCGGCACAGCCACAGTCGGATGGGTATCATTTAACTGGAACACGGTCTTCTCGAAGAATTTATGGATATCGTCATGCTTTTCCATATACTTCTTAACCGCCCGCTGAACGCTGGCGGAAATAAAGAAGTACTGCTGTTTTAAACGAAGCTCCTTACCGGCGTAGTGATTGTCGTTGGGATAGAGAACCTCTACAATCGTCTTTGCCAGGTTTTCCTGCTCTACAGCCTTCTGGTAGTCGCCCTTGTCAAAGGAATCCAGGCTGAAGGTATTGATCGCTTCCGCATCCCAGATTCGCAGCGTATTCACCACATTGTTGCCGTAGCCAACGATAGGCATATCATAAGGAACGGCACGGACGGACTGGTATCCCTCCTGAACGAAATGCTCTCTGCCGTTATCCCAGACCGTTCTGACGTAACCGCCGAACTTCACCTCCGTCGCATACTCCGCACGGCGAACCTCAAACGGATAACCGTTCTTTAACCAGTCATCCGGAACTTCCATCTGATAGCCGTTTTCAATCTTCTGTTTGAACATACCGTAGCGGTAGCGGATGCCGCAGCCGTAAGCCGGATAGCCCAGCGTCGCCAGGGAATCTAAAAAGCAGGCGGCAAGACGGCCGAGGCCGCCGTTGCCGAGAGCCGGATCCGGCTCCTGATCCTCGATGGCGTTTAAGTCGAAGCCCAGCTCATCCAGCACTTCCTTCACTTCCGGCAGCGCCATGATATTGATAATATTATTTCCAAGGGCACGGCCCATCAAAAACTCCATGGAGAGATAATACAGGGTTTTTACGTCCTTCTTCTCATACTCCTTGTGAGTTGCAATCCACTCATCAATGATCACATCCTTAACAGCATATGCAACCGCCTGGAACGCCTGCTCCGGAGTCGCTTCATCGATCGTCTTGCGGAATACATTTTTAACGTTGTAAATAACGCTTTTCTTAAAGGTTTCTTTATCAAATCCCATACTCATTGTGAATGACCTCCTATTGGTTCACTGTTTCAATCCGCTGAACTTTTTCTACGCCCAGCGTGACATTCTCACCATTGATGTTCCATTCCTTCGTATAGCCTGCTGCCTTACCCAGTGTGATGTCTTCTGCGAGAACCTCGCTCTTTATTACTTCGCCATGTGCTTCCAGAATACCGGCAATCTTCTCATTGCCTTCGCTGGTGATGAGAATATGATCCATCACCTCAAAACCTGCTTCCTTACGCATGGTCTGAATCTTGCTGATCAGTTCGCGGACGAAACCTTCCTCGATCAGCTCAGGTGTCAGGTTCGTGTCAAGCACAACCGTAACGGTATTATCTCCTTCCGATACGTAGCCCTCCATCTGAGCCGTATCGATCAGTAAATCTTCCTTCGTCAGAACCACCTCACTGCCGTCAAATTCGAACGTGAGAACGCCCTTTTCATTCAGAGTATCCATGGCGGTATTTCCGTCCACCTCTAAAAGGGCTTTTCTGATGTTGTTTAACTGTTTTCCGTATTTCGGGCCGACCGTCTTTAACTGCGGCTTAAAGCTGTAGCTGGTGAAATCGCGGACATCATCTGTAAATACAACGGTCTTGACATTCAGCTCCTCCTCGATGATCTCCTGATAGAATACAGAGAGCTCATGAGGCGCTTTTACAAACATCCGGCCGATCGGCTGGCGGTTCTTGATATTCGCCGTATTTCTGGCCGCACGGCCCATCACTACGATCTTTAAGACCTCATCCATGTTGTCTTCCAGCTTCTCATCGATGCAGGATTCATCCGCCACCGGATAATCGCATAGATGGATGCTCTCCGGCGCATTCTTATCGATGTTACATACCAGGTTCTGGTAGATCTCCTCCGTCATGAACGGGATCATCGGCGCTGCCACCTTGCTGACGGTCACCAGTGCGGTATACAGGGTCATATAGGCATTGATCTTATCCTGTTCCATGCCTTTGGCCCAGAAACGCTCACGGCTTCTTCTGACGTACCAGTTGCTCATGTCATCCACAAACTCCTGAAGCGCTCTTGCCGCCTCCGGAATCTGATAATTCCCCAGATTACCGTCCACGGTCTTGATTAAGGTATTTAGCTTCGACAGAAGCCATTTATCCATAACCGGAAGCTTGTCGTATTCCAGTTTGTATTTAGTTGCATCAAATTCATCAATATTTGCATAGAGAACAAAGAAAGCGTACGTATTCCATAAGGTGCCCATAAACTTGCGCTGGCCTTCCATTACGGCCTTGCCATGGAACCGGTTCGGAAGCCACGGCGCGCTGTTGATATAGAAATACCAGCGGATGGCATCGGCGCCAAACTCTTCGAGAGCCTGGAACGGATCAACCGCGTTGCCCTTGGACTTCGACATCTTTTGTCCGTTCTCATCCTGTACATGGCCCAGAACGATGACGTTCTTATACGGCGCCTTGTTAAAGATCAGGGTGGAGATAGCCAAAAGGGAGTAGAACCATCCTCTCGTCTGATCCACCGCCTCGGAGATGAAGTCCGCCGGGAACTGCTGCTCAAACAGCTCCTTATTCTCAAACGGATAATGGTGCTGTGCAAACGGCATGGAACCGGAATCGAACCAGCAGTCGATTACCTCCGGGACTCTCTTCATCTGCTTTCCGCACTTCGGGCAGGTGATGGTCACCGCGTCGATATATGGCCGGTGAAGCTCTATGTCATCCGGACAGTTCGGCGACATGGACTTTAATTCCTCGATGCTTCCGATGGCATGCTGATGGCCGCACTCACACTCCCATACATTTAACGGTGTGCCCCAGTAACGGTTCCGGCTGATGCCCCAGTCCTGAACGTTCTCCAGCCAGTCACCGAAACGTCCCTTGCCGATACTCTCAGGGATCCAGTTGATGGTATTGTTGTTGCGGATTAAGTCCTCCTTCACATCGGTCATCTTGATAAACCAGGACTCTCTCGCATAATAAATCAGGGGAGTGTCACATCTCCAGCAGTGCGGATAGCTATGCTCGAATACCGGTGCAGAGAACAGGAGCCCCCTCTCTTCCAGATCCTTTAAAACCAGCGGATCGGCCTTCTTACAGAAGGTGCCCGCCCATTTCGTCTCCTTCGTCATCTCACCTTTGGAATCAACCAGCTGGACGAACGGCAGGTCGTATTTTCTGCCCACCTTGGAGTCGTCTTCACCGAAGGCCGGTGCGATATGAACGACGCCGGTACCGTCAGTCAGTGTTACGTATGTGTCACAGGTTACATAGTACGCCTTCTTCGCCGGATGCACGAAATCAAACAGCGGCTCATACTCCTTAAACTCCAGATCTTTGCCGGTAAAACGCTCCAGTACAGTGTATTCACTGTTCAGAACCGTATCACACAAAGCTTCCGCAAGATAGTACGTATAATCTCCGTTTTTCACCTTTACGTAGGACTCGTTCGGATTCACACAGAGCGCCACGTTGGAGGGAAGCGTCCACGGTGTTGTCGTCCATGCCAGAATGTAGGCATCCTCGCCCTTTACCTTGAATCTGGCGATGGCCGAGCGTTCTTTCACGTCCTTATATCCCTGGGCCACCTCGTGGCTGGAAAGCGGCGTTCCGCATCGCGGACAGTAAGGAACGATCTTAAATCCCTTGTAGAGAAGCCCCTTTTCCCAGATCTGCTTGAGAGCCCACCACTCGGACTCGATATAGTAATTCTCATAGGTAACGTACGGATCATCCATATCCGCCCAGAAGCCGACAGTCTTGGAGAAATCTTCCCACATGCCCTTGTACTTCCATACGCTTTCCTTACAGTGCTTGATAAACGGCTCAAGACCGTATTCCTCGATCTGCTCCTTGCCGTCCAGTCCCAGCATCTTCTCCACTTCCAGCTCAACAGGGAGTCCATGGGTATCCCAGCCGGCCTTTCGCGGCACGTCGCACCCCTTCATGGTGCGGTATCTCGGAATCATATCCTTGATCACACGGGTAAGGACATGGCCGATATGAGGTTTTCCGTTGGCGGTAGGCGGACCGTCATAAAATGTGTAGGTTTCAGCCTTTTTTCTGTTATCAATGCTCTTCTGGAAAATATCGTGATCTTCCCAGAATTTTTCAACTTCTTTTTCTCTCGCTACAAAATTCAAGTCTGTAGGAACTTTGTTATACATCTCTTTTGACCTCCTTTATGAATAGTAAAAAAAGAAGGCCCTCGTCCCGTAATCAGGACGAAGGCCGTGCTTCGCTAAACCACCTATTACAGCATACTGACATATGCGTTCCCTGTAACGTAGGATTCACGTCCTGGCTTACTGCTTACACAGCTTTCAGCCGGAGACTCCAGAGTGATATTCGTTCCCATGACTACTCTCACCAGGCTTTCACCATCCCCGGCTCGCTTTGGATTTCCCACGGTCCTACTGTCTCTTTCATCGTCTTTTTTCCTATAATATAATGGCAGGTTATGCCTTATATGTCTTCTCATTATAGGTTTTATGGGAGGAAATGTCAAGTAAAAGACGAAATTTCGGGTATCTGCCGCTTATTTTCGTCATTATGCCCCGTATCAGACCTCATCAAACTGCCCGTATCAGACCGCGAATAAGTCGTTAAGCGCCTCACTCATAGTCGGATGCGTATAAATCTGATCTCTCAATACCGTGTAGTCTGCATTCAGATCCATCGCCAGCTTCACGATATTAATCATCTCGTAGGATTCCTCACAGAACAGCATGGCGCCTAAAATCTGATTCGTCTTTGCATCAATTACCGCCTTTAAAACGCCTTGGGTTTTATTTAAGACAGCCGCCTTCGGAATCGCAGACGCAGGCAGTCTGGCGATCTTCACGTCTAACCCCGCCATTCTCGCTTCCTGTTCATTCATACCGACTCTTGAAAAGGATGGCTCAATAAAAACACTGTACGGAATATGGCTTCTCCTGGCTGCCCTGGCATCATAGGCTCCGCCGTGAAGACTGGACCACACGATTCGGAAATCATCCAGGGAAACGTAGGTAAACTGAAGCCCCCCGGCTGCATCTCCCATGGCCCAGATATTCGGAGCCGTCGTCCGATAAGCATCATCTACTTTCACACCGCCGCGGGCCGTAACTTCGACACCGGCCGCCTCCAGATTCAGTCCCGCCGTGTTGGGTCTTCTGCCTGTAGCGACCAGAATTGCATCCGCCTCCAGATCACCCTCTTTTCCATCGGCAGAATAATGAACGTAAGACCGGTCCCCTTCTTTTCTGATGCTGGAAATGGCCGCGCCAATCACGAATTGAACGCCCTTTTCTTCCAAAACCTTCTGGATCTCCGCTGCGATATCTTCATCCTCCCTCGGAATCAGGCGGGCTTCGTTCTGAATGACCGTAACCTCAGAGCCAAATCCGGAATACATGGACGAAAACTCCAGTCCGATATAGCCGCCTCCAATGATGACCAGCTTCTTCGGAAGCGTCTCCAGATCCATAAATGTCTCGCTTAAGTACACCTGGGGATTCCCTTCTATTCCCTCAATCGGTGGCACAAACGGAGTGCTTCCCGTATTGATAAAGATCTGGTCTCCTTCTATGGTAAATTCTTCTGAACCGTCTGCCGGCACTACGTTTACCTGCGTATTGGAGAGGAAACTGGCAGTTCCATTATAAATCGTCACTGTTTCCAGATGATCCAGCTTATCAAAATTCTTTTTCCGAAGCATGGATGTAACACGCCGTTTTTCTTCAATGGCTGTCCTGTATAATTCCGCCTTCTCTTCAAAAGAAATCTCTCCCTTTGACTCCGTGATCTGAGAACTTCTCACCAGAGACTTGGAAGGAATACATCCCACATTAATGCAGGTACCTCCATACATCTTATCTGATTTCTCAATCAATGCTACGGTTTTTCCTTCTCCTGCCAGCTTTCCCGCCAGTGTTTTTCCGCCTTTGCCAAATCCTATAATCACCGCATCAAACTTTTTCATGTCAAACCTTCCTTTCCTGTCTTCACTATTTTTATTGTTTTTCGCCGGACACGGTCTCATAGGGCCAGTCCTTAATGCCGCCTATATCAATGATATTCTTATAACCAAGGTCTAACAGCTTCTCCGCTGCGTTCTTACTTCTCACGCCGCTTCGGCAGTAAACCATAATCTTCGCATCCAAATCCGGCAATTCCCCGGGCATCTCCTCTCCGATCTCTTCCACCGGAATATTAATCGCATCGCCAATGCGGCTCTCCGCGTACTCCTCCGGAGTTCTTACGTCCACCACGATCAGCGCTTCATCCGAATCCATAACTTCCTTTGCCTCTTCCGGCCTGTACTTTACATACTGCGAAGCCTGGGCCTCTGTTCTGCTCTCTGCCTGCTGTGCTGTCCGGGCCTCTGTTCCGTTCTCTTCCTGCTGTGCCGGCCGGTCCTCTGTTCCCGTCTTTTCCTGCGGTGCCTCCGTCTTCTGTGTCTCCTTACCGGCAGCACTTTTCTGACCACCCGAACATGCCGTTAATGCCAGGACTGCTGCCGCGATACCCGCCGTAATCAAAAATCTCCCTGTTATCATCTCGTCCGCTCCATTCTGTAACTTTTTTTGTTTCAGTTATCATACTGTAATATTATCAGTTACAGTTTGTTCTGTCAAGTATTTTTTCATTAATTCTCAACCTTTGCAATCGTCCACTCTCTACAGGAAGCTGCAGCCGTCCGGCTGTCTGCTGAAACCGCCTGAACACAAACCGCCTGAACACAAATAGAAACGGGTACCGACTCATTCACATGAATTTCGATACCCGTTCCTAAACTACTTCATCCATTGGACTTTACCCTCACTTTTTGTTTTGTCACTGATACTTATGTACCTGGATGCTCTATATGAAATTTTTTCCCTTTCGCCACTCCATTACCGGGCCTCATCTATCATCTGGTTTATCTCTGCATCGTCATTTTCATTCTTCTATATGGTAGTAAGCTACATATGTGGAAACCTTTGTTCGGACGAATCATACTTCCTCGTCATATGACTCATACGATGAATTTTCCTTTGCAGTTTATAACGGAATATAGGCATATGTAAAAGATATATAGATTTTTTCCAACTACTTCATCCATGCTTTCGCATTTATTCATCATAGAAGGAATGGCTTTTCACTGTGGCTGAATGGTTTTTCCTATTGCCTGCTTCCAAAATGGAAATCAAACGAAACTTATGTTTTCGGTGGAATCTACCTCCTTTTCAGTTATATTTTTATCCTTCCCGCTTCCTGTTCCCGGGAAGATTATCTATATCTTGTATCTCTTTCTTTTGATAGCTTTATTATATAGTATCTCTCTTCATTTTGCAAGACTCTTTAGAAAAAATTAATAAATAATTTCGTAATTATCAAATTGTATATAATTATTGCAAATATTTATATTTTTATTTCTATTAAACTTTTTGTTATATCAATGTTCCGGAATTATTCTGATATTATGGTTTGTTATTTTTTTATCAATCACATTGCGTTTTTGTAAAGTTATGGTATAATGACCAAAAAGGACAGAGTCCCCGGACCTTGCGGTCCCAATCGCTCCGCCCCCCTATATTAATTGTTCAGAAGGAGAACACATATGAGCCAGCGCAATTTAACCTTATTAACGGATCTATACGAGTTAACCATGATGCAGGGCTATTTCAAAGAAAAGGATGCCAATGAGACGGTAATCTTCGATGCATTTTACCGCACAAATCCGGGCGGCAACGGTTATGCGATCTGTGCCGGTCTGGAGCAGGTGATCCAGTATATCAAAGATCTTCATTTTGAAGAGGACGATGTGGACTATCTGCGCTCAACGGGGCTGTTCGGCGAAGACTTTCTGGAATATTTGCGCCATTTTAAATTCTCAGGCGACATCTACGCCATACCGGAAGGGACTGTCATCTTCCCGCGTGAACCGCTGGTCAAAGTAATCGCTCCCATTATGGAGGCACAGTTAATTGAGACCGCACTGTTAAATATTATCAATCATCAGAGCCTGATCGCTACAAAGACGGCGCGCGTCGTATACGCAGCAGGCGGCGACGGAGTTATGGAATTTGGCCTTCGCCGTGCTCAGGGGCCCGATGCCGGAATCTATGGCGCAAGGGCCGCCATGATCGCCGGCTGCATCGGAACTTCCAATGTTCTGTGCGGCAAGATGTTCAACGTTCCGGTCAAGGGAACCCACGCTCACAGCTGGATCATGAGTTTTCCCGATGAACTGACTGCGTTCCGCACCTATGCCAGACTGTATCCATCCGCCTGTATCCTGCTGGTAGACACCTACGACACACTGAAGTCCGGCGTTCCCAATGCCATTAAGGTATTTAAGGAAATGAGGGAGGCAGGTATCCCGCTGACCTTCTACGGAATTCGTCTGGACAGCGGCGATCTGGCCTATCTGTCCAAGAAAGCAAAAAAAATGCTGGACGACGCCGGATTCCCCGACGCAGTCATCTCTGCCTCCAATGACCTGGATGAGTCTCTGATCAACAGCTTAAAGATTCAGGGCGCTGCCATCAACTCCTGGGGCGTCGGTACAAATCTGATTACCTCCAAGGACTGCCCGTCCTTCGGCGGCGTATATAAGCTTGCTGCCATCCTGGATAAGAAGAGCGGAAAATTTGTTCCGAAGATTAAGTTATCCGAAAATGCCGAGAAGATTACCAACCCAGGCAATAAGTGCATTAAGAGGATTTACAGCAGGGAAACCGGAAAAATGATTGCCGATTTAATCTGCCTGGAAGGCGAAAAGTATAATGAAAATCATTCACTGCTGCTCTTTGATCCGATCGAGACCTGGAAAAAGACGCATCTGGCGCCCAACACCTACCATCTGCGTGATCTGATGGTTCCGGTATTTAAGAACGGAGAATGTGTCTACGATTCGCCTGCCGTCATGGACATTCAGGCGTACTGCAAAAAAGAACTGGATACACTCTGGGATGAATCCCGCCGTCTCGTGAACCCTCATGAGGTACATGTGGATCTCTCCAATGAGCTGTGGCATATGAAAAATCAGCTTCTGGACAGCTATCATTTTTCAGAATAACGAAAAAAGTTAACCTTTGTTATAGTTTCTGCGGTTGACATCGGTTATAATAGAAGTAATATGACAAAGGAGGTTGTTTTTTATGAGTATGGGGCAGGAAACCAAAATTCGCGCCAGAGACAATGATAAACTGGCTTTAAAAGTAACAAAAGGACATTTCTCATCAGACCGTTTTCACATTAACTATTACATTGACATGACCACACTGAAGATGCGTCAGGAGGAAGCGGAACAGGTTGCCAAATCCATGGTTAAGAGATACGTAAACCGTGTCGATTTATCAGGTCTGATTGGCGTAGGAGCGGAAGAACTCAAGCATTATTCCAAAGCGTTTGCTTCCAAGACTCCAATCGATACCATCATCTGTATGGATGGCTGCGAGGTAATCGGCGCCTATGTGGCAAAGGAATTATCCGAGCTCGGCGTTACCACCACCAATATCCACAAGACTACTTACATCGTAACACCGGAATTCGATTCTGCGGGACAGATGGTCGTTCGTGACAACATCAAGCATATGCTGAAGGATAAACACGTATTAGTCGTTCTTGCTACTGCGATGTCCGGCCGTACTATTTTAAAGAGCATTCGCTGCATCGAATCCTACGGCGGCATTCTGGAAGGCATCTCCGTTATCTTTGCGGCAGTGAACGAGATCGACGGTTATCCGGTTAACTCGGTATTTGATTCTTCCGATCTTCCTGACTTCCGTCTCTCCGAGCCGGATAACTGTCCGGATTGTAAGAATGGAATCAAGCTGGATGCGATTGTCAACAGCTACGGTTATACAAAACTCGATTAGTTGAGATAAAATGAATCAGATCATAAACCCCGGGCCACGACGGAAATTTCTGTCGTGGCCCGGGGTATTTTGAGAAGGCGGCTTAATCATCAGGTTCGTCCTCGGAATCGTCATTGTCTGAGTCTCGGTCATCGGAATTGTCATCGTCTGAGGCCTTACTACCTGATTCGTCATCGTCCGGGGCCTTGTCATCGGAATCGTTATTAACCGAGACCTTGCCGTCGGAATCCTCATCGTCCGAGACCCTGCTGTCGGAATCCTCATCGTCTGAGGCCTTGCTGTCGGAATCGTCATCGTCTGAGGCCTTGTCTTCGGAATCGTCGTCTACGTTCTTACCAGGCGAATCAGCATCGTCTAAGTCATCATGATCAGCCGAATTCCTGTTGTCGGAATCGCGGTCGTCAAAGTCATCGTCAGCCGGATCCCTGTCGTCGGATTCATGATCGTCCAAATTGTTATCATCCGAATCGTTATCATCCGAATCGTCATCGTCTGAATCGTCGTCATCTATATCATCAGACGAATCTCTATCGCCGTATTTCGCTTTTCTCATTTCTTCTTTATACTCATTCCAGTCTTCCTCGTCCATCTGAAGCCATACTGGTTTTTCCTTTTCCCGCTCAAGGATTATGCGGTAAAGTTCTTCCATGGACATTCTCGACAGCGTCATTTCATCGAGATCCGGGTAAGCGGCTGTCATCATACGGATAAACTGTAATTTCCCGCTGGATATATGGTAATTCAGCGCCGTCTGATCCAACGCCCCATCTTTTTTCTTTTCCTGTGTCACGATATGGACTGTCCGTTTGCTCTCCTCCGCAGTTTTTCTAATACAAGCGCTCAGCTGGCTCTGAAGCTGGTTTACACGGGTCGGATTCTTATTTTCCACTGAAATCAGAACGGTTTTCCTGTCATCCGTCAGATACGCTTTTTCTTCCATAATCCGGTACAGATCCTTAACTGCCTCCTCAATGTTCCAGTCTTTGTACGTGTGCCCTTCTGCAGCCTGAACCGCATCTTCATTCAGAGGCACAAAGGAAAGAACTCTGTCTTTTTTATTGATCTTCAGTTCGAAGCTTGGGTTTACATCCATATCAACAATACTGTCTACCACCAAATTCTGATAAGAATATACTCCGCCGATGCCCGCTGCGAAAAAGAACAGAGCACAACCGCATACAGCTGCCATACGCCGAACCTGTACCGGACTGCACAGCCTGCAGAACCAGCCGCCTTTTAAAGGCTCTTGTCCGGTGATATCGTCCATCCGCTCCATTTTTACAACGGGTGTATCAATTATTTTTTGCAGGGAAGGCTGAGGAAGCTGGCTGACTGCCCGGTTCAGCGATTGATTGATCTGTGATGTCTCTATTTTTTTACTCATCGCCCTTACTCCTTTCCTTCCAGGTACCGTTTCAATTTCTTCAATGTCCGCTGATAGCAGGACAAGACTGTGGACAGCGGGAGCCCCAGATTCGCAGCAATCTCTCTGTGCCTGATTCCTGCTACCAGGTGAAGCAGAAGAATCTGCCGTTCCCGCTCAGTTAAAATATTCATGGCAGTCTCTAAAACCAGTCTGTCTGTCATTTCCGTTACATAGGAGTATTCCATTGTGTCATCCATCTCAAATGCTTCTTCTGACAGGAAGCGTGAGTTTCGTCGGAATAAATCCATAGCAAGATTACGGGCAATCGTAAAAAGCCATGCCATCGGTTTTCCCTGTTTCTGATACAGATGCGCGGATGCCCGAACTTTTAAATAGGTGTCCTGTACAATATCCTGGGTATCGTATGGATTTTTCACGATCGCAAGGACGTAACTGTACAGGGTACGCTCCGTAAGGGTATAGAATTCCTCAAGCGCGGACCGGTCATCCCGCCCAATCCGCACAATCAGATCTTCATCTATATTAAGCCGTTGTATGGATACCTCCGGCTCCCCTCCCGTTACCATGAAAAATATCATACTCATTTCTCCTCACCGCGCACCTGCATTTCCATTATGGGATACTGTGTCCGCGATCTTCTTATCCAGAATATTCTCGTTCTCCCTTAATCAGACTTTCTCTTTTTCATGTAATCCAAATTTAGTTATAAGCTGCCATATCAGGTTTCTGGCACTCATCGATTGATGTTCTTACCGATCATCGTGGTCATTATGATCATCATTATCGTAATGATCATCATCATCGTAACGGTCATCATCATCGTATCGATCGTCATCATCGTAATGGTCGTCATCATCGTAACGGTCATCATCATCGTAATGGTCATCATCATCGTTACGATCGTCGTCATCGTTACGATCGCCATCATCGTATCGGTCGTCATCATCGTTACGATCATCATCATCGTATCGGTCATCATCATCGTTACGATCGTCATCATCGTATCGGTCATCATCATCGTATCGGTCATCATCATCACGATCATCATCACCATATTTCCCACCCGCAGCCGCCTCACTCTCTGCCATTCGATCCAGCTCATCTTCCAGCATTTCAAGCCTGTCGCTGCGGTACCAGTCATTGGCGTGATCCAGCTTATCTTCCAGGGAATCGAGGGAAATCCCCTCATCCCTCGCGTAAGCTGCAAGATCACTGATCCGCATATCAGCCAGCTGGCTGGCCGTTACACTGTCATCCTTTGCCAAAATCTTTTCGATCAGAGCCATGCGGCCTGCTGATATGTGATGCTCCTCTGCCAGCTTCTTTAATTCTTTCGTCAAACTGACGTGCTGATCCAGAACCCGCCCCTCGATCTGGCATTCCTCCAGATAGCCGGCAAGGTGACGGTTCACATTTTTAACCGTAGTCTCCGAGGCGGAACCGGATTTTACAGTCAACAGGATATCATTTTTATCCTTATTGGTAAAATACCCCGCCTGATCCAGCAGATCAACCACATCTTCCAGGACGCGGTCGAGATTCCTGTCCTCCATGTGGTATCCCTGCAGCAGCTCTTTTCCGTCTTCGTTTGTACCCTTCAGAGAAACAACCTGATTCAGCCTGTTTGCTTTGATCTCGATGCTGGGGTTAATATCAAATGCCAGATACTGGCTCGGTCCTCCCAGATAAAGCCCCAGTCCCCCTAATGTTACCACTGCCGCTGCCGCCATGGCCGCCATAAAATTTTTCTTCATATCTTTTGCTCCTTTCATGCAGAATTATTTTTTTCCTTTTCATCCTTACAACGGAGCAGAATGTAATTTTATCGCAGCCATATCTCATTTTTTACCATATATTTTGTATTTCATATTCTTCCCATTGCTCCGGCTGCGGTGTGATCAGATTTTTCGCTTCATAAAGCCCGCACTGCACCATGTGTTCCCTGACAATTTCCAGCACATGACAGTAGCAAAGCGAAAGCTGGCGGGCATACGCCTGTTTCTCTCCTTTCATCAGGCAGTCCAAAGCAATTCGGCATCTTTGATTCAGCTCATTGGAACGAGTGGAGCCATCACTGTAAAAACTATAGTAATAGCCCCAGTGGAGAAGTCCGCCCACCTCCTGCAAAATCATCTGAAACGGCTTTAACGGAAGGTGTTCCTTCATGGCGTCCGTAATAAGATCCAGCGGAACCGCCCCGGGCTGTTCCATTTTATCCACCAGCTCTTCCGCCTCCCTTTTTATCGATTCGGCGGTAAGCATGGCAGCAGGCCAGACAGCCGCAGCCATAAACTGAAGGCCGCTCAAATACAACAGCGTATCGTTTTTTAATACCCGGTTCTTCATACACTGTGCAGTCGCATCGTCATTAAACAGAGTTACCTGTGTCCCCTTGACATTGTATGTGTGACAGAAACCACATTTGTTCAGCATGGCGACCGCTTTTCTGATCGTCGACACAGAGACCTTATACTCATCCGCCAGCGCGGCTTCGGACGGTAAAAACGTTCCATCCCGGTAAATCCCCACTCCAATCTTATCAATCAAATCACGGGTAATCTGCATGTAGTAATGGTTTCGCCCGATCTCCGGGCTCCAGCTGTAACAGCAGTCTGTTTCTTCCACCGGAAATGGAACCATAGCGTCCAGTTCTTCCAGAAACTGCTTTACGTCATCCGCAATCGCTCGATACATGGTTTCAAAACAACGCCGCATCTCCTTCAGATCGCCGCTATTGGCTGCCTCCAGCATCCACATTGGATCTTTATAAGCCATGGCGGAAGCAGAAAATGCCGGTGACTCCCGGAACTCCAGGAAAAATGGAACCCGCGCGCAGATTTCAAGACTCGTAAATATATCCCGAAACAACAGGTTGCCCGAGGCATCCAACAGACTATGAAGCGCCATCGATGAAGCCTTCCACCGGAGGTCAATTCCTTTTTTGCTGTTTCGTTTTAAATGCTGAAAACTAAGCCTCACCTTTTCTCCGCCGCAGGAAGCGATGGAGCAGGCAAAAAGCCTCGGCATAATCAGTTCCATCGTCTTATAGACTTCCAGAATTGCAGTTCTCCGCTCCAGTACCGATCTCAAAACATCTTCCTTCTGTATCTCATCAACCGGCTGATAGGCTACTCTGGAGGTCCGCCTCTCCTCGGTATGGATCAGCCCCTCCCTTTTTAATGCCGCCAGTACCTCCCTTACCGTCCGGATTCCCACGTGGTAATTCTCGCTGAGCTGACTCATAGAAGGCAGCGGATCACCATATTTTAAGTATCCTGTCATAATCTGTTCTCTGAGATTTCTATATAAATATTCAAACAGAGTACTCTTCTCTTTCATAACCTTTCCCTCTCAAACGATGTCCCTCTTAGCCTCTTTTCTTCTTCCCGGCTTCCTGCATCATGATAAAACCGACTTCATTATACCACATTTTCTCACGCGTACTATATGCTGACGTACACAAAAATCATATTGATTTCTCAAACAGGGTAACTTAAAATAAAATAAATGATAAGGATTATCATGATGTATTAAAACGGAGACAATATAGATGAAAATACGAAACCGGAAAAAAACTGATTTTCACAATCCCTTTTTTAGAAAAGGTCTGCAAATCAGCCTCCTCTCTGCAGGGATTCTCCTGGTTTTTATAATCTTAATCAGGAACGCGGCAGATTTGCGTATGGCCCTCAATAAAAGCACGCAGAAATATCTGGATGATGTAACCGTACAGACCGCCCGTGATATCCATGATGCGCTGGTCAATAAAATGACGAGTCTGGCCTCCATATCCGATACGGCTTCCCGTCTGGATAAGATGTGTTCGGAGGATGAAGCGGCAGATTTATTACACAGAAAAGCAGAAATACTGGAGTTTGATCCGCTGATTCTTCTGCACAGAGATGGTACCATGATTTCCTCCGAAGGTGATTTTTCGCCGCCCTGGATTACTTCCACGGATTTCTTTCAAATTGACGGCGTCCTCGCCTCTTTTGAAGGTGAGGTAACCGCTGACTACATAGGGGGCAAAAGTATATTTTATTCAGCTCCCGTATCCCGGGAAGGCCAGATCAATGAAGTCCTCATCGGTGTGAGAAGCAAGGAAAATATGCAGGCCATGATTTCCTCCAAAAATTTCGACGGTAAAATGCTCAGCTGCATCACCGACAGCAACGGCCAGGTGGTAATCTCCCCCACAGACTTGAAACCATTTCTCCGGCTGGACAATATTTTCAGGGAGAATAAAGACAGGAATGTCGTAGAAGATATTCACCAAATGCAGGAAAACATGAGAAATAACCGCAGCGGCATCTTAAAATTTACGGCAGTTACAAAAGAGGAGCTGATCCTGTCCTACAATTCCCTCGGTGTCAATGACTGGTTTCTGTTGACCCTCATCCCCGCGGACTTCCTGTCCAGCGGCGCGGAGCGCTATATTATGCAGTCATTTGTCATCATTGGACTGACCGTCCTGCTCTTTTCCCTGTTCCTGTTTTCCGTGTACCGCTTCTATCATATACACAGGAAACAGCTGGAACGCCTGGCCTTTGTGGACCCGCTTACCGGAGGGCCCAACCACGCTGCCTTTCAGCTAAAATACACGGAATTGGCTGACACAATGGTACCCAATACGTATTCAATCCTGCTGATGAATGTCAATGGCTTCAAGCTGATAAACGAACGCCTGGGTATTCAGGCCGGCAGCCAAATTCTGGCCTATATATACCGGGTCCTGAATCACCGGCTCCGGTCAGAGGATAATGAATTTGCCGCCCGGGTGGAATCGGACCACTTCTTCCTGTGTCTGAAGGAACATGATCCTGCCAGGATCCAGAAGCGCCTGGACGGGATTATCAGGGAGATGAATGACTTTCACCATACGGACCTGACTGCCTTCCGCCTGGAGTTCCGGCTGGGTGCCTGCATCGTGGATGACCCAGGTCTGGAAATCGCACGGCTTCAGGACCGCGCCAGACTGGCATGCCAGAGCCAGACAGTCGGCCACCGGGAGAAATGCGCATTTTACGACAACAGCCTGACCGAACGCATCATGCTGGAACAGGAATTAAACGATTTATTTGAAACTTCCATTGAAAATCACGATTTTAAGGTATACTTCCAGCCAAAGGTTCTGCTGGAGAGTAACCGGGCGGAAGGCGCTGAAGCTCTGGTCCGCTGGATTCATCCGGAAAAAGGGGTCATCTTTCCCTCGGATTTCATCCCCTTATTCGAGATGAATGGGAAAATATGCCGGTTAGATTTCTATGTGTTTACACAGGTCTGTCAAACACTGCATAACTGGATCGCCACCGGGAAAAATCCGGTTCCCGTCTCCGTCAATTTATCACGCCGCCATTTTCTGGACCAGAATTTTCTGAAAAAATTTGCAGATATTGCAGCAGAATATGAAATACCACCGGGTATGATCGAATTTGAGCTGACGGAATCCATCTTCTTTGACAACCGGCAGATTGACGTCGTAAAAGAAATGATTCATCAGATGCATCAGCTGGGATTTTTATGTTCTCTGGATGATTTCGGATCGGGCTTCTCTTCCCTGGGACTTCTTAAGGAATTCGATGTGGATACGATCAAGCTGGACCGTTCCTTCTTCGTCAATATGGATGGCGAAAAGGCAAAAGATGTGATTGCATGCCTGATTGAACTGTCTAAAAAATTAAGGGTCCATACGGTGGCAGAGGGAATTGAGACCAGTGAAATGGTCGACTACCTTCGTACGATCAAATGCGATATGGTGCAGGGTTATATTTTCTCCAAACCGATTCCGGTTTCTGAATTTGAAGTGCGTTACTTATGAAGTGCGCTCTGTTCATAATCTGGTCATAATATTTTTACATCCCGGTCAAAGTATCTTCATATTTACCGGATATACTTATACCATAAGAGAAAGATGCTTATGCCTTACATCAGATAAAATTTTTTTCATAATCGCCGGTATTCTTACACAAGGATACCGGCTCCTCCCTTTTATGGGCTTTTTTATTTTACATCTGTTTTCGGACGACTCTGTATTCGTCCGCATACTGGTAATGGGCGCATCCGCCGCTGTCCCCTCTTAAAAATCGTATCATCTCATCTTCATCCAAATCCATATCACATACGTAACACTCGTAATCCTCATCATAGGTATAATACATGCAGCTTTCACAGTTCATTCCTGACATTCTTTGCGCCTTCCTTTCCCGGTTTCCTTTTTATTCCTTCCATTTTACGTTTATTGATTCGATTGACTTACCGGTATCTGTCTTCACGAATTTTTGCAGCCATTTTATCACAGTACCGTCCAGGAGCCACGCAGCCGCAAAAGACAGGACCGCGGTCAGAAATGTTGTACACACAATACGCGGAACGTAAAAATGCCTCACCATGGTCTGGTCGACGATCGGCTCGGCGGCAGCCTTCAGGATCAGGTAGTGAGCCAGATAGGCCGAGTAGCTGTGACGGCTCAGCCAGGTAATGACCGTTCTGGCAGCCTTAAATCTTAGATTCCCCCAGCACTCAAACAGCAGGAATACTGCCGCCGACATGGCAATCATGGTAGGCGCCAAATCGTGAATCCCCGGTACAAAGCCCGGTGTAAACCTTTTTTGAAGCAGCGTCAGGACAAGTCCCAGAATTCCCGCAAGGGCGAACCATTTGAAGTCCTTCTGCTGAAACAGCCTCTTTAACGCATATCCCAGGACATAGTATATCAGCCACCCCTGAAATACCATATAAGTAAGAATCTGATCCAGTCCGCCGGCGTAGTTGGTAAGTGTCTGAACGCCAAGAATGAGCAGTATAAAACAGGTCAGTTCCTGATCATTCATCGTCTTCATCATGCGGGCCAGAAACGGCGTACAGAGGTAGAGTGCGATGATCACATACATAAACCACATATGGTCTGCCATAGGTACTGTACCGCTTAGAAAGTCGCGGAGAAACTCCAGCGGATACTCCCACCAGGACAGGACTTCCAGGCTGCGGCTGACATCATACAGATAGTAAAGGACCGAAAAAAAGAGAAACGGGATCACGATAACCTTAACCCGCTTTTTATAAAACTGCATGATATCTCCGGTCGCCGAATCCAGAAGAAACATACCGCTGAGCATAAAATAAATTCCGACAAAGCTAAGCAGCAGCGGCTGCATCACTGCGGCGAACCACCACTGTTTATCATTCACGGAAACGGCTGGTATGGCGTGAACCATCATGATCGCTATTACTGCCACAGCCCTTAGAAAATCGTACTTTATCTCGCGTTCTTTCAATCTGATTCCTCCATTTCAAGATCAGGTGCTCCCGGCGCAGACAGCGTGTGCTGTATTCACAGTGATCTGCGCAGTGCAGTATCAGTATACCATAAACCGGAAAATCGTGAAAGACCTCATCAGATTGTTTCGGGTCTCCCCGGTTTGTTTCAGTCACTGTTCATGCGAAGAAGGGCCGGGCCGTCAACCGGCTCAGCCCTCCTTCCTGCGGATGCATGTTCCCGTTCAGGTTTATGCGTCTGCTTCCAGCATTTCATAAAGCCTGGTCCGCAGCCTCTCAACGCGGCGTATGGCTTCCTTCACGTTATCTGATGCTTCTCTGATCTTTGTCTGGACCATCCAGTCTATGATCAGTCCATCAAAGAAATAGTCGGCAAAATTTAAAAATTCTCCGATATCAATTTTAAAATCTCCCGGTATCTCAAGATCCATCAGTTCTCTGCGCAGGCTTCTTAGGCTTCGCCTGGATTCCTCCAGAGCCAGCCTTGCATCGTCGATCCTGGAGTGCTTGATCCAGGTGGTAAACATCCCGCCCCCAAGCATATCCCAGATTCCCCAGCTGCCTGCGCTCGACAGCGCGGTTTCGGCCTGTCTTAAATTCATGAGCACACGGTTTGCGGCGGCAATCGCCTCTTCTGCTTCCTGTTTTCTTCTCTCTTCTTCCATACTGATTCTCCTTCCTGTCTGACAACAACGAAAAGTTTCCGTGCGTGGCCGGAACTTCCTGTATGAAAAAAGAAAAGACTCTTACCGTGGTAGTTCCTGCCACAATAAAAGTCTTGCACATTTCATTTTATACGGGTGTTTATGAAAACACCAAGAAGACGATTTAAAATCCATCAAAAGATGGTTCGCTACTCCCTTTTATTGGAAAATAATATATCATATTTTTACATTCCTGTCAACTAATTCAGCCGTCTTTCAGCACCATCACTTTCTCTCCGTGGACATCGGTCTCTCCGTTAAACCGGAATCCGAATTTCTCATAGAGGTGGATTGCTCCCTGGTTTTCCTCGACTACGCTTAGGTAAATTTTCTTTCTGTGGTATTCGTTTCTCAGCTTTTCAATCATCATCGGGAGCACGACATGGCCGTATCCGTGTCCCTGATAATCCCGGTCGATCAGTAGCCGGTCCAGCCAGACCCGCCCAAACGGCAGATACTGCCAGAAATAGCCGTACATGGAGAAGCCTATCAGCTGATCTCCGTCATAGATCCCGACCGGACGCCAGCATGTTTCTTCCGACGCTTCCTTTAAGCATTGTTCGGGACTTTCCACAAATCCCTTCTGTGTTTCGTGAATTTTGAGAGCCAGTACCGCCTCGCGGTTCTTATCATTTACCGGCTCAACATGGATATACATGATTCCCCTTCTTTCCTTATTTTGGCTTTGCCTTTTTTATCATAAACCATCGGGTTACCCAATAGTCAATAGATTTTACCTCTTTTTCTGCTTTCTGCATCTACCAGCTGCGGACACCCTGTATATGCAGGAAACGGGATTTCACGTACAGATAAGAGTCAAGAGGGCGCATATATGCATCAAAGCTGTGCGCCGCTACAAAGATGCGCTCTCCCGTGACCGCGACGATGACCGGGCTGTGGTAAAAGCCGCTGGCATTGCCCAGTTGTACAAGATCTCCCGGCGAAACTCCGTCCTGATCAGTTTCAACTGCATAGGGACCAACCGATTTGTTGTTGACCAGGAAGTTATAGAGATACTGCACCCCCGTCCAGCTTGGCGTCCGGTCCGTACTGCTGTTATAATACCAGCCCATCACCGGTGTGTAGTTCATGATTCCGCTGCCTGCATAGATGCACTGAGACGCAAAATTCGTGCAGTCTCCTCCAAAATTTTCAAAGTCCAGATACCGTGGATTTCTGCCCATGGCCCACTTTTTTGCATATTCCACTGCTGCTTCCCGCCGATAGCCTGTTTCCTTCATATCATATTCCATTCGATTTCGTTCTTTATCCTATAATATGAAGCGGAATGCAAAAAGAAGCACAGGAGACAGAATCATCTGCCCCTGTGCTTCTCCTTCCGTTTCTGCTGTTTCAATTCAAACCTGGCCTCCTTTTCCGCCTCCTTCTGCAGGCGGGTCCGGACTTTCCGTTCTTCCTTCAGCTGCTCGCGCTGCAGGCTTAAGGCCTGCTGAGACTTTGTTCCGATACCGGAGACTGCCGTCTGCATCCTGGCCTCCCGCTGCCTGCGCTTCGGGTTGGTGTGTTCTTTTTTTACTTCAGCTTTCACGGCCGGACTGAACCGCAGCCCATCATAATTTTTCAGAAGCCATTCGTATACCTCGTAGTCCTTCGGCTCTGCACCGAAGGTAATCCTGCATACCTCCATCGTTCCGTCCGAAATGCGCTCCACGATTCCGATCCAGAACGGGTCCTCGAAAAACACTAAAAAGGTCAGCGATACTTTGTCCATAATGATATCCTCCTTACATGATTCATAACAGACAAAGAACGGACGACCTAAGGAGGAAGGTTACTGACAGCGTTTTCACAAATATTGTCCGCTGCGCCCGGACTACCTACCGGAGCTGTGTTTTTATCTTTGCTTTTTATTGTACTTTTTTATCTTACCATATTAGTCTGCATTTTTCCAGACAATGATGATAAAGTCAGTCTGGAATACCGGATATATATCATAAAAGATGCAGCCGCCGCACCGAGGTAGCACATGGTTACCCCAAGACCGGAAACCGTCACACCAATTCCTGCCATGGCTGCCATACAGGCGGCAGCCGTGCACAGGAGCAGCAGCGCATGAACCGTAGGAGCGAGCCTCAGTTTTGCATTTATATCTGAATAATTCATATCCGTCACTTTTTCTTTGGCTGTACAAAACTGGACCGTTCCTATCACTTCAAAAAGGAGGGAGGCGGCCGAGAGCATTCCGAAGAATTCTACGTATCTGTCGTAATTTAAAGCCAAATTCCGGGTTGATCCCGCCAGAAACAGCATCAGACTGACCGCGCAGGCATTTCCAATCGTCCTTTTTTCCCGTTTCCGCCGGACAGCATCTTCCCCCCACTGATACCATGGGCCGATATACTCATACCGGATCCGAAAGCCCCGCCTGTTGCTGCAGGGCACCTCCACCGGTTCGTAATTTTCCTCAAAACTCTCTCTCAGACTTTTCATCCCAGCGCCTCGATTTCCTTCACTTTATTGCATGCCACAAAATGGCCCGGGTTCACTTCCTGCAGACAGCAGTTCTGCTTACAGCTCTCATCCGCATAGATGCATCTGGTGGCAAAACGGCAGCCGGGGCCCGGATTGATCGGTGATTTAATCTCACCCTTCAGCAGAATCCGTTCCTTTTTTGCATGGATATCCACCGTCGGAATCGCGGACAGCAGCGCTTTTGTGTACGGGTGTACCGGATGGCAAAAGAGCTCGCTTTTATCACATTTCTCTACGATCTGTCCAAGATACATCACGCAAATCTGATTGGATATATGCTTTACGACTGACATGTCGTGGGTAATAAATAAGTAGGTAAGTCCCATCTGATCCTGCAGATCCATCAGCAGATTCAGAATCTGAGCCTGGATTGACACATCCAGAGCGGAAACCGGTTCGTCGCATACGATGAATTTGGGATTCAGCGCGAGTGCTCTCGCAATCCCCACGCGCTGCCGCCGTCCGCCGTCCAGCTCATGAGGGTAACACATTCTCAATCGTTTTTCGATGCCGGCCGTCTTCATCAGCTCACTGGTTCTGTCCTTTAAATCTGACTCGCTCATGGTCCCCAGCAGCTTCATCGGCTCTTTAATGATATCCTGCACCGTCTGTCTGGGATCCAGAGAGGAAAAGGGGTCCTGAAAAATCATCTGTACATCTCTGCGGTAATTCTGCAGTTCCTTTTTATTCAGCTTTGTGACATCCCTTCCCTTATAAATAATTCTGCCATCCGTGCTCTCATTCAGATGAATCAGCGTCCTGCCAAGGGTGGATTTTCCACAGCCGGACTCTCCCACCAGGCCAACGGTCTCCCCTTCCTCCAGGCTGAAGGTAACATCATCAACCGCGTGAACCATGCCGGCTGCGCTCTTAAAATGTTTCTTTAAATTCTGAATTTCCAACAATGCTGCCATTCTCTAATCCCCCGATCTTCCTGTTTTCCAGCAGCGGGAATAATGCCCGGGCGCTACTTCCCTCATCTCATTGTCAAACTGATCACATCTGTGGCATTTATGGGGACACCGCTCCGCAAAGTCACACCCCTTCCGTGCGGAAGACGGATCCGGCGGCAGTCCCTCGATCGGTGATAGTCTGTCCACATCCTTTTTTAAATCCGGCAGGGCTGCAAACAGCCCCTGCGTATAGGGATGCGTGGGATGATCGAAAATATCTTCTTTGCTCCCGCTCTCAATAATCCGTCCTGCATAGATCACGCAGACCTTGTCGCACACGTCCGCCACGACTCCCAGATCATGGGTGATTAATACCATCGCCGTTCCCATCTCATCCCGCAGTGCTTTGATCAAATCCAGAACCTGAGCCTGAATCGTTACATCGAGAGCCGTCGTCGGCTCATCCGCCAGCAGAAGCTTCGGAGAACACGCCAGCGCCAGCGCTATGACAACACGCTGTTTCATGCCGCCGGAGAACTGATGCGGATACTCTCCCGCCCGGTCTGCACCGATTCCAACCAGTTCAAGCATCTCAACAGCCCTTTTATTCGCCTCAGATTTTGTACAGCCATGCTGCTGTCTGTATCCCTCCGCGATCTGGGAAAGCACAGTTTTTACCGGGTTTAAAGCCGTCATGGGATCCTGAAAGATCATGGATATCTGACTTCCGCGCAGGCTGTGAAGCTCGGTGTCGGTCATTTTCAAAATATCCCGTCCGTTATAAAAGATCTCCCCTTCTATCCGCTCCACGGAATGCTCCGGAAGAATCCGGAGAACAGATTTTGCAATGGTAGTCTTTCCGGCTCCGGTTTCTCCTACCAGTCCAAGCGTCTCCCCCTCCTTTAAATCAAAGGATACATCATTAACGGCGTAAATCACGGAGTTTCCCGAATGGTATTCCACGGTCAGATTACGTATGGAAAAGAATGCCGTTTCTTTTTTATGTTCACTCATCCTATCCACCTCATCAATCTTTAAAATTCGGATCCAGCGCATCCCGGAACGCGTCGCCCAGCAGATTAAAGCTCAGCACGGTGATCACGATAAAAATCCCGGGAATAATTACCATATGCGGGTAATCACGGATATAACTTCTTGATGCCGCCAGCATTGCTCCCCACTCCGGCTTCGGAGGCTGAACACCAAGGCCAAGGAAGCTTAAGGAGGAGGAGGCCAGTCCGTTCCGGCTGATACTCATGGCGATTTCCACGATAATCGGGGAAACCGCATTGGGGATAATATGGGATGCAATTACCTTCCATGTTGGACAGTTGATTGTGGCCGCCGCCTCAATATATTCCATGGTACGGATCCGTAAGATATTGGCACGCATCAGTCTGGCAAAGCCGGGAATTCCGGTGATTCCCAGAGCCAGGATACATTTATCCACGCCAGTACCGAATACCGCACAGAACGCCATCGCCAGCACCAGGGTCGGAAATGCCTGAAACACATCGAGAAAACGCATCAGACAGGAATCAATAACACCTCCGAAATATCCGGCCGCCGCTCCCATCACGATACCAATCACCGCAGACAGCACCGTAGAGATGGCGCCGATGACCAGTGTATATCTTGCTCCGTACAGGACGCGCGACAGCAAATCACGGCCCAGCTCATCACAGCCAAATAAATGTTCCAGAGACGGCAGCGAATATGCGTGAAGCATATCCAGTTCCGAATAGCTGTATTTGCACAGGAACGAAGACAGCAGAGACAGCACAATGATTGCCGCCAGCATCACCATACCGGCCACCGCACCTTTATTGTGGCAGATGTTGAGCCATATGTATTTTGCAGAGCCCGGTTTAATGCTCTCATCAATATGATGGCGGTGCCTCTTTTTCCTTTCGTGTCTGCGGTCCCCATCCGATTTATGATGGTCTCTCTTTAATTCTTCAGCCATTTTCTTTCACCTTCCTTCTGCCTGAGGATACGTACTGTGCCTTGATCCGCGGATCTGCAAACGCGTACAGCAAATCAGTCAGCAGCATAATCAGGGCAAATGTGAATGCTATGAACACGATTCCGCCGGTCGAAGCCGTATAGTCGCGGTTATTAATACAATTTACGAGATACTGTCCGATTCCGGGTATTGAGAAAATCACTTCAATGATCGTGGCACCGCCCAGCATGGAGCCAAACCGCATTCCGACCACAGTCAGAATCGGAATCAGCGCATTGGGAAGGGCATGGCCGTAGATCACCTTTCTCTCCGGAAGGCCCTTGGAACGGGCCGTAGTCACATAATCAGAGCGGATAACCTCCAGCATGCTTGCCCTCACCTGCCGGGTGAATCCGGCCAGGCCTCCCAGGGAATTGGCTATCGTCGGCAGAATAAAGTATTTAAATGAAGTACAGCCGGAAGACGGCAGCCAGCCCAGTTTCAGAGAAAACAGCAGTACCAGAAGAAGCGCGGTCCAGAAGCTGGGCATGCAGTCGAACAACAGCGTAATAAACAGAGAGATTTTATCGCCTATGGAATTAGCCTTTACTGCCGTGTAAATACCGAGCGGCAGGCCGATCACAACTGTCAGCACAATACTGTAAATTGCAATTTTGAAGGTATGTGGAAACCGCCTCATCAGCTCCCATTTAATCTCGGTACCGTCAATCAGAGATTTTCCAAAATCAAAATGCAGAAAAATATTTTTCAGATACTCGCCCAGGCGCACCATAAAAGGCCTGTTTAATCCCAGTGCGGCCCGTTTCATCTCAATTTCGGCAGGAGTATGAGTACCAGCGCCAAGCGCAAGCTGAGCAGGGTCACCGGGAACAAAATTCATCAGCGTAAACATGATGATTCCTACTGCTATCAAAGTTGGTATCATGATCAGCAGCCGTTTTAACACATACTTTGACATGGATCAGCCTCCGTTCCATTCTTTATTTTGCAACCGGAACGTATTGCTCCGTAAAGGTCATCGCATTCAGTACCGGATTCAGCTTTTCGAGACAGATATCGGTCAGGCCTTCTGTCGTTACGATGCTTCTCGTCTCTGTATACAGACCCACCATATAGCAGTTCTCAATCACGTAATCATGGAACGCATTCATATTTTCTTCGCTCCGGTCTGCATTGGCCGCTTTCAAAAGTTCCTGAAGCTTATCATCCTTTGTGAAGCCCTGGGTTCCGTACTCATAGTTATCTTCGCTGAACAGGATATTCCAGAATGACGTTGTAAAATCAGACACGGACTGAGACAGCTCAGACATGTCCCACATCGTCGGATCGCTGTCATACGTCTGCCTTAACGCGCGGTCGTAAGCGTCAATCACCAGCTTAATTCCAGCCTGTTCGAGCATTGCCTGCAGTGCCTGATAAGGTCCCTGCGGCGCCTGTGAGGATACCATTAAATGAATCTCAAGCTGGCCCGGCTCATAGCCTGCCGCTTTTAAGTATTCTGCCGATTTTTCCAGGTTCATTCCAAAGTAATCCTGATTATCCCACTCCTGCACGTAATCCGGTCCCAGATTCGGAGCAACATCATGGCTTATGGTTCCCGCACTGCTTCCGCTGCCCTGAAGCACCATCGCGGCGTCAAACGCATAGGCGATCGCCTTGCGGACATTCACATCCGCACAAGGAGAATTCTCACTCGTATTGAAAATCAGATACTGGGACATGGCGTTGTTATACTTCGTCACGTTGAATGCGTCATTTCCTTCGAAACGTCCGACATCGGAAGCGGAAACCTCAGCCATGTCAACTTCTTTGTTTTCCAGCGCGATGCTTCTCGAGGAGGCCTCGGCGATACAGCGGAGAATAATCTTATTAACATTCTGCAGCTCCGCATCTGCTCTGTCCTCTTTCTTCCAGTAGTCGCCGCGAGCCTCCATTGTCACGGAGGAGCCAGTCTGCATGTCGGTTACGGTGTAAGCGCCTGTAGTCGCAGGAGATAGGTTGATATCATTCTCGGAGGCCCCTTCATACCAGGTCCGGCTTGCTATGGAACAGGAGGTAAGAACCTTCTCGATCGCGCCGTCCATGGTATTTTTCAGTTTTATCTGAAGCGTATAGTCGCCGGTCGCTTCTGATCCAGCGTAATAAGTGCCGATATCCGTCACGTAGCCAAGTTCTGCCAGTTTATTATAGCTGTACACCACGTCTTCTGCCTTGATGGGATTGCCCTGGCTGTCTGTGATATTATCCCAGATCTCAATATCATAAGTCGCATCATCCGTTTTTGTCACAGATTTTGCCGCCACAAGCTGGACTCCGTCATCCAGCATGGCTCCGATAAAAGGTCTGTACGCCAGATGCGCCCACAGAATGTTTTCCGTCCAGTCACGCACGGCGCTGGCTCCGCCCCACGGTCCAATCGTAAAAGAATCATCGTCAACCGCCACGGTTACAGACTCTGCCGCTTCTTCCATGACGGTTGTTTCTGTTTTTTCATTGCCGCTCTGTATGTTTTCTTCTGCAGCTTTCTCCGTAGCTTCCGCCGATTTTGCAGCCGGCGCCGTTGTCTGACTGGTACCGGAAGAACCACCGCATCCTGCAAGCAGTGCCGCGGTCATCATAGATGCCGTAAATAGCGCTAAAACTCTTTTAGTTTTCATGTAACTCCCTCCAAATTTTTTTTATTTTTGATGGCTTTATTATATAAAATGACGAACGCCCAATCAATTCGACTTCTTTCTGCTTTTTTTCCAATTTGGAAAATGCAAGATTACTTTGACTGAGTGAACAGCCACTCCTTAACCCCCGGAAGATCGTATCCCAGACGCCACGTCATCCGATGGCTTCCGTTCAGCGGATTGCCCTCCAGATCCATGCTTCCGGTCCCTGATTGAATCTTACAGTAATAAATATCTGCATTTTCAGAAAGCAGCTTATCCATCTCCGCTTCAAGAACCTGCGGCTCTGCGATCCCTTCGATCGCCCCTCTTGCCACGGCTGCCCCCTCACGCTCCCAGAGGCTGACCGTCTCATCCATCAAAAGTCCCGTCTCCAGGCTGTCATCCTCTGAATTCAAGATCAGAATATGGCTGTCCTTCAGTCCCTTCAGGCTCTCCGGCTCCCATTTTCCGGCCACACAGTACGCTCCGGCAAAGAGATCCGGCTCTTTGGACATCATGATCAGAGAACACATGCAGCCCATAGACTGACCCGTCGTATAAATTCTGTCCTTATCAACCGGATACTGATCCGCCAGTGAGCGAACGAGATTCATGGTTCCTTCCACATAGTTGTCGTAATATTCCCAGTAATCGTTGATAAATTTATCGTCGTAAATCATCGTCACCACAAAGCACGGATGCTCCGCCTGCCATTCTTCTTCCGCCCATACGGTGCCTCCATTCCCCTGGGCCAGAACCTTCTCCCAATCGGAGCTTACCGATCCCGCGTCAGGCATAAAGAGGAGTAACGGATACGTCTCCCCGGAATCCTCATAACCCTCCGGCTTAAAAATATTGTAGTGAAGAACCGTCTTCCATTCCGGGTCTGTATAAAAATGGTTGTCTTCGAATCGGTCGCGGACCGGATATAGTTTAGAATCATTCCCCATAATTCCCTCGTTGGCAGGAGTCGAGTATTCCTGGCTGCCAGCCGGATACACCTCTCCATCTGTGCTCGTCACATCCTTTATCTGGACGACGGTCGCCGTGTCAATCACCTCATCGTGTTCCATGCGCCCGTCCGACGCGTACTTATCGTCCAGAAGAGGGCTCTGGATCTCCAGCTCGAGTATCACATAATTTCCAGGTACACTCGCCTCCGCCGGAGCGGCCTCACTGTTGGTCCGCACCGCCGTGACCGTACGGTTCTTCACCTCATAGCTGTCTGTGGAAAGACTGTCCGCATCAATCGCTTTTTCATACTGTAAGGCCACATGCGTCACTTTCTGGCCGTCGCCAAAGCTTTTGTTAATCGTAATTACCTTCGAGATTCCGCCTGACTGCGCTTTCTCTGCCGCTTTCTCTGTCGTTTTTCCCTCTGTTTCAGTTTCCGTCGTTTCCTGTTCTGCATCAGGAACCGCCCCCTCTGTCTTCACCGTACCGCTGTTTTCCGTCCCCGAGCCATTCTGCGGCGCACCGGCCCCACATGCGGTCACCAGAACCGCAGAAGACAGCAGCAAAGCAGCCATCCAGCTTTTTTTCATCATATTCTTCTCCTTTCACACCCTGTATTTTCTATCAGACCCATATCTGATACCAAATATATACCATTAGAGAGCTTCCCGGATCAATTCGCTTCACGACCGGGTTCTTTCCAGAATGGAAAATATCGGTGGAAAATATCGGATATGGCAGTGTTTGAACTTCACCGCAAATTATGGTATACTGTCATCGTATAACTACGATAAATATTTCTTATGGGGGAGGAAATATATGGAAATAAGCGTACTGGAAGAATTCGTTTCTCTGGTCGAAACATGCAGCTTTCAGGAAACCGCTGCAATTATGAACCTGTCTCAGTCTTCACTGACCAAGCACATTCACAAACTGGAGGAGGAACTGAATTTATCTCTGTTTGACCGTTCTACCAGAAACGTCAAGCTGAATGAATACAGCCATGCCTTTTATCCGTATGCCAAACAGATCGTACAGCTTCAGCATGAAGCCATCGCTACACTTGGAGATTTGACAGACAAGGATAAGGACCATTTTTCAATCGCCTACGCGCCGGTGCTGGGACAGTACGGTCTGGTAGATACCATCGCTGATTTCTCGAGAAAGTATCCTGAACACAATCTGAATATCATTGAAAGTTATCAGCCCATGTCTCTTTTGAAGTCCAAGAAGTGTGATTTTGCCTTCGTCTCTGAAAATGACGTGCAGGATGAGAGTTTTAACAAGATGATCTATAAGACGGACCATTTAGCCGCGGTTTTTCCCTGTGGTCATCCGCTTGCCGATAAAGAGAGCGTGACCTTAGAGCAGCTGTACGGAGAAAAATTCATTCTCCATTCCAACTCTGTGGGAAGCACGCATGAAGAAACCCAGAAATTTCTGAATTTATGTGATTCAAAAAACTTTATCCCAAATGTGATTGCCCACTCGGAGTTTACCTCAACCATGGTGCGCTACGTCAGCAACGGGCGGGGTGTTGCGATCTTAAACCGGCTGCACATCCCGGCTGAGATTCCCAATATCTCCATCGTGGATATCTATCCGACGATCCGTTCCTACATCTACTTGCTCTACCAGAGAAAGGTCCGGTCGGCCTCCGCCGCGGATTTTCTGCATTATATGGTTGAACAGATAAGCCAGTAAAAACAAGAAAGAGCTTGCAGAGAAGCCTTCGAGCATAAGAATTTTTTTGATTGCTTCTACATAAACTATAAAGAACTGGATTGTATAGCGTTATGAAACCACTAAGGAGTTTATGGGATTTCCATTGACAGCCTGGTTAAAATACGCTATACTTACCTCAGTGAATAGATTGCAGTAGCTTGCGAGGCCTGCGATCGGAGGAGTCCCTGCGGGGGCTCCTTTTAACTTTTATACGGAGGTAACTTATGCCAAAACCATTCATGACCTATGAACAACAAATACAAAAACTCCGCGATAAAAATCTGACGATAACGGATGTGGAAGAAGCGAAGTCCATACTACGGCATGATGGCTACTATGCTTTAATTACAGGGTACAAGGATTTATTTAAAAATCCTTCCACGAAGAACTACAGGGATGGTACCACCCTGCAGGACATTCTTGCGTTATACCAGTTTGACGAACAGTTACGTGAACTAACGCTTCGCCATCTTTTACATATTGAACGGCATATTCGTTCTACCCTAAGCTATGCATTTTGTGATCAATTTGGAGAACAACAAAGTGCATATCTGAATCCAGCAAATTATGACAATACAAAGAAAAAAAGCAATGCTATTAATCGCTTGATTACAAAGTATCTCTCTCCACTACTGACCAAGCAGACATCATACCCATTTCTTGAGCATAACAAAAAGGTACACGGAAATGTCCCCCTTTGGGTAATGGTAAATGCTCTTTCCTTCGGTACATTATCAAAAATGTATGAATTATCAGTTTCTAAAATCCAATATGCTGTCAGCCGTAACTTTCCTGCTGTTAACGAAAAGCAATTAGGACAAGTTTTAGATGTATTAACGGACTACCGAAATTTGTGTGCGCATAATGAACGAATGTTTTCTCACCGATGTGCCAAAAAAGATATTCCCGATTTCCCACTGCATAAAAAGCTCAGCATTCCTGTGCAGGGCAATTATTATCTTTGTGGAAAACGAGACTACTTTGCTGTTGTCCTGGCATTCCGTTATTTACTGCCAAATTCAGAATTCTTACGGTACAAATCACAGCTTAGCAAATTGATAGAAGAAGCGGTAACCAGCAACCAACAGATTTCTCGTGACGTCTTACTTAACATTATGGGATTTCCTGCAAATTGGAAAAAAGTCACTTCGTATCGAAAAATATAATATATTACATCGCTTACGTTAACCAGTAATAGAAAGGAGGCCAGTACAGCGGCCTCCTTTCTATTATTCTCCATTCCAAAACCGTCCTGGTGCTGATAACCAGGCGTCTGCAAAATCATGCAGAGTCTTCATCGTATCGCCAAACTGCCCTTCATACGCCTCACAGTCCTTCGCCGGAGTGAATCTGTGAGTCGCGCCCTCTACAAACGCGATCGTCTTGTCTTTGCTCGTAGCCATCTGGTAGATCGTCTCGGACGCTAAGTATTCCCATCCGCCTGTCATTCCCATGACAAGAAGGGGGACTCTTATCCCTACGACATTGCCCGGAGTGCAGTTATAGGTGGAATCCCATTCAATCCCCCACACGTGGTCCTCATCGTAACCGAATTCTTTTTCCGTCCGTACCGCATAGGAGGTTAAGTACGTCTTCACCGAAAGGAAACGGGCTCCCTCCCAGAATGAATCGGTATAGGAACGCGGATTTTCCGGTCGGCGCACGCTGTACACTATCTCCTTCGTCGCCGTTCCATCTCCGTGCAGCAGAAGGTGCGGCTCTCTCGTATGGGACATGAGCCGGATATCCTGCGCGTACAGTTTATTATTGAAGAAGCCCTGCGCGGCTCCCGGTATGATTAACGGCTCGTCGTCGCAGTAGTTTCCCTGGCCGTTCTGCAGCAGAAGAAGGCGGTTTAAGGCATAATCAAGAATACAGCTGTTTCTCGCGCTCTGAGCCCGCTGAAACTGATCAATAAATTCCCTGTCGTAATGGGCTCCGTCGGGCTGGAACCCGTTCTGGGGGTTAAAGAGATTCAGTTCCTCATTGATCAGCCGTCCGCTGTTCTCTGATTCCACCGCAGGATCTAAGCTGAACAGCTGCATCGCGGCATTTCCCCAGTTGGAATCCAGAAGCATGAGGCCATCGGCAGGCGGAAGTTCGCTGTTGTCCGGATAGGGAACGATCTTTTCCTGTCCCTGGAATACCTCCGCGCCGTTTTCCGCAATATTCTGATAAGCCGTCATCAGGGTTCCGCCTCCGCTGTGCCCCATAAGAACCACCTTTTCGACATCTGGCAGACTGCGCAGGTAAAGAACTGCAGCCTTGACACACTGCATCTTTTCCACCTGGCTGAAGATGATCCCTTCTTTATTCGCCGGGTTGGCACATAAAACCGTATATCCGCGCTCTGCCAGTTCTGCGCCAGTTGGAAATGTCAGATAATCCTCATCTGAATGCATGACCAAGACGCTGATGCCCTGTTTGGGGCTGCCCTCTTTCGGTTCATACAGCACTCCCGGAACCCGTTTGGCAAGATATACGAAGGTCGTTTTTATCTCTCCCATACCAATCTCCTTCTCTGGCAATGATTAATCCGCATCCATCGGAAGGTCTTTGTACGCCTCATACAGATCCGGCAAAACCTGATACAAATGCGCTCTTTCGATGGTATTATGCGTCAGCACGTTCTTAAGATACGTCTCATCCACCGGAGTCTCCTCATCACGGAGAATCCTGCCGTCCTTCGCATAATATCCTATCCATTCACAGTTAATGCTCTCCCTTCCGCCAAGGGGGCATGGACGGCTGAACCGGAGGACGAGGTGGTGGCCGGGACCTTCAAATTCTTCCCAGCAGGCCTCTGCCCGGCAGTCTGCCGCCAGAAGCTCCTGATACCGCTCCTCTGACAGGCCATACTCTCTCAAATCAATGGAGTGGGATACGGCGGGTATTCCCTTTGACGGGTCGCCTCCCGCGCCAAGGTCCAGAGTTTCCACGGACCACACGCCGTCTCTGTCATTTTCACCGTTTACAAACTTATGATCCCAGTGATCCAGTGGATTCCATATTTTGTATCTCAAATTGCCTTCCCCGGGTACCATGCTTTTCGAATACCGGTTATACCATGTCCCGTACCATCTCCTCCATTTTCCCTGCCAGGTGACCGGCGATACAGAATATTCAATATAGAAACCGGAGCCATCCGGCATCATGGTATAGCCATACACGATATCGCGGTATCCGTGAATCTGCAGAAGATCCAGCCAGTTCTCCGCCGGAATCGCATCCTTCACCTCCATGGGACCCGCGTCTAAAATCTGCTGCAGAAGCGGATTCGGGGGGCAAAGGGGATAACCGGTAATAAAACGCGCGGCAGGCATCCTCTTTTCTGCCGGACTCAGCTCCGGCAATCGGTAATCGCTCATAACACTTCCTCCTTATCCCATGATTGCTCCGCCGTTGACATCAATAACTGCTCCTGTGATGAATGACGCTTCCTCACTCGCCAGAAAATTGACCGCGCCAGCGATGTCCTCCGGAACTCCCAGCCTGCCTAACGGTGTTCTCGCAAGGAGTTCCGCCTTAAGCTCCTCCGGCAGTATATCTTCTTCCGGAACATCCTGCTCAATATGGCCGGTCAAAACACAGTTCACCGTAATTCCCTTCGGTCCCAGTTCTTTTGCCATCTCCTGGGTCAGGCCGATCATTCCGCTGCGAGATGCTGCAAACGAAGGATTGGGATACCAGCCTCCGTTCTTCTCACAGGTGGTCATATTGATGACTCTCGGAGCCCTGCTCTTCAATAAATAAGGAAGCGCCAGCTTTGTATTGAAAAATGCGGCCTCAAGCACTTCCATGGAATGGCGCCATATGGCTTTATCCGTCTCCTCCATATTATGGCGGTCATGGCCGCCGGATCCGTTTACCACCACGTCAATGCTTCCAAAACGCTCATAGATCCACCGGAGCACATCCTCCTGGGTGGTATCTTCCTTATAAAGTTCCGGATCACAGGCAATATTCTCCGCAAGCCTGGCCTGAGGATTCTGTGCAAAGCCGATGACCTGATCCCGGTATCTCGGATCCATTTTTGCAACAGCTCCCTGGGCTTTTCCGTGGAAGGAGCTCATAAAAGCAACGTTCATACCGTATTCAAGAGCCATACGCACGATTGCCAGCCCATTGTTTCCGGCCCCTCCTGTGATTATCATTGTTCTGTTTTTTAATGTCAGCATAGTTTATTCTCCTGTTCTGTTTATTTTCCTCTCTCTGCTTCCAGCTTCACCGCGTTCCCCAGCACCGTCTTTTTATCAAGCGGATAGAGGAAGATCACGGCCAGCGCCATGGCAAAGAACCCGATCATAGGAGCCAGGCATGTGATGTCATAGATCCGGTCCGTCACCGCCGCGTCAAATGCGGTGTCCGGCGTATAACCGATGAGACTCAGCAGAATCCCGGTAACGCCGGAGGAGCACGCCTGCCCTGCTTTTCTGGCGAAGCTGTAAATACCGTAGATCGTTCCATCCCCCCGTTCTCCCGTCCGTACCTCGGTATCATCAATGATATCCGATACCATTGCCCAGCCGATCAGGCCAAATACCGCAAGCCCCACAGTTGCCACCGCATAAAAGAAAATCCAGACATATACATTTTCAGTATGTACAAAGTAAGCAACTGCAAGAATTCCAGATGCCAGGAAGCAGCCTGCGGCAGTTATCTCCTTCTTTCCGAATCTGACTGCCAGCTTCACAATAAACGCAGCCATTATCAGCGTAATAACAGTACCCACGACGCCGCTCTGAGATTGCGCGACTGTATTTGCAAAATAGTTTGGATAGATATATGAGGCCATACCCTGAAGCCCTGTATTGGCAACCTCCCGTATCAGGACCACGAGCACGATTCCAGGCAGACACCGGTTATGTGCCAGACTGCGGAGCAGTTTTCCCGCGTCGAATTTCTCCGTTGTCTGCCCCAGCTTCACCCGCTCTGTCGTCAGACTGTAGCACAGAATATAACAGATCAGTGCACCAACCGAGCAGAACAGCGCCGCCGTTGTCATCTTTGCCCCGGACAGCGCCCGGTGGCCGGCTTCATCGGTATAATAGACTGCAAGGGGCAGAACCACGCTGGAAACCGTCATGGCGAGAGTTCCTCCCACCGAACGGAAATTGGACAGCTGCGTGCGCTCCACGGGATCGCTGGTGATGGCGGAAGCCAGAGAGCCGTAAGGAATTACAATCCCGGTGTAACAGATGCTGCACCACAGCAGATAGGTAACAAACATCCAGACCACCTTAAACGCCATCCCCATATTCTGAAACCAGCTCGCATACATCAGAAGGCTGGAGAAAGCCACCGGACCGCTCATTCTCCTGATCCATGGCCGGAACTTGCCGTCCCGCCTCACCGGAGAACGGTCCACCAACTGTCCCATCGTGATATCGGTTACCGCATCTAAAAGCCGCGCGATCATCATCATAATTCCCACAATATAACCGGACACCCCCATGACGTCCGTATAAAATTTCAACAGAAATGCGGATGACAGCACAAACGTAAAGTCATTTCCAAAATCCCCAAACAGATAGCCTATCTTATCTCTCATTCCGAATCCAGTCTGCTGTGCCCCCTGCTTCCCCATAATCTTTTGTTCCCCTTATATTTTAATCGGCATCTGCAGGCTGGTCATGATACTCCGCGTACAGATCCGGAAGAAATGTGTAGAGATGTTCCCACTCCACCAGGGTGTGGATCACTACCTTTTTTAAATATTCTTCACTGCATTTCGTACTGGGATCTCTGACCAGCTTTCCGTTCACCGGTCTCCATCCGATCCATTCCCGGCTTCTGGTCTCGATGCCGCCCAAAGGACATGGACGCGAATAGCTTAAACACAAATGCGTTCCCGGCTCGTCAAAGGTCTCATAAGAACCTTTTCCCGTCAGCTGGCAGCCCGCGTCCTTTAATTCCTTCATCTTCTCATCTGTCAGACCAAAATCCTTCAAATCAAACTGGTGGCGTATGGTATCGTACATGCGGTCACCCCCGCCCAGATCCAGACTCTCCGTGGTATGGATTCCATCGGAGCCATCCTGCCAGTTTACGTAGTAATGATCAAAATGATCCGCATAATTCCAGATCTTATATCTTAAATTTCCATGGCCGGGCACCATACTCTTTGATTTTAGATTTCTCCAGTTCCGGTACCACCGCTCCATCTCTCCACTGATATGCGGCGGCCGCACCCGGTAAGTGGCCACGTATCCGGAGCCATCGGGAAACATACAGTATCCCAGTTCAATCTTATCATACCCGTACGGCTTCAAAAGGTCCATGAAATTCTCCGGCAAAATAGCGTCTTCCGGATTCATCGGATTTAACTGATTGATAATCTGCATCTCCACCGGCGTCGGAGCATGCAGCGGATAATTATAAAAGTATTTCGCCAGCGGCATCTTTTCTTCCTCCGGGAATAATTTCTGGCGGATGTTAATCACACTTTCGTCTTCTGTCTCAAAAACCTCTTTGTCAACCTCAATAAACATATTGTGCCTCCTTCTTATCTGCTGATTTTATTATAAAGTAGATCATTGCTTCCAATCAATTCCGTTTTCTCTCCCGATTCTTTCCAAACAAGAAATTTCAAGGCTGTTTTTCTTCCTGTTCCCGAATAAGCTTAAGCGCTTTGAGTCCAAGAGGAACAATGACAATCACACTCAGCAAATCGGCAATTGCCTGCGTGGCTGCGACACCGTTGATTCCCAGGAAAACAGGAGCAATAAACAGTACCGGGAAGAAGCAGTAGCCCTGTCTCGCCAGATTCATAATCAGAGCATATTTGGCATGCCCGATACCGGCATAGAACATATTGACGAGTGAGCCGAGAGAATGAAATACCAGCACACAGCACTGAAGCCGGATACAGAGCATTCCCAATCGCAGCACCTCGGAATCCGCCTGGCTGTTGAACACATGAACGATGGGATTCGCAAACACGAAGATTACCGCACCGATTCCAACCGCTCCAAGCACAGCGACGGCACAGCTGAATACGTAGCTTTCCCGGACACGTTTCCACGCTTTTGCTCCCCAGTTAAATCCTACAACCGGCTGATATCCCTGTCCGAATCCCAGTATAATGGCAAACGGGAAATCCATGACCCGGTTTGCAACAGACAGTGCCGCCAGAGCCGCAGTGGAATAGCTTCCCGCTACCCGGTTGATCGAAACTGCTGCCACGACGCTGAGTGCGGAGCGGAAGAACGAGCTGGAGCCGATGGCGAGCACCTCTTTTACGTCATCCATCAGGAATTTGATTCGTTTGACAGAAATACTCACAACACTGGTCTTTCTGATATACGGATACAGGAGAATACAAAAGCTGATGAATTTGGAAAGGGCCGTAGCCATGGAAGCTCCCGCGACGCCAAGTCCAAAATGATAGATGAACAGCGGATCCAGAAAACAGTTTAAAATTCCGCCGAATCCGATGCCGATCATGGAAAATGTGGCGCTCCCCTCACTTCTTAAGCACATATTCAGGATGAAACTGCCTATCATAAACGGCGCTGCATACAACACGTAATTTGCGTACTGGATTGAATACTGGGCGCATTCCTTTGTGGCTCCCAGCCAGAATACCAGGTCTCCGATCACCATTTTACCAATAAACATGAAGATAATTCCGAGGCCGAGGCCGCTGAAAAATGATGTGGAAAGTACCTTATCAGCATGCTCATCGTCCTTTGCTCCGAGGAGTCTCGCTATGTAACTGCAGGCTCCTGCCCCGATTAATGAGCCAATTAAAGTAATCATCCTCTCTAAGGAGCTGTTCACCCCCACTGCCGCTGTGGCATTCGTCCCCAGCGTACTTACAAAATACGTATCCACCAGATTGTAGATCGTGGTAATCAGCTGCGCCATGATGGTGGGCACAGCCATTCGTGGAATCAGCGTGCGGATATTTTCCGTCAGCATCATCTGTTTTTTTTGCGTTTTCGCATCTGCTGCCATTGCAAATCACCTGTCTTTCTCTTTATTTGATTTCTATTTTTTTATAACATCCGGTGACGGTTCAATCAATTCAGATTGACGGGACGTTTTTTCCAAAAGAGAAAAAGTGGACCATAAGTATCTGTGACAAAATGCAGCGCTGAAACGGGAACAGGGGCAGCAAAAGAGCTGGTGTTTTGACTTTCGTCTCACACCAGCTCTAAATGGTTTAAGTACTGTTCTTCTTATCCTAACGTCATAAACGCATACCTCACCACAAATACAACAGAAATCATAAAGGTTAATGCCCGTACTTCCCGTCTTTTCCCTGTCATAATATTCATCAGGCAATAGGTAATCAGTCCAAACGCAACACCATTGGCAATGGAATATGTAAATGGCATAAATACGATGGTACAGAATGCAGGCAGCGCATTGCTCATGTCGCTGAAGTCCACATCCCGGATGTTTCCAAGCATTAAAATACCGACAAAAATCAGCGCAGGCGCGGTTGCCGCTGCCGGAACAATGCTGACAATCGGTGCAAAGAGGATGGCTCCCAGAAACATGACCGCGGTTACAAGGCTTGTAAGTCCCGTTCTGCCGCCTTCTGCAATACCTGCGCTGGATTCCACCACGGTGGTAACCGTCGATGTCCCTACCATCGCACCGGCCAGTGTTGAAACCGCATCTGACATCAATGCCTGTTTCATCCGGATTACCTCGCCGTTTTTATCAATCATCCCGGACTGCCTGGCGGCTCCGAGAAGCGTTCCAATCGAATCAAACATATTGACCAGAGAAAAGCTGATAACCAGCATGGTTACCGTAAACAGCGTTTCCACAAAATTTGTTCCGGCAAACAGACCCGCAAAATCCATTTTCAGAAAGGAAACTTCTGCAAAATCCCTGAATTTCACACCGAGATTCATATCGAGATTCGACAGCTGTGTGATTCCAAGGGGAATGCCTATGAGGGTTGCCGCTACAATTCCAAGCAGAATCGATCCCTTCACTCTTCTGGCATGAAGAATTCCCATGATAATCAGGCCAATCAAAGCCACCAGAGCGCCGTTAATTAAAACCATATCTGCGCCGCTTCTCCATTTGGAGAAATCCACCAGGCTTACAAGGGTAGCCGGATTGGATATAATAATTCCGGCATTCTTCAGTCCGATGATTGTGATAAACAGGCCGATCCCAGGTGTAATGGCAGTCTTGACTGCATCCGGGATTGATCTGATAATGGCCTCTCTCAGGCCGATTGCTGTGATTACAATGAAAAATATACCGGATATAAATACGATAACGAGCGCCTGTCCATAGGTATATCCCATTCCCAGCACAACCGTGTATGCAAAGAATGCGTTTAATCCCATCCCCGGCGCCTGCGCAAAAGGAACCCTGGCATATAACGCACAAAGTGCCGTACCGATAAACGCTCCGATACAGGTGCCGATAAATACACCATTTGCAATCTTACCTGCCATGGCAGGGTCTCCCATAATAACATATGGATCAGATAAAATCTGGGGGTTCAGAATAAGAATATAGGCTATCGTTATGAAAGTTGTGATTCCTGCAAGTATTTCCGTTTTAACGCTTGAATGACTCTGTGAAATCCCAAAAAACCTGTCTGCGACTCCTGTTTTACGTTCCAATAGTATGTCCTCCATCTTCCTTTAATAAACTGATCAGACTGTCTGCGCTGCTATCCTGTAGTCTATGCTTTCAAGGTTTTCTATTGTCACTCCTTTCCACCAACCAGCGTTTGATTACCAAAAAAAGAGTCAACTACATAAACTATGTAGTCAACTCTTTACGGTAGTTGGTAGAAACTCTGAGCCAATTCTCAGGATATACATAATGAATAGCACCAATATTAAATCACAAAAATAATTATATATGCTAAAAGTTTTTTAGTCTATTCGCCATTTTATCAATAATTCAATTATTTTTTGTGCATTATGTATATATTCTTCTTTTTTACGGTCGGTATCATCATAATATTGATCAGGAATTCCTACGGTTATCTCTGCCCGCATTCACTGCATGTCCGATCGTGGAGAGAGAGTATTCCCCCGCAGACCGCACATGTATACCGCTTCTGCTCTTCTTCCAGAAACCGGTCTATTCCGTTTTCCTTCATATACAGCGACTGTCCAATGAGACTTGCTCCATAGCATTTTCGATAGCTTCTGTCCAAATCCCGGATCCTTCTGCACGGGAAATCACAGCATTCATAGCAGTAGGATATGCCTCCTTCTCCTGGTTTCAGACTTCTGAACGATTCTGCGGTAAAATTACTTTCCCTCAAAAAGATTACGGCGGGAATCTAATATACGATCATACGATCCATATATCCACATTCCGCGGCATTCTTTAATTCAGCAGCAAAATCCTTCCGGTCACAGGACAGATAGGAATAGAGGGCTCTGTCGCCTTCCGGCCCGCCTGTCAGCCGTTCCAGCTGATGGCTGATGGCCTCCTCAAGCTTTTGCCGGTCACAGTTCTTCACACAGATGCAAAACCGCTCCATATCGTCTGCTGTCACAGCATTCTCTGAAAGCTTTTTCCCCATCATCATGTGAACCACCAGATTCCGCAGGATGACAGAAGCCACGTTCAGAATCAGCTCCTCATAATCCCCGTGAAAATGTTCCAGGACCGCCTTTCCGTACGGTTCCGGCAGCCTGCCCAGAAATCTCTGTTCCAGAAGAACACAGGATAAATAAAAATAGACAGCGTCAATCCCGCTTCGTTTTCCGACTGGCCTCAGAATCGGATAATCCAACGTGAGCAGATGATCCTGGGGTCGGAATCTGGCATCATAGCGGACAAAAAATTCCGGCATCCCCCTGATGATCGTATCCTCGTAGCAACGGTTTCCAAAGGAACGGAAATTCGCAATGATCTGTTCGTAAACCTTTTTAGCCCTGGCTGTCTTCTCCAGAACCACCTCATATCCCTGCCGGTAAAGCAGCCACAAATCTGTGTCTGGAGCCGCGGCAACACTGTTTTTCCCCGTCTTAAGCGCTTCAGCTTCTGCTTCCCGAAGGCAGTAAAGCACCGCTTCCATCAGCTGTCTGGCCGTCTCATAGGTGACCGAGGTACTGGAAAAACCGGTATACTTTTCCGTCAGTTTTCCGACAACAGGCAGCAGTTCTTCCATCGTATAGTCCATGTCCGCCTCCTAACTGAGCAGGTCAAAAAGCGTCTCCAGAAAGAGATCCCGGTCCCATCGTGCTTCTTCCGAGAACTTCCCGTATTCTCCGCTGCCGCCATCCTCCACATAATCCCGGTATCCGGCGCGGACTGCTCTTGCAAAACGCTCCAGACACGTTTCTTCCAGATAGGCGACTGAACCGCAGCAGACTCCGTCAAACTGTTCTTTCATAAATGCCAAAAGTTCCTCATCCGTTAAGTTGTCCTCTGATTCATTCTTGTAGAGATAAAAGACTTCCTGCAGCTCTGCAATCACATCGGCATAATTTTCCTGATGCAGATATGGTGAATCGCAGAATGTCTCAATGATCTCCGGCAGGATCCCCTTCCCGAATTCGCCCCGCATCTGCGTCCTTAAGGAATCACACCTGCAGGCCATCAGTTTCCCTGCGTCCTCCTCCGTAAGCATCAGTCCGAAGGCCTCTGTCTTTTCATTGCAGGCAAGCACTCTTTCCAGCTCCTGCTTCCGTTGTACCGTTTCCATCAGCTCATACCATTTCTCCTGCATCTCATTACCTCCCGTATTTGGTAAGTACTGATTCTACGCCTTTCACTCTTCCATTACAAGTCTTGAAAAAAAGTGATTTTTATGGTATGATATAGGTGTGGAAAAAGTGATTATTCCACTTTTTTTCTGTATTTTTCAAAGCTCTTCTCTGATAAAATCTCATTCGTCACAAATTTCCCATCATAGAATACGGCATACGTTGTAAACGGACTCGGCGACTGCCTGGCGTCTTCCCGCGTTTCCAGCTTCACTGCTTTGATTTGTATTCCCTGGTTTCCGGCGTATTCCGTGAGAATCGGAACGTACTTGGCCGTGTGGGGACATTGGGCCGTATAGTACATGACCCAGCCCTTTTCGTCAATCTCGCCGGTCTTTGCACATTCTAAAAAGCGCGGCAGGGCTGTCCCCTCTTCAAACGGAAGTGCCAGAAGTTCATAGTATGGCGCGGCGGTATCGGCTTCTACAAATCCCTTATGTTTCAAATAGGCCCCATCGGACAGAAACGGCATCTTCTTTTTGGAAGAGAGTGCGACAAGGCCCTTCTTTCCCTTCGCCCTGGCTTCTGCGATGCAGTGCTCCAAAAGCCGGCTGCTGTAGCCCTGCCCTTTAAACTGCCCGGATATCCACAGGCAATCGATGTAATAGTATCCATCCGCATCGATGGGCGCCCAGGCATACTCCGCCGGAAGGTACTCAATAAATACCTTCCCCCGCACATCCAGCTTTTCAAACACAAGCCCCTCTTTCATCCGTTCCTTCAGCCATGCCTTCTTGGAGGCCACGCACGTCTCCCCCTTTTTATCCGATATGGCACAGCAGATATGTTCTTCCTCAATATTATCCAAAGTAACTCTTTTGAAATCCACACTCATAACTTCCCCTCCATTACTCCTTCAAGCCGATATAGACATGAATCTCCGCATCTCTTCCTTCCATCCCGTGATACTCTTCAAAGTCGGCCCGGAATGCCCGCTTCAAATCCAGACTCCACAGTTCTGTCCAGAACTGAACCAGGGCCTGCTGTACGTCGCCCTTTACCACGAACTTCGCATATCGTCCCGCCGGGATCGTACAGAGACTTAAGTGTTCCGGGATTCCGGCAGTATCTGTCACCTCACAGGCCGCCGTCATGTCATAATCGCCGTTCTCATCACTCTCGTAATTGGAATAAATCCCCAGGACCCGGCCTCTCCTGTCTGCAGGGATACTGTCATAAATCCCCCCGGCATAAAAGCGTTCCCATAGCCCGCCTATCACGCTTCCCATGTCCGGAGCGTGGTTATTCGTTCTTGCAGTGATTCCTGCCGCCTTCTTCTCAGGCAGTGTCACGATTTCGTAATCCATCCGGTTGTCCTCTTTTCCACCACTCCTGTGGTCTTTTCCTTAACAATCCCAGAATACCACTTTAATCACGACAACTGTATGTCATCATTATCGGTAAATGCGGCAAATATTTTCTGCCATCGCAGCAAATTCCTCCCGAAGTTCTTCCGGTTCCACCAGTTCTACACGATCACCCATACTGAGCAGCCAGCTAAAGACGCTTCCCCGGTCGGAAAAGCAGGAATGGAATACCAGCTTTCCATCTTCCCGCTCCTGAAAGCTCTCCAGTCCGCTTTCTTCAATCAGCCGCCACTTCATATCCGCTTCACAGACTGCTGTGACAGAAATCCGCGGCGGGAATGCCTTGTCAGGCGACATATCATACGCCGGAACCTTCCGCTCCGCAAAATGTTCAGCCAGCGCTTTCAGTTCCAGCATACGGTTTAATTTGAACAGCCGGTAATCCTCACGTTCCGTACAGTATCCCCACACATACCAGGAGGACCACTGGAAGACCAGCAGATACGGCTCCAGCTTCCTTCGGCTCTCCCCGGAAGGCCCGAAATACGCAAAGCTGATGTATTCCCTGGCGTCGATCGCCGCCTGAATCAGTTCAATCTTCGGTGCAAGGCATGATTTATACCACGAGGATAAATCAATCAGAATATGGCTGTTCGAGGTCAGAATGGACGAATTTCCCATAGCCAGCTTGTCCATAAGCTGCTGGTACTTGTTCGTGCCGGAAACGCTGTCCAGGCTTCGGAGGCCGGTCAGAATAGACTGCATCTCCGACGAAGTCAGTACGGTCCTGTCGATCCGGTACCCTTCCATAATGGAAATCCCCCCATTGGGGCCCTGTGTCGTTACAAGGGGAATGCCCGCTTTGCAGATGTCTTCGATATCCCGGTTGATGGTTCTCCGGGATACTTCAAACTTCTCGGCCAGATAGGGTGCAGTCACCTTTTCCTGCTGCAAAAGGATAGACAGGATTCCGATTAATCGGTCGATTTTCATAAACACCTCCTGTTATTCATGACAGTTCTTTCCACAAGTGCTCACTCACCCAGTGCCGCCTTTAAGTCCTGAAAATACTGTTCCTGCTGTTTTTTCAAAAAGCCCGGGACAAAGGGCTTCATAAACCACTTCTTCACGTCCACCCGCTCTGTAAAATCCGCCTCGCAGCCCTTTTCCGTCTGGCGGAACACGCCCGCCCAGGTGCCTGTCATATTACCATTCTCCATGGTAAACTCATACCGGTGCGGCGGCTCAAACCGGGTAATCACAAAGGTGGTCGGATATCCCTCCTTCGTGTACTCCACAAACTTCCTTCCAGGCTCCAGTATATCAATTTTCTGCAGATCACTGCGCCAGCTGTAATTGTTTAAATCCGTCACTACGTCCCATATCTGCTCGATCCTGCTCTTCAGGATTACCTTTTTATTCGATTCTGTCATACCGTTCTCCTTCGCTCTTCCTGGCTGCTGTTTTTCTTCATTATAGCGGACATACAGGACATCTGTATGTCATGATTAAGAAAAAAATACTGCCGTCGATTCAGCCCGTTCCTGTCGTTCCATCACTTCCTCCATCATTGAAAATGAAATCAGACGTCACTGCCTACTATTATACATGACGGCGGCAATTCTGTTAATCTCATTTTCCGGCGGATGTCTGGACTTATCCATGAACAGATCGTTTTATGAAGTACTTGATCGATCCGGGTAACCACAGTATTTACAATTCTTCACAAAAGGAGTAAGCTTGGATTACCAGGAGGTGGTTTGCATGAACGAAAAAGCAAAAAAATACGTAACGATGTTTCGCCAGGTCAAGATAGCATCCGCTGCGACCGTGGACGCCGGGGGCCATCCGCAGAGCCGGATCATCAACATCATGATTGCCAATGACGACGGTATGTACATTGTAACCTCGAAAGGAAAGCCTTTTTATAAACAGCTGACAGCTACCGGTGAGATCGCGCTGAGCGCCATGTGTCCGGATTGCCAGTCGCTTAAATTTACCGGACGCCTGCGCCTCGCAGATAAAAAGTGGGTGGATGAGGTATTTCTCCAGAATCCGGGCATGAATGAGGTTTATCCAGGAAACAGCCGCTATATACTCGACGCATTTCTGATTTATGAAGGCAGCGGGGAATGGTTTGACCTGCTTAACTACCCCATCAGCCGGGAAAGCTTTTCCTATGGCGGGGCAAAGGAGGAAGTGAGCGGCTTTTTCATCACCGATGACTGTATCGGCTGCGGACAGTGTACGGAATCATGTCCGCAAAAATGCATTGCGCCGGGAGTTCCCTGTCGTATTGACGGAAGTCATTGCCTGCGGTGCGGATTGTGCCTGGAGGTATGTCCTGTGGGGGCGGTTGCTGAAAGAAATCGATGATTTGATCAAATAATAACAGGAGAGAATATAGAGGCCGGCCACCTCTATATTCTCTCTTTGATTTCTAATCCCCTATGTCGTCGTTATCACTCTGTCCCAGTCCGCGATTCCATCGGCCTGCACCAGCCAGTTCAGTGCATAATGCCACTCGTAGATAATATCACCGCTCAGCATCGGGAGTTCCCTGTGATGGATCCTCGCATCGACACAGGCCCAGTCATACCGCAGTACAAGATCCTGCATGTCGAGAATCTCATCCCGGCTGCGAAGAACCGATGCTTCCATCAGACTGTCAAAGGTATGGTTCCACATGATTGCACCGAGCTCAGAGGCATTGCAGATTTCTGTCGGTTCCTTCAGTTCAATCATGGACAGTGCCCACAAAAGTACCGAACAACACTCATACCGCCAGCCAAACCGGTTATGAAGCGCCGGATCCTTATCCGGATTTTCAAGATAGTCCCGTTCTTCCGTTGACAGCCATTCCGAAATCTGATAGTTCTTCTCCAGCTGAGCGATCTCTTCCGCTGCTGTTTCTGCGCAGTTTTCAAACTGTCCGCTGGTATATATTTCAGATTGGACACAAGCGGCAAAAGTACAGGCAAGGCGATGAACGACCACTTCCTTGTCCGGAATTATACATTCTGCTTCAAACACCGACGCCTTCAAATGCTCAAGATAGGGAATCCCCTTCTCCTTTAAAATGGCAATGGAACGCATTTTCCGTTCTCTGTCGGCCTCCTTTTCTTTCTCCTCCCGATTCAGAATCGTGGTGCTTGCCTGGGGATAAAACTCCTCAAAATCACTCTTTCCGTCAATCGACAGCAGCAGACGGCCATCCCCTTTGACTGGACTTCTGTTTCCTCTGCATCGGTGACCAGATGAAACTGAACTCCGGTGCCATCCTTAAATTGAATGTGAAATTCATCTTCATCCGTATAAAGAATCTTGTCCATCACTTCAGAAAACAGGCGGCAGGCAAGATCCGGCACCGTTTTCACGTCTTTTCTGCAGGCATACAGGGTCAGAACTGCTTCCTGCATCTTTGGCTCTTCCTTTTTCGGCTGAGCTTTCTTTCCAAACAGTTTCATGGTGTTATCCTTTCTGACTACTAATTCCAATATACTGCGGCTCCCATATCCCCGTGTCCTGTAACAGTCACGGTGTTTCGGCAGCCGCCTGCTCCTGTTTTTCATCTCCTGATCCAATTTGCAAAGAGTAAACGTACAGGCCGGAAGGGAAATCGTCAAAATGAAGAATGTCCGTTCTGTGAAATCCGCATTTCTCCATCACTTTTCTCGACCCGTGATTTTCTTCCACCACATAAGCGTTCAGACTCCTGATTCCCTGTTCCTGCGCAAATGTCTTCAATAATTCCACTGCGGCAGTATTGTACCCTTGATTCCAGAATCTCTGAAAACTGAACAGCGAAACCGAATACTCCAGGCAGTTCTCCTCATCGTGTTTCATGGCGGCTACTCCTATCGGTTCCCCACTGTCCGTCAGCCGTATCAAAAAGCCGTAGTTTCCCTTTTCCGTATAATTCCGGATGAGTTCTTCCGCCTCCTCCGGCACCTTGTGAGTCCCAAAACGCATATATTTTACGATTTCCGGATCAGAAGTCAGGGAAAAAACGGTATCCCTGTCTTCTGCTCTCAATTGATCCAGCCAGATTTTATTTTTCAAAGTCTGTCAAACCTCCTGTTTTCCTTTTCTATGGCTATTTTACCATAAAAAAGGAGAATTGGAATCCTATTCACCACTCATTCTTTCTGATCCGGAGCTGTTTCCCTTTGCGGTTCCCCTTCGGGCTTAGGCTCCCCTTCGGGCTTTTGTCCTCCCGGACGCTGTCCTTCTCCCGGTTTTCTTTCCCCGCCACCGCCGTCAGCACCTCGTTTTCCCGGCATGGCATCGCCTGTGCCGGACCGCGTACCGGACTGGGTGATCCTCCCTGATACAGTGATCTCCATGGATTCTTCTCCCACAGTCAGTTGATACGTCTCCCCTTCTTTCAGCTCCGAGGAGCTTACGATCAGGGAAGAGTACTCCTTAGCCGGATTTCCCGTAAGTTCCACCGTTCCGTCTCCGCTTGTAAGCTTCCACTCTGTCCCGGCTGTTTTTGTACTGTTGAAATACACCACAATCACATTTTGTGCAGAGTCTTCGGAAAACGACTGAACCATCCCCGAACTTCCCGTTCCCATAAAGATACCTCCGGTGATCGTTCCGGTTCCATCGTAATCCAGCGTTCCGTTTCCATTGTCTGTCGGTCCCTCTGCGATTACAGTTCCCCCTTCCATATAGAAATCACCGTTGGAATCGATACCGTCGCCTGATGCACTGATCTTTATCTCTCCTCCTGTAATTTTGATATAAGCACCTTCTGCCGCTCCAAAAGCACCGCCGGCACCATCCGTTTTTTCTCCTCTCATGCCGCCTGGCCGGCCTTCCCTTCCAAACTCCAGATTACCGGAACCGTCGTTTCCGCCCGCTGCATTCAATCCGTCGTCTTTCGACGTAAGATCGATGACACCTCCGTTGATATCAACCATCAGTCCTTCGATTCCTTCATAACTCTCTATGATCGTAATGGTTCCATCGTCGATTACCACCCGGTTATCCGCGTGAATACCATCATCTCCCGTGGCAATTGTAAAAGTCCCTCCGGTAATGTTCACGTCACCATTGGAATGGATTGCGTCATCCTCCGAATCAATGTCGATGGTTCCTCCTGATATCTCCAGACGCGTCACCGCCTTAATTCCCTTGGCTCCTGTTGTGATGGAAAAGGTTCCATCGGAAATTTCTACATAGCCCTTATCCTCCTCCTCGTCATTACTGGCCTGGATTCCGTCTTCACCTGCTTTTAAGGTGAACGTGCCGCCTTCTATTTTCACAGAATCTTTTCCCTTCACGGCATCCTGAACTGCGTCAATCACGTACGTTCCCGACTTCACAGTCAGATGATCCTTACTTCGTATTCCGCATCCGTAATTGCCGGTGACAGTCAGCATGCCGCTGCCCTCCAGAATAATATCATCCTTGCTGAATACAGCCGCATCCGGTTCATCCGCCCCTTCTTCCTCATACTGGTATTCGGTTCCGTCGGATATGACATTGTCGGTTCCCTCTTCTGTGATAATCGTGATGCTTCCGCTTTTGATCCCATAGACAGCGGACGAACTGGTATTGGATATTGTAAACCCATCGAGAATCAGGCTGACCTCATCCTCTTTGCCTGCATTCACTGCAATCTGGCCGTCGGTAAGTTCCCCGCTGAGCCGGTACGTTCCCGCTGCCGTAATTGTCACGACACGCTGGTCCACCGCGGCTCCCGTTCCTGTCACTGTGACGGAATCTCCATTTCCGATTATCACGGTTTCCGTACTGCCGGTGCTTCCATTTTCTTCTGCCACAATGGAACCGGAGGTCTGACCTTCGTTTTGGCTCTGGCAGCCTGTCATAATTATAGTTCCTGCCACCGCCAGAAACAGACCGTGTCTTAAAATTCGCTTCATTCTATCTCTCCTTTTTTACAATTCCTCTCTGTTCTCCGCGATCCTGCCGCATACTATTGTCAGATTTCCATTTCTGCACCGAATGTCATCGAGCATCGCCTTCTCTTCTTCTTCCTTTTTTAATTCGATCCGGTAGCACAGCTCATAAAGACTCCCCATATTAGTCGTACGAACCTTCATAAGCTCTGCGCTCTTTGTGTATTTTTCAAATAAATCATCAAAAATCCCGGCATAATCCAGATTTTCCGGTATGGTTACCTTCAGCTCCTTCTGTGAAAATGACTGGCTGCCAAAGGGAATCCCGGTCAAAATCAGGATTGCTGCTCCGATTATAAGAAGCAGAAGAACCGCAATCCCCAGATATCCCATACCGGTCGCCAGGCCGATTGCCATGGCCAGAAATACGCTTCCGATCTCCCTGGCGTTGCCCGGCGCAGACCGGAAACGCACCAGCCCAAATGCGCCCATCACAGCAACACCTGTTCCAAGATTGCCGTTTACCAGCATAATCACCGCCTGCACCACCGCAGGCAGGATTGCTAACGTCATCACAAAATTTTTTGAACTCGTATTTTTATATGTATGGAGAAATGCCAGCACAATTCCAATTCCCAGTGATGTTAATGTGCAAAGGATCAGCTGCGGCAGTGTAATTCCGGAGCTGACTGTTTCTGTCAAAATAGTGTTAAGCACAGTCACGCCCTCCTTCTCTATCTCTTCCACAGCGTCCCAGCCTCTCCGCGTTCACCAGATACTCCCTGTAGTAACGTCCATACTTTGAAAATGATACGGGATAGATACCAAGCTCTGAAAATCCGCGGCTCATCCAGACCGGCATCGCTCCCGGTATTTTCACTTCCATCAGAACCCTGCCCTCCTCAAGCAGTGAAGTCCCATAGGTTCCGGCCTGTAAATCCAATCCTTCGGTTCTGCAGCGTATGTTCCGGTCAAAGGTTACCCGCAGCTCTTGATCCGCTTTGCAGGAACACGCCACACGGTCATAAGCCACGTACGCCGCCGGTTTCAAACGATACCGTTGTTTCATATACTGTATTTCCCGGAATATCTGATTTTCCAGCTCCGGTAGAATTCCGTCATTCAAATATCGGACAGCTGACGCAAGTTCCATTGGAACTCGCCTTTTATATACCACACCGCTGTATTTCTTCTTCATTTCCAGAAATACCATACTCTTCTCGTTAACCTGCCCATAGGCACGCAGTCGAAGCTTCTCTTTGTATGCAGGCCCATCCAGCGAAGTTCTGATCAGTTCAAAATCCTTAGTGTCAAAGTAAATATTGGAAATGGTATGTACTCCATATGCATCGGCCTCCATCCGATCCTCAAGCACCCGCTTCAGACCGAGATACTGTTCTTCTGTCAGCAGATATTTCTTTTCATAACGTTTAAAAATTTCCTGCGCCATATCGGTTCCGCCTCCTTGTCTCTGTGTAAATATCAGAAATAAATTACAAATATACTCTAGCATGAAAAGCTGAAAGAAAGCTGAAAGGCCGGAGGGGATTTGGTGATTTTTCTGTGAACTAATTGTGTGGGAGGATCAGGATGTAAAAATGGGATCCGCACAACTCCCGGTTGTTCGGATCCCATTTTCGTTTTTTCTTATTCCCGTTTCACTCCCCTGATTATCCCAGGGCCATACCTGGCCAGCGCAGTCGTAATATATGGATCTCCCAAAGCGTCCCGATGCAGATATGCAAATCTCCACAATTTCCTATACAGATCGTAAATAACTGTCTCGTATTGCTGTTCCTCTATCACATTTTTCATACAGTCCGGATCTTTCCTCAGATCATACAGTTCATCGTAATCAAATCCATTAAAAACAAGATGGTATTCGTCAGTAAAAATACTCCGCTGGATCCCATAACACTCGTTTCCATTGCTCTGTGTGTAAATTTCCTCGCGCCAGTTTTCCGGAATCTGTCCTTCCAGAAACGGTTTTAGGGAATATCCAGAAAATCTCTGCCTTCCTGCTGTAACGTCCGCCTTCAGGATACCTGCCAGATCTAAAAATGTAGGCGCATAGTCCAACAGCGATACTCTGTGGCCGATTACAGCACCCTCCGCCTTTATTCCGCCGTACCCCATAACAGAGCAGATGTGATACGCTTCCTTAAAGCAGGGAAGACCTTTCGTCCATAATCCATGGGCACCGGCATAATCTCCATGATCTGAAACATACAAAACCACTGTATTTTCCAGAAGATTTCTCCGCTCCAGCACATCCAGAAGTCTGCCAAACAATGCGTCCTCATAAGAGCAGAAAGCCAGGTAATGCTTCAGAGAACGTTTCTGTTCAGTCTCATCAAGCTGATCGAACCGCTCCCTCGTCCTTCTGTAGAGATTCGGTTTGTCAACCATCCGGTCAGTCCACGACACCGGCAGTTCCATCGATTCATCCGGATAGAGATCCAGATACTCTTCCGGAACAAAGTATGGATCGTGAGGCCCCAGTGTACCGACATACATACAGAAAGGCTCATCTTCGCTTACCTTTTCCAGCCAGTCCTCTGCACAGGAGACTACGTCACCATCACCAAAAGGATTTTCTTTTACACCATACTGGGTATATGGAGGAAATCCGACTCTGGAAATCTCACCGTCACCACGTCCCCTTACCTCTGTAATATAGTCAGCCTCCAAAAGCCAGTCCCAGTCTCCCATGAAGGGGGTTTTCTTCCACTGCTTATACCGTCCCTCCTGCGGCGGATAGATCCACGGACCAAACCCACGGTCTCCCGGACCTTCTTCTGCACTGACATGCCATTTTCCGCTGAAATACATCTGATATCCCGCTTCTTTTAAATCTTCTGAAAAGAGCCTGATGCCTTCATTTAAGCCATGGGAAAATGCATCTGCCAGATCAATATTATTCCATATACCGTGTTCCGAGGGATACAATCCGGAAAAGAAACTGGCGCGGCTGGGACAGCAGTGGGGAGAGGGGCAATACGCCTCCTGAAACGTCACTCCATGGCGCTTCAGCCGTTCCAGATTCGGCATATAAGCCGGACCTCCGCTCTGCTGGGTCGTTCCCAGCTGCTGGTCTGTCATAAATATTAGAAAATTACTTTTTCTCGTTTCCTGATCCACTTCTACTGCTTTCCCATCCTTTCCCGTATTCCCTTTACCGTTTCCTTGTATTGATCGATTCCCAGTTTATTTAGCTGTTCTAAATAAGTATCCCATTCTGTTTCGATCCCGCCTTCTGTCAGCCATTTCACCTGCATTTTATTGACATAATCATCGATATCCTTTGCCGTAGTGGTAAAGTATTTGCTCTCTTCCTTATTTGGCAGCAGGAAAAGGGAGGACTGCCCGGCATACGGAGCGTAATACTCTTTGGCAATCTGCAGCTTATTGATATCTTCATCCATTACCTGCACAAGTTTCCCCCAATCCTCCGAAGCAATCTTACAGGGAACGTGTACAGGAGCATTCTTGTATCGGAACTCGCTATAAGACATCCCTTCCGGGGTAGGAATATAATCCAGCATTCCGCTGTCCGTCTTCTCCAGAGTCGTACCGATCGGCCCTAAAAACAGCTGTGCCGAAATCTCCGGTTCAAAATGGGCATCCAGCCATTTCATAACAGCCTCTTCTTTTCCCTTTGCCGACGCAGTCAGAACAAACTGGGTTCCATTGACATTCCCGTTGCTGTTGGCGCTGTTCTGCCAGATTCTCTTTCCTGTCGGACCTTCTAACGGCTCCACAATTACATAATCTTCTTTGTATTTTTCAGGAACGACAAATGTGGAATCATACGCCATAAAAGAACCTACAATTTCGGGATCATTATTTCCCTTGGCATTCATCACTGACGTATCCGGTGTAGTAAATCCTTCGGAATCCCATAATCCCTCTTCCACAAACTTATGGTAATACTGGATTGCTTCCTTGTACTCTTCCTGTTCCGCTGTATAGACAATCTCGCCGTTCTCATCTTCAATGAAATGGGAACCCACGGTTAAAACCGGGTCCACATATCCAAAGGAACCGAACAGCTGATGATAGCTGTACGCAGTATCCGGTACGGAAGAATTGTAATGGAAGACAAATGGAATCTCATCTCCCTTATCTCCATTGCCATTCATATCATTTTCTTTGAATGCCTTTAACGCTTCATAATACTCATCGACAGTCTCCGGAACCGGAAGTCCCAGCTGATCCAGCCACTTCTTATTGATGTAGAGCAGACCGGAGGTATACATGACTTCTCTCTCCACTGCACGCCCAATGCTGTAGATTTTCCCATCATCCGGGTTAATACAGATATTCTTATATTCCGGCATTTCCTCAAATACTTTTTTGAGATTCGGACAGTACTCCTCAATATAATCCGTCAAATCCAGAAACATTCCCTGAGGAGCATATTTTGTCACATCATTGACATTGACGGCATTCATATAAAAGACATCCGGAAGATCTCCACTGGATAAGATCAGATTCTTTTTGTCTTCCCATGTCGCCGCCGAATAAACCTGCCATTCCACTTCTACGCCGGTCTTTTCCTCCAGAATCTTATAGATCTCCATGTCATTCGGATCTCCATGCCACTCATTTTTAATAAATGTTACCTTGATTTTCTCTTTTCCTTTTTCCTCTGCAACGGCCTGACTGCTGTCCTGGCCCTTGGGCTGTGCTGCCCCTCCGCATGCCACACATCCCGCTGCTACTGCAGCGGCTGTACACAGTACTGCTAAACTCCTTTTTTTCATTCTGCTTCTCCTTTCATTTATCGCCCTTTTCCGGGCACACTCATCCCTTTACAGCCCCCAGCATTACACCTTTCACAAAATGCTTCTGAACAAAGGGATAAAATACCAGCATTGGAATACTGGATACAACTACGCAGCCATATTTCAGTAAGTCTACCAGCTGCTGCATATCTGCCACAGTAGACGCATCCGCCGAAGCCAGTGAATTCTGGCTGTCGATCAGAATGGTCCGGAGCACCAGCTGCAGTGGAAAACGGCTTTCTGAACTCAAATAGATCATAGGTTCAAAATAGGAATTCCACTGTTTTGCCGCATAAAAAAGCACCATAACCGCAATCAGCGATTTTGACAGAGGCAGCGCCACACGGAAAAAGAATCCCACGTATCCGCATCCGTCTAAAAACGCTGCTTCCTTCAGTTCTTCCGGAATACTTCCCATAAAGTAAGATCTGGCAATAATCATGTTGTAAGTACTGATCAGCGTCGGAAGTACGATCGACCATATGCTGTCCAGCATTCCCATCTGCTTTACTACAAAATACAGCGGAATGATGCCTCCGTAGAAATACATGGTAAAGACCATTATTTTCATGAACACGCCGCCTAATGGAAACTCCTTCCTGGAAAGCGCATAGGCGAGCGGAACGGTAAACACAACATTTAACAGGGTTCCGACAAACGTATAGAGGAGGCCGTTGCCAAACCCGGTCCATATCGATTGATCCGCAAATATCTTTCTGTAACCATCCAGCGTAACATCTGCCGGCAGAAACAAAACCCGCCCCTGATAAACAGCCCGCGGACTGCTGATGGAGGCAATCAGACTGAAATACAAGGGGTATAATGCAATGATCAAAATAACTGCCAGCAGCACTGTCGTTACAAGTTCGAATACTCTGTCTTTTTTTCCCGCTTTCATTCACATATCCCCCATTCTACCATAAAGATGTATCGCTGAACCGTTTACTGAACCTGTTAACGGAAATCAGAATCACAAAATTCACTACCGACTGCATCATCTCAACCGCAGACGCGTAGCTGAAGTCACCATCCACCAGTCCACGCTTGTAGGTATACGTCGATATGACCTCCGATACTCCCAGGTTCATGGAATTCTGCATCAAATATGATTTTTCAAAACCGATTGTTAATAGCTGTCCCGCTGTCAGAATCAGCATGGTAATAATCGTCGGCATGATCCCCGGCAGATCGATATGCCAGATTCGCTGTAATCTTCCGGCACCATCGACAATTGCCGATTCGTGTAAATCAGGGGATACCGATGCCAGTGCCGCGATGTAGACAATCGCAGACCACCCGCACGTCTGCCAGATTCCCGATAAGACGTAGATCATGACATACATTCCGGGTTTCCCCATGAAATGGATGGGATCTCCCCCAAAGAAACGAATCACCGCATTCACCACACCGCTGTATGGAGAGAGCATGGTATACATCATACCGACCAGAACAACAACAGAGATAAAGTATGGCGCGTATGTAGCGGTCTGAACCAGTTTTTTAAATCCTTTATTCCTGACCTGATTCAGCAAAACAGCCAGTATAATTGGAAACGGAAATCCAAGTATTAAGTTTGTTACATTGATCAGCAGTGTATTTTTAAGTATCAGGAAGAAATCCGGAGACCGGAAAAATCTCTCAAAGTTTTTCATTCCCACCCATGGGCTTTTCGTAAATCCCAAAAACGGAGAGTAATCCCGGAACGCAATCTGTGACCCGTAAATGGGCCAGTATTTAAATAATACGTAATACACCAGACCGGGGATCACAAACAGATACAGTGTTTTCGTTGCCCGGAAATTTTTCATGAATCTTCGCTTTTTCTCAGCCCTGTTTATCTTGTTGCTTATCCTGTTTTTCACAATTCTTTTTCCTTTCTGCTCTGTGAACCTGCCCTGTGAACTTGTTCATGTGCTAATTATACTTACTCCAGCCATGCAGAAAACTTTGTATTTTTTACCAGTTACTACAAATTTTTAATCTTTCATTGTCAGACATTTTTTCGGATGGTATCATTTGTATATATTCAATTTCGAATATTTTTGATCAGGAGGCACCGCAATTGGAAAAATACCCAAAACTGGTTCATTACTTTAAATCGCATTTTAATGCCCGACTCGTTCTGCTCTTACTAATTAATGGGATTGTTCCTGTTCTGCTCATCAGTCTCACAACGTATCCATTCTGGTTCCGTACCATGCGTTCAAAGGAACTCACCTTTACATACAGCAGGATCTCAACCATCAATCAGGCCCTGGATTCCCTGACAACGGACATTGAACAGAATATTACACATATTTTTTCCAATGAAAATATCCGCAGTTATCTAAAGGATAATTACGATGAAGTCACGGTCGAGGGACATAAAAAGCATATGCTGATTGAGAATTTTCTTAAGTCCATTTCAAATTACGGTGAAGTTGCCTGCTCGTATACACTCATCGACCGCTATGACCGTATTTACACCAATGGTTCCAATGTCAACCGTCTGCAGAACTTCGACGGTCCTCTCTGTGAGAACATTAAACAGGCCTCTCCCGGTACTTACTGTACAGAACGGAATCTATACAGTACTGACAGTCAGAAAGCCCTTACCTACGGCCGCGTCCTGAAGGAGGATGACGAAATACTTGCCGTTATCCTCGTGGATATCAGCCCGGAGCTCCTTCATTCGATTTTAGGCGATTATGACGGAGAAAATTATCAGGTATTCATTGCAAACCCAAATAACGAGCTGATTTATACCAATGCCATCCACTCTCTGAGCAAACCCGAGATTATGGAACATCTCCTCTCTGCCCAGGGAACAACTGTGACCCTGGAAAGAGAACCTTATGAGATGGCGCATGCCAGCTCTCTCTTATCGAATTACCACACTTATGTGCTGGTTCCGCATACATATATTTATAAAGATTCCGGAAACATCAGAATTTTGTTTGTTATTATCCTGATTCTTGTTTTCCTGCAGACCATTACATGTTCCAGAATCATCTCGAAATCACTTTCCAGAAAGATTCTTCTGATTAAAAATGAACTGCTCCGCTTTATTACAACAAGGGAGAAAAGTGTCTTTCATCATAAAAACAACGACGAGCTGAAGGAAATATCAGACGGTATCGTGTATTTGGAAAATGAAATCGACAAGATGCTGGAGGAAATTCAGTCAAACGCAGAAAAACAGCGCCGGCTTGAACTGCAGACGCTGCAGCAGCAGCTGAATCCACACATGATTTATAATGCACTGAATACGATTACACAGCTTGCAAGCCTTCAGGGCGTGAAAAATATTGAGGAAGTCTCTCTCGCATTCACCAGAATGTTAAAGCTCGTATCCAAGAACACAGAAAACTTCGTTACACTGCGTCAGGAAATCGGCTTTATCAAGGACTATATTTCCATAAAAAAATATAATAATTTTCAGGATATTACACTTCAGTGTGATGTTGCCGATCCCCTGCTGGAACTGCCTGTTTTAAAGCTTCTTCTGCAGCCCTTTATTGAGAACTGCATAAAGCATGGTTTCAGCAATTTCGAAAAGGATGGTATAATCTTTCTCTATGCGTATCTGGAGGAAGAACAGCTCCATATCATCATTGAAGACAACGGCTCCGGAATCAGAAAAGATCAGATTGACCAGATACTTTCTCTGTCCTGTCAGACAGAGGAAACTTATTCCAACATCGGTATCCGGACGTGTATCGAACGCCTCCGTCTCCAGTACGGAAGCCGCTTTACGTTTTCCATTGCCAGCGATGGACAGACCTTCACACGCATTTTATTAAGCTATCCTGTAAAGGAGGACTCACATGCTTCAGACACTTCTTGTCGATGATGACATACTTTCGTTAAATAAACTTCAGACATTTCTGGCAGACCTCGGCTTCATCCATGTCTGCGGGCAGCTGCTGGACGGGACCAGTGCCATCGAATTCTTAAAGCTTCATGGTAATTCTGTAGACATTATAATTCTGGATATGGAAATGCCGGGAGCCAGTGGATTAGAGGTAGCCGGATATATCCGGAAACATCAGCTTCCAATTACGATACTGGTCATCAGCAATTACGATAATTTTGAGTATGTAAAACCAATTCTCCAGGCCGGAGCCTATGACTACCTCCTAAAACATGAGTTGTCCCGGTCTCTGCTTGAAACAAAATTGTCAGAAATACAGCACCATATCGATAAACAGCAGCTTCATCAGAGACACTGGAACCAGATGTGTCAGCTGTCAAAACAGCAGTATCTTCGGAATCTGGTCTTGAATTATGAAATCCCGGAGGAGAGCCGCCATTTTTTTGCTTCCGATCCTTTGCTAAATGGCAGACGGCACGTTGCAGCATGTCTGCAAATCACCAATTTCTCCAGTATCTATCAGAGTATTCCGGATGAACGCCATCAAAAGGTGGTAAATACTGTTCTCCACTTTTGCGATACTTTTTTTACTTCGCTTCAAAGGGGAATTATCACTCATATCAATTACGGAGAATTTCTGGTTTTATTGTCCTTTCCTGATCTCACCAGTGAAGCAGCCATTCTTCAGACTGCGGCTCAGGATATCAGCCTTTTAAAAAACAACCTGCGGCGTTATCTTTCCATCCATACCTTTGCAGAAACCATGCCAGTCTTCGATACGGTGGAGCATTTACGGCCATACTACCTGAAAATTCACCACCGGCTTCAGGTAAAGCCGTTTAACAGCGATTCTGACCTATCAGAAGAAAAAGAAGAAAATTCTCCCCTGCTGCTCTCCCTGCAGGAAGAAAATGAGTTGTCGGAATCCCTTCTTCATCTGAATGAAAAACGTGTGACAGAAATTGTCACCCATATTTTTGAATCTGTACAGCAGACACACGTTTCTCTTCTGGAACTTCAGCGTCTTGTACTCCGTCTGACCGAAATCATGCAGCTGGCGCTGCGGACGGCCACACCGGACCATGAGGCTATCGCGGTGCAGCCGCCGGCCATCCATAATATCCTGGATATTGACGCATTAAAAAAACAGTTTCTCCTCTATTACCATCAGGGTCTGGAACAGCTTATTTCCACCTCCGTCTTTCAATATCCGCCATTAATACAGAAAGCATTGATTTACATCCGCCAAAATTACCATCTTGATATCTCCCTGTCAGATATCAGCCGGCACTGTGGGGTGTCTGAGGTCTACTTTTCCAGAGTCTTCAAAGATGCTATGGGGCTTCCCTTTACGAAATATCTAAACACTTACAGAGTCAGAATCGCCTCGCATCTGCTCCTTCAGTCCAACGATTCCCTGAAAAAAATAGCAGAAAAATCAGGATTTCAAAGTTATAATTATTTTTTGACTGTTTTTAAAAATTATATGGGCGTTACACCGGTGCAATATCGGGAGAAAACAATGGACACTCCCGCAGACTAAAACATAAGATGCTGCCAAAGGAACGATAATCCGTTTGTCTGATTACGTCTGTTTTGCGGCATCTTATACGTCTGTACCGGAAACAGATTGAATCTCTTTACAATAGGCAAATTCGATCTCTTCACAAAAAAGATGACAGCCGTCCCCATTAGAGTTATAATACTTCTTTAAAGGAGATGACTTCATTCATGAAAACCAAAACAAAATCCATATTGGCAGCTCTCCGCTCCAAATTTATGGCGGCCCTGCCAATTATTCTTTTTTTCCTTTTTTTATTTTACTCTACAATTCTTTTATTCGGCATTTCTTATTCAATCCTCGTATCGGTGGTTACAATCCTGTTTAAGGTAAATTATCGGAAATCTTTCACAGTCAGGCAGCTGATGGTTCTGGTGGGCACACAGTTTTTGATGGCTCTTCTCAGCTTTTTTGCATCCTTAAGCCTTCCTCTCTGTATACTTCTCAATCTGATTGTTCCATTTCTGCTGGTCTTTCTTCAGACCTCGCAGTTTAATCAGCTGGGATATTTTGCAAATGCCATGTGCTTTGTCTTTCTCCAGCTGCGGCCTGTTGGCTGGGAGGGGCTGGCTCTGCAGATGGCGGCTCTGGCTTATGGCCTGGCCGTTTTGACCATTGTCCTGTTCTTCTGTTCCTTACGGAATAAAAAGAATGATCATTTTGCCCCTGCAAAAAAGGGACTTCTGCTTCTGGCGGACGCGCTTCGTGCTCAAATAGAGCCGAAGGCCCATGCCACAGAACAGGGAAAACCGTCTGACAGTCCTGCCTCCGGACAGGCGGAACCCATTTTTCCGATCCTGCAGGAGCTTTACGGAGAAGCATATAAAAGCCGGGGGCTCACCTATGTCGTGAGCCCCCGGGGGAAAATCCAATATATGTTTGCACTGCTGTTTCAGCGGGCAGTGTATTTTCTGACGAACCCATACCAGGCCTCCATGCTCTCAGATCCGAACCGGCATGACCTGTTGGACTGCCTGGCCCGGTATATGGAGACTGCCGGAACCGATGGATTTGAGCAGGAGGAACTGGTTCGAACAGGCAGCGAGCTTCTGGCCGAGGTTGAGGAGTGCGATGAAATTCCCTGTATATTCATTCAGAATTTTCTCCGCCTCTTCCTGCTGATTCTGGATAATATTCGGCAGGATGGCGGAAAACAGAGTTCTCACGGTTGGAAGCTTCCCAGCTATCGCCGCCCGTTTAAGAAACTGTTTGGCCAGATAAAGGCTGATACATTTGAGACTCGTTTCGCGCTTCGCCTCAGCGCAATTCTGACGATTGGCTTCGCTTACAGCATGATCAGCCAGGCAAACCACGGCTACTGGCTTGTGCTGAATGCCTTCCTGCTGCTCCGTCCTATGTATGAGGAAAGTGCCACCCGGATAAAAACCCGTTTTATCGGAACACTGGCAGGCTGCCTGATCCTGCAGCTTCTTCTCCCGCTGTTTCATGGAACAGGCTGGCATTTTTTGCTGGCAACCTTTATGGCGGTAGGACTCTATATGGAGACGGCCGGAACCTGGCAGCAGGCCCTGTTCTCCACCTGCTTTGCCCTGACTCTTACCACACTGGCACTCCCACAGATGCTGGCCGCTGAACTCCGTATCCTTTATGTTGTCTCTGCGATGGTACTGGTACTTCTCATAAACCGTTTTGTATTTCCTACACATCAGAAAGGACAGTTCCGCTATAACCTGTATCAGCTGTTTCACATACACCACGTTTACCTTCGACTGTTGGAGAGCAGCCTGGCCGCCCCTCTGGATTATGGTGTCATCTGCGATGTTCAGATCCATTACCATCTGATTCACGACCAGATTATCCAGTATCTGAAAAAAGCCGGAAGCGAGGATTCGGCCTTTATCAAAAAACTTCTCTGGATTTCCTGGCACATGATATCCGAGGCAGAACAAATGCTTTTCTTGATTAACAACAGAAAGACCCGTACGGTTAATTCCGCACAGATGGAAGATTATCTGGCCTTTACCGCCTGTATTTTAAGCGAAATCCAGGAAATGCTTCATATGAAAGCCGACAGGAACCGTACCGTAACTCCGGAGATTCTCTATAAACGGACGATGGAAGGAGAACCCCGGTTATCGATGCTGATGGAGCAGTATTCGAAACAGCTGTCTGAGATGTATCGTTGTGTCTGCGGCCATAACGGGTGAGGCAATGAGGCGGTTATTCACCGCCTCCCATGTCATCTATACCTTTTCATGTCAGAACTTAAGCCTGCACTCTGCCCCATCGTAACGGTGTTTCCCCTCGTTCGCTTCATAAGGGATTTCTCTGCAGTACTGAAATCCCAGCTTTTCCATAACATGGCCGGATGCCTGATTCTCTTTAGCGTATCTGCCCACCAGTTCCTTTACCTTCAGGACATTCTTAGCATAATCCACAATTACTCCCATAGTTTCTGTCGCATATCCATGTCCCCAGTATTCTTTTCCAAAATTATAACCGATTTCAAATAAATGGTATTCCTCTTCGTAATAAACGAGTCCAGTTCCGATCAGTTCCCCAGTCGCTTTAAGCACCACTGCCCATCGGTACCACTGATCAGATGGAATCTGAGAGACTTCAAAGGCAGTCCACTGCCTGGTCTTCTCAACGTCATTATGACTGCTCCAGAACATATACCGCGCCACAGCCGGATCGCTTTCCCAACACACGAAGACCCGCTGTGCATCTGCTTCGCAAAATGGCCGCAAAAGCAGCCTTTCCGTCTCTAATACAGGTGTTATCATCTGAATATCTCCTCCCGGGACTTTATTTTTACAGTACCTTCACCGAACCGCTCATTTTAACACACGCAAATCCTTTTTATAATCTGTATCAAGGTATTGATTAATCATCAGGCTCTTTAGCGATCATTTACAAGCTGTAATAATGTTTCCACCGCATGTTCCATCGCTATGTTCTCTGAAAAACTCTTATCCCTGGAAACCACCTCCAGTATATTCTGTTTCAGATTTCTGGGACTGACAATCACTCGCAGCGGTACTCCCAGCAGATCTGCATCGGAAAACATGATGCCGGCACTTACCTGACGGTCATCATAGATCACCTCTACGCCCCTGTTCTGCAATTCCTCATACAGGCTGTCTGCATACGCTCTGACTTCTTCATGATCCGGCCGGACAGCGCATAGATGAATCTGCCACGGTGCAATTTCCTTTGGCCAAATCGGTCCAAATTCGTCATGGTGCGCCTCACATACAGCGGCGGCAAGCCGGCCCACGCCGATCCCGTAGCATCCCATCACCGGATACTGCATACTTCCGTCCTTTGCCACAT
>OIZR01000035.1_pt1 | contig 123297 bp, 104 predicted proteins | sample 1588591 | NCBI WGS metagenome assembly OIZR01 (sample SAMN03283249) | human gut metagenome | biome: human-associated habitat; material: feces | host: Homo sapiens | place: USA | collected 2013 | reverse complement strand
ACCGGGCGGATTCCGGACTTGCACCGGTTAGAAACGTGCGCCGCCGGGCGCACCAAAAAAGCTGATAACTCCTGCACAATGCAGAAGCCATCAGCTGTAATAAGCGGTTCTGGTAACATGTTCACTACCACGGGAGACCTCATTCCCGGGGTATAGTATATCAAAGGGATGGCGGAAATGCAAGTATAAAATCCTGGCTAGCCTTCCACTGCAAAGGATTCTCCTGCCTCCTCTCCAAAACGGATCAGCCGTTCCTTCAGCCCTCTCCTGATCTCCTCATAATCCCTGTCATTGACAAGATTCACCGTTTCCAGCGGGTCACTGGCCAGATCAAAAAGATACTTTTCCTTATAAACCGTACTTCCGCTTTCCTTCCACGGATCACAGTCAGGAGCGTGAACCACGTATTTATACCGGTTTGTGCGCAGTGCGCGGCCCACAAAGCTCTCGCTGATCTGAATATAGACAGCCTCCTCCCAGTCGGGCTCTTCCGTCTCTGAGAGCGGCCGTCCCTGAAGCCCCAGAGGCGCCATATCGTATCCGGCGGCGGACAGAATCGTCTTCGGCAAGTCTATCAGGCTCACCACCTTCTCCTCCCGCTTCCCTTTTTCAAATCCGTTCCCTTTAATCAGCAGCGGGACGTGTATGGTTCCCTCGAAGCTGTTGCGTTTATAGTCATCGTATCCACCTTTTTCGACCTCATCCGCGTGGGTGCGGAAATGGCAGCCATGGTCACTGCCGTAAATCACCATGGTATCCTCATAGATGCCCCGCGCTTTCAGCGCATCTACGACACGGCCGAAATTCCGGTCCAGGGCGTGGCAGCACCCCAGATAATCAGGGTAGAATTGCTCCCAGTCTCCCTTCCCCGGCGTTAAATCAGGAGGCGGAACAAAACCGGCGAACTGTTCTCTGCTGCCGTCCGGCCCCTCATAATCCCCCCTGTCATTCTGATGGTGCGGTTCAATATGGGAAATCATCAGAAAAAACGGTTTCTCATCTTCATATTCCTCGATATAACGCACCGCATAATCGGTCAGACAGTCGGTCCGGTAGCCGGTAAAATCCAGCTTATTCCCGTCCTTGTCAAAGATGTATCCGCCATACCCGTGGGAAGTGAATTCCAGCACATCGGCCGCCATCCAGTAGTCGTCGTAACCACCGCGCCTCTCGGCCGGAACCGCAATCGTCTCATAATGGTTCTCCTCTTCATCGGAAGCCAAATGCCATTTTCCGACGTAAGCCACCCGGTACCCCGCCTCCCGCAGATACCTTGCCAGAGTCTTCTGGTTCAGGGGCAGGGAAACCGCATTGCGGTAGCAGCCGGTCTGTGTGGGATACAGTCCGGTCTGAAGCATGGCTCTGGCCGGCCCGCATACCGGCTGGGGTGTAAATGCACTTGCAAAATTCACCGCATCCTCACAGGCAAACCGGTCCAGTCTCGGCGTTACCGGAAGAGGCTGGCCGTTGCAGCCCAGCGTATCCGCCCGCTGCTGGTCCGAAAAGAAAAATACGATATTCTGTCTCTGTTTCATACACTGCCTCCTATTCTTTTACCGCACCGGCCGTCAGACCGGCAATCATATACTTCTGAAGAAAAATAAAGATAATGAGGATCGGAACTGCTGCCCCCACGGCAGCGGCCATCACACGGCCCCAGTCATAGTTATACTCGCCTAAATACGTCATGGCGATACCGGAAGCCAGCGTCCTCATCTCCGTCTTATTCACAAGGGTTAAACCCCACAGGAAATCTTCCCAGGAAATCAGGAAGGAATAAAGGCCCACAGCCAGAATTCCGGGTTTGACCAGCGGAAGAATCACCTGTACCAGGGTTCTTCCCTTGGAACAGCCGTCAATGTAGGCCGCTTCCTCCAGAGACTTGGAAATCGTATCAAAAAAGCCTTTCAGGATCCACACCGACATGGGCAGCGCATTGGTAGAGCAGGCCAGAACCAGCGCCGTATACGTATTTAACAGCCCCAGGCGGAAATACATGTTGTAAAGAGCAATTAAAAGCGTCATGGCCGGAAACATCTGTGTGGAGAGAAACAGCATCATCACGAACTTGTCGCCCTTAAACCGGTACCGGGAAAATGCATAGGCTGCCAGCACTGCCAGCGTCAGCGTCACCAGCGTGGTGATGCCCGAGACAATAATATTATTCTTATAAAAAATCAGGAATTTTCCATCAGTCAGGATTCCTTTATAGTTGGCCAGAGTCGCATTTACCGGCAGAAACTGAGGCGGCAGGCGCAAAATCGCCTCATTGGGTTTTAAGGATGTGAGAAGCATCCAGTAAATGGGAAATACGAAGCAGAGCGTGGCGGCCAGAATCGCCGCGTACATAAGAATTTTCCGATAAGTTTTCTTCTTCATTCGCCCACCTCCTAATATTCCACTTCTTTGGAAGAAAGAACCCTGTTATAAATGGTAGAGAAAATCACCAGGAACACAAGCCAGCAGACTCCGATGGCCGCGCCTTTTCCCAGATTGAAGCCCGAGAACGCCGTCTCATACGTATACAGCGGCAGTGTGGTGGTCGCGCGGACCGGACCTCCTCCCGTCATGGTAAAGAACAAGACAAACATCTGGAAATTGGAGACAATGGAGGTCAGCGTCACAGTCTTCACAACCGGCATGATGCACGGAACTGTGATACACCAGAATTTCTGTACTCCTGTGGCGCCGTCGATCTCCGCGGCCTCCTTTAAATCTTCCGGTACGGTCTGAAGCCCTGAGAGAAGCATGATCATCATCAGGGGCATCTGTTTCCACACTGCAGAAATGATAACGCCCAGCATGGCCGTCTTCGGGCTTCCCAGGACACTGTAGTCTCCCAGCCCCAGTAAGTAATTGACAATGCCGTACTGCGGCTGGAAGATGAACATCCAGGTAACCGCCACCACCAGCGACGGGATCGTCCACGGAAGGAACAAAAGGCTCCGGAACACCTTTCTCCCCTTTAAGCTTCCGCTGTTTAACAGCAGAGCCACCCCCAGACCTATAAAAAACTGGGCAAATACCGTACCGCACACATAGACCAGCGTTCTTCCAAAGGTCCGTATAAACTCAGCATCGGAAAAGACCGCTTTGTAATTTGAAAAATGATTCCATTTGATATTGCCCATATCCAGCAGATTGTAATGAAAGAAGCTCATTCCAACCACGACAAAGACCGGGATGATGATGGTGACTGTCAGCATGGCCAGGGCGGGCACTAAAAGCATCACCATAAACCAGTTTATTTTTTTCTTTTTCCTCGTATTTTCACCCATAATGCAACCTCCAATAGATACAAAGGGAGCGGATGCAGGATGATCTGCAGCCGCTCCTGATTATCACGGTGACTCGTGCGCAGAGCGTGCGAGTGATCGTTCAGACTGATGAGCTCTGTTCCATTCTTATTGTCCGTACATTTCTTTGATCGTCTTATTGGTCTCTTCCAGCACGGTCTTAATATCTTCATTATTGACAACGATTCGCTCAATCGCCTTTGTCACTTCATTCATGGCATTGTCAAACATCGCGTTGGTAGCCGGAAGCGGGCTGGCAGTCTCAGACTGTTTGTTGAACACTTCCATGAAGGAATCCTCGTTCATCTCCGGAAGAGTCGCAATGGATTTTCTTGCAGACAGAACTGCATTGGATTTATGGTATTTCACCATGGCATCCTTGCCGATTAAGTATTCGACCAGACGGACAGCCGCTTCTTTATGCTCTGATTTTGCAAATACGCCAAGCTGGTGCTCCGTATAAACGGTCTCACTGCGTCCGGTCTTTCCCGTCGGAATTACAGCGATTCCCATCTTTTTATCAAATTCCTCGCCCAGTCCGCTGCTGCTTCTGAAAGCGCTGCGTCCCATGTCGCCGTCGAAGATGATACCGATCTGGCCTGATGCAAATAACCCTCTTAAATCCTTAATTTCCAGACCTGCCGGAATCACTTTTTCATCTACCAGCTGTTTGGTCCAGGTAAGCGCCTCCACATTGCCCTCGTTGTTTAAATCAACGTTTCCGTTTTCGTCCACGAAGTGACCGCCGTACGTATAGAAAATGCCGTTGAATACGGTACCGGTATGGGCTACCTTGCCGGTTGGAATTCCCAGGCCGTAGAGCGTGTTGCCCGCTTCGTCCTTTCCGAGTTTTGCAATGGCTCTCGCCGCCTCCGTCATCTCCTCCCACGTTGCAGGTGCCTTCTCCGGATCTAAACCGGCTTTCGTAAATAAATCCTTGTTGTAATACATGGCAATGGGATGGGGCGCCCAGGACAGTGCTTTCACTTTTCCGCCGTAGGTCGTTCCTGATAAGTAACCGGGGTAAATATCGTCGAGCACTTCCTTCGAAGCCAGATCATCAAGTTCCGCCAGAATTCCCGCTCCGTTAAAGGCGCTCATCATCTGGGAATTTCCCATAATCACATCGGCCGCATTGCCGGAGGTTCCTGCGATCAGAACCTGATCCTTATACTGGTTGAACGGGATGGCCTGGGATTCTACCCTGATATCCGGATTGGCCGCCATGAAATCATCCAGCAGTTCTTTAAAAATAGCGGATGTGGCTTCCTCTGCCTCCAGCCAGTTGCTTATGGTGATCGTCACCTGTTCTCCGGCTGGGGCTTCGCCTTTGGCCTCTTCTCCCTTTGTCTCTTCTTTTTTCGTCTCCGCAGGTGCGGCAGTCGTCGACTCCTTCGGCGCAGCGGTTGTGGCTGATGCACTGTTTCCTCCGCATCCGCTTAAGGCTAATCCACTGACCATAACGGCCGACAGTACAACAGCAAGCGTTTTTTTCATATAAAATCCTCCTTTTTTCTATTCCGGTCTGTTTCATTCCGCTTAACTTTTATACTCTCATTATAACAGAGGCTGACCAAAAGAGAAGGGACCCAAATTTTGGTTTTAGTGCTGTTTTTATAGTTTTCAGTTATCTTGTTCATATTTATTGTGCATATTATCTCTCCCCATTGGGTGTGACTCCGTATTTCTCCTTATAGATTCGTGCAAAATGCTTTGTACTGCTGTATCCTACCATCTCTGCGATATTCACTATTTTTAAATCCGTATTGAGAATCAGCTTTCTCGCCTTTTCCATGCGTAAGTCTGTTACGTAGTCAATGTACTTCTTACCCGTCTGTTTTTTAAACAGCGTGGAAAAATAGGCGGTGTTCATATGAACCACCTGACTGACCTCCTCCAGACTGATGTTGCGGTAAAAATTATTTTCGATATACTGAACTGCCCTGCCGATACTGCCGCTCTCCTCCGGCGCCGTTCCCGTCTCTTCCTCCACATCCTCCGGCTCCTTCATGTCCAGGAGACGTGACACGCAGTCTGTCAGTTCAAAACGGTTGACCGGCTTTAGAATGTATTCCCGGACTCCGCACCGGATTGCTGTCCTGGCGTACTCAAAATCCCGGTAAGCGCTGATCACCACATACTGGGCCGTGATTCCGTCGGCCTGGGCCTTCTCGATCATGGCCAGCCCATCTAACACCGGCATGCGGATATCCGTGATTACCGCGTCCGGATTCCACACCGCCATGGTCTTATACCCCTCCATACCGTCACTGCATTCCCGTATCTCCATATCCCTGTAACAGGTTTCCAGAATTTTTCTGATCCCCTGCCGTATGATGGCCTCGTCGTCACAGATCAAAATCTTTCTCATCGTCCTCTTCCCCCTCTTCTCGCAGTGGAATTCTCAATGAAACAATCGTTCCAATGCCTTTTCCCGAGCGCAGCGTCACCCGGCTGTTTTCCCCAAACAGAAGCTTAAGACGCCTGCTTAAATTCCTGAGAGCAAAACAGTCCAGCGTCTCCTCCTGGTTATCCGGCATCAGCAGCTCCCGTATTCTGGCAATTCGTTCCGCCGGAACCGCCATACCATCGTTAAAAATTCTGATAACGAGAAATCCCCGCCGTTTCAGAACGGAAACCAGAAGACGCTTGTGCTCCGGCGTGTCCTCGAATCCATGCTTAAATGCATTTTCCACCAGCGGCTGCATGGTCAGCCTCGGTATCTTTTCCGCCATGCACTCCTCATCGATGGCGTACTCCACCAGAAAACGGTCCGGGAAACGGATTTTCTGTATGGTCACAAAATTCCGCACATTCTCGACCTCTTCTCTGACCGCCACAAGAGTGGACGGCTCCATGGAATACCTCATCATCAGGGAAAACGCCTGTGCCATATCTACAATCTCATAATGATCCCGAATCAGGGCCAGCATGGAGATGCTTTCCAGCGTATTGTAGATAAAATGAGGGTTAATCTGACTCTGAAGCGCCCTTAAGGTGGCCTGCTGGCTCTCGATTTTAACCAGATATTCGCTTTCAATCAGACGCTTCATATCCTTTACCATGGTATTTAAGCTCTGTACCAGTTCCCCGATCTCATCGGGATGGTCATCACAGACAACCACGTCTAAATTCCCCTTGGCGATCTCCCTCGTCGCATCACGCAGCGTGATGATTCTCCTGGAAAACCAGTCTGCCAGCAGCTTGTCAATGAGATAGATCAGGATAATGAGAACCACCATACCGATCAGAAAGTAAACCAGGGCTGCGCCATAGCCTCTCTGCAGTTCCTTTAACTGCAGTCTGAACTCCACATTCTGCCCCAGCGCCGTGGAAAAAGAGTACAGCGGAACAAAATGGCCGCCCTCCCTGCAGGCATCGGATACAATCTCCTGTCCATTACAGATGATCTCATCTCCGCTGCCCTCCACCAGATCGTAAAACGGCTGAATCATCTTCTTTTTATCGAGTTCCACATAGACCAGCCCCTGGACCTCTCCGTTTTTGACGCTGACAATATTGGACGCCAGAATCCAGACAGGCCGCCCGTCCTGCAGGGAGTCCCCATCCTCGCGGACAAAGGACGCCTCCCCTGACAGCAGCGCTTCAAACCAGGGAGCACCGGAGCAGGCCAGCCCTAAATCCTGGTCGGAAAAGTCTCTGGAAAAGGTCTGATTGGCATCCTTGATATAAATGGATATCGTACCTGTTCGTCTGCCCACCGTACTCATATTGGTCAGGCGGTTTCTGATAAAATCCCTTAAATCCAGTTTTTCCTTATAGGTCCCGGTCACGTAATTATCGATGGCATTCTGCACATTAATATCCGTCACCATCAGATTCATGCCTTCCTGCGCCTGCGCGAAATACGCATCCAGTTCCTCCACCGTCTTATCTAAAAGCATCTGTGACTGGCGTTTTGAATTCTCCACACTGACATTTGTGAACACGAAAAAAACAATGGCAAATATAATCATAATCGGTATAATTGCCACCACCCATGTCGACAGCGTAAGTTTTTTCTGAATGGACGCGTCACGATAGCGCCCCATTTTCCAGATCTTTTTCATAAAATTCCGACTCATTTCTTTCATGGTTCCTATTATATCATCCCGGACTGGAAAAGACAATTTACCCGGTGTATCACGGCCGTGAAGCTGAAAAGAGCCGGATATCCTGAATACAGCATACCCGGCTCCTGTAAAGTTCCATATTCTATTTTTTCTTCACCGGATAACACACTTCCGTTACCAGTTTTTCCGGATCCGATGTGTCGTGAGGGCTGACGTGATAAATGCAGAACGAAGCGCCGTCGTACTCGTACCCGTTGTCATGTATCCAGTGGGCCACTGCCTCATTGACTCTTGTGATCTGCGAATAGCTGCCCTGATAAACAGCCGAAGCAATCAGAACCGGGGGCACCGTCTTAAATTTTACGTGCTCCGTATCCCGGTACGTTCCCTCAACGGAAATCTGAATTTCCACATCCACATCCTCTTCCTTATATCCTTCATCATGGAAAACAGCCATTCCGTAACCGGGCCATGCCATCTGCAGGTTCTGCGCTCCCGTCTCTTCATGGAGAATCCCCCATAATATCTGTTCCTGGTCATAAGCCGGAATTACTTTTCTGACACTCGCCACGTACCTCTCCGGCAAAGTTTTTAACGTTACCTGATAATCCATCATATCTCCATCCTTTCTGATCCATTCGATGGTGTTATCAAGCAGCCGCAGCTTCGTACCGATGCCGTCCATCTGGTCTTCCAGCTCTTTCTTCTTAACCCGGAGAAATCTCTCCATTTCCTCCGGTCTGCCGCAGCAGTTTAAAATTTCACGGATGACCGCCAGGCCAAATCCCATGGATTTCAGATTCTGAATCTGTCCGGCCGCGGAGAGCTGTTCCTCCCCGTAATACCGGTAACCGGTGGCTGGATCAACCAGCCTTGGTTCCAGCAGGCCGATCTCATCGTAATGGCGCAGCATACGGATACTGATTCTCGACAGCTTTGAAAAATCACCAATCTTTAACATAGTACCACCTCACATATATGTGTTTTTGAGCTCAGTATCACTATAGACCATACCACAGTGTGAGAGTCAAGCATGAAATTCAAAATATTTTTTCAGCGCTCCAACGCCTCTCCCATATACCGCTTAAGGGGGCTTGTCTCCGGGTCGTACAGAAGTTCCACGGCATTTCGTATATCCTCTTTCAACGCATCTGCAGCGCCTTTTTCCATACGGACGGCCACATCCTCCAGCTCGAAGGGACCGTTCCGGAAATGCCCCAGCAGACATCCCTCAAACTCCCCGTCAATCAGCAGATAGCCCAGCACATCGTACTCCGCATGTGTGAACCGTTCCTTCAGCCAGTGCTCATTGGTTTTCACCAGAAAATCATTTCTGTGAAGCACAAACACCGTATGGTTCTTTTCCGGCACCTCTGCCGGCTCACCTTCCAGCAGAGGCAGGTCCTCCCGGCGAATGTATCCGCCCTCATACGGCTCCAGCGTTTCATCTGATACCAGCCGCTCCAGCACACCTTTGATCTCTTTTAACGGGAGACGGTAGAAGGATCTCACCATGGCCGCATCAATCCATACGTTCAGCCATGCAAACCGTCTCACCAGTTCCTCTGCTGCTGCCTCCTTCGTATAACGGTCCAGATCTGCATCAGGGAACTCCGACTCAAACGGGTACCAGGCCCGGTCCCATTCGTTATCGGTCTGATCCTCGAATACGAGAAATTTCTCCTGCAGCCGGTGCAGAGCGGGCGTGATCTCTTTCGCCAGCAGGCCTGTAAACTCCTTCATGACGTGGATCGTCATCGGACCTTCCCGTTGTAAAAGGTCATAAAGCTCCTGCTCCGTATCCGTAAAAGGCCTGTCCTTCCGGTAGACTGCCGCAAACAGCTCCAGTTCGTCCGCATAAATATAAGCAATATTGCCGTTCTGGAATCTCCCCTTAATAATCGTCCGGCTCTCCCTCATCTTATAGCAATATCTGCTGTCGTCAAAGGCCGCACGGTACAAAAGCTCCGGAGGACTTCCCGGACAGCTCCAGTACACACAGAGTACGGGCGACATCTGCTTAAACAGTTCTCCATACTGCTTCTTTGACGCGGGTTTTGTAAAATGCTGGCGTTCCATACGCAGCTTTCTGTATGCATGTTGATTCATAAAACCTTTTCCTCCGTATTCCTTCCGTATTGATCCGGAGACTCTCCGAGAGTTAAGACGCAAAAACGCAGGCACAGTGAGGCTGCGTTTTGCGTCTGTCCGCCCGGAAAACCGGACCGTTGAAACAGCAAAGTGTCCCGTGTGATTTATGCAATGCTGCAATCGTCCGCAGACTGGCCTGCATGATCCTGATACCATTCCATATTTTTCCGGTTAATCCATTCTGTGGATGCATCCATTGCCGCCCTGCATGCGTTGGTCCCATCCAGCGCATTCAGCATGACGAAATCGTGGATGATCGCCTGAAAACGCATTGCCGTCACCGGCACTCCGGCGGCCCGCAGCTTTTCGGCGTAGGCCTCGCCCTCGTCTCTCAGTACATCTGCCTGGCCATTTAAGATCATGGCCTGCGGAAGTCCCTCCAGGTGTTCGGTGCACGCCCTTAACGGGGAGGCCGTTATCTGGTTTCTGCAGTTCTCCGAGGTGGTGTACTGATCCCAGAACCACATCATTCCGGCCCGGTATAAGTAGTAGCACTCCGCAAATTCACAGTATGACGCTGTATTGAAACAGGCGTTGGTCACCGGATAATAAAGAAGCTGCTTATGAATCACAGGACCGCCTCTGTATTTGGAGAACAGGGTCATGGCGATCGCCATATTGCCCCCCACACTGTCCCCGGCTACAGTCAGTGTATTCCCGTTCATCCTCCGTCCCGCCTGTTCAAACAGATCCGGCAGCTGGCAGAGTATGCTGTAGCACTGCTCGACAGCAGTTGGATAACGCGCTTCCGGAGAGCGGGAATATTCCGGAAATATCACCGTACAACCGGTCCTGGCCGCCAGCTCTCTCACCAGCTTTTCATGGGTATGAAAGCTTCCGAATACCCAGCCGGCCCCATGAATATAGAAGATCACATGTTCCGCGAACCCGCTGTTTACCGGTGTTACCCGGTACACGGGAATGCGGCCCCACTGGCCAGTGTCCACCATGGACGCCTCTACCTGTGCCGGATACAGGCAGACCGGCGCATCCTGTGCCTCCTCCAGCACCCGGCGTCCCTCTTCCGGCGGCAGTTCAAAAATCAGCGGCGGAACTGAATTCTCAATGCAGACAGTCTCCGCCGCCGGTTCCAACAGTACTCTTTGATTCATAGATTTCTCCCGTCTGATATGATGTTCTAATGGCATCCTATTCAGAAAAGCAGAATCCGGACCATAAAAATCCGGCCGTCATGCCGGCCAGCGTCACGCTCATCTGCGGGCAATCCTCACTTTCCGCAGCCTGCCCTTGATTGTCTTTTCCTGCAGCTTTTCCAGTACCGCCTGCCCCTTGCCGTTAAGAATCTCCACATAAGTCAGACTTTCCCTGATGTCGATAATACCGATGTCTTCCGCCCCAATTCCGTCAATGCTGCAGATGGTTCCAACGATATCGACTGCACGCATTTTCGATTTCCGGCCGCCGCCGATGGACAGACGCGTGATTCCCGCATTTAAAGCGGCTCCCTTTTGAGCTTTCGGAGCCCTTCTCTCCCTCTGCCTCGTCCAGAACGCCTTTGTGGCCTCCTCATCCGGTTCCGGGCATGTTGTAACTGAAAGTTCCCGCCCCATGTAGGCTTCCACCATATGAAGCATTCGTTCTTCGCTCTCACACAGAAGGCTTACGGCTCTCCCCTTTTCTCCGTTTCTTCCGGTTCGCCCGATACGGTGTACATAAGTCTCCCGTCCGCCCGGGAAATCATAGTTTACCACGAGATCGATCTTATCGAAATCGATTCCCCTGGCCGCAACATCGGTGGCAATCAGAAAACGGAATCCGCCTCTGCGGAAGGCATCCACTGTTTTTAAACGCTCTCTCTGCTCCATCTCTCCGTGTATCATCCCACAGAATATCCGGTCTCGTTTCAGCTTTTGAAGGAGCACATTTACCATCTCTCTGGTACCGCAGAATATCATGCAGCTCTCCGGATTCTCCAGAATCAGTGTCCGCTTCAGCAGGTCGTATTTCTCTTCCGGGTCCGCGCGGTATACCACCTGGGAAATTGCGGGTTCTTCCTCCGCATCCGGTTCCGGAGCAATCATAACGGCATCCTCCATATATTCATCCACCAGGAGCCGTACCTTCTCATCCAGGGTAGCCGAAAAAAGGAGAACTCTTCCGCCTTTCGGCAACAGAGCCATGATCTGCTTCACTTCCTCCAGAAATCCCATGTCCAGCATAAGATCCGCCTCGTCGATCACCAGATACCGGATACCGGTGAGCTTTAAACACTCTCTCTGAATCAGATCCATGACGCGTCCCGGAGTCCCCACCACAATGTGTGACTTCTGTTTTATTGTGCGCATCTGCTTATCAATCGGAAATCCGCCAAAGACGGCCGGCACCTTCAGACGTTTCCTGCGTCCTATGTGGAACAGCTCATTGCTGACCTGAACCGCCAGCTCCCTGCTGGGCTCCAGTACCAGCGCCTGAGGCAGATTCTCTTCCCAGACGATCTTCTCACAGAGCGGTATCCCAAACGCCGCAGTCTTACCCGTACCTGTCCTGGACCGCGCTGCCACATTCCGTCCCTCCAGAACGGCGGGTATTACTTCCCTCTGTATTTCCGTTGGCTCCTGATATCCAAGGAGATCCAGCGCATGGATAATTTCAGGGGCAAGGGCGTAGGGCAGAAAACCGTTCCCATTTTTATTTTCCGGCATAATTTAATTCCTTCCATTTTAGTTATAATAAGTCAAATCAGAAAGGCAGGCCATGTCGCGGCCTGCCGGCTTGTTTTATTATACAATGGATTGATCTCAGAATCTACTGGCAAAAACAGTTCCCGGACATGCATCCGGGAACTGTTACATGATTTTCCCCCTGTTTCCTGTTACCGAAAAAATAACAAAAGCATCCCGGCCGCTACCGCTGAACCAATTACGCCGGCCACGTTAGGCCCCATGGCGTGCATCAGCAAAAAATTGGATGGGTTGTATTTCTGTCCCTCCTTCTGCACCACACGGGCCGCCATTGGAACCGCAGAGACGCCTGCGGCGCCTATCATGGGATTTACTTTGCCCTTTGACAGTCTGCACATCACCTTTCCCAGCAGCACGCCGCCCGCGGTTCCCACGGAAAATGCAGCCAGGCCAAGCACAATAATCTTTAATGTATCCACCCGCAGAAACGCATCTGCGCTCGCCTTGGCTCCAACGGTTATTCCAAGAAACACAGATATGATGTACATCAGGGAATTCTGCAGTGCGTCCACAAGACGCGGAACACAGCCGGATTCTTTTATTAAGTTTCCCAGCATCAGCATGCCTATCAGCGCGCCCGCCGAAGGAAGAAGCAGGACTGTAAACAGGGTCACTATAATAGGAAAGATGATCTTTTCCGTTTTACCAACCGCTCTTAACTGTTCCATCTTGATCTTCCGCTCCTTCTCCGTTGTCAGAAGCCGGATAATCGGCGGCTGAATAATCGGTACGAGAGCCATATAGGAGTAGGCCGCAATGGCAATGGCCCCCAGCAGATGAGGAGCCAGCCTGCTGGTTAAATAAAGGGCCGTCGGCCCATCCGCGCCTCCAATGATTCCGATCGACGCTGCCTCCGGTCCTGTAAACCCCAGCATAATCGCTCCGGCGAAGGTCAAAAAAATCCCCAGCTGGGCCGCAGCTCCCAAAAGGAGACTTCGCGGATTAGCAAGCAGCGGGCCAAAGTCCGTCCCTGCTCCGATACAGAGAAAGATTAACGGCGGATAGATGCCTAAATCGGTTCCCTGGTATAAGTAATATAGGAGACCGCCATTCTCATCCCCTACCGCGGCAGCCATCAGACCGGTCCTGGGCAGATTCACCAGAAGCATGCCAAACGCTATGGGAATGAGAAGATAGGGCTCATACCCCTTATGAATTGCCAGATAGAGAAAAAGACAGGCAATTCCAATCATAATGAGTTCACCGGGCAGATGCAGTCCAAACAGTACAGTATCACACTGAAACAGCTGGGATAAGCCGCTGCTCTTCCAGAACTCCAGTAAAATTTCACTCATCCTTCAGGCCTCCTTAAGAGATTTCAATCAGCGGATCCCCTGCTGCCACGGCTGCTCCTTTTGAGGTAATTATGGATGTTACCGTGCAGTCGCGCGGGGCAATGATCTCGTTCTCCATCTTCATAGCTTCGATGATTACCAGCACTTCTCCGCATTTTATCGTCTGCCCGGAAGTCACTGGAACCGACAGGATCGTCCCCTGTAGAGGAGCAGTGATCCTTTCGGCGCCTGCAAAAGCCCCCTTCTGTACCGCAGCCGCCCCAGCTCCTCCCGCCGGCCGATTCTGTGAAACCGCTTCCGCCGTTACCGGAGGCCGCATATTCCGTGTTTCTCCGTCTTCTGCACCGGCAGTCTTTCCCTGGGCTGTTTGGCCGCCTCCCCGGCTTTCTCTGTGTATCTCTTCTACCTCCACCTCATGAACCACACCGTCAAGCACGATCCGAAATACTTTTATTCCCATGGTTTTAACTCCCTTTCCTTCCTGTTATTTATCGTATGGACTCCAAACGCGCACTTTGAGCCCATGTACCGCCGCAGTCTTCCACTCTTCTGATTCTGCGCACCACAATGTCATCCGGCTCCACAGACAGACAGGCAGCAACGGCCGCGGCAGCCAATAGCACGTCGCTGCTGTCGTTTGCTGCCGGTGCAGCAGTCCCTGTGCCGGTTTCCGGCAAGTTTTCACTCCGCTTTACCAGAAACGCACAGAAATCAATCATATAGGAAAGCAGAAGCAGTACCAGAAATACACTGAGTATACTGAAGCCGGAAATCAATAGCGTATCCGCCACAGTCAAACTGTCACCAAACATGACACACCTCCTTACAATGGAATATTTCCATGTTTTTTCGGTATTTTCTGCACCCGCTTGCCGCGAAATGCCTCCAGCGCACTGATGACGCGCTTTCTCGTCTCTGACGGCATGATCACATCATCCACGTATCCCCTGGAAGCCGCCACATACGGATTCATCATGGTCTCCTGATATTCGGCAATCTTTTCCTTCCGTCTGGCCGCTCCGTCAGAAGCATTCTTAATCTCTTTAGAAAAGATAATATTGGCCGCTCCATCGGCTCCCATGACCGCAATCTCGGCATCGGGCCACGCAAAGACCGCATCGGCACCCAGATGTCTGGAACACATTCCAATATAGGCCCCGCCGTATGATTTTCTTGTGATAACCGTTATTTTCGGAACCACCGCCTCACTGTAGGCATACAGCAGCTTGGCGCCGTGGCGGATAATTCCGTTGTGCTCCTGCATCGTCCCAGGCAGAAATCCCGGCACATCCACCAGCGTAAGGAGCGGTATATGGAAGCAGTCACACGTGCGGATAAAACGCGCAGCCTTATCGGAAGCGTTGATATCCAGACAGCCTGCCATGGCCTTCGGCTGGTTTGCGATCACCCCCGTACTCCTTCCTCCCATATGAATAAATCCGGTGATCAGATTAGGGGCAAAATACTCCTGATATTCCATAAAACGTCCGTTGTCCGCCAGCGCTTCGATCACCGTCTTCATGTCATAGGGCTTTCCGGGATTTTCGGGAATCAGTTCATTCAAAAAATCGTCCTGCCGGTTCCAGTCGTCCCCTGACTCCATTTCCGGCGGAGTCTCCATGTTGTTCTGGGGAAGATACCCAAGCAGTTCTTTTATCTGCCGGATACAGTCTTCTTCGTCCTCTGCCATATAATGGGCCACTCCGCTGATGGCATTGTGAGTCCTCGCTCCCCCCAGTTCCTCCGCCGTCACCGACTCCCCTGTGACTGCGGCGATTACTGAGGGCCCGGTAATAAACATCTGGCTTGTATTTTTTACCATAAAGATAAAATCTGTCAGAGCCGGTGAATATACAGCACCTCCCGCGCATGGCCCCATAATCACGGATATCTGTGGGATCACCCCCGAAGCCATGGTATTGTTATAAAAGATGCGCCCATATCCCGCCAGGGCATCCACGCCTTCCTGAATGCGCGCTCCCCCCGAGTCGTTGATGCAGATCATGGGAGCCCCTGCCTTCATGGCAGCCTCCTGTGTCTTCACGATCTTGTCCGCATGCATTTCCCCCAGAGAACCGCCTATCACCGTAAAATCCTGGGCCGCAGCGTATGTAAGTCTTCCATTCACGGTCCCATAGCCTGTCACAACGCCCTCTCCCGGCGACTGCTTCTTCTCCATGCCAAAATTCGTACAGCGGTGCTTTACAAATAAGCCTGTCTCCACAAAGCTTCCCTCGTCAAACAGCGCAAAAAGCCTCTCGCGGGCGGTCATCTTGCCCGCCAAATGCTGCTTCTCTGCAGCCTTTTCTCCGCCGCCCATCCGCAGCCTCTCTTTTAAATTTAACAGTTCTTCCTGCTTTTTTGTAGCCAACCTTTCTCCCTCCAGACTGTCACTCAGACTGTTTCCTAAACTGCTCCGGCACACGGTATAAGCCGCCGGACAGGTCGGCAATCTCTTCCAGAGAATTTGCCGCTAAGAGTTCCCGCTTTGCCGCATCAGGAGAAATGGCAAGATCCTGCGGATAGGCCACCTTTCCTTCTCTGCGCAGCTGTTCGATCTCTCCGATCCCCACCATAGAGCCGACCGGCGTTCCCTGAGCGATACAGCCCAGCATTTTTGTGCGCTCCTCCGCATTCTGAGCCTGATACAGGTAAGCGATTCCCTGCTCTGTCACCACATGCGTCACATCCTCGCCATAGACCATGACGGGAGCCGCATCCATACCCGCTTTTCTGCCAATTTTCACGGCATCCAGCTCCGGAACAAAGGCCGGGCCGTATTTGCTCTGGCTCTTTGTCATCTGAACCACCAGTTTCCGCCCGGAGGCCATGGAACCGGTAAGCGGAGCCATATCTCGCCATGCTTTTGTGGTATGACGCCGGCCGCCGGTACTGTTTCCCATGTTGGGAGCCCCGCCGAAACCGCTGAGCCGGCCGCCCGTCACGGTGGAAGAGTTCCCCTCATAATCCATCTGGAGTGTGCCTCCCAGAAACAGATCGATCCCGTAAAGCCCGGCCACCTGGGCCGCTGCCCGGTTGGACCGGAGCATGCCGTCCTTTCCGGTAAAGAAGATGTCCGGTCTCGCGGCCGTATACCGCTCCATGCCAAGTTCTCCCCCAAAGGCGCATACCTGTTTTACCCATCCCGCCTCCACAGCCGGAATCAGGGTGGGGTGGGGATTTAAGACCCAGTTGGTACATATTTTCCCTTTCAGCCCCAGATAGTCTCCGAAGGTGGGCAGAAGAAGCTCGATTGCCGCGCCATTATAGCCGATACCGTGATTTAAGCTTTTCACACCATGCTTTGCATAGATTCCCTTGATTGTCATCATGCCCATCAGAATATGGGCTTCCTGAATCCTGGCCGGATCTCTGGTAAACAGCGGTTCCATAGGATATGGCTCATCGGCCTTGACAATATAATCCACCCAGCCGCCCGGAATGTCGACACGCGGAAGATCGTCCTCTCCCACAATCTCATTAACCTGTGCAACGACGATGCCGTTCTTAAACGCAGCCGCCTCCGCCAGTATGGGCGTCTCCTCCGTGTTATAGCCGGTATATAAATTACCGTTTGAGTCCGCCTTATCCGCGGCAATCAGGCAGACATTGGGAGTCAGGTCCACATACAGCCTGCCGTACAGCTCCAGGTACGTGTGGATCGCTCCAATTTTCACAGTGTTTTCTGCCACCATTTCCGCCAGCCGCCTGCTCTGCACCCCGGCAAAGGAAAAGTTGATTTCCGATGCAATTCCCCTGTCAAAGAGGTCCAGGTGCTCATCTCTTGAAATCGATGGTATAATCATGTTCAGATCATGGACTTTTCCCTGATTCACTTCCTTAAGCGCTCCGGCTAAAAATGCAGCCTGCTTCTGATTGCAGCCTTCCAGTACGACTCTGTCACCCGGCCTTATCACACTCTCTAAAAATGGAACGATCTCTTCCGTTCCGACTCGTTTTCCCCTTGCATAACCGGCGGCCTTCTCCATCCGTTCTGCCTTTGAGCGGCGTTCTTGATCCCAAATCATGTGCTCTCCCCTTTCTGACAATACGTTCCTGATAAAAAAATAATAGCATTGACTTTTTATAACGTCCAATATATACTTTGTTACATAACGATATCTAAAATGTTATAAAAGGAGGCGGATTTATGGACATTCATTCTCTCACCTATTTCAAGAAAGTCGCGGAACTTCAGCACATCACCCGGGCTTCCGAAGAGCTCCACGTAGCACAGCCTTCGTTAAGCCGTACAATTTCCCGGCTGGAGAAGGAACTGGGAGTCCAGCTGTTTGAGCGTTCCGGGAAAAATATTATCTTAAATTCTTACGGCGAGATTCTTCTGAAGCATACAAACCGGATTCTCCAGGAACTGAAAGATATCGAGCAGGAGATCGGCGATGCAGCCGGAGAACGCAGCCGGACTGTCACGCTCTCCCTCTATGCGGCTTCCAAGCTGCTGCCGGAACTGGTCATGGCATTTAAGCATGAATACCCCTCTATCCGGCTTCAGATCATCCAGGAGGACTTAACGAAGAACCAACCCAATGGCTGCGACTTAACCCTGTTTTCCTCCATGCAGCCATGCACACAGGATTATTCTGTCACCCTGATAGAAGAAGAAATTCTCCTGGCACTGCCTGATTCCAACCCGTTGTCCAAACGGGACAATCTTAACTTAAGCGAGGTAGCAGGCGAGGAATTTATCTGTCTTCAGCAGGGAAAGAGTTTAAGGACCATCACTGATACTTTCTGCAAGATAGCCGGCTTTGAACCCTCTGTCGTGCTGGAGAGCGACAGTCCTGAGACGGTCCGCGAACTGATCCGGGCCGGTATCGGCATCTCCTTCATCCCTTCCATTACCTGGCAGGGCATGGATACGAAGAACATCGCACTGGTCCCTATTTCCTTTCCGCAGTGCAGACGCTACATTAACCTGTCCTGGCGGTCTCAGGGTTATCTCTCTCCCGCTGCCATTTTGTTTCGCGACTTTGTTCAGGATTATTTTAGAGCGTTTCAGAAATAGACATGCCGGTTCTGGCCTGGGGATTCTCCCCAGGCTATTATCATTTTCACATTCATATCACCTGCAGCATCAATCATTTCCTCCGATACATAACAAAAAAGGCATAAATCCATAAAAGTATTAGTATTTTACATTCTGGCGTTTTGTACATATAATTCCTTATATAGCAAATACTTTTTGTCACTATTGCAGTATGCAATTGGGAGAAGGCACAGATACTTACTTTCTATCGCAAATTGATCAGGCAAAAGAGAGGAGGAAACATGATTATCCGGGGGGATGATGCTGCCGCGGTAAAGTACAGACTGCTGTGCCCAGTCATTCATTTTTTGAAGGAAGGGGTACTTTTATCATGACAAAAGAGACAAGGAAGAAGCTTATTAGTGAAGCTGCCGCCATCGCTGTGGGCCTTGCCATCGCTCTGATTCCCGCACCCGGGGGGCTGGAACAGAAGGCGATGTGGACAATGGGTCTGTTAATCTGGGCCATTATCAACTGGATGACCAATGCAATCCCCGATTTTGTATGCATCTTTATTATGTGCTGTACGTGGGTTCTTTTAGGAATTGTGCCCTTTACAACGGCATTCGGAAGTTTCTCGGGAACCACCGTCTGGCTGCTCATCGCAGCCATGGGAATCGGCGCTGCCGTAACGAAGAGCGGACTGTTGGCAAGAGTCGCACTCTGGATTATGCGGGTCTGCCCGCCGACCTTTAACGGACAGGTCCTGGCTCTGCTGGGATCCGGTGTTATCATCGGGCCGTTTATTCCCTCCACCATCGCAAAAGTATCCATTGTAGGCGCCATGGCCACTGACATCGGTGAAAAGCTGGGATTTGAGGACCGTTCCAAAGGAATGGCCGGCATGTGGTCTGCCATGTATGCGGGCTATACACTGCTCAGCCAGGCCGTTTTAAGCGCATCCTTCTTTTCCTACATCATCATGGGCCTCCTTCCCCAGACAGTACAGGCCCAGTTCAGCTGGATGTTCTGGCTGCGGGCCATGCTTCCCTGGCTCATAATCTGTACGATCGCCAGTTACTTCGCAATCCGGATACTTTATAAGCCTGCACAGGCACCAAAGCTGACAAAGGAAGATGTCAATAAGATGCTGACCGATTTAGGCCCCATGTCGAGAAGTGAGAAAATCACACTGATCGTGCTCGTTGCCTGCATATTTTTCTGGGTTCTGGAACGCACCTTAAATATTCCGGCAGCCATAACAGCCGTGTTAGGCATGTCAGCGCTGCTGGCCCTCGGCGTCATCACACCGAAGGACTATAACAGCCGCATCAACTGGAGCATCATCGCTTTTATGGGCGGCGCCATCAACCTGGCTAATGCCCTTACCACAGTGGGGATCGACACCTGGCTGGGCAATACATTCGGTGCTTCCATGGCAAGTCTTATCAGCAACCCGTTTTTATTTGTCTTTGTCATTGCCACCGTCGCACTGCTTGCACGTTTTATCATCGTGGATATGACCACCTGTTACACGCTCTTCATTGTAATTCTGACTCCGTTCTGTGTACAGGCCGGCATGAGCCCCTGGATCGCAGCCATGGCGTCCTACTGCGTGGTATATCCATACTTTACAAAATACCAGAACATCAACTTCCTGGCCGCATTCAACTCAGCCGGCGGAGATGAAAAGCTCAGTCATACCATGCTGGTGCCGTTCTGTCTGGTCTTCCATATCGTAAGCATTCTGGCGCTGACGGCCAGTGTACCTTACTGGAAGATTCTGGGACTGATACCGTAAACAATTGAAACACCTCACACGAAGAAAAGGAGTGCAGATACTATGTCTAAAAAAGAAGCAGTCAAAGAAGTTACTCACACAATTGGTGATACACTGCCAAAGTTAAGAGCCGCAGCCGTTCAGGCAGCTCCCGTATTCTTAAACCGCGATGCAACCGTTCAGAAAGTAGCCCGTCTGACGAAAGAAGCTAAGGATAACGGTGCAGACCTCGTAGTGTTCCCGGAATCTTTTATTCCTACCTTCCCGCTCTGGTGCCTGTTCCTGCCGCCGGTAGACCAGCATCCGTTCTACAAGAGGCTGTTTGAAAATGCGGTAACCGTGCCAGGTCCGGCATTTAATGAACTTCAGAAAATCGCCCGCGACAACAGTATTTTCTTATCCGTCGGCATCTGTGAGAAGAGCACCACCAACTTTGGGACAATGTGGAACACCACCCTGTTATTTGACCGGGAAGGCAATATGATCGGTCATCACAGAAAGCTTCTTCCCACCTGGGGAGAAAAGCTGGTTTGGTCATTTGGTGACGGTTCTTCGCTCAATATCCATGACACAGAGATTGGACGAATCGGCTCCCTGATCTGCGGCGAGAACTCCAATACACTGGCCCGTTACGCCCTGGTAGCCCAGGGAGAGCAGGTACATATTTCAGTCTATCCGCCATGCTGGCCGACCAGCAGAGACAAGGGCAATTACGCGGACTGCCTGCGGGTACGCACCTGTGCTCATGCGTTTGAGGCTAAGGTGTTTAATATCTGTTCCTCTGCGTCTCTCGACGAAGATGCCATGGAGCAGATGTCTGTGGGCGATCCCGCTTTAAAGGAATGGCTCCACAACCAGTCCTGGGCCCTCACCATGATCGCCGGACCTAACGGCCAGCCATGCTGCCCGTCAATCGAGAACAACCAGGAAGGCATTATTTACGCCGACTGCGATATTGCAGCTGAAATTACCGCAAAAGGAATCCACGATATCGCGGGTGCCTACCAGCGTTTCGACGTATTTCAGCTCCACGTAAACAAGACTCCCAGGGAACCGGCGTATTTCTATGATGAGGGGATTGGGGAATCGAGGGAGTTTATTCCTTATAAAGAAGAGGAAGAGACAGAATAAAGCACTATGCAAAAAAGAGGGGACCGCATCTGTGATTGAAAAATCACAGATGCGGTCCCCCATGTCAGGTCAGCCGGCAATCAACATTTTTGCAAGAAACGGTGTGCTGACCAGTACCGTTACCATTCGAAGCACCTGAAACAGCGTTACAATATTGGCATCTGCTTTATATTCCATAGCTATCATAATAGTAGGAGACAGCCCTGCCGGACAGCATGCCAGTATACAAGTAGCTTTATCCCAGTTTGTCATCCACATCATAATCCTGGCCAGCAGAAGACTGCCCGTAATCACCAGTATATTCAATATTATGACTGGAAATATGTATTCGGGAAATCCCAGAATACTCTCCCTTGTTATGGCTGCACCTGCCAGGCCCCCTATACCAATCTGCACCAGAGTCTGAATTCGCTTATTAATCCTGCACGACACATTTCCGGCTTTCACGGCAATTCCTATCACCAGCATCGGCCCCAAAAGGTTTGCCGCAGGGACGTGAAAACGAGTCAGTATCCACGTAACCCCCAATACCGGCAGCAACAGCACTCCCCATTCATACCATTTAAGACGCCGTTCTGCTGTGACCGCCTTCTTCTCTCCCGTCTCCTCACATCTGTATCGGAACGCCAGAGAAGAAAATACCACCATAGAACATATCATCCTGGAAGACTGTAAGAGTACCGTTGCAAATGGATCCGAATGATAACTCAATGACATCAGGGTAATCTCTGCCATCCCTCCCGGAGTCGCAGCAAAAAGCGCTGTTTCTTTCTCCAGTCCCGTAAATATCAGCACCCCCGTCGCAATAAGGGACAGTGACACAAGCCAGATGGCAGCCAGTAGCATCTGGCACAGTACGCCCTTAAAATTCTGATTAAACCGCATTCCCAACAGTATTCCTGTTATCACGGAAAGAACAGGCTTCTGCCAGGCCGGTATGGTAAATTTTACGCCCAAAATTGTCAGCACCAGAAAACAGGCAATTGGTCCCAGTATCGCGGGGGCAGGTATCTTAAGGCGCCGCCCTGCCAGATATCCAGCTATACTGACACCCCAGAACAATATGAATCCTGAGACTGCGTTCAATCTCTTATCCCTTCCAGTTATCTATGCGAGGACCAAAAGCAATAAGCCCTCCAGCCTCCAGCATTTCCATGAGAAAAGGCGCCACTGGCTTTGCTCTGAGTCTGTCTCCGGTTGTCTCATTTACTATTTCCCCTGAAATCATATCTATTGACAGAATATCTCCCTCCGAAACATGAGATGTTATGCCCGGACACTCAACTAACGGCAGTCCTACTTCGAACGCATTCCTGTAAAACAGCCGGGAGGCATACTCTGTGACAACAGCTCCTACCCCTGTAGCTTTAATAGCTTTGGGAGCCACTGCCCGCCCTGACGACTGGCCAAAATGAACTCCCGCAACCAAAATATCCCCTTTTTGAACTTTTTTCGGAAACTCGGGATTATAGTTCTCCAGCACATGTTTTGCCATTTCAGTCATTGATCCCAATGCCCTGTCCACCCTCACAATCTGGTCTGTGGGAATATTATCTCCGAATTTCCAAACCTTCCCCTTAATTATTTCCACATAATCACCACCAATTTCTTATATTTGATATTCGTCAATTCTGGGACCAAACGCAATCAGTCCACCTGCTTCCAGCATTTCCATCAAAAAAGGTGGAACGGGTCTGGCTTTCAATTCCTTACCCGTGGTCTTGTTCTGTATCATCCCTGTTTCCATATTCACATGCAGAATATCCCCATCAGAAACTTCTTCCGTTATTCCTTCACATTCCACGAGCGGAAGCCCGATTTCAAAACAATTTCGGTAAAACAGCCTGGATGCGTATTCAACCACTACAGCGCCTACTCCGGTTGCTTTAATAGCTTTGGGTGCTACTGCGCGTCCTGATGACTGACCAAAATGCTTTCCGGCTACCAGTATATCTCCTTTTTGTACGTGTACAGGAAAGTCAGGATTTAAGTTCTCCAATACATGCCTGGCCATCTCATCTAAAGATTCCAGAACACGGTCTGCTTTTACAATCTGGTCTGTAGGAATATTATCTCCAAATTTCCAGCAACGGCCTTCTGCTTCCATATTTATCCCTCCAAAAATTCTCTCGGATCTGTCACACAGCCTTTTACTGCCGAAGCAGCCACTGTATAGGCAGAACTTAAATACATAATCGCCTCAGGACTTCCATTTCTTCCCGGGAAATTACGGGCATGTGTTGAAATCATGGCTTCATGCTTTGACATCGCCCCCATATTAATTGCCTGGTTGGACCCTGTACTGGCTGGGAACCAGGAAGCTCCAGCCTGATGGAAAGTCTCCACGATACCTTCTTTCAGACATTGTTCAAACACTTCTCTGCTGCTTGGCACCGCATTGAACTTAACTCCTGGTGCCAGCTTCCTGCCTTTTAATATCTGTGCGGCCTGTCTGAAATCTTCCAGTCGTCCACCTCCATGACCTCCCAGCTCAGCCCACTGAATCGGCCTTCCGTTAAAGCCTTCCGCCGGTTTTACATTTCCCAGAGTTGGGGAAGCCGCCACCTGTGGTTCCAAATCACTGATGTCAAATGTCATGATCCGCTCATATTCACAGTCCGGATCAGATGTAAAGATTTCAAATGGTTCATCCGTATATTGTTTTATAAACTGGATTGTCTTTTCATCCGGATCAATAAATCCACACTTTCCTCCAACATCAATCGTGATCAACGGAAACAGCCAGCGATCCCAGACATCCAGATCTTCTATAAATTGACCGGTAAAATGAAGCGCCCGGTAAACAGCACCGCCCTCCCCTATCTGGCCAGTCAGCCAGAGGGCCACATCTCTCGGTGTGACTCCGAATTTTGTATGGCCAGTCAGCTCAATTTTAATTGTTTTCGGAACCATAAACCACGCTTTTCCATAAGCCATCACTGTGGCTGCGTTGGAATTATTTCCCAGTCCCGTCGCAAAGCAGCCCATTGTTCCATGCACCGGCGTATGACTGTCAGAGCCCACAACGATTGTGCCGGGTTTCACAAATCCATTTCGAACACCTACATTATGAATATTACCGGAACCACAATCAAACAGATGAATCTTGTGTCTCCTTGCAAATTCCCGATTGCGTTCCAGAACATCAGCTCTCGCTTCAGTCGGCGGCGAAAAATGATGATCAAATACCATAGCCACGCGTTCTGGATAGCGCATCTCTTTTTTCACTTCATTCTCAAATACATTGGCAGTTATATATCCACTTAAATCATGAAGCAGCAGCGTATCTACATTTGCAACCACTACATCACCTGGTTTTACGCTTTCCTGCCCACTGGCTTTCGCCAGAATCTTTTCTACCATATTCATAAAGCAATTGCCCCCTTACCTGTTACACAATACATCTTCTCACAGTAAATTCCGTCCGACTTACAATAAGCGGAAACAGCAACAATCTGGTTCTCGCACAGTTCTTTTACCTCTTCATTTAAATTGGAAATCGCATCCGCAGTAACCCGCTTTACAGAGATTTCGTACCCTTCCATATTTCCTGCAGTCTCTGCTCCCGGTATCAGCCACCCTGCCGCCCTATCTAACAGAGCCTCCGCCTGTTTATAATTAATGCCGAAGGGCTGCGCCAGGCTTACCCATACTCCCAGATACTGCATTAAACCATATAAAGTCCAGTGTCCCCCCACGTCTTCTTTCATGACAGGGAGACCGAATTCCTGTCCATCGTAAGCAGCATACAAGACGATATCCATTGCCCCATTCTTTCTTGCGTCATATTCGATTTCTGCAGCAACTGTCTTAGAATTGCCTCCACGGTCATATGCCGCTTCCCCCTGGATGAATGCGTGTTTTAAAATTGCAGCAGCCTTTGCAGCAGTTTTTTTATACGCTTCATCTGTATTCTTCAGAAGCCCTGATACTAGAGAATCCAGCATCACTGGATGAAAGCCATGATTCTTCAGCTCTTTTATCACTTCTGCCATTACATACTTACCGATTATTCCAATCGTTCCTCCAAGCGGGAACTTATCCTTTAATGACTCTGCAATTTTTACAGGCACTTTAAATCCAGCGGCAAGAAGATTCTCCTCTTTTAAGCCTGTCAGTGTACTAATCCATGGATTTACACGGTTGTTGTGTCCCGTTACCATATAAAATTCATCCGCTGTAATCACCGCAGCGCTGTTGCACCAGTAGGGTGCATAATTTACATAAAACGATAATTCATCTGCGGAATAAACATCGCCATATATAACCACCGCGTCCGCTCCTGCTTTTACAGCTGTTTCCATCAGTACCCTGCGCCTGTTTTCCAGTACGCCTGCAGGAAGCAGTTCTTTATTCCAATCCATATATCCCCGTTTCAAATTCTCCTCCTCATTACACCTCGAACAGTTTACGCTCCGTTACAGAAAGCAATTCATATCCATCTTTCGTAATCAGAACCGGATCACCAAAAACCATATAACCACAAAGTGGACTGAAGGTATTCGGGTGAATCACCACCACCATGTTCTCCTTAAGTACCAGATCCGTTGACTCCAAAACCAGTGGCATCTCATCTAAATCCAGTCCATGACCATGTCCCCGAACTCTGGTATACTTTTCTGTACAATACTCTCCATATCCATATTTGCGGAACACATCATTCTCAGCCTTTGCCACATCCCGGATATTTACCCCCGGACGGATCATATCAAAGCCTGCCTGCTCCGCCTCCAAAAATATCTCAAAGGCCTTTTTCTGGTTTTCATTCGCCCTTCCTTTTACACATGTACGACAGATTTGAGCCCACCAGCCATTGACCTGCGGTGTAATTTCAGTACGCACCATATCGCCGGGACGCGCTGTACGCATCATGGGAGGCGTCATTCCCCTCACATCATCTCCGCCTGTGGCCAAAAGCATAAAACAGTCTTCTGCTCCGTGCAGTTTTAAATAATGCTCCACCTCAGCTACAATCTGATACTCGTTCAGTCCGTCCGCAACTCCCTGCATAAATACAGGCCAAACCTCATCAGCCAGCCGGACCGCCTGCCTTAAATAGCTGATTTCTTCCTCCGTCTTCTGCATCCGTGCCCGTTCCAGGCAGCCTTCTGCGGATACGGTCAATGCCCCTGCTTTTTTTACTGCCTGTTCGAGTGCAGCTGTCATATATTTCGATCCGGATACTGCCAGTGTCTTCACATTTCCTTCCATCAGGAGACGTTCCACTGTTTCATCCGGCTGATCCGCATGACATTCTGCGTGTTTTATAGCGGAACGGTTTTTTAACAGATCCCAGTCGGCGCCATAGATAATATGAACTTCTTCTCTCGACGCCAAATACAGGATAATGCCAAATGGACCAATAAAATTTTTTTCTGTTAAAAAACGGTAGTTCTCCTTATGCCACTGCGGACTGTAAATCAGAAATGCATCGGCATTTAAAGATGCTGCTACTGCCTTTAGCAATTCAATCTTATGAACCTTCATGGCATTTTTCCTCCATTTCAGCCTCCAGCTTATTCATTAATCCCCCTGCAGTCATAATATCCAGAAGAAATTCAGGAAGAACCATACCCGATATTTGGGCCCCCTTCGTCTTGTTTTCCACAACCCCAGTGGAAAAATCCACCTCCAGTTCATCTCCTGGATCACAGAATTCTGTAATACCGGGGCATTCCAGAATCAGCAGTCCTATATTAATGGCGCTTCTAAAGAATATACGTGAAAAACTTTCTGCGATAATCAACTTGACATCTGAATATTTTAAGGATGCAGGAGCCCATTCTCTGCTGGAATTACAGCCAAAATTCCTGCCGGCAACCATAATTTTTCCACGTTCCATTTTTTCATGAAAATCAGTATCTATATCAAGCATACATGCTTCCCGAAACCCTTCCGGAGTCAGTGCCTTCACGTGTTTTGTATGTATAATCTGTTCGGCAGCCACATTATCCGGATATATCTCAAATACTTTATCATTCATACGCATAAGAATCACCTCACACCTTTCTTGGATCTGTAATTTTTCCCGTCAGTACGGAAGCTGCTACAACGGCAGGAGATGCCAGATAAATCTCTGACTTCGGATCCCCCATACGCCCGACCATATTACGGTTTGATGTGCTTAAACAGACTTCACCCTCTCCCAATAATCCATAATGGCCTCCACCGCAGGGACCACACTGCGGGTTGCACCAGATTGCTCCTGCTTCGAGAAAGTCCGATACGATCCCTTCGTTTACACATTGTTTAAAAATATCCCTGGAAGCGGGCAATATCTGAAGCCGGACTCCGTCTTTAATCTTCTTTCCTTTAATAATATCGCGGGCAATGCGAAAATCCTCCATACGGCCATTGGTACATGTTCCCAACAACGCACGCTTAAATGGGATTCCCTCCACTTCTCCAACGGGTACTGAATACTGAGAGCCACCAGGCTTTGCCACCGTAGGTTCCAGTGCACTCCCGTCTATTTCATAAATCTTTTCATATACAGCGTCCGGATCAGATCTTACGATTTCATACTCTCCCCGGGCCCTGCCTTTTAAGTACTCTATAACCTTCTCGTCCGCCTCAATAATTCCGTTCTTGGCACCAGCCTCCACTGCCATATTACAGAGAGACATCCGGGAATCCAGGCTCATCCCTCTCACGGCTTCTCCTGTATACTCCATGGTCATATAATTTGCTCCATCCGCCCCAATCAGCGCCATAATGTGGAGTGCCAAATCCTTTCCAAGAACCATGGGATCCAGCTTCCCATTAACCCTAAACAGAATAGCTTTTGGCACTTTCATCCATATTTTTCCTTTATTAAATACCCACGCCATCTCTGTTGATCCGATGCCCGTAGAAAATGCTCCAAGCGCCCCATATGTCGTAGTATGTGAATCTGTTCCCACATATGCCTTTCCTGGAAGCACATAACCCTTTTCAGGCATCAGCTGATGACATATCCCTTCTCCGTTGTAACAGGTAATTCCCTGCTCTTCTCCAAACTTTACCGTATCCAGTATCATATTGGCATCCAGGACACGGCTCGGCGGAACTCCATGGTCTGCAAATACAATTGCCCGGTCCTTATCCCAGACTTTCAGCCCCATATCACGGAATTTATCAAAAAATAACGGCCCAAGTTTCTCATGTGTAAATGCCCGGTCAACAGAAACATCTATAATCTGTCCAGCCTCTACGTGATCCAGCCCTGCAGCCTTTGCCATAATTTTTTCTGTTATATTCATTCGTCTTCCTCCTCACATCTATTCATGATTCGTATTGCTTTTTTAGGACATACGCCCAGACAGAAGCCGCAGCCAATACATTTTTCAGGGTTTACCTCATACGTTCCCTTTCTGCCGGTCTTTATCGCATTACAATGCGCAATCCTGGTGCATAATCCACATCCGCTGCAGCGTGTTTCATCTATAGCAGCAGCTACCTCTTTATAGACCATCTGCCCTGGTTTCACCACATAATTAAGAGCCAGCCCGCGCATATCCTCCAACCGTTTATACCCCTGTTCATCCATGAAACGTTTTAAACCATTCACACAGCCGTCAAGCAGTCCAAATCCCTGTTCCATAACAGCAGTACAGATCTGTATGGATTCTGCTCCGAACATAATCGCCTCGACGATATGGCTCCAGTCTGAAATTCCACTTCCACCCATTAATCCTGCTTCTGGAACAGCAGCAGCAATATCGGCCAAAAAGCGATGGGAAAAGCGCCGACTCCACGGACCAGTACAACCGCCAAAATTACCGTATTCAGAACCCGGATATAAAAACCGCCCTCCATGATAAATATCTATACCGGGAGCAGACCGATATCCCGCATGAATATTAATAATGTCTGCGCCTGCCTCCCTGCAGGAAAGCGCTACTTTTACTGCTGTACCGCTTTCTGTAGACAGCTTCACTGCTACCGGAATTTGAACTGCCTTCTTAACTTCTCCGGTCACAATTTTGCATGCTTCTGGATCCGCCCCCAAATTGGCTCCGGAAACAGAAGTTTTTATATCTGCTGACAAAAGATTAGGACAGTTAAAGTTAAGTTCTATCGCATCCGCTCCCGCCTGTTCCAGATTGCGTGCCAGTTCCCCCCAACTCTCCAGCTTTCCGGGTGTTCCCGACATATTAGCCAGGACTGCAAGGCTGGTCTCTTCCTTTGTCTTTCTTATTAAATCAAGTGCTTCATCTGGATTCAGTCTCGGATCCCCGCTGACCGTCACCCCAATTTTTCTGTCATAGAACCATCTTGGTCTGGCTTCAAATCTCTGAGACATCATCGTATGCTTAATCGCAGCTCCCGCTGCACCGTGTTCCTCAGCCTCTTTTAATAAAGATAACTTTGCTGTAAGGGGGCTTGATGCAATAATAATTGGATTTTTAAGTTTAAGTCCTCCGCAATTTACACTTAAATCTGCCATATTTTCCCCTCCTCTACAACAGGCACAAACTAAGCGCCGGCACAAACGTCAGGAACATTAAAGCTATAAACATAATGATAATAAACGGCATCAGCCCTTTTATCACTTCTGACACAGGCAGAGCTGAAATTTTACTCAGTACATACAAATTTGTTCCTACAGGCGGTGTCAAAAGTGCCAGTTCCAGATTAACCGTAAGCATAATGCCTAAATGGATTGGACTTATTCCCAATGCCGAAGTCACCGGCAGGATCATCGGCACTACGATTAATATAATTGCCCCCGGGCTCATAAAGAAACCTAAAAGGAATAATACACAGTTTAGCGCAATCAAAAGACCGGCAGAATTAATTCTGGCTCCCAAAACAATCCCAAGAATCATCTGTGGCAGCTTTTCCATGGTAATCAAAAAGCCAAAAAGCGTTGCTGTCATAGTAATGGCAAGAATAAATGCACTTGTTCTCACAGAATCGTAAAATATTGTCTTAAATTCTTTCAGTTTTACGTCTTTGTAGATAAACAGACACACGATGGCGGCATAAATCACAGACACGGCCGCTGCTTCCGTAGCCGTACAGATTCCACTGTAAATTGCACCTAAAATAGCTACCGGCATAATTAGTGCCCAAACTGCTTTTTTAGAAGTATGGGCTACTTCTTTCATAGAAAACTTACCTACATCTTCTTTTCCATAGCCGTTTTTCTTGCAGTATACATAGATATATACAACCAGAACAACTGCAATCAACAAACCAGGCACAATTCCTGCTTTAAACATATCGGTAGTAGAAACTTCTGCCGTACACGCGTATAAAATCATAATGGAACTGGGCGGAATAATGATTGCCAGTGTTCCTCCTGCTGCAATCAGCCCCGCACCGAACGTTTTAGGATATCCCTTTTCCACAAGAAGCGGCAATCCCATGACCCCCAATGCCGCTGCTGCCGCCGCGGAAGCTCCTGAAACTGCAGCAAAAATTATTGCCGCGCCTACAATAGCCATAGCCAGTCCACCCTGGATACTGCGGAGCAAAGAACTTGCCCATTCCAGCAAATACTTTCCGATACTGCTCTTTGCCATAATATTTCCACTGACTACAAAAAATGGAATTGCCAGCAGACTATATTTGTTGATACTGTAAAACATTTTACTGGCCAGGGATGATGTGGCAATTATATCAAACCTGGCAATTGCTATGATTGTTGCCATACCCAGTGCAAAACTGATCGGAACTCCCATCAGCATAAAAACCCCCATCATTACAGCCATAATAACCAGCGGACTCTTACTGAGAACAACGAACGCTACGATAACCGCCGTAACCGCCAGAAGAATAAGGGGCATTGGTGTCCTGGCAAACGAAGGATTTGTAAATACGGTTTTTCCATCCTGAACTACTTTGACTAACGAATTAATAAGCATCAGTATACCGGCAATTACCATCATGCTAAAGATAATCCACATCGGCGTATGAAGAAGGGATTCAGACAACACTCCCGATTTATATGCTCCGGATACAAAATGAACAGATGAATTCAAAAAAATAATACAAAAAGCAAATGTGATAACAGAAATATAAAGCTTAAGCCATTCTCTATTTTCCGGTTTTTTTAAACTGTCTTCAAACAGCGTAATACTGATATGTCCGCGTTCCCGAATCAGGATTGCATTTCCCAACAGCATAGTCCAGGTAACAAGAACCGGTGTCCATTCTGTAGACACATATACAGCCGTATTGAAAAAATATCTGGCCAAAACCTCATAAAACAGCAGCAGGATTGCACTTCCTAAAAAAAGAGCACTGATATTATCTTCCAGCCAGCCAATCCCCTTTAAAACAGCCGAAATGACCCTCGTTTTTTCTTTTACATTCTCCATGTATTCCCTCCAATACATCGTCAGACAATTACTTTGTAACTTCGTCCACTTTGGCCTTAACCGCATCGATTACATCACGCCCTACTTCTTCTGCCATCTTGTCGTATACCGGTTCCAGGGCACTTTTCATCGCTTCAATATCATCTGGAGTCATTGTATAAACATCACAGCCCAATTCCGCACACTTTTCGAAAATCTGATCGGTGTCCTTCTGAATATCAATTCTCATTTGCTCCACGGTGCTGTCCACTGCTTTCAAAACCTTAGCCTTTACATCCTCGGGGAGGCTTTCGAGCCATTCCTCGTTGCAAACGAGATAACCGATCGTAAGAGCCATCATTCCCGGATTCGTTACATAATCCTGAACTTCATTAAAATTTCTGGCAAGAAATACGCTGGTAGGTGTTACCATGCCGTCAATAACCCCCTGTTGTACAGAAGAATACGTTTCTTCAGCAGGCGTCGTAATAGAGGAGGCTCCAAGTTGTGCCAGGTTCATAGCTTCCATAGTTCCAGGCGCTCTCATCTTTAATCCCTTAAAGTCCCCTGGAGATTTAATCGCGTGCTTATTATTTGCAGCCATGGAAATACCTGAGTTAAACATACCCAGCAGTTTCAGACCCGAATCATCTAATTTTCCATATATCATTGAATTAATCTGAGGATCTTCCAGCACTTCATATGCTGTTTCTGTATCTGGAAACAGGTATGGAAGTTTTACAACCATTACAGATTTACTCACCGTCTCCATAACACCGCCTGTACCAAAGAACATCTGTATGTCCCCGTGTTCACACGCTGTAATCTCCTCCGCGCCAGTATAAAGCTGGGCTGAATCATAGCCATCCACTTTTACACCGTCTCCCAACTCCTTCTTGAGGTTTTCTTCCAAAAGTGCCATACCCTTTCCCATCTGCTGATTAGGATTCTGTGTTGTGGTAACTTTAATGCTGATTGTTTCTTCGGACTTAGATGCCGATGTCTCCTGCTTTGTCTTTGCAGCCGGCTGTTCAGCTGCTGTATTGCTCTGTCCCCCTCCAGAACAGGCCGACAAAACCATAATCGATACCAATGCCAGTGCCGCAACCCTTTTCATCTTCCTCATAACTCCTTCTCCTTTCCTTACAGTTCAACATGTCATGGTTTTTCCGTACTTTTTAAAACAGTCTAAGCTGAATTTTTCTGACTGCCTCCTTCAGCAGCTGTAAATACCGCTCCGTATTTTCCTGTGTATACCGGTCAATTACCGAGCTTATCGACAGAGTCCCCAGCATCTCACCGCTTATGGGGTTAATCACAGGTACCGCCATGGACCAGCAGCCTTCATATCTCTCCTGAACACTGACGGCATATCCGACTTCCCCGCATTTCTTAATTTCTGCATCGAGTTTTTTTAAGTCTTCCGGACTGACCTTCCCCTGCTCGATCATGTACTTTTGTGCTTCCACATATTTCTTTGGTGAGAGTCCCGAGGCAAGCACCTTTCCTGTGGATCCGATGAAAAGCGGATTGTGAGTTCCAATCTTCACATTTCTTATAATAGCCATGTCTCCTTCCACCCGATAAACACATGTCCGTTCATAGCCTACCAGTACATTAATTGAAACAGTCTCCCTGATTATGGAATTTAGTTCCTGTGTTACTGGTATAGCCACATCCAGAAAATCCCTGTCCCCCAATCCCGCCAGACACATACGAACCAGCTTACCGGACAACAGGTATCCTCTGTCTGGATCGTAATCCACCATCCCGCAATCCTGCATCATTCTCAAAAGTCTGTGCACGGTACTCCTTGGAATGTCCACATGGTCGCTGATAATGTTCAAACTGTTATTTCCCCGTGTCTGTGTGATTGCTTCAAGGATCATAAATGCTTTCTCTATCATAATTTTTACCTTCCTTTCGTGTTGTCCCATTTTACGGGACACCTGTTTCACACCGGTATTATAGAGGAATGTCTTTTAAATTGCAAGCGTTTTTTGGATATTTTAGATATTTTTTTCTTGATTTGCTTATAAAAATTGAGTATATTATAGAGATTAGCGATATCTTTTTATTTTATCATGGACAAATTATATCATTTTTACATTTTTATATGTGAGTTTTACTGCCTTTTTTAATTTCCATTTTTTTACTTTTTTATTCCTTAATTAAATCAGGCACACTTTCTTCCGATATCAATCTGTGCTATGATAAAAGAAATATACTTTGGGTTTAATCCGGGAGGTAATTGTATTGGGTAAAAAGACACTGGCTGAAATAGAGTCACTGACCCGCAAAATACTGACTACGTACTTTTGCGACTCTGACATGGAATTTATGATATCGACATTTGCAGATGACATCATATGGCTTGGCGGCGGAGAGCACCAGAAGGCGGAAGGAAAAGAAGCAGTGGCCGCGGTATTCCGCAGTGGAAAAGATGGTATGATTGCCTGCAGCATGTACGATGAGCAGTATCATTCCATCGATTTAGGCGGCGGTTCCTACTTATGTGAAGCAGTCAGCCGTCTCTTAAGCAAACCGGAATCCGGGGCCTACTTAAACACCCAGCAGAGAGCCACCTTCGTTTTCCGCGAAAAAGGGGATGGCTTAGAGACAGTCCATATTCACAACTCTGTCCCGTTTTCGGAGATTCATGATGACGAACTCTTTCCGGTGGAATCAGGCCGCGAGGCCTTTGAACGTCTTAAATCTGCCCTGGACACGAAAAAACAGGAGTATGAGCATCAGACGCGTTTTCTGGAGCAGCTGTATCATACGCTTCCCTGCGGTATTCTCCAGTTCTCTACAGATCCGGCCCATACTATTATTTCAGTCAATCCCATGGTATGGAAATTTTATGGATATGATTCTGAGGCCGAGTACCGGGAAGCCGTCAGTAACCCGCTCCAGAAGGTTGACTTACAGGATCAGGAATGGATTTCCACACTCCTCGACCGGCTGACCCTGAATGGAGAATCTGCTTCCTACCGCCGTCACTGTATCAGGAGAGATGGGGAGGAGGCCTGGATCAATGTCGTTATGGGACGAATCATCAACAGCAACGGTATGGAGGTCATCCAGGCGGTATTTACTGATATCACGGAACAGATGCGGTTGGAACAGGCACAGGAACAGGAGCGGGTACTGGAGAACCGTTTCCTGCGTGCTGCGATCTGCACTGCTTATCCCTTAATCGTAAGTGTCAATCTGACGCAGGACACCTACCACTGTTTTCTAAATGAACAGGAGGAGTATCAGCTGAGTCCGGATGGATGCTTTACGGAGCTTTATGCCAGTTGTATTCCAGAGATCTACAGTTCCTATCAGGCTGACTTTGCCAGCACCTTCAGCCCTGAAGCTCTCCAGCGCCGCTTCTCTGCCGGAGAACAGGAAATCTATATGGAGCTGCAGGGACAGGGACAGGATGGGAAGTACCACTGGCTGTCCCTTCACGCAATTGCCGTGGAAAATCCCTTTAACGACGATGTTCTAACGATCTGTCTCGTCAAGTTTCTCGATGAACTCCGTCAGGAACAGGCCCGCCAGGAACAGCTGCTCCGCGATGCCCTTGCCTCCGCCCAGGCAGCCAGCCGCGCAAAATCAGACTTTCTTTCCCGCATGAGCCACGATATCCGGACTCCGATGAATGCCATCATAGGCATGAGCACCATCGGACAGATCAAGCTTCATGATTCCAGAACCGTAAAGGACTGCTTCCAAAAGATTGATACTTCGTCCAAATACCTTCTTTCCCTGATCAATGATATCCTGGATATGTCCAGGATTGAGACTGATAAGATGGAAATTGCCCATGATCTCTTTGATTTCAGGGCGTTTGTGGAAGAGATTAATCAGATTATCTATCCGCAGACACTGGAACGGGAGATTGCTTATGAGATGCGTCACCGGGAACCTTTGGAAAGCCACTATATTGGAGATTCCCTCCGTATGAAGCAGATTCTCATGAATCTCCTGTCAAATGCACTGAAATTTACACAGCCGGGCGGTTCTGTCTCCGTCGATATAGCAGAGGAAAAACGGACCAACGGATACGCCTATATTCAGTTTATTATTGAGGATAACGGAATCGGAATGTCAGAAGAGTTCATGGATCGGCTCTTCCAGCCCTTCGAGCAGGAAGCCCCCGGCAATGCCCGGAACAATGTGGGGAGCGGCCTCGGCCTTTCCATTGTCTACAGCCTTGTACAGCTGATGGGCGGTACCATCTCCGTCACGAGTCACAAGCAGGAGGGAAGCCGTTTCACCGTCACCGTTCCCTTCCAGCTGGTAACCGATAACGAGGAGCAGGAATGGGAGCGGAAACGCCAGAATCTCCTAAAAGGGTTCCAGGTACTGGTGGTAGACGACGATCCTTCTGTGGGCAGGCAGACGGCTCTGATTCTGGACGACATCGGGGCAGCCACCCGCTGGGTGGACTCCGGTATCCGCGCCGTCCGGGAAGTGGAAAACGCCATGGCGGAACACTGGATGTTTGATATCGCCATGATCGACTGGAAAATGCCGGGGATGGACGGCATCGAAACCGCCCGCCGGATCCGCCGTCTGGTAGGTCGGGATACCATGATTATCATGATAACCGCATATGACTGGCGCGGAATTGAGGAGGAGGCCCGGGAGGCCGGAATCGATTACTTCATCGCCAAGCCGTTATTCCGTTCGACAATTTACGACACACTTTTAAAACTCGACAGAAAGGAGGCTCCGGAACCAGCCATACCCGATTTGCAGACTCAGGAATCTGTACTGGTGGGGGCCCGGATTCTCCTTGTCGAAGACAATGAGCTTAATCAGGAGATCGCAAAGACGCTTCTGGAGATGAACGGCGCAGTCGTAGATGTCGCCGGAAACGGTGCGGCCGCCATAGACTGCTTCAGCAGTCATGATCCCGGAACTTATCAGGCTGTTCTAATGGATATCCGCATGCCTGTCATGGACGGTCTGGAGGCTACCAGGGGAATCCGTGCCCTGGGCCGTGAGGATTCTGACTCGATACCGATTTTAGCCATGACTGCCAACGCCTTTGAAGAAGACAGGAAAAAGGCATTCGAAGCCTCCATGAACGGTTATCTGATCAAACCGCTGGATGTGAGCGTGCTGATCCACGAATTGGAAAAAGCAATCAGAACGTAAGATTAAAAAATGGGAAGTGAAGCGCCCTGTCCGGCGTCCACTTCCCATTTTCTGTTATTTTCCGGCAGGTTTCATTTCCCCGCAGCTGCAATCGCATCGATTATATCCATATACTCCGCGCAGTACTCTCCGTACATGGACGTGACCGCCTCCTGAAATCTGGCCTTTTCCTCCGGAGACAGCTCCACCACCTGACAGCCTGCATCCCGCACCTTTTTCTCAGAACTCTGTTCCCGTTCTTCCCACAGTTCCCGCTCGTACATAGAAGATTCCCGGGCGCATTCCCGTATGATATCCTGATCCTCCTTCGTCAGCTTCTCCCATGTGACCCGGGATATCAGCTGAAGCTCCGGAACCCGGTTGTGTTCATCAATCGTATAATATCCAGCAACCTCGTAGTGAGCGGTGGATTCATAGGAAGGCCAGTTATTCTCCGCCCCGTCGATGAGTCCGGTCTGCAGGGCAGAATAGACCTTGTCATAGGCCATGGGCACCGCAGAAGCCCCCAGCGCCTCTATCATTCCCACCATCAGCTCCGACTCCTGGACTCGGATTTTCATGCCCTTCATGTCCTCCAGCTTTGTGATCGGCTTCGTCGAACTGTAGAAGTTGCGGGCTCCCGCATCGTACCAGGAGAGGGCTACAAGGCCGGAACCGTCAAAGGAATTTAAGAAATCGTCCCCGATCTCTCTATCCAGAACCTTCCACATGTGTTCTCTTCCCGTATAGAGATACGGCATCTGCAGCACATTCAGCCTGGGGACAAATTCCGCCAGTGGCGTCAGGGACACACGCGCAAAATCGACTCCGCCGAACTGTATCTGCTCGATTACCGTCTTCTCATCGCCCAGATTGCCGTCCGCCTTGACCAGAATCTTAATTCTCCCTCCGGTCTTCTCTTCCACCAGATCAGCAAATCTGCAGGCCCCCTGTGTTGTGGGATAGTCTTCTGCCTGATTCTCTGCATACGTAAAAACGAATTCAGGAGCAGAAGCCATTTTCTGATCTTCCTTCCGTCCGCCGCATGCAGTCAGAATAACCATTGCTAAACCAAACAATAACACCGCCTTTATTCTCACAGCATAGTACCTCCTTTCTGCCAGGTCTTTTCTCAACCCAAGTTCATAAGCACGTAACCATAAACAAAATCGGCACCATATCCATCATACATCCAAGCGCATGAAGAATCAAGTTTAAAGGCGGCATCAGGATCCGTACCTGCCATTCAGAATACGGAGGAATAAGAGAGATTGCTTTTGTTCAGTTTCTGATTCTCTATTAACTCTCGATCAACAGCTTTCTCTTCTTCCATCGCCCGCTGATATAGTAAAGAAAAGAAAGGATAAAGGGAATGAGCCTTGCCATCGCATGTCCCATAAAAAAGCCTTTGACCCCCCAATCCAGAACATAGACAAAGAACAGGCTGAAGCCAATACGGCAAACGACACCATCCAGCATACCAATTGCAAATCCAAAGGAGGCAAATCCAACTCCCGTCACCACCGCCTGGAAGGTTCCTAAAAGTGCAGCCAAATAGAACGTGATAACCATTATTTTTAAATAAGTGACGCCAAGCTCCATTACCTCTTTGTCCATAGTAAAGATACCAAACAATGCCCTGGGGCATAAAAGGGCAAATGCAGAAGCAATTGTGGCCGCTGTCAGAGTAATCGCCAGCGTCGATAATACAATCCTCTTCACTCGTTCTGTCTTTCTGGCTCCAATATTCTGGCCAATCATCGCGCCGGATCCAGTATCAACCGCGGTTAGAACAGTTGTAGAAATTTTTTGCAGCTTATTACCTATGCTGTTGGCCGCAGACGCAATCATACCATAACTGTTTATATTGGAGTTGCACCACAGCAGAGAAAAACGGATACAGCAGGATTGAAAAATTCTGGGAATTGCCAGACGAAGCAAAATAACCGCTGCATTTCTGCGGATTTTAAAATAGGACAATCGCCACTCAAAATCAAACTGTTCCCGTTTTAAATAGAGATAGGCAAATGCAGCCGCACATGCGCCGATCTGTGCCAGAACAGTGGCTATCGCAGTTCCTGCCGTTCCCATGTGGAACACCGCTACTAACAGCAGATCGAGGAAAATATTTACAGCAGCGGCAATCATGATAAATACCAGTGGTTTTTTAGACTCCCCCATTCCTCTTAACAATCCGCAGATCCCGTTATATCCAAATATAAATGGAATACCCAAAGCAGTTATCCGCAGATAGGAAACTGCCTCGCTCATGGCTTCCTGCGGACAGTTTAGAAGATTCAAAAGCCGGGGACAGAACAGCTGGATCAGAAAGGAAAAAACAACCGCAATTCCCAGCATTAGTGAAAGCAGCGTTCCAACCGCCTCTTTTATTCGTTTCTCTTCTCCGGCTCCGGCCAGCTGGGCAATATAAATCTGGCCGGCCGCTGCCAGCGCCATAGCGGCCGGAGTCAGAATATCTGCAATTTCACCGCCTGTTGAAACTCCTACAGTCCCGACGCTTCCGGCGAATTGTCCGATCACCATCAGATCGACCATAGAGTAAAATTCCTGAAGCAGATTTGCAGCTATAAGAGGCATAGAAAACAGAAGCAGCGTCTTCATGACTGCGCCTTCCGTCATATCCATCCCTATTTTTTCTTTCTTAATTGTATTATTCATCGCCTTCAAACCTGTCTGTAAACATCTCCATTACAGCCGGAATTAAATACTCCTCCGTACAGCCGTCTTTTACATTCGATGCATAAAATTCCTGTGTGTGGTTGTCGTATCCCTGTTTATCCGGCAGATACCCTGCCCTTTCGCCGGTATGGGTTATGATAAATGTATTCTTCAGCGGCGACTTTTCTTTGAGTCGAAGCCCCGTGCCACAGTCCAGTTCACCGTTAAGTCCTAAAAAGGCGTAATCATCGATCGTAAGCAGCTTAAGTTCCAGTTCCACCGGTTCTCCGTCTTCAATTGTCCCCGAAAAAGGAGTATCCGCCCTGGCCATGACGGCTGTCTCACCATCATCCGGATAGCGGATCACCTGGCCCGGAAGAATGATTTTCCTGTCTACAATTGCTGCATGCAGTTTCTCTTTCCCCTCTCCCATCCTTTCCAGTACCTTAATTACATCCACTGCCTGGGTTTCCGCCAAGTGTCTGCAAAGCGTCCATACCCCATATCCGACAGAATACTGGAGACTATGGCTCTTATCATGCTCATACTTCTGATAACTGCTGAAAAATATCGGATTCTGATTGGCGGCTGCGCCGCTCGTCCACAGAAAAACCGCTCCGTCATCCTGATAGCGCGCCTCTAAGTAATTGCTGATCATTCCAGGCAAATCACCGGCAATCAGATACTTCTCCTGTTTTTCATCCATTCCCTGATAGCATGCAGTTCCATGTACCGCATAATTAACGAGTGCACCGATGATTTTACCATCATACCCCGTAAAGCGGAGCACAGCCAGCTCCTTATCCGAAGGGCCTTCAAAATCACGCCCCTGCCCCCACAGACCGTTTTCAAAAAGCTGGTCGCGATTGGCATTTATAAAGCTTTTCCCTGTACTGACACAGTATCTGGCCGGTTTCATCCTGGATATTGCTTCATTCACACACAGGACAGTCTGACGGATTATAAAATCGCCGTACCTCATAACCCAGTCAAGTTTCTCCGGAATGTTTTTAACACCTTTATGTGTATTGGCAAAGGTAGGAGCCTCATGATTATGTACTGCCGAGAAACACACATTCTCCGGATCAAGGTCGCATTCCCGCTTCACGGCAGAACGCAGTTCCTCCATTCGAGCCATGTCGCCGGATTCATACGACAGAAAGGCCATGCGGCGGTCCCCGTTGTCAAATACGAGAGCACGCAGATAAATATCTTCATAGATTCCTTCAAAAATCATTTTGCCGTGAAAATAAGCCGGCATCATCTCTGACGGCGGTGTAATACATATTTTCGCAGCCCCTGCACATATTTTTCCCATCTTCTACCTCCTGAAGTCTTATCGGACAACACCTGTCCTGAAATTTTTCTCGATCAGATAAATCTTTTTTCTAAAAATGATCACAAGAACCACCGCTGTAAAGATAAACAGCATCATAAAACGCCACATGGCGTTATATCCAAATGCCACAATAACCGCGCCTGCAACGTTAGGCCCAAGCAGCTGTCCTAAATCGTTGCCGATGTAACTGCTGCTGCTGGCCGCGCCGCGCCGTTTCTGTGAAACACATTTCATGCAAAGGGTCTGGATTGCCGGCTGACATGCACCATATCCAAAACCCGCAATCAAACCTGCGGTCAATAGTGATAATAAGGTTGTAGAGAAACTGATTACCAGGAATGACAGTGCAAAGCAGAACATTGCAGGGATTGCCACTCTCACCATCCCCAGACGGTCAGATAATTTCCCAATCAGCGGCCTGGAAAAAAGCAGTGTGCAGGCATAAACTGTGAAATAAAGCCCGATATTCCCCGTAATTCCCTGTTTACCTGCGAAGATAATCAGGAAAGAGTTTATTACGCTGAACGCAGTGGACAGAAAGAAAATAAGAATGACCGGAAGCAGCGCCTCTTTTGCAAAGATACTGTCCATGGTTATTTTAAATTTTTTCTCTTTTTTGTAAGGAACGTTAACGCATGTGGCCAGTAAGGCGGCAGCCACCATAATGGAGCCGGAAATTACAAAGGTCATATGGTAACCAAACCGGTTCATCAGTGCCAGACCTGCCGTTGGGCCGATTGCCTGCATGACTGCCTGTGCCAGGGAAAAAATGCCGATGCCAGTGCCAAACTGATCCGGCGGAAGCGTATCAGACGCCAGCGCCAGACAGCAGGTCGCCGTAAACGCCTGGCCGCAGCCCTGAAAAAGCCGGAAAGAGACAAGCATTGGTACATTTGAAGAGGCGCTGTAACCAAAATACGAAATCCCCATGACACACATGGCGAGAATCAGAATAATCCTGCGGTTATAAACGTCCAGGGCCGGTCCTGATACAATCTTGAACAAGAGCGCCGTCAGGGCAAAGACACTGGATACGATGCCAACCATTGAGGCCGTTGCCCCCAGATAATCCGCATATTTTGCAACCAGTGAATTAACCATCCACTGACTTAAATACATCAGGGAATTGGCCAGAAAAATACTGACAAAGCATCTGTTAAATATTTTTTTCGGCTGATCCTGTGATGGATCTGCCGTAGTACGTGTTTCCAGATTCATATGGCTGTCTCCATCCCTTCAGAACGATATGCCGCCGTAATCATTTCCGTAATATGTACGGCTTCCTCAATTCCATAATTACGATTCGGCCGGTCTTTTTTGATACTGTCAATCCAGTCGTCCAATGGATAAATCATTGGCACCGGCAGTTCGGCTTCCGGAACTGTTACACGGCAGCCGGTATTCAGCCGGTATGCTGTTTCTGTATCATGTATTGTCACACAGCCTTCTGTCCCGTACACCTCCAGGGAATACTGGTACTTCGGAGACGCCCAGCCATTCTCAGCAACTCCCAGAATCCCGTTTGGGAATCGGTACAATACAACTGCATTTTCATCAATCCCGTTTGCTTTTCCCATGTCTGTATAGGTGGAGAACATGGCACAGGCGCTAAACGGCTTTCCAAACAGCTGATACAGGGTATGGGCGGCCTTGCAGCCTAAGTCAATCGTAGTACCTCCTCCGCTTTCTGCCTTATTATAAAACTGAGGTTTGTGCTGTCCCATAATACCCAGAGGATGCACCACACGGATACGGGCGTTGGTGATCATTCCCAGTGTTCCTTCCATGACCATCCTCTTTACAAACATTTGCGGAGCCTTCATGACCGGATCCGACATCGTGAAATGAATTCTGTTTTCTGTAACTGCTTTTTGTATTGCATACGCTTCTTCATTGGATACCGCCAGCGCCTTTTCTACAAATACATGTTTTCCTGCTTTTGCTGCGTCAACTATCAATCTGCCATGATCCGACGTTGCCGCCGTAATCATCACAGCGTCAACCTCCGGATTTTCAAGCACCCGTCTATAATCCGGTTCAAACCGGCAGCCCATATGCGCAGCCCACGCTCTCCCTGTTTCCGGTATATCGCTGCAGACAGCAGTTACCCGGCAATTTGGATATTTATCCAGTTTATCAGCAAAATCCTTTCCATGTACGTGCCACTCTCCAATACATGCGATTCCCAATTGATCTTTTATCATAACAATACTATTCCTGGAAATCGGGAATCAGACAATTCCCGCACAGGACCCTTTCAAACATTATTTTAGTGTGGCTCTTTAAAGCGGACGCAATCGTGTCAGGAATGCCGCAAAAGCCATTGACCGGAATTTTACCGCCTCCGGACATCTGGCACCGGTATATCGTCTCATCGTCCAGAATGTATCCTGGGTTGTCAGGAAGCAGGCTGCACTCATGGCTCACGATAATGGTATTCTTCATGGGCGATACCTCCCGGATTTTCTGGCCAAGCGTCGTGTACAGTTCTCCATTAATTCCCATTAGGGCAATATCACCTATCCGCACAAGATGAAGACGGATGTGGTAACCATCCGGCGTTTTGTTCCTGTATTCCGGATTTTTAAGTATGCCTTCAGAAGCAGGAGTTCTGGACCACTCGACAGCGGATCCGATTTCCACCTCGAACACGCTGCATTTTATATTTTTGACAATCTGTATGATATCCGCAAAATGCCTTCCTGCCATTGCATTAAGCATCAGACATGAATTTTCAAGGCCTCTCACGCACGTTCCGGTAGGTTTTCCTGAAACGGAATCCGGATAAATCGTCTGCGTCATCAGAACCGGATTGATATCGCCGGCTGCACCGCTTGACCATACAGCAACCGAGCCTTCATACCGCTGTTCCATATATTTGCTGACATTTCCGCCAATATCACTGCTGACTGCCGACATTCCATTACCTATATCATTTAAAAACATCGACACACAGTGAACTGCATAATTGATGAAGAAAGCAATTGCGTTTCCAGCCATATCTTCTATCTTCATGACGAAGACGGTATGATCAACAGGACCTGCCCCGTTGACTCCCACACTGCATTCCGTATGAGTACTGTTGTCCTCCTCCATGACGCTGTAATCCTGACAGCGGTTTACATTAATATAACTGCTTCCATACCGGTATCCCAGCCTTGCCGGTCTTAATTTTTCCAAAGCTTCCGCAGCGGCTTCCTCCATCTGACTGGTAAGAAAGGCTTCGTATTCTCTTACTGCCTCCTGTACCTTAAGGGACTTCTTCGTAATGTCATGAGAAGGTTCAAACGGCCGGTACCCGGTCAGCGGCGCGGTATGGGTATGAATTGCGAAAAACAGGATGTTCTCTGCAGGAACACCTGTCCTTTCATGCAGCAGCCTGACATTTTCCTCGGGATATGGAGCTTTATCCAGATCAAAAGAAACAAGAAGTGATTGATCCTCTCCATTGCTGAAAGCTATGACACGCACATAAAGCTTATCCTGAATCATTCCGAACACAGCTTTGCCCAATCCCATCATATACGGCAGTATATCCTCTCCAGGCGTAATCTCGCGCTTTGATGCTCCACAGAAAAGTTGTTTTTTCATCCGTTTTCCTCCTTCTTGTCAGCTCTTATTCTATGCTTCTTCCATAAGAATATGGAGTAAGTCCCTGTCATGGTCTGTCCTGACAAAGCTCTTTCTGCCAAATATCATAGTGGGGACAGAATCCGCTGTCACCTGCGGCCACGCTGGCAGTCCGTGACTTCCGGGATCTCCATCCCGTGCAAAAGCAGCCCAGGCATACATCATCTTTTCCTGCAGTTCTTCCGTTATTCCTGCGATAAAGGAGGCTTCCATGTACGCTGAATTTCCTGTAATAAAGGGCGTCTCTGAACAGTGCCAGGCGACCGTGCCTCCGTCTACAGGCGATTCCAAATCGAACAGCCAGTTCCATACTTTGCCGCCTGCTTTTGCTCTTTTCATGGAAAGCTCTGTCAGCTTCCCACGAAGCATTCTGTCTATAAACAGAGCATCTGCGACAGTTCTTCCCGGATACGCCTTCTTAAAAGCTGCTGCAACAGACCTGGCTCTGCTGCCAAACTGCTCTTCCAGCAGTTTTTGCGTATAACTCTCACTCCAGGTATTCTTATTTCCGGATCCTGTCCGGACTCTTGCATTACTGGCCATCTCTCCAAAACTGGTCCCCGTCATCATGGGGATTTTCAGCGTTTCCCTGCGGAAACCAGCCTGAAATGGCTCTTCAAATATGTATTGATTATCGGCAACCGGTTCCCATCGAAACCGTTCCGGTATTTCCTGTTTCAGCAATTTTTCAGAAGAATTTACAGCTTCCACAATTTTCCCGTAAGGCAGCTTTTCAATGGCTCCGACTGTTCTGTAGTCCAGCCCCAGCTGTCTTACCGTCAGTTCCCCCATACGCCTTGCAATCTGCTTCCTTGTAAATCCCTCTGGCACTTTCATGCATTCTCCGGCACAGCTTCCCACCGCTGCTTTATGATAAAGTCCATCCGCTTCCGGCGTCTGCATAAGGGCCAGTACCCGTTTTGCACCTCCTGCCTGTCCCACCACGGTTACATTACCGGGGTCACCTCCAAAGGCCCCAATATTGTCCTGGATCCATCTCATGGCAGCCACAACGTCACTCAATCCGGCCATGACAGAGTCTTCGTATTCTTTTCCGAAGGATGATAAATCCAGCGCACCGAAACAATTTTGTCTGTTGTTAAACGTAACGAACACCAGACCGCAGGTTTTTGATATCATTTCACCATCATAAGCGAACTGTTCTACACTGGATCCGTTTTTCCAGCCGCCGCCATGAAACCAGACCATAACCGGAAGTTTCGATCCGTGGTCGAGAGACTGAGTCCAGATATTCATATAGTGGCAGTTCTCATCTTCAACGGTATAATAATGGGGAATAAAGCGCTCATCGGCCGCAATTGTATGAACCAGCTGAGGCGCTGTATACCCATAATAAAGTGCATCTTTTATTCCTTCCCATGGCGGCAGCTCCTCTGCTTTATGAAATCGCCGGGCTGACGCATATGGTATTCCTTTAAAGATAAAGGTACTCTCTGACAAAATCCCTCTGATTTTACCTTTTTTCGTGCAGGCTACCGGATAATCCGGCCTGCACACAATTGTTTCACTTAATTTCTTTGGAATCATTACTTTCCTCCAAATATTCTAAACACAGACGATCCAGGAGTTCCTTAGACTTCATCAAAAACAGCTCCGCGGCTCCCCTTGCAAAAACGGAATGAATAGCACCGAACGTCATTCTATCAAATGCGGATTCATCGGATAAGTAATCTTTTCCCCCGTTTACCATGGCAGCCATCAGAGGCACGAAATCCGGATTCATCTCACGCAGCTTCATACCGACAATAGCTGTAGCTTCCGGTTGAAGACCAAACAACACGGTATTTCCGAACAAAAGCAGTTCAACCTTCAGTTCCTGATCCTCTGAAGGAATATATTCATAATTTTTCATCGGATGGTACGGTTTTCCACCCTGGTAGAACTGCTGCCCCGGAAGCCAGAATGAGGTGTGTTCCAAATGGATCACAGGTGCGTTCTCGCTGCACACGATTTTCCCTGCTGTTTCCACTACGTCACCTGCAAGGATTTCTCCCAGTTCTTCCACAAGGTCAAATCCCGCGCTCCCCAGATTTACATGGATCATATCCCCCTTCTCATTAATCTGATCGAACGCAGCCCGGCGTTTTGGTTCCTGATCTGCGGCCGCTCCCATGAAAAAGATAGCGGGTGCCTCCAGTTTTGTTTCGATGATCCGGCTGGCAGCGCCTGTAACATCTGATGTGACATATCTGCCCCCATCCTCCATAACAGCCGCTGCCATGGCAGATGATTTAACAGCATAGTGGTAAATAACTGCGGCTGTTTTCCCCGTAACACCTTCAAATTTGATAACCGTCAGGGTTTTATCCGAAATTCCAGCCGGATTAATCCCCTGCCACCAGCCTTCCGGAGTTTCAATATCACGGTTTACGTTAATATCAGAATAACCGGTTCCTGTACCGATCCGCACTGGTTCCATATTTAACAACGCCGTTTCACAGGCGCTGTGAATTGCTTTTTTGACCGCTTCCATGTGAATCCGGTATTTATATTCCATTCTGTTTTCATCAGGTACATGCGGCGCCGCCAGATTATGCGTCATACAAATCCAGATGTTTCTGTGATCGATCCCTGTGCATTCCCTGACAGTTTCCTTCATATTGTCAATCAGAGTATACGGCCTTAAAGACGGAAGCTCCAGTGATATGACGGCAATCCGTTCACCGGATTCCAGGATCAGCGCCCTGGCGTGGATCGGATCATGAATTCCCTTAAAGCCCTCTTCCGGGAAAAAATCTGCCGGATATTTTATTTCGGCGATTCCGGCTCCCCCTTTTAAATTTTCGTCTGTTTTCATCCATTTCTCCTCTCAACCGAATCTTTCCTGCTTTAATAACGGATAGTCACTCCCTTTTCCGGTTTTTTTGCAGGATTCTCCATAGTAAGGTATGGGACTCTTTTTTCGTACAGGAACATGACGAACAGAGATAATCCGCTCACGGCATACCCTGCTGCTGCAAAACTGCTTTTTATAGCCCTGGCCGAATTCTCTGTCATAAGATATAATATGGAGAAAAGCGCGACTCCTTCCAGCAGCAGAGCGGAACAGATGCTGACGTACTGAAGGCGCAGCGAGGAATCCTTATAGACCCTGACTGTCATTTTCTGTTTTGATACCAGATAGTAATACAACGGCCACAGCAGCCAGAGGAAACTGACCAATACCAGTGACTGTATCAGGGCGATATACCATACGCTGTTAATGGGTACTCTCTGTACAGCAGCACCCCCATAACCAACAACAGCGATCAGATACAGAAGTACATTAAAGATCTTATGCTTTTGTCTCTCTTCTTCTGAAATGCCGGGACGGTAATACTCTCCGGTATATAATCTGTTAATCGTTCTCTTACCGTTTTCATCAACCTGTTCTTTTTCTGTAAAGCCTTCAAAAAAGCGGTGATAGGAACGGCTGTGATATTCCTTTTCCATTCATTCTCCCTTTTCTGATCTCGTTTTACATCTGGTTCAATTCTTTTACTCTGCAGCATGATACAAAATGTCCGTTCTCCACTTCCTCCAGCTTCTGTTCCTGGGAACACTGTTCCGTCGCATAGATACATCTCGTTGCAAAACGGCATCCGGGCTTCGGATTGATCGGTGATACCAGCTCTCCCTTCAGAAGAATACGGCTGCTGGGCTTGTCAATGTCCGTCGATGGAATTGCTGACAGAAGCGCTTTGGTATAAGGATGTACCGGCATTTCAAATAATTTTTTCGATGGAGCAGTCTCTACAAGCTGACCTAAATACATAACGCAGATGGAGGTCGATATATGACGGACAACAGAGAGGTCATGCGTTACGAACATCAGCGTCAGCTTATCCGCCTCCTGCAAATCCATCAGCAGATTTAATATCTGCGCCTGGATTGAGACGTCCAGCGCGGAAACCGGTTCGTCGCATACGATAAACTCCGGATCGAGGGCAAGGGCACGGGCGATTCCCACGCGCTGCCTTCTTCCGCCATCCAGTTCATGTGGATATGCGTTTCTGAGTCTGGCTTCAATTCCTGCCTTATCCATTAACTTTGTAACTTCTTTTTCCAGATCAGCTTTCGAAAAACGTTTCGACAGCATCAGCGGTTCCTGGATCGTCTCCCCGATGGTCATACGGGGATTTAAGGAAGAATACGGATCCTGGAAAATAATCTGCATTTTTTCATGCAAACGTTTCAGCTGTTTCCCCTGTACATGTGTAATGTCCTCACCGTTTAAAAAAATCTGCCCCTCTGTGCTGTCCTGCAGATGAACAATGGTACGGCCGAGAGTGGATTTGCCGCAGCCTGATTCACCGACGACTCCCATGGTGGTTCCCTTTTCAATCTTCAGGGAAATATCGTCAACTGCATGCAGTCTTCCAGCCGGAGTATCAAAATATTTCTTTAAATTTTTCACTTCAACACACGCAGACATTCTTTAATCCTCCCGCTTTGCATATAGACACCGGCAGTAATGGCCGGTTTTGAGTTCCTTCAGTTCCGCTTTTACCTTTTTACACTCCTCTGTAGCATGAGGGCATCTCGGGCTGAAACAGCAGCCTTCCGGCAGATTTGACGGATCAGGAGGCAGCCCCTCGATGGGCCAAAGCCGTCTCTCGTCCCCGGAAAGGCTTGGAAGCGACCGGAACAGACCTATCGTATAAGGATGGGAAGTATGTTTAAAAATATCAGCCTTTTTACCATATTCCACGATCTGTCCCGCATATACTACAGCCACTTCATCACACATTTCGGCAATAACGCCCAAATCGTGGGTAATTAAAATCATGGAAGTATTCAGCTGCTTTTTTAAATCACTTATCATCTCCAGCACCTGAGCCTGAATTGTTACATCCAGAGCCGTCGTCGGTTCATCTGCAATCAGCAGCTTCGGCTTACAGGCCAAAGCCATGGCAATGACCACTCTCTGCTTCATCCCCCCTGAAAACTGAAATGGATACTCATCATACCGCTCTTCCGTGATACCTACCATTTTAAGCATATCAATGGCCGCATCCCGGGCATCGCCTCTTGATATGGGATTATGTAACAGAATTCCTTCCGCAATCTGCTCACCAATGGTCTTTACGGGATTTAAGGCTGTCATCGGATCCTGAAATATCATGGATATCTTATCGCCGCGAATTTCAAGCATATCCTTTTCCGGCTTTTTTAAAATGTCTTCGCCGTCAACAAATATTTCACCCCCACAGATACGTGCCGGCGGATTCGGTAAAATTCTCATAATCGCTTTTGCTATTGAGGTTTTTCCCGCCCCCGTTTCCCCGACGAGACCGATGGTGCTCCCCTCCGCTAAGTCAAAGGAAACACCATTGACCGCATGGATAACACTTCCTCCTGACGTATATTCTATAACCAGATCTTTTACAGATACAAATTTCTTCGTTTCTCCGTTCATAGCTCCCTCTCCTTATTTCTTCATCTTAGGATCTAATGCATCGCGCAGACCGTCACCAAACAGGTTTATACTTAAGACGGTTACAAAAACAAAGATTCCTGGAAATATGATCTGCCACGGATAATTTCGGATAAAATCACGGCCCGCGGAAAGCATGGCTCCCCATTCCGGCGCCGGCGGCTGAACTCCCAGTCCGATAAAGCTTAAGGAGGATGCCAGCATGATGGTATTTCCTATTCCCATGGTAAATCCGACAATCAGCGGAGACAGGATATTGGGCAGAATATGGCGGAACATGATGCGCATGGAACTGCAGTTGACAGAAGCTGCCGCTTCTAAATATTCCTCACTTCTAACGCTTAAAATCTGGGCGCGCGTCAACCGGATTCCAGAGGGAATCCCTCCAATCGCCAGTGCAAGTATCGTATTAAAAAATCCAGGTCCCAGCACTGCCGATATCACGATTGACAGCAGAATTCCCGGTATCGCCTGTACGACATCACAGATTCTGAGAACAACATTATCGACCCAGCCTCCAAAATAACCCGCTAATGATCCCAGAACAATTGCCGCCGCCATGGAAAGAACGGATGCTGAAAAACCCAGAAAAATCGAGTAACGGCCGCCATAGATCAGCCGGCTTAAAATATCTCTTCCCAGCGAATCCGTACCGAAGAGATGTTTAAGCGATGGCGCCGCATTTAACTGGAGCATATCCATTTCCGTGTAGTGATACGGCGCAATTACAGGTGCAAAGACAGAGAGAAGAATTAACAGGGCCAGAACAATTAAACCGAACATCGCCGTGCTGTTTGTTCGCAGTCTCCGGATTGTCTGAATCACGATGCCTTCTTTTCTCCCCACTCGGGCGGCGGCTCCCATCGAATAACCGGTCATTATTTTGTCCTCCTTTTACTTTGAGCTACATACTGCGCTTTTATGCGAGGATCCACATAGGCATAAACCAGGTCTACTAGCAGCATGACAATGGCAATAAATATAGCCAGTACAATGACACATCCCTGAACAACAGGATAGTCACGACCGGTTATCGCCGTAGTAATATAGGAACCGATGCCCGGCATGGAGAATACCTGTTCGATGATAATTGTTCCCGCAATACTTCTTCCAAAACTTCCTCCGATGATTGTAATGACCGGAATCAGAGCATTGGGAAGCATGTGGCTGTATATGACCTTTTTCTCAGGAAGCCCCTTCGCCCTGGCGGTTGTGACAAAATCAGACCGGCATACATCAAGCATGCTGGAACGCGTCTGACGGGCCAGCTGTCCGATTCCATGAAGCGATCCGGCAATAACGGGCATAATATAACACTGCCACCGCTCAATTCCAAAGGATGGGAGCCAGCCCAGCTTTAATGAAAATAAATACACCATCATGAGTGCCAGCCAGAAATCAGGCACCGAAGTACAGACCATGGCTACCACCATGCAGATCCGGTCCTGCCATCCATTTTGATGGATGGCAGCCGTAATTCCCAGTGGAAGTGCTATGGCGGTACTGATGATCACAAACATGATTCCCAGAAACAGGGTCCGCGGAAAGCGGCCTGTCAGCTCGGTCAGGACTGGAATCCCCCTGAACCAGGAGGTTCCTAAATCCAAATGGAAAAATGTATTGTATAAAAATTTTCCCAGACGGATGAGATAAGGATCCGTCAACCCCAACTGAACCCTTTTTGCCTCCAGCTCTGCCGGTGACGCTTCCGATCCCAGAAGAAGCATAGCCGGATCGCCGGGAACAAAATACATAATCGAAAAAATCAGGATTGCAGCGCCGACTATAACAAACAGCGTCATGACAAGACGTTTTAAAATATATTTTCCCATACGCTCCACCATTTCTTAATTGTAATAATTACTCTGTATAGGTACAGGCACCTGGCATAATTGCGTTTTTATAGCTTAATACAACCTCGCTGCAATTTGCCGGAATAATCAGATTGTTATAATAATTTACCAGTCCATGGCCGTATGCCATATCAATAATATATTCATGGGCCGCCTGCACCGTTTCGTCTGTATGCGTGCTTAAAAGCCGGGCCGCGTCAATACGCTTCTGAAGCTCATCGTCATATGCAAAGTTAATGGTACCGCCCCATGTAAAATAGGACTGGGAGAAACAGTTTTTCCAGCAGGTTGTTACATAGTTGGAAGCCGCTTTTGAAATAACCGAAATATCCCATGCGGTCGGATCTTTTATATAGGTACCTAAAAGTGAAGATTCAACAGCGTTAATCTCTACATTGATTCCGATCTGTCCCAGGAATGCCTGGATCAGAACAGCGGTATCGCTCATGGCATCTGTAGACTCACACATCAGAGACAGGGTTACTTCTCCTTCTTTATATCCGGCTGCCGCCAGATGCTCTTTTGCTTTTTCAAGATCGGTATGGTAATAATTATCCTCTGTTTCCCACGCCTCCTGATAGTCCGGGCATTTTGGCCTGGCTACGTCATAGGTTACCGTGCCGTTTCCGTTATAAACGCTCTGAAGAATTACATTTGCATCAATTGCATAATAAATAGCTTTTCTCAAATCGACATTGCTGGTGAGCTTGTCTTCACTGCAGTTACAGAATATCTGGCTGACTAAATTATCCGGAACCTGGTATACCCAGAAGTTGTCCGCCTGTGCTCCGCCTTCCTGGAATGTTGACAGATCATCGGTTCTTACCGCCCAGCTCATATCTATGGAGCCGTTTTCAAGGGCTGTCGTCATCTGTGAGGATTCCGTAATAATATAATAGTTGATCTTATTTACGTTTGCCCGGTCACGAGGATTAATGAGCGTTTCATCGGTCTGCCAGTAATTATCCGTCTTCTCCATAGTCAAAATATAACCGCTGACATAATTTGAAACTTTATATGGACTGGTACTGACTGGCGTCGTTGCCATTCCATCCGGGCTGGCCTCATAGGCGGCCTGGGTCACTACATAAAATGTTTCAAATAACGTTTCCAGATCGTATACATACAGCGTAGTGTTAAAATTAAACTGTACGGTATAATCATCAATCACTTCTACATTCTCAATATAGGAAAGCCCGTAGATATTGCCGGCCTCCACACATTTTTCAAACGAAAATTTCACATCGGATGCAGTTAAATGATTTCCTGCTGAATCATAGATATTATCATAAATATGTACGGTCATACTGGATTCATCTTCGGCCAGCTCATAATCCTTCATGAGCACCCCGTGAATCTCCCCATCAATACAATGGGCCAGATTTTCATAAATGCAGTCAGTCGTAGCCGTTCGTCCCGTATTATTAGGTCCCCACGGCGATAAATCACCGGGGTCTGCCTCGATGCCGACATTGATTACCTCCAGATTTGCAGCTGTTTTATCCTCACTGCCTTTTTGATTGACTACAGGCCCCTCTGCCGTGGCTTCATTTGTTAATCCGGCTGTTGACGCTGTTGTTGCTGCACTGTCTGCAGTCTTTGATCCGCAGCCCGTCATTCCTGCTGCAGCCAAGCTGATCGTGCACAGTGCTGCCAGACTTCTCCTCAGTGTCTTACGTAAATCCCTTCTCATAAAAACCTTCCTCCTTAAGAATTTAATATAAAGTATTTAAACAATTTTTTTGTTTATTTCCCCCCTCCTTTTGTAAATATTATACAGGAGACCTTTTTGACTTTCAAATCCGTTTATGGTATAATCAATTCCAAAATGGAATGCATTGTTTTTACTTTCTGAAAATTGGGATGGAGTTTACCTATGAATACGACCTACTTCAAAGATTTCCTGACTATCGCTGAATTGGGCAGCTATGAAAAAGCTGCGGAAGAACTTTATACCACGCAGTCAACGCTCACAAAACACATACAAAAATTAGAGTCCGAACTGGGTACTACTCTGTTTGACCGGACTTCCAGGAGTGTGCGCTTAAATGAATGCGGCAAAATATTTCTTCCTTATGCACAGCAGACGCTGCAGATCGAGCATGAATATCAGATGGCGCTCAGCTCTTATACCAGAGAAACCCAGTATACAATATCGATTGGGTCCGTGACCAACATTGTAGCTTACCGGATATCCGATATTTTTGTAAGTTTTCAGCGGGATTATCCCAATTACCATCTGGATATAGACGGCGGCAGTCCCTATGCCGTTTATCAGAACCTGTTAAATGGAAAGTATGACTTCGCCTTCCTTCGATACACGGATAAAACTGATTTAAGCGAAATCACAGCGATCCCCTTCACGACAGACCGGCTGGCGGTCGCCTGCTCGCGGGAAAATCCCCTGGCCTCCCGTACCTCAGTCACTGCAAAAGACTTAGAACGGGAGAATATTCTGATGTTTAAGGAACACTCCTTCATGTATGATTTTATTAACGAAGCATGTAATGCGGCCGGGTTTAAGCCAAACATCAGCTTAAGCGTCCATAGAACCGAAAACCTGGTGGAACTCGCCTCCCATAATATGGGGATCTGTTTTCTGATGAAAAAGGTAGCGCTGACATTTGATAATCCGAATATCGCTGTCGTTGACCTTGAACCGGCTTATAACTGCAATATTGATCTGTGTTATTTGAAAGGGAAAAAGCTTTCAGCTGCTGCCCAGAATTTCATGAATTTTACAAGGCATTTCAATAAATGAAAAGGAAGCCTGCTTTCCGTTCTCATGGGAAAGGGAAGCATTAAAATCTCATGGCTGTTTTCAAAAAAGAAGGAATACGCTCTGCTGCAGATACAGCCAAAAGCGTATTCCTTCTTTTTCGATGTAAAAAAGCATTCCATTCTTACGTCCTTTGAAAAATAGCCATACGATATTCTGTGGGACTCTGTCCCGTAGTCCGTTTAAATACCTTTGCAAAGTAATTGGAGTCCGCATAACCGACTGCTTTACCGATCTCTTTTACGTTCACGGTTGACTCCTCCAGCAGCTTCCCGGCTTCCTCCATCCGGACCTCGGTCAGCTTATCCTTCTATCTTCTGCTTCTCTGTTTTCTCTATCAGCCGCGCAATTCCTTCTTCCGTATAGGAGAGAAGCCGCCCGAACTGCCTGGCGGTCTCATAGCTTTGCTGTCTGGTGTATGTGCCGTCTTCCATAAGCCGCTTCTGTTCTTCTTTCAGCCCCAGGTACGCCTCCAGCACCTCGTTCGTGCTGTAAAACAGATAGTTATACGTCCCCCGGTTCAGTTCTTCAGGAAATAAATCTGTCAGAAATGCTTCATCTTCCGGATAGAACAGGATCCCGTATGAATCACAAATCCGTTTCACCTCCGGCAAAAATGAGTCCCGCTCCTCCTTTGTGGCGCAGGGATGGCTCATGGCCAACTTCTTTACTCCTGCCGCCACCATCTCACAGAAACTGTCCATAGCGCCCAAATGATAGGAATACCGGTCGATCTCACGGCGTGGCTCCTCTGCCTCCTGATAAAGCTCGTATTCCTCCCGGTCCAGCGACAGCGGAATTCCGGATTTGCTTGTAACGTTGACGCCTCCGTACCAGGTGCTGTCTACCGTGAAAATATCGCCTGGCTTGTATTCCAGGGAAAAATCATTGTTTTTCTTTATAATTCTGATTTTCTGATTCTCCATTTTATCCTCTCTCATCTATGTTATAGTCACCTTATTTGTGTTACTAACCATTTTACCATCAAATACCGTTTTTTTACAGATACTTTCCTTAGAAACACAGGCAATTCTATGATTTTTTGATGAATAGGAGATCTGTCTTCACAGACTCCAGGACAAACTCCTGTTTTGAAGCTCCATCATATGACGGTAAATTCCATTCTCCTCCAACAGCTTCTCCGGCGTTCCCTGTTCCGCCACGCATCCGTCCTTTAGCACGATAATCTGATCGGCGCCAGCCACAGTCCGCATCCGGTGAGCAATAATCAGCACGGTCTTATCCTTTACAAGATTGGAGATGGCCTCCTGGACCAATGTCTCATTTTCCACATCCAGGGAAGCGGTAGCCTCATCCATAAGTATGATCGGTGCGTCCTTTAAGAGAGCCCTGGCGATGGACAGCCGCTGCCGTTCGCCGCCGGAAAGGGTGGAGCCGTTTTCTCCGATTCTGGTCTGATAGCCCTCGGGAAGACGGCTAATAAATTCTTCGCACTGAGCTGCCCTGGCTGCCGTCAGGACTTCTTCGTCGGAGGCCCCCTTTCTGCCCAGACGAATATTTTCCATAATCGTATTGTTGAACAGAACTACGTCCTGGAATACGATGGAGAAACTCTTCAGCAGCGTCTCCGGCTCTATTTTGCTGATGTCACTGCCGCCGATGGTGATCCTGCCCTTGTCGGCATCCCAGAACCGTGCGGCCAGCTTTGCGCTGGTAGATTTGCCTCCTCCGGATGGCCCCACGAGAGCCGTAACCTGCCCCTGCTTCGCAGTGAAGGACACCTCACGCAGAACCGGTTCCCCTTCCTTATAAGAGAAGCCCACCCGGTCAAACACAATATCATAGCCATGACAGTCGGCGTCTTCTCTCCCCTGCTGAATCTTCTGTTCCTCAATTGTCTTCATCCTCTCCACAACAAGCAGCGTGGAATATACGGCAGACAGGTTCTGAAGGCAGCCGCTGAGCGGCTGGTACAGTCTGGTCGCAGCCAGCATGAACATCAGAAAGATCATAAAGCTTATGGAACCAGACACAAGAAGAGACGCGCCGACCAGCACGGTAGTTGCCATGCCGATCTTTAAGATCATCTGAGCCGAGGTCACCAGCGTGCCGTTTAACAGTTCCAGCTTAACTGTAATGGATTCCACATCCATGATTTTCCGGTCCAGCTTCTTTAGATAATCCGCGCGCTGGTTATTGGCCCTGATATCCTGAATATTTTCAATGCATTCCTGGATACCATCGGAGGCTGCAATCTTTTTCCCCTTCTGCCTGCGCTCCATCCTGTCCACAAGCGGTCTTGACAGAACTGCCAGCAGAATTGACACTGGAGCAACCCATAACACCGCAATTCCCATCCTCCAGTTTGCGGCCAGAAGTCCGATTCCGATCAGCACTGTGGAAATCAAAGCTCCGATCAGTTCCGGGATAAAATGAGAAAATGCTTTCTCCACAAATGCACAGTCCGCCATAATTGTGGTTGTCAAATCGGCCAGATCTCGTTTTCCAAAAAACGACAGAGGCAGCATACGAAGCCGTTCCGCCAGTCTGATTCTCATATCGGCGCTCTCCTGATAGGAGGAGAGAAACGTCGCGTTGTACTGCAGATATTCAAAGAAGCCAATAACCGCCAGCAGAACCACGCTGATTCCCACATACCCGCCGATTCCCAGGTCCGGGGGGACAAGACCGATGAGGGGGCCGGTCAGCCGCTCCATAAACAGGAACAGGATTCCCATCGGAAACATCAGGCTGATATTCGTCAGGGCACAGCAAACGATTGCTTTTGTCAGATCTTTTCCTCCCTGCTCGCTCAATGCAAATTTTTTCTGAAGATATTTACTCATGCCGTTCCACCTACCTTCCATTCTGCCGACCTCTGGTAATCCTCCCACATCCTGGCGTACAGTCCACCGGATGCGAGAAGCTCGTTATGGCTTCCCTCTTCCGCAATGCGTCCCTTCTCCATCACAAAGATGCGGTCCGCACGGCAAATGGTGGACAGCCTGTGGGCGATCATGATAACCGTCTTGCCTTCTGCCAGTTTCTCGAATCCCTGTTGAATCAGGTACTCATTGTCAGGATCTGCAAATGCAGTCGCCTCATCCAGCAGAACGATGGGGGCATCCTTTAAGATCGCTCTCGCCAGGGCGATCCGCTGTACCTCGCCTCCCGATAAATAGACTCCCTTTGTGCCGACGACGGTATGGAGCCCCTGCGGCATTTTCTCAATGATATCTTCGCACCGTGCGGCTTCCAGAGCCCGCCTCACCTCTTCCTCCGCAGCATGGGGTCTGGCTGCCCGTATGTTATTCAGCAGGGTATCCTTAAATAAGTGGCAGTCCTGGAATACAAAGCTGACCTTTTTCATCAGTTCTTCCGTACCGATCTCACGCACATCAGCACCTCCTATGGTGATACTTCCGCTACTGACATCGAAAAATCGGGGAATCAGGCTTACCAGTGTGGTCTTTCCGCTGCCGGAAGCCCCCACTATGGCCGCGGCAGTCCCCTGCGGAACCGTAAGGGAGACTTTATCCAGAGCCGCAATACCTCCCTTCCGGTAAGAAAAGGTCACATCCTGAAACTGAATCGTATAATCCTTCGGCTTCTTCGGGGCAGGCGGTTCGGAAAGCGGCTCTTCCTTCAGAATTTTTAAGACGCGGTTCATGGCATCTCTGGCTGCCATGGTATTTTCACTGGTCCACATGATCTTATCCATCATTGCCACACAGATCGGGCTGAACAGAATATAAAAGATAATATCCAGCACAGCAGTTGTATAGGAGACCCCTCTGGAAATATCACCGGCCAGCAGAATTCCGGCGGGAATCAGTATGGCAAAAATTCCGTTAATGCTGACTGTATAGGCACACATGGGAATGCGCAGGGAGATGGTATAATTCACCGCCCAGTCCCGATAACGTAGAATCGAATCGTGAAAGCTCTTAAACGAAAATATACTCTGCTGAAACGTCTTAACCACCGGAATTCCCCGGACATACTCCACCGCTTCGTTATTCATATCTTCCAGGGCATTCTGATACTGCCGCATACACTCCGCCATCCCGGTTCCCATCATGCGGCTTAAGAAAAATACGCCCACACCCATAGGAACCAGGCTGATCAGGCCAAATCTCCAGTCAAAGACCAGAAGAAGCACGAGAACAGCGACAGGCGTTACGACAGCCCCGGCCAGGTCCGGAAGCTGATGGGCCAGATAAGTCTCCGTCTGCCCGGCTCCGTCATCGATAATCCGGCGAAGCTTTCCGCTTCCCTCCTGTTTAAAATATCCGACCGGCAGCCTTGTCAGATGGTGAAGTGCCACGGTCTTCATATTTCTGGCCGTGCGGAACGCCGATAAATGAGTACACATAAGCGCTCCAAAATATAACAGCATGCTGATCAGTGAGGAGGCCACCGCCAGCCAGCCCCAATAAACCAGGTGCCGGTTGTCCAGTCCGGTATTCCAGGACAGAACCACCTCTTTTACGACATTCCACATGCACAGATAGGGCGCCAGCGCAATCACGGAACTGATTCCCGATAAGACACAGCCGGCTCCCGTAAGGAACCGGTATTTTCCGGCAAAGGTCATCAGCGTGACTTTCTTTGTCTCCGGAAGCCGAGTCATGATTTTCCTGTTACTGCTTTCCATTTTTCATCCTCCTTTTTGTTGAATTGTAACTTGTATCGTAACTCGCATCGTCTCCCGCCGTTTAGTTAGTTTCAACTAACCATATAGTACAATACGTACCTGTCTACAGGTACTATTGCATCTGATTTATCTGTCTTCCATTCCTGACTATGAAGGCAGATTCAGGATCTTTTTCCACCCCGCATGCTGGAAACGGCTTAAGATGAGGGAGCAGGACACTGCCTCTTCCCGCGGGATATCGTGGTCTACAAACTCCTGAATCTGCCGAAAGAAGGTGCTGCACACGATATGGATCAACGCGTCTCCCAGTTTGGGGACCGGATAACCCATCTGCTCTACCGCCGCCACAAAATCATGGCATGACCGCTCCTCCACCTCGGCCAGCCGGTCAAAGAAGCGTTCTCCACAGCCGGGAGCGCCGCAGCACAGAAGCAGCTTAAACGCCTCGAAATGGTCATAGATGTAATTCACCAGCCACGGAACACACTCCTCCGTCACAACATTCAACATAGCCGGCTGCTCCTCGGGCGGCAGCGACGCAAAATCGCTGTGTACCTTTGTATACAGTTCCTCCGCCGCATCTTCCGTCAGCGCCGCAAACAGCGCCTCCTTCCCTGCAAAATAACCATAGATTGCGCCGGTGGTGACCGAGGCTTCTTTGGCAATCCGCCTTAATGAAGCCTTCTCATATCCGTATTCCATAAATTCTTTCCTGCCGGCCTCCAGAATTGCCGCAGCCGTATCCCTGTTTTGGGTACCCATTTATTACCTCAATTCTGCTCTGGTTCAAGCGTTTTTATAACAGTGTTATATAACATCGTTATAATACGACAAAATCAGAAAACAGTCAATACAGCTTACTGAACCATTTTTCTCAGTAACTGTCATATTTACATGGAATGAGAATTGCTATTTCCCCAATTATTCAGTATAATAAAAAAGCTGTGTATCAGCCGCCCGTTTTCAGGTTCCGGCCTTTGGCGTATACACACGAGAAAAGAACATATTATTGGGGGTTATCACTTATGAAAACTAACAACAAATGGGCCAGCAAGATGGGATTTATCCTGGCTACCGCCGGTGCGGCCATCGGCCTGGGCAATCTCTGGAAGTTCCCGTATCTCATGGGGCGTAACGGCGGATTTCCGTTTCTGGTCGCCTATCTGTTTTTTATCTGCATTCTGGGCGTTCCCGTTATGATCACGGAGATGTCCCTGGGACGGAAAACCGGGAAAAACCCCGTTCTTGCGTATGACACGATTCACCCGCACGCCAGGATCGTTGGCTATTTCGGTGTTCTGGCGGCATTTGTCATCCTGTCCTATTATGCGATTATCGGCGGCTGGATTATCAAATACTTTGTCAGCTATGCAACTGCCTTTCAGGCTCCGGCCGATTTCGCGGCATTTACAGCGAAGCCGGTGGAACCGCTGATCTGGTTTTTCATCTTCATGCTGATTACCGGGCTGATCTGCTATTTCGGTGTAAATGGAATTGAAAAGGCCAGCAAATTCATGATGCCGGCGCTGTTTGTCATCTTGATCGTCATCATCATCCGCGGCGTCACTCTGCCGGGAGCCGGAGAAGGGCTTGCGTTTATCTTTTCACCAAAATTTGAAGCGTTTAACATTACGTCGGTCAGTGCGGCTCTGGGACAGGTCTTCTACTCCTTAAGTCTCTGCATGGGGATCACCATTACTTATGGAAGCTACTTAAACAAAGAAGTCAGCATCCCGAGAAGCTGCATGAATATTGCCGCGCTGGACACCACTATCGCCGTGCTGGCGGGAATTGCCATCTTCCCGGCTGTATTTGCCAGCGGCTTAGAGCCGGCCTCAGGCCCCAGTCTGATCTTCGTCACGCTTCCAAAGGTTTTTGACGCCCTGAAGGGCGGAACGGTTTTCGCTGCCCTTTTCTTTTTACTGGTGCTGTTTGCCGCTGTGACAAGCGCAGTAGCTCTCCTGGAGGTATGTGCCTCCTTCGTCATGGGGACGTGGCACTGGAGCAGAAAAAAAGCCGTACTTCTCTTAGCCACGGCCATCTTCCTGCTTGGAATCCCCAGTTCCCTGTCCTTCGGACCACTGGCGGATATCTCCATACTGAATTACAATATCTTTGATTTTGTCTGCATGCTGACGGACAACATCTTTCTCCCACTGGGCGGCATCTTCATGTGTTACTATGTGGCCTGGAAATGGAGTCCCAAAAATCTGATTGCGGAAATCGAGCAAAACGGTGTGCGCTTCAGACTGGCAAAAATCTGGGTTTTCTTAATCAAGTTTATTACTCCGGTGATGGTCGCCATTGTAACCATTACAGGGTTCATTGCCATTTATCATACAGTCTCGGGGCGGTGACAGACCCGTCTGAATATTTATACTGTGACAGGAATATACATTACCATATCTTATTTTACCTGAACATGGAGGAATTGGAATGTGTACCGCAATCACTGTCCAGACACCGCAAAGAGAAGTTTATTTTGGACGCACCATGGATTTTTCCTATCAGCTGGAACCGGAGCTGTATTTTATTCCAAAAGGATATGAATGGAAGAATCTCCTGAACACTCACAAAATCAGGAATCAATACAGTTTCATGGGAATCGGCCAGGACATCTCACGGATTATCTTCGCCGATGGGGTCAACGAGATGGGGGTTGCGGCTGCAATGCTGTATTTCCCCGGTTACGCCGTTTACGATCCCATCGCCTCACCGGATTCCAGGGGACTTTCCATTACTGCCCTCGAGGTCGTCAGTTTTCTGCTGGGAATGTGCCATTCTGCAGATCATGCCGCCTCTCTGCTCCGCTCTGTCAGAATCGTCGGTGCGGAAGACTCTGTCACCCATTCCATCGCACCGCTTCACTGGATTATGGCAGATCAAAGCGGTAAATGCCTTGTCGCGGAAAAAACAGCAGACGGCTTACATATTATGGAGAATCCCATAGGGGTGCTTGCCAACAGTCCTGATCTTCCGTGGCATCTGACCAATCTCCGCAACTACATGAATGTGACGCCGGATCAGCCTCCCGAGAGAGAGTGGGATTCTGTAAAGCTTACGCCATTTGGACAGGGAGGAGGAACATTCGGCCTTCCGGGAGATTATACCTCGCCGTCGAGATTCGTGCGAACCGCATGGCTAAAGAGTCACACCCCCATTCCGGCTGACAGGCAGGCGGCTGTAAACACCTGTTTTCACATTATGAACAGCGTCACCATTCCAAAAGGAACCGTCATGACCTCCCGCGGTACGCCCAGCTATACCCAGTACACGGCATTTATTGATCTGTCTGCAAAAGAATATTTCTTTAAAACATATGATAACAGCCGGATTACATCTGCTAAACTGCCTTCGGCGTCCGGCGGTGATTTGAAAGCGTTGCCGCTGGTAAGTTTGAATAAACCAACACAGTTTGACCGGCTGGAGGTATAGTGGGTCTGTGTGTTTAGGTTCATGTCCATTCCCCGGCTAATTCCTCCAGTCTCTTCACAGGAGGCATACATCTGCTGCCGCTGCAGAGATAAAAAAGAGATCCAGCTTCCGGCAGCGGGTAATCTCCGATATAGGGTGCCAGCTTCGTCAGCTCCGTTTCATTGTCTGCCGTCTTCACCACAACGGTCAGTCCCGGCACGGTTTCTGCCAGATATGCCAGACGGCGAGCCAGAATGCTCAGCGCTTCACCGCTTTCATCAGGTGAAACCGTGCACACCAGTTCCCTGGAGGGATACAGGACATTCATCATCGTCAGCAGCGCAAAACTGTGTCCGGACGGATATCCCTCCATAGCGCCTGCCAGATAATGCAGCTGTTGATTCAATACATCCTGCCATTTCGTCTCCCCGGTGATCTGGGCCAGCTGATACAGTCCTAAAGCTGCAGCTGAATTTCCTGACGGCACTGCACCGTCATAAGTCTCTTTTGTTCTCACAATAAGCGGTTCTCCGTCTTCCGCAGTCATCCAGAACCCGCCCCGCTCCCGGTCAAAAAACTGCTGTACCATGGTTTCCGCCCATTGGGCTGCCCGCGTGAGATAATCTGTCTGAAATGTCACCCTGTAAAGCTCCAGCAGGGCAAGAATATAGCAGGCATAATCGTCCAGCTTTCCCTCCCCCGCAGAGTCTCCTTCACGATAACGCACCATCAGCCGTCCATCTCGTACGAGATTTTCATGGATAAATGTCTCCGCCCGGACAGCCATATCCAGATAGTTTGTATCATCCAGGACTGCTCCTGCCTTCGCGCACGCGCAAATCATCCAGCCATTCCAGGAGACCAGTATCTTATCATCTCTGTGAAGCCGGGTACGGGTGATGCGGTAATCATACAGTTTTTTTAAATCCGGGCTTTCGTGATTTTCCCATACCGCTTCATACGCTTCATTTTTCAGCTGATTGGGGATGCTTTTCCCTTCAAAATTCCCACGTTCAGTTATTCCGTAGCAGCTGCAAAAGTCCGTTCCCGCGTCCGGGCCCAGAATCCGGCATATTTCCTGGGGAGTAAATACATAATACTTACCTTCTAACCCTTCACTGTCTGCGTCCTGCCCGCAATAGAAGCCTCCTTTTTCATCAGTCAGTTCTGCCTCCACATAAGCAAGAATCCGGCGGGCCACACGTTTATATCCATTACGTCCAGTCAGGCCAAACGCTTCCACGTAAGCCATCACAAGCAGCGCATTGTCATAAAGCATTTTTTCAAAATGCGGCACCAGCCATGTTTCATCCGTAGAATATCTGGAGAATCCGCCTCCAATGTGGTCAAAAATTCCGCCCCGGTACATCTGTACCAGCGTTGTTTCCGCCATCGCAAGCGCTTCCCGCCTCTTCTCCCTTACGCCATACTCCATCAGAAAGATCAGGTTATGGGGCGTCGGAAACTTAGGTGCACCGCCAAAGCCCCCATTCTTTTTGTCGAAATTACCCAAAAACTGCCGAAACGCCTGATGCACTGCGTCGACTCCAGGCTCTGCTGACATGGTGATTCGTTCCTGCGCTTTTAAGTGAGCTTCGATCTGCCCCGCACTGTCTAAGAATGTTTCCCTGTCCGCCTTCCACTGCCCGGCCACCGCGGTCAGCAATTCTTCCAGCCCCACACGGCCATATCTGGCATAAGGCGGAAAATACGTTCCCGAAAAGAACGGTTTGCAGTCAGGAGTCATAATAATCGTAAGCGGCCAGCCACCCTGTCCGTTCATTGCCTGACAGACCGACATGTACACCGCATCCACATCCGGCCGTTCCTCCCTGTCCACCTTTACGCAGACATATTCCCTGTTTAAAAGTGCTGCAATCCTGTCATTTTCAAATGATTCCTGCTCCATGACGTGACACCAGTGACAAGTACATCCCTGCAGACACGTCAGCTGTACCCAATAGATAGGAAAACGGGCTTATCCTCAAGCCGCGCTTTCTCAAATGCTTCCCCGCCCCACGGATACCACTGCACAGGATTATAAGCGTGCTGCAGCAGATACGGCGACTTTTCATTGATTAGCCTATTGGGTATATTCTTATGATTGTCCACAGGACCACCTCCTTTCTGTAAAAAGAGGGCATACTTGCAGCTGCAAATATCCCCCTGTGAATGTTCTGAGATTGATGGTTACCCTGTTATGTTCTCACTGACTGTGTTAAATTATACGCGGAACCATCACTTCTGACTATTTCCCCGACTGGATAAAAGAAATCAGATCCTCCACGTTCTCAAACTTGTCGTAATCCCCGTTTATTCCCTCCCTGTGATACATGACTCCATTCTTTTCATTGCGCTCCAGGCAGTCCAGCAGGACTTCCACACCATACCGCTGAATAAATGTTCTGAATCCAAGCGGCTTTATTTTCCCCAGCAGCCCTTTTGAACAGGATTCTTCACAGACATAACAGCCTGCGATTCCTTTTTCCATAGAACAGTTCCTGTTTTCACACCAGTTCCGATCCGCACATTCACCGGAATTACAGCCTGCACATGTATCGTTTGCCGAACAAAGACAGCAGGCAAGACCACATCTTGCGATACCCATTTCACGTTTCATTTGTAACCCTCCTTATTTTCATTTCGACCCTATGTATCTAAAAACATGTTTTCTGTACTTCTCATACTCACTGCCAAATGTATCCGCCATAAATTTTTCTTCCTGCAAAATCTGCAGATGCAGCATTACCACTGCAAAAATCGTAAAAACCAGTAAAACCGGATTAAAAAACATGAGGAGGAAACCTAAATACACCAGATCAAAGCCAAGAAATGCCGGATTACGGCTAATGCTGTAGATACCGGTTGTCACCATCTCCGTCTTGTCATGTTCCGGTATGCCTGCCCGCCAGCTGTCCCTCATCGTATAGACAGAAACAGCAAAACACATCACTCCTGCAAATGCCGCCAATACACCTGTATATCTGGCAAAAAACGGAAGCAGGCTGATTCCTGTGAATACGCTTATGAGTTCCACCACAGGCACCGCACAGGCCGCTGCCTTCATGGTCATTTCCACCCGAAATAACCTCCCCCTTTTTCCGCCTTTCGCAATATGATCAGTCTGTATTCCCTGCTTTTTCTGCATTGCCATTTTCCCAAAATAAACTCCATAGAAAAGAAGAAGCACCAACAGTCCCAGTCCTCGAAATATCATGCTTCCTCCCTGCCGGCCTGTGCTTTTGCCTTCTCCCACTGTTCCTTCGTCAAACAGGTGACATGTTCTGTCCTGATATCATTCATCAGCACCCACGGGATCTTTTCATTGGTATGGTGATAGACAAAACCGCATTTTTCCTGAACGCGGCGGGATTGTTCATTTCCGTCAAAATAACCGCACCACAGTTTTTCCATATTCAGTTCTTCAAATCCATACCGGATCAGCTCATGCACCGCTTCCGGAATCAGTCCCTGGCCCCAATAAGGGACCCCAATCCAGTATCCGATTTCCGCCTCCGTGTCCGGGATCTCTAAATTGCTTTCTTTGCCGGCCATGAATCCAATACTTCCTACCGGGAGCATGGTCTCCTTTAAGACGACGGCATACGTTCCTTCCTTAGAAAGGACATTCTTAATAATCTCACGGCTGTTCTCCACACCGGTATGTACCGGCCAGCCTGCAATGGGGCCAACCCGGTCATCCTTTGCATAGCTGTATAAGTCCGCAGCATCCTGCGCTTCCCATGGACGGAGAATCAATCTGTCGGTTTCTAATCTTTCTTTCACAAGAACACCTCCCCCTTCCGCATGACTGCGGCATCAATGGGCCTTTCACACAGCGCACTGCTCAAACAGTCTTACTAACTCCTATCATACCTTTTTTCGAAGCAAAAGTAAATCTGCTTATTCTTCGTTCATCAACAATCATGAACCGTGTATTAAAAAGCAGATATCATTCACTCCCATCTGGAATGCATGATATCTGCCCTCTTATCCGTCTAGACTTGTCAGACTTATTCTGAATGATTTTCCTTATGACCCCTTGACCGCATATTCACCGCTTTCAGATTTCTGAAACAATGGCAGTTTCTGCAAAAAGATAATGTCATCCCGCTCTGCTGCATTTCCCTCTGCGAGTACGGCTGCTTTTTTCGTGACGATTCCCTCTGCACTTTCCACCAGCGCCTGTAGTGCATAGAGTGATTCGCCGGTAGAGATGACATCGTCCACGATACATACCCGTTTTCCCCGGAGGCACTCTGCATCGTGGCCGTCCAGATACAAATGCTGCTCGCCTGATGTCGTAATGGAATGTACCGACACGGAAACCACGCCGCTCATATAAGATTTGATGCTTTTTCTTGCAACAATAAAATTCTTTTTGCCAAGAAGTCTGCTGATTTCATAGGCCAGGGCAATTCCCTTGGCTTCCGCGGTTATAATGACATCCACGTCCCCAATTTTCTCAGCAAGCTTAGGCGCGCAGGCCATAATAAGCTCCGTATCCCCCATAATTACAAAACTGGCAAATGCCAGATTGTCCTCCAGATTGATAAAAGGCAGTTTCCGCTTAACGCCAAAAAGTTCTAATTCGTAGCTTTCCATATATAATTTCCTCCTTTACATTCCCAGAATTCTGGCTGCAATTCCGGCAAGCATACCAAGAAACGGATTGGAGATTGCCGTGACAACGAGTGCACTTCCGCCTACCGCCGGATTGACTGCCAGCGCCGCAGGTGCATCCAGTACAAAGGTTTTAAACAGTCCAAGCACAAACAGAAAACCTGCAATCGATGAGGACGGAACGTAATTGCCGATCTTCGGAAGCAGACCGCTCAATAGAATCACACCTACCACCACCATCATTGCAACGCCGGCCCAAACCGGATGGGGGGCGTTGGCGGTAGCCGAGATGATCGACTCAACCGGGGCACCGCCAAAGAAGGAGGAGCCGATATCCGCAAGGGAAGAGATCAGGGTTAAATGATCCACATTAAAAGTATCTGCTCCCGCCATGCTGGCGGTGATAGCTCCGAAGGAAATGTTGGAGCCGATATTTAAGCATACCATTCCAAGCGCGCCGAATATGACAGTTCCGTTTATCGTAAATTTCTGTCGTTTAAATGTATCGTCAACAATCACGATGTTTTTCTTCTCTTTATTCAGAACCGCAGATGCCACACTGGAGGCGATGACTGAGATTACAATCGTATAGACCAGAGTGTTGGCACTGGAGCGGGTCAAAAAATAGGTAATCACAGCCGCAGCCAGCGATACGCCGCCGGCGACACGATCTTCCTTTACCATATTGACAGCCGCTTTCGTCAATATCAGCCCCACGCCGGCCATCATTCCGTTAGCAATATCCGTCCCGATAAAATCCACAATTCTTGTCAGCATCCCGCAGGCGCCGACAACAGCAAGAATAACCGCCCCAATAAAGATCATGGTGCACCGCTCCGAACGGTTCCTGCCGCTGGTTCCCGCATAGGTTATGGTTTCCGCCTGAAACGAAATCGGCGCTACATTTCCCGTAACTACATTGCCCACTGCTCCGATAAAAAACGCCATCGCCGTAGGCACGGCCGCAAATCCAAATGACAGCGCCAGCAGTCCCTGAGGCAGCGCATTCAAAACAACACCAAATACGGCAAGTAAATCTGTCAGTAAAGCGTTCATGGTAATCTTTAGTCCCCCTTATTTTCACCAATTAGTACAACTTATAATTATTATATCTTTTATAAGTATACATTTTTAAAAACAATTTGCATTGTAGCATATTTTTATATATAATAAAACTATCATTTTTACATATATAATATAATAATATTATTATATTAAAAGGAGACTGTTTCTATGACCTTGGAGTCTTACCGGAATTTTGTTGCGATTGTGGAATGCGGAAGTATTATGGCGGCTGCGAATCAATTGCTGATTGCACAGCCATCTCTGAGCAACCAGCTGAAAAATATAGAAGCTTATTATGGGGCGAAGCTGTTAATCCGAAACCGGCATAAGCTGGAGCTGACCGATGCCGGGCGTGTCTTTTATCTGCATGCCAGAGAGATCTGCCAGGCCGAGGAGAAACTTCAAAACGAGATTCACAGCAAAAAGACAGCTTTTTCCGAACTCTTAAAGCTGTCCATCCCGGCAGGAAACTCTGCCTATTTTCTGCACCATCTTTTCGATGATTTTCGGAAGGCGTACCCCAATGTTAATTTTGATTTTTATGAGATTCCCAGTGATTTTGCCATTCCTAATGTCTTAAACCACGTAACGGAGATCGGCCTCATACGTTCCAGTCTGCCCGGTTATGCATCGTTGGCCGTCTACCCATATGAAAAAGAGGAGATCGTCGCAGTCTGCAGTCCCGATCATCCTCCGGTACACAAAAGTGATATTCTTGATATTTCCCAGCTGGCCGATTACCCATTGGCGGTTCCCTTTGACTGCCTGGATCTGGTCCGCTCTTCTTTCGGCCACCGCCTGCTGGCACCGAATATTTCTATTATAACCTCCTCCAACGCGACCGCCATCGAGTGGGCCAGATCCTTCGGCACTGTCGCGCTGGCCTCACTGACAACCGCTGACTTCCAGCATATTAAGGATTTGGCAGTGAAACATTTTTCTGATGAAAATCTGTTTATTACCAGCGCGTTTATTGTGAATAAGGAGTATCCGCTGTCGCGGGCGGCGCGGAATTTTCTGGGGTTTCATGGGGTACATACATAAATACCATGCATCAATGACGATGCCAGCCATGCATTGCCTCACTCCTGTATTTATGCTCCGACTTTCGTGTTTTTTTATTAGAGAGTTTCACCTGTACTCCATTTTATGAAGAGAATACTTCTGCCAGCACACTGCAGAGATTTGCCATATCGATCGGTTTTGTCACGTGAGCATTCATGCCGGCGGCTAACGCCTTGCTTCTGTCCTCGGAAAAGGCATTGGCTGTCAGGGCAATGATTGGAATCGTTTCTGCATCAGAGCGATCCAGACCTCGTATAATGGCTGCTGCTTCATATCCGTTCATAACCGGCATCTGAACATCCATCAGAATAAGATCATAATAACCAGGGGCTGATTGTTCCAGTTTATCTACAGCTTCCTTCCCGTTTCCGGCGCTCTCTGTCAAAGCTCCTTCTATAGACAGAAGCTCTTTTAAAATCTCCTCGTTAATTTCATTGTCCTCTACAATTAACACTCTCTTTCCAGTAAAATCAAAGCGTTTCGTCTGGCCTCCATTCTGCTCTTTCTTTTCCTCCCGGCATTCCCCTTCTTCTGCCGTCTCCAACTCTACATCTACAGTAAAAGTACTTCCTTTTCCCAGCGTACTCTCAACGTTGATACTTCCCCCCATCAAATCCAGCATACTCTTAGCGATGGCCATACCGAGACCGGTTCCCTGCGTATAGCTTCCCTCTTTTTCCTCCATTCTGGTAAAAGGCATAAAAATGGTTTTCAGGAACTCCTCGGTCATTCCCCTTCCGTCATCCTTTATTACAAACTGATATCTGGCATATCCCTCTTTGCCTGCCTGAAGCTCCGTTACAGAGAATACAATTTGTCCTTGTTCCGGTGTATATTTTATGGCATTGGACAATATATTCACCAATATACGGCTGAGGCGGAATTCATCTCCAATGAGGCTGTCATGTTTGATACTGCGTTTCTCCATGTTAAACGAAAGTTTTTTTCCTTTAAACTGCTCCTGAAACATAGATACAATGCCTTCCAGCATGCCCGACAGTGAAAAAATCTTATTTTCAAGCAGCATCTTGCCGCTTTCAATCCTTGACATATCAAGGATCTCATCGATCAGCGCCAGCAAATGCCTGGAAGAATACGAGATTTTTTTCATACAGTTTATCACTTTTTCAGGATCCCCGGCATACTGCTCCGCAATTGCTGCCATACCGAGAATGGCATTCATCGGTGTCCTGATGTCATGGCTCATATTGGAAAGGAAATTACTTTTCGCTATATTGGCACTATTGGCCGCCATAAGCGCCTGCTCTAAATTTTCGCGCTGCTCCCACTCCTTCGTCATATCAGAGAGATTTGCAATCCACACTTCTTCAGGACTAAGATAAACAGGGTTAACCTGAAGACGAATCCAGCTTAGATTCCCGTTATTCCTGTTTCTATGCTGATGAATAGAACCCACAAAATCGCCCTGCCCATCCCAATGGATAAATTCATCCTTGATCCCGGCAATGTCTTCCTCGTCAGTATTTTCTCCCTCCGTAAACAACTGTTCAGCCTCCTGGCGGCTCCACCCCATCACGCTTTCAAGATTAGGACTTACATATTCCAGGCAGCCTTCAGTCTTATTATACATCATATAGACTTCATTTCCCCTTTCGATCAAAAGGTTCAGCATTCTTTCACGGTTGTATACATCGGCATCTCGCTTTCTGTTCGCGAGCTGATTGAGCCGGAAAAATACAATTCCGCTTATGATGATGAGAAGTCCAACAATTACGGCACATGAAGTAAATACATTTCTGGAAAACCTGTTCATATTTTCCCCGATAATATCTCCGCCCACAAACAGAAGGAGGGTCCATTTGCCGTTTTCCAGTGGATTGTAGCTGATATATTCCTGATGTCCGTCTTTTGTATAAACCGTTACTCCGCTGGTGCCGCTGTCCATCGCATCCTGTATTACTTCAGCACTCTTTTTTCCATCCTTTGATGCATACTCCAGATAACTAAAAATATTATAATCCTTAATTGCATTGTCAGCCTGGGTATTAAACAGCCTGCTTCCATTCTGGTCAATAACGTAGCATATTCCTTTCCTTTCAAAGGCTGATATGGTTAATATCTCTAAAATGTTATCCAACTTATATTCAAGCGCTATGGCTGAAATATTCTCAGAGCCCGCCTGTTTCTTCTCCACCGGAATTGCAAAAAATAATGTGGCATTCCCATTAATATCTCTTCTTAAAAAAGAGACGTCAGTCCTGTCCCTTAAAAGAGCAATCGCATTATCCTTTGTTATCAGCCTGCTCTTTTCCCCAAATTCATCACTGCAGTTACCCGCATCATCAATAAGATAAATATGACTGAACTTCCATTCTTTCACCAGGTTTTGCCGATATTTTTGAGTGTCAGCCTCTGACATCCGGGTAACACTCAGATCATAATCAATCGTACGCAGAAGGGACCAATTCTGATTTAGCTTGGAATTGATATTATCGCTCACCTGATGTGCAATCTCTAATAAATGATATTCATTTTCCTTTCTTGCATTATTCTCCATATTTTTTAAGAATACTATCATCAGGAAAATGATGCCTGATATGGCAAGTAAGATTCCTGTTACGGTGACATTGCGTATGCGTTTATACTTATCATTACTGATATCCTTCTCTTTTTTCTTCAGTATCATATATTTTCCAACTTTTTCTTTTGTATAGTAGTAACCCCGTGTTTATTCTGAATGGCTCAGAAGATCATTCATCAAATCCAGCGCGCCTTCAGCAGAAAGATGATTTTCCAGCATTTCATCAACAGTGATTTTCGAAATTTCAAAAAATTCTTCAGAGCCCAGACGAATATATGTACGGTTTCTTTCCAGGTATTGTTGTACCATGCTCATACTTCCGTCATATTCAAAAGAAATATCTCTCTTATAAGGAATCAATCCGTCTGTATATCGATTCAGTTCCTCCTGGGCCTGCGATGAGGTCATAGCCATCAAAACTTTCCAGGCTGACACCTTTTTCACACTGTTTTCTCCCCCTGCTTTGGTGATGGCAGCATTAAATGTCGGATATGTCAGCAAAAAATTCTGGTTCTCCCCAAAATATGGAAGAATTTCCACCTCCTTTCCCGGGAGTAATTTAGAAATACTTTCACTGCTGATATTCACCATGGCCTGTGTACCCTCTATAAATCTTTCATAAGAAAGGAGGTCGTCTGAATACATGGTGTCCTGATCCAGGATCTTTAACGTATTAAGCCGCTCCAATTTCTCGAAAGCAGGCAGCCATACTCTGGAATCCAGCTGGTTTGTTTTTCCGTCATCATAGTCTTTCCTCCAGATAATCCCGTCAACGGAAGACAAGCTTTCAATTCCCATTCCCTGTAAAAGATGCAGGGCATTATAGTCGATATTCAAATCGATGGTATACCCTCTGATTCCATACGTCTCAAACGCCTGGCAAGCTGAAATAAAACTGTCAAAATCACTGGGAACCGGTATATTATACTGTTCAAACAGTTCTTTGTTGGCTACGATTCCGTCTACCGTACCAGACATGGGAACCCAAAATACCTTTCCCTCACTGGTTTTATAATTTTCAAGATAAATATCATAATAAGAAGACGCCACTTCAGTCCTGGTCAGATCCATGAGATATGGATTCAGACTGAGAGAATCCTTCATGGAAAATTTACGGACCGTTATTATATCGGGCAGGCTGTCCGTCTCTGCAAGCTGTTTGTAATATTCCAGATCTCTCTGTCCCTCGACCCATTTAATCTTTACATCCGGTACCAGACTCTGCACTTGTTCCGTATAATGATCGTACACGTCTAAATTCCAAAGCGCCACCTCTATCTCCGGTTTCGTGTTTTTACTGCAGCCCCAGACGCTGAGCGTAACCGCACAAATGGCAATTATACTACTGCATCCAATCAACCACTTCTTATTTATTATCTTCATTTTTTCCTCATTGACAGCCTTTGGGCTTTTATACTTTTCTACTGATTTTCGGTTTCCTGCTACCGGAAAAACTGTTAAATTTATTATAAGACAAAATGATTGACAGCACAACAAAAAGCTAAAATATATCATATCTGGTTCATACCAGCTTACTGCCAAAACAGTTAAAAAAACACACCCATGGAACATATCACTGTCCCACAGATGTGTTAACCTTTCACCGGCTGCCTGCAATGCATCTTACATCTGCTTCTATTCAAGCGGACTTTCTTCCACAAAAAGTGGTAATTGCTGGTACCCATCTTTCCGTTCTAATTTTACGCAGCATTCTGTATGTGGTGAGTGTGTGATAATGATTTCAGAGAGGCGTGGTTATGCCTTGGCGGAAACGTTATCTTTCTACCAAGCCAAGCCGCAAACCGCGTTTCAGCTTCTCCACCAGGGCCATAAATTTAATCAATCAGCCGTCTACTATCATATCCTCGATCATCCAGGATTTGGCTGCCATTCAGACTGATTGGTTACATCTGCGTAACTCCAATGTTTTTTGTCTCATCCATTTCCCCCAAAACATGTATTTGAATTTCAGCAGCCATGACTGACTCCTGTTCCATTTTGCAATTATGCTCATCCATAAACATCAGCACATCCCGATAGTCGTCAAGTTTTTTTGAGCCCATCATTTTCCGGTCATTTTCATCTAATTCCTTGCAATACCCCATCTGATAATATTTTCTTAAAGTCTCAACGTCCATGTCCAAAGATTGAAATGGAATACCAGTCCTTGCTTTCAAATTTTGTAATATCAAAAAGCCATATACGTCAATATCTCCTTTATGAAAATATGCCGCCCCACTGTTTTGCTGATATACGGCCTGAAGAAACCTTCTTCTGACTTCATTGTGAAAACCCCCAAGATATACTACCATTCCTTCAGCCGTCTCAGTATCATGGTAAGTCGTCAGGTTTTCTACAGTAATAACCTTTTGACCATTTAGCTGAATCCCTGTCACGTGGTTTAAAGCGATTGACGGCAGCGCAATGCCTCCCGGAAGTTTCCCCAGCTCTATCGAAAGGCCCTCCCCAAAAAGCTTTGCATCACCTTTGAACATGGCATAAGTGGGGTTATCAACTAGATGAAATCGTTCCAAGATCAACTCTTTTTCAACTACCCGTTCACTATAATCGAACAAAATTGATTGAACACAGTTCCTGAAACGAGCAAACTTTTTTGAGTCGTGATAAACAGCAGTTGAAAAATTACGAATATACGTCTCTTTCTGAAGCCTTTCAATTCCCCTCAAAGCTATCAAAATTCCTTCCAGTTTCTCCTCTTCAAAGCCAATTCCATAAGGCAGCTTTCTATACTCTGTCAGTAGTGTTCTTTGGTTCTGGCAAAACAAATGCAGTATCTCTTGTTCCGGGGAATCATAAATATCTATGATATGCTCTAAATCCCGGCAAATTTCCGGGACGGACTTGCGCTTTAAAAATTGATAGCAATATGAAACAGCCTCCAGCCTGAACCGCACAATCTTATAATAGCCTCTTTGATCGGTTTTTGCTTCCAATATCCCATCCCGTACAAGCTGTTCAACCACAGCATTCACATTTCTATACTCATGATGGTCATGGTTATCCTGGTATTTAGGAAAAAGTTTATTTATGCTGATATTGATAGCCCGCTGCTTTACCTCTGGTTCATGGACAAAGTACCTTCTCCGTTCATAGATAGAAATACCTTCCTGAATTAGCTTTTGCGTATAATCCACAACCATCCTCCTTCTTTTTAAATCTGCTCCCGGTCGAATAATCCGATTGAATTTCGATTTCCAACTTTTAAAATGGAATAAGTCAGATCGCAATATGGATAAATTGACGAACACTTTTCGACCGTCGAAATCAAAAGAACCTGCATCTTCAGATCACGAAACATTTTCATCATCGGAGCAATTCTGTCACTCGTCATCTTGTTAAATGCCTCATCTAACAGAATCAACCGAATACTGTTTTCACTTTGCTCATAAATCTGCAGAAACGATGCGCAGATCGCTACATAAAAAGGCGCTTGATTCTCTCCGCCGCTGCCGTCGCCGCTGACTTCTGATAACGGAACCTCATAGCCAGTGGAAAGATTTTTCACATACATATCATAATCGAGATAAGTTCGGTAATCCACATATTGGGACAGCGGTTTAAATGCGACCTTTTTTCCTTCTGCCCTCGCCTGGGCAATCTCTTTCGCATCGACCATAATCCGTTCCATAAAGTCATGAACCTGGGTTTCATAAGCCTCGTCTCTGGTTTCCGTAAAAAGTGAGAGCTGACTATCTTCGCTGTACTCTTCATTTTTTTCAGCCATAATTATGTTGTAAAAGGCCTTTAACTCCCCCTCTTTACACCCATCTACGTAAAAACGATACTGTTCCTCACCATAAGCCAGGTTTTCCATAACCCGGTTAAGAGACTTAATCTGCTGTTTTGCAGTTGTAATATCGTCTTTCAAACGAAACAGCACATCTTTGCGGAATCTTGCTTCGCAGCGGATTTGTGCCTGACGCAAGTCCTCTTTATATTTTTCCAAATCGATATTGACGAGGCTCACATGAGCCATCCGAAATGCCCCATCACCGGCCAATCCAGGAGCATAATCACAGGCATAATGGGAATTGTAATCATTTTGCTTCGGTATCAGTATAGCATTAATGTAATTGTCCCTCCTGCTCTGAAGCTGAGCCAAAGCGTTACTATTAATCTGGTTTTTGACAATCTCAGCCGGCGAGCGCGTCTTCGCATACTCCTCATATCTGGCCAATGCATCTTCCTGATACTCTGAATACTGGTGCAGCAGACTTTCATACTGCTGCCGGGTTTCCTGAATATAATCTCGGTTTTTCTCCTGCTCCTGCCTCATTTTAAGGATTGTTTGATCAGCTGTTTGTTGACTTGCTTGTTTATTCACACATTCCTTATCCAGATCTTCCAACTCATTTTTCAAACAATCTATTTGATTAAACATTGCTCGTAAAATCGGATTATTCTCGTATTCTTCGATCTCCTTCCGGACATTTAACCGTTGTTGTTCCGTCTCTTCTAACCGCTCCGGAGCATCAAGATGCTGATAGAGGTCTTCCATTGCATTTCCCTGAACAAATGGATAATACAGCTGCTCTAATCGCTCCAACTCTACTTTTGAATTTTCTGAATGCCGCTTTTCTGTGAGCAATGTATTCTGCCGTTTTTCCAAAACATCTATCTGCTGCTTTCTTGCGTTCAGCCCGATATAATGTTCTCGCTTATCCATCCGAATTAAACAATAATTCTGATAGCGCAGCAAATCTTTGGTTACACTCCGGCGGTATTGTTCCAAATCTGATTCGTGTTCGCAGCAAACAGTATCCTTTAGCAAAAATTTAATATACATCCGGGCATATGGATTTTTGCTTTCGATTTTGCCCACCAGAAAATCACCTTCCGGAAACTCCGCTTTATGATAATCCCGCTCAAGACCAATCGTATCGACCAATCCGGCATGGCCAACCTCCCTGCCCATCCGGACAAATACTTCTTTCGCAACCTGATAATAACGGGGCGGAACCAGAACATGAAATCGCAGGCTGCCCAAATAGCTCTCTACAGTGTCTTGCCAAGACTCATCCATCATATAAAGCAGTTCACAAAATATCCGGGCCTCCTCCGGCATTCCCCGTTTCTGTAATTCCGAATTGATCACCTGTTTTAGTTTTTCAGCATCTCTTGGGTACACCATCTTGCCGCTCTTTAACTGCAACAACCGTTTTCCGATTCCCTTAAGTTCCTGTTCCGCCGTTTCGATTGAAGCCCAAATTTGATGTCCCCGCTCTTTTATCTCCGGTTCTAACTGTTTCAGTCCCGCCGCAAGGGTATGTATCTGCTCTTTTCTTTCCTCCAATGAAATATCGATATTGGTGATTTCGTCGGATATTCCTAAAACAAAGTCTTGTATTTTCAACTGCTCATCCAACTGTTTCAGCATTGATACAGAACGATCCAGTTTATCTTTCGCTGTTCTGAGTTCACGACATTGTTTCTTTAACTCTTCTTCCTTCTCCTGCAGATAAGTCAGGGCCTGATTCTCCGGATTCTGTCCCAGGTTACGGATCGCTTCGTCCCGCTTTCGGGTGAGTGCCGACTTACGTTCTTCAAGTACCTTCAGTTCTTCTCCAGCTGTCACAGATATTCGCTGATTCCTCGTAATTTCCAGTTCACAGTAACGATCCTTTTCCACCGCTTCCTGCCATCTGGCATATTCAATCAGCAATTCAACTACCCTTACCCTCCCATCCAGCCTTCTTCCCTCATCCAGACAATCAATAATTTCCTGAAGTGACTTCTCCCGCTGCTGCGCTTCCATTAACACCTCTGACAGACGCTCCAACTCTCTCATATCTCCTTGAAGTGTCTCCAGGTTCATCTCTGGCTCCGGTAAAATATAAGTGTAAATAAATTCACGAATATTGTTGATATCCTCCAGACTTGTCCCCATATGAAAAACTTCATGAAACTTTTTGCCCAGTGGTGAATCAGCCTCTCCGATTCCCAGAATCCGGCTGATCCGGCGTCTAGCTTCTGTTTGGTTGGGGGCCATCTCCAGTCCCTTCCCGGAAAGCCGAAACTGTTCTCTGGAAGCAGGGCGATTTTTAATAATATAAGGAAGCTGCTCCAAGTTATATCCCGGCTTGGTGAGATACCAGTCTTGTGAAACATGCCTAAGTTCCTGCGCTGGATTTTCCGATTCCACTCGAACGGTAATAACAAATGGCTTCTGTTTTATTTCATCATAAAACTCCACACCAATATAAGAAACCGTATGCCCTGGTCTGGTATATACTTTTACAGCCCTCTGTTTCCCATGCACGGAGCCCTGAAGCGTTCTCTCACTCCGGCGGTTTCCGGCCGTGTTAAAATTCTTATTCGTTGTCAGGCAGTAGCGGACCGCATCCATGATGGTTGTCTTGCCAACTGCATTCACTCCAATCAGATAGGTGATCATCTTAATGTCCAGAATGCTGTCAGTAAAGTTATGCCAGTTTACCAGCCTGACTCTTGTCATCCGTATCATTCCTGATCGCCCTCCTCCACCGCCTTTGTATATAGAAGTAAATATTCCCTGGTCTTTTCTGCCGCCTCTTTAATGTGCGTTTCCGGCATCGCCAGCATAACCGACGGATAAACTTGGATGCGGGCAGTCAAATCACCGAGTTTATCAATCGCAGCTGCCAGATTATATCGTTTCAATGTTCTGAGTCCGTCTGTTAAAAGCTGCTGATCCAGCTTTCTGGGAAAGCTTAACTTATCATATTCATCTTTTATCTCCTCCACAGTAACCAGCACCTGATTTTCATTGGTCGATAGACTTTCCCGTTTCTGAACGTACAAGAGACGCAGAATCAGCAGTAGAATACTCTCATACTTTTTAAGCTCCACTCTGCCCGATAGATACCGGCTGATGACTTGAACAACCCTCAGCGCCTTATGAATCACAAGCGTATAGCCTAACGGGCGAAATAATTCACGGTAATCATTTTCATGATTTATTACATCAAAATACTTCTCCCGCATATTCTCCAGCGTGCCGATGAGAAAACAGTTATTGAGCAGATAATTTGCCGTTTCTTCCCTTAAATCAACAGCCATTGAGCCTTCCTCCTACGTCTTTTATCGTTTCTTTTCGATGGTAAAGTCTGTGAACCTGGTTCTCCCCTTCTTTATAACTCTATTCTTTACTTCAATATCATAAGTCCGCTCCCTTGACTGTGAATATGTATACAGACCAATCAGTTTGATCATCTGCTCATCCTCACCCTCTGTCAGGCTGCTGGCTTCCACGGCCTCATGGCCTTGCAGAAGCTGATTTGCATATTGGTTTACATTTTCTTCCGTCAATGCTTCCCTGGCTATTTTTAGCAGACGCTCCTGCTCTCTTTTCAGCACTTCTTCATCAAGCGGTTCCAGTGCTTCCATATCTTCAATTTCCGTAGGTTTTCTGCGGGTCACCGGCTTTTGCAGCGACTCCGGGCAAAAATATCCCTGGATATAGATTTGAAAAATTTGGGATGCTAACCCTTCATCGTATTCCAGCATTTCTTCTTTCGATTCCATAGAGGCTGCATAATACTGAAGAATGGTACTGATTTTACTCTTAATGCTGCCATCTGACAACAGCAAAAATTGAGCCCGCTGTACCGCCCTGGAACGGTAAAGAACATGGCTTTCATCAATGATCCGGATAATATTCCCCATCTCTTTGATTTCATCACGCAGCTTATACAGAAGCCGTCTGATTTGTAAACCGGCCTCATCAACCGGCACTCCCATAATCTGGGCATAGTCAAGCTCCAGCCGTTCTTTGTATTCATCTTCACAGCGCTCAAGCATCTCAAACAACTCTGCACGGTAGTAAAAGAGATTTTCACTTGTTTTAAACCGATGATAAGCCCCCACTACTACCTTTTCTTCATATGCATTAAACAGTTCCAAAATCTCCACCGGTGTTTTGCCCTGTGTGAGTTGGTCCATATGCTCCTCAATGGAAGAAGCAAGCTGCCGAAGGGAAATATTCAAGTCCTCCATATCTTCCTCTACCTCTTTCAGAACTGTTTCATAAGGATTCGCCTGGGTGCCAATCCCGGATAACAGAGTATAAATTTTATAAAGTTTCCCCTGATAGGTGACCATTTTCGGTGATATTACGTCTATAAATGCTTGGATAATGGGGATAATCCGGTGATTGACCGCGTATCTGGCCTCATCATCATATCCGCCATCTTTCTCTTCCAACCATCCGGTATTTTTCAACCGCCGCAGATAGTGGGAGGCCCAGAAACGCGGAGTTGTACTGCCGGTATCTTCCGGTTTATCCTCGCCAGAAATTTCTTCTTCGTCTAATGGTATATTCCCCTCACCGATCTGTTCCAGCCCGGTGAAATAGGATTCCACTTCGTCAAGGAGCGTGCTTTTTTCTGTACTGTATAAGGGATTCTGGCTGCAGCGATCCCAGATTAAGCCGATGATATCGGCATATCTGTGTTTGTTGACTCCTGTTAGAGGGCTGAAAAAATTAGGGTTTAGGATATCGAACAGGTTCATACTGGCGCCTCCTTTCGGGTTGGGATAAATGAACTGGTATGAGGGTGGGTTATCTGTTATAGGATAGTTTTCAGTAATTCTATGGAACTTTCTTCGTCTGGGTTGTTGGTTCCCAATTCGCCACGGAAGGCGCGGGAGAGGATGGATTTTTTAATTTCTTCTATTTTTTCGAGCAGTTTTAAACAATTTTGCTTTATCTGTTCCTCTTTACCTAAAAAGAAATTTAATATATTAACAATCTCCCTCTGTTCCTCTATTGTAGGAATTAACACGGGGAAATTTTTTAATTGAGTAGAATTAATTGAAGCTAAATTTGTAGTTTGTTTTGAACAACCAATAAAATATGTTTTTCCGTATCGACTTCCCGCCTGTAATGATAGAAAATAAGGATCTAACGTATCAGTTTGTGTTCTTACAACAAAGATATGATTTTGATGAATACAGTCTGGTATTTCCTCATTCCACACACTACTACGACCCAATTTATCAAAATCACCACCCTCAGTAAATAATACATCACCTTTCTTGAGTCTATAACGTTCAATCTTTAATACATCAACCTCAATATTCTTTATTTCTTTTAAATCGAGGTACCCGTCTTGTACATTTGCTACACGTAAATAAGGTAGCAACACAGTTTTCTGATTATTGCGCTTTCCTTTCATTAACCCCGTTTGTAAAGTTGCAACTTCGCTAAGCGGTTTTGTTATCCACCCCTCAAAGCTTACGCCTTTATGTTTTCTCCATTTTGCTGTCAATGCTCCAGAAAATGCTTTATAAAGAATGGCTGCTTTCCTGTCCTCTGAACTTTCTAAAACTAACTGTGTTTTTTCTTTTATCTCATCTAACTTGTAAAACATTTCCTCGATATGATTAGCAATCCGTTGCTGTTCTCTTAGCGGTGGTAATGGAAAAAGGCATTGTTCCATTTTACTTTTGTTTACTATCGAAATTGTTGTAGCAGAAGCTTTCAAACGTAATTGCTTTGTAAATAAAATTGTATTACAATAATAATATAGGAACAAGGAGTTAACTTTGGGTATTGCTGAATTGATCTGTTGGTTTGTTGTCCCATCTACACACAGGTAACCACACTTACCTATGGAGCCAATACAACATACTGCTGTTGATTTAGCAGGTATACATCTTGAAACTGCTTTTCCTTCTTCTGACAAAAATTCTGATGCTGCTACCATATTCCTGCCATAATCCAAATCAGCCGGTTTGAAAAAAGGGAATGTACCTCCATAATATTCCGGTTTGTTTTTGCTTGGTGTTCCACCAGTAATCACAAATGCTACATCTTTTAGCCTTACCCAACACCAATTCCCCGGCACCTCATAAGGCCACTCCTCCTCCGGCACCAAAGCCTGTTTAAGCTTTTCCTCCAACGTCAAGTTTTCCTCTTTCTTTTTTCCTCTGGCCATCACAATTCTCCCGTCAACGCTTTCAGTTCATTAATCACGCTCTTCAAAAGATCAACCGCTTCCTCCAACTGCGCAGCTGCCTCTTCGGCGCTTTCAATCGGGTCCGGCAAGTCATTGTAATCCAGAACAGAGTCATCACGAATCAAACCAAGGTCGAGACTATTGCCTTTCGCAACAATTTCTTCCCTTGTGAAAACACTCCACCGCTCATCATTTACCGCCCGGCGGTCATCTGCCTCATACGCTTTCTCAAAATCCGCAAAATGCTCTGTTTTAAGCGGATTGGTCTTGCCTAAAGACGGCATATTCGTCCTCAGATCATAAAACCAGACTTCCTTTGTATTATCCTTGTCCGTAGTTCCTCTTGTAAAAAACAGGACGTTTGTCTTTACTCCCTGGGCATAGAAAATTCCTGTCGGCAAACGCAGAACTGTGTGTAAATTACAGCGCTCCATCAAATCCACCCGAATCCGTTCCCCATCGCCATCGGCAAATAACACATTATCAGGCAGAACCACGGCTGCCCTGGCCTTGCCGTTCGGTTTTAGGCTTCGGTATATATGCTGCAGGAAATTTAACTGCTTATTACTGGTAGAAAAAACAAAATCATCACGTGTTGCCCGTTCCCCGCCTTTTTTCGTACCAAAAGGCGGATTCGTCAGCACCAGATCATATCCCTTTAACTGCTTTCCGGCATTGGATAGTGTATCTGCCAGCATAATCTGCCCTTCAATATCATGCAGCATCGCATTCATCAGTGCCAGACGGTGTGTTTCATGAACCAGCTCACATCCAGTAAATGCCTCTTTATGTTGAAACTCAGCCAAATCAGCTGAAATCCCCCAAAAATCATTATGTTCTTTCACATACTTGTCGGCGGCAATCATAAACCCAAAAGTACCGCAGGCCGGATCGTTACATCGTTCGCCAACCTGTGGTTTCATCAGCCTGACCATCACATCAATCAGAACGCGGGGCGTAAAATACTGCCCCGCTCCTGACTTTTTCTCATTGGCATTCTTCTCCAACAACCCTTCATACAAATTTCCTAGGCCTTCTTCTTTTGCAGAATACCAATCCAACTTGTCAATTGCTGTGATTATTTTCTCAAGGTTTTTCGGTTCATCAATGTTGGTTGCCGCCCCTTGATAGATTTCCTGTATACGGCCTGTACACTCTTCCCCTAAATAATTCAGTAGTTCCCGATAATATCGTCTTAGTTCCATACCACTTTTAGAAACCAGGCAATCCCATCGGTACTCCTCCGGAATTTGTTCTTCAACACCCGTTTCTTTTGCCATTTTTAAAAATAAGATATAAGTAAGCTCTGTCACATATTGGTGATAGGTAATGCCATCATCTCTCAGGACGTTACAGAGATTCCATAATTTTGATACAATTTCCTGGGTGTTCATGCCGTTCTTCCTCCGTCATCGTACATATACTCATTCAGCTCCAGTACAATACTCTCCAATTGATTTTGAAATACTTTATTAATTCTTACATAGCCGCCCTGAGCCTTGAAGCGGCTGTCTTCATCAAATACCGATACATTTAAAACCGACTCTTCCAACAGATATTTTTCCATCTTGCCTATCCAGTTCAACTCCTGCATGGAAAAGCTATGAGCATTTTTCAATCGCGCCACTGCCCGGCGGATCTTCGCTTCATGATTAATCAGAGCTGAACCTATCGCATAACGGCGAATCAGACTTATGATATCGGCGGCAATCTCTTCATTTGTCATCTGCGAGACAGCAGTGTTAAGCTGCCTGGTTGTAAATCCTTCCCGATCCAGTGTGAGGCGCAGGGATTTTAAGCTTTCTCTGGTCAGTTCCCGCGGGCTGGTACAGACAACATTCAGAGCGGCAATTTCATTTATATTGGTCTGTACATACTTTGCAAATGCATCCAGATAATCTTCCGGCCGGTCACTGTTCCCATACCCGCGTTTATGGCTGATAAGCTCGTCCTCTGCATCAGATACCACTACCGGCCGCCGGCCTCTCGTTTTCGTATCCTGCAGCATCTGAAACATTTCATAATATGCCAATAAACGTTTTCTGGCTTCTTCCGGTTTCTGTTGTTGAATTTCGGAAATAAACTGGTTTGGATCAAGACCTCCCGCCATATCAATAAAATGTTCCCGTGTAGTATCATCCATACTGGCCTTTTGACGCTGCAGCTTCACAATAATCTGCTCTATTTGACGTTTAACTTGCTGCTCCTCTTCCATCACTTCCAAGCCTTCTAACAACTGGGTAAAAGTTACTGATGGATTAGCAACAACAGGTTTCATAGTATTAACCTGATCTAACGAATCATAGACTCCAACAGGATCATATATTTCAAAATGAGTCTTATGTATTTCAGGACATAAACGAGTAGCACGGCCAAGCATCTGCTCAAACAAGATACGGGACTTTATCCGCCTCATAAATACCAGTGCTGTTATTTCCGGTACATCGATACCGGTAGTCAACAGATCAACTGTTACAACAATACTGGGATAGCGATCGTTTTTAAACCGTCGGATTACCTCCCTTACCTTTTTCTTATTTCCACCACCGACGCTGCCGGTAATTTTCATAATTGCATCATTGTCAATCTCTGTTCTTGCATAAATCTCTTTCAGAATACTGACAATCATATCGGCATGCTGATCATCTACGGCAAAAATCAGAGTCTTCCCCTGTTCTTCCGGATTTTCGGGGTCAATGTCACGGGCAATCTCTTCCAGCACCGCACGATTAAAATTCTCCGTAATTACCTGTCGGTTAAACGACTCAATATCAAAATCCAGTTCATCCTCCAACAATTCACTGTTCATCAGCTCGCCGGTCACCGGATCATAAATCGTAACCTCATCACCGCTCTTATAATGTATCCCTTCCGTACTCAATTTCGTCTGCAGTTGATGAGGGGCATCATGGTCAACCAGATAGCCTTCAATGACCGCTTCCCGATAAGAATAACGAAATACCGGCTGGCCAAATATCTCGGTGGTCTGCAGTGCCGGTGTTGCAGTCAGGCCGATTTTAACCGCATCAAAATATTCAATAACGGTCCGATACGTGCTCTGATATTCCCTCTGATCGCGGTAAAGCTGCTCAGTCTCATCCATCTCCTTATCGAGAATATAACCTCTGTGTGCCTCATCAATAATAATCAGATCAAAGTCCGTAACCGCAGGCATATCATCTCCATCATTATAGAGAATCCGTTTTACCATCCCCTGTACCGTTGCCACCTGTATACGGGTTTCTTTCTCAATCACTTTATCTTCCAGACCATTTATATTATAAAGAGCATCCAGAGTCATCAGCTCTTCCAGCTTGACTTCCCGAAAAACATCCTGGGCCTGCTCCCCCAATGCGGTCCGGTCAACCAAAAACAAAATTCTGCGAAACCTCCCAGTCTTTAAAAAACGGTATATCATACCGAGAATTGTTCTCGTCTTACCAGTTCCGGTTGCCATTGCCAGGAGGATCTTTTGTTGTCCTTCGATAATAGCCTGTTCTGCGGCCTGAATCGCTTTCATCTGGTATTCCCTTAGATTCAGTCCGTTTTTATCCCGCAGCAGGTCATAAGGCATGTTCTGCAGACCTTGATTTCCGGCATCAATATCTTTTTCCAGCAATTCGATAATTCCAGCAGGGCTCATCCATCCATGCAGGGCTCTGGGAATATTCGAGGGCTTACGCAGATCTAAAAACCAGATTCCTGACTTCGTTTTAAACTGTTCCATATAAGGCCTGCCGTTCGTTGCAAAGGTAAGTGGTACTTTATAAGCCCCCCATCTTCCAATCTGATAGTCTGCATCCTCCTCCCGAATACAGCGGGGATAGTCCTTACATTGATAATCAATAACGGAAGGAATATCCTTATGCATCGCTTTCGCCTCTATAATGGCTACCATTTTCTTATCAATAAATAAAGCATAATCAGCATACCCACGCTTACCAACGTTAGAATTAGTCGGCCATTCTGCAATTGCCATATTGCGCCCGCGTTGAGGCCGGACCCCTCTGGAGTAACATAAAGTTTCAGTATCTGCTTCCCAACCTACTTTCCGTAATTGCTCGTCAATCATATATCGGGTTTCCGCTTCTGACTTCTGACGCATACCAGCCGCTCTGCCCGCCTGTTTTTTACGCTCTGATGGCGATATGAATGGTGCAGCGATAGCCACAGATTCCGCCTGCCTGATTAAGGTCTCCCCATTATCCCCTTCCTGCTCCCCAATAATAGCCGGTATACCTGTGGTATCTGACGGCATAATAAACGGTGACTGCTGATAGTTCCAGTCCCCATATGTCTGCATAAACCACTGGCATAAACTATGAGCCATTTGCAGTAATATTTTTGCGTCACTCTCTGATTCATAATTTTCATGAACTGCTTTATTGCGTTTCTTCCGCATCAAATGCAGAATATCCGTTAAATCATTGGTTAGCAATCCTTCACGGTATAAAATGTCAATTCTTGAAATTGATGTATTATCTTTTGGAAAAGGTAGTCTGTCATAAGTAAACATCAGATTTACAATGGTTTCCCCTATCATACCTAACTTTATCAGGCAGGAATTGGAGTCATTTAAACAGTAAGCCTCTGCCTGGCGGCCAAAAGCTGAAAGCACTGGAAAAGCTTGATCTAAGAACTCAAAATTAGATGCCATTAGTATACCTCCCTGCTATAGTCTCTTGGAAAGAAACAAACTCCCTTGATTTATTATAATCAAATCCGGGAGTTCGCAAATTTGGCATTTTGTAGAGTGATTTTTGACAATTCAAGGCTAAGAAACGATCTTATTCTTTATACTTACCAATCTTAAAGATTTGCTATCTGCCGGTAAATGATATAATACAACTCTGTTCCTGAATATTTACGTTCTATCTTATTCATTATTTTAACACATTAAGTTTATTACGTATATTACTTTTTTCGGCAGTAATTTACAATGATTTATTCGACAAATTTCAACACAAACTTCAAAATATCTTGAATGTAAAATAAAGATGTGTATCACCCCTGGTAGAGATTCTCTTGTCTAACTTTATTTACATCGCAAATAAGTCACCGTTTCAATTCTTATCCGTCTTTTGTTCTAGGATTTTTATCGAATTCAAATAATCCTTCTCCACATCACTGAGGATTCTGGTTTTATATTTTCTGTATTCACTCGTTGCTTTATCAACTGCTTGTTTATGAGTAACACTTCCGTTTCCTTGAAGTAACTGTTCGCCACTCATTGTAAGGATACGCTCCAAATGCTCTGCCCAATCGCTCATAGTCATTACCTGTTCCCGCTCTGCCTGACGTTCCGCAAAATCAAGATACCCTGAAACAAGTGGTCCCATAGCCCGAAGCTCTTTTTCATTCAGATAGTTTTTGGCAATGACAGCCTCCTTTAGTATTGGCTGGTTTCCTGCAAATGTCATAAGTCCCATAAACTCTTTTTCAGCATCCACTCTGGTATAAATAACCTCTGCTGTAGTTTGTCCATGAATCGCATAGTGTATCTTATTCTGAACCTTTTTAAAGAACTGAATTGATATTTCAGCTTTCGGATCATAGTCAATACTTGTAGCATAAATTTCTAAGACCTGTCTGTAAAGTACCTCCTCAGAAGCACATATATCTCTAATGCGTTCAAGTAATTCTTTGAAGTAGCCTCCACCTCCCAAATTTTTCAGGCGCTCATCGTCCAGTGCGAAACCTTTTTTCATATATTCTTTTAAAATACCTATTGCCCAAATCCTAAATTGTGTACCGCGCTTTGACTTCACCCGATAACCGACCGAAATAATCACGTCAAGAATTATAATAATCTACATTATAAACTTTCCCATCAGCAGCAGTGTAGGCAAATTTTGCCCATACTGATTCTTTAGACAATTCTCCTTCTTTAAAAACATTCCTAATATGCTTGTCTATTACACTTCTATCCCTCTAGAACAGCTCAGCCATCTGATTAATTGACAATCAGACCGTATCTCCATCAAAAGTTGTATCTATCTTTGCCAAACCATCTTCTGTTGTGTGAATAATAATATTGGATTTTCTATCTATATCGCCTTGACTACTCACCCAGTTCACCACCTCTCCTTTGTTTATCTATACTTATGTTTAATGTCTCTCTGGTAAAACCAATTCTCTTAACATATAAAACAGCTAAGATTCCATCCTATGAATAGACTATTTGCAACGCAAAATTACTATATCTTGTGGTTTTAACCTCTATTTTTTCTTAAAACCACAATTCTTCATCATTATCACCGTCTCCACATGTCTGGAGTGTGTGATTCTGATTTCCAAAAGGCGCAAAAGGGCCTTGGCGTAAACGCCATAATCCACTCCAAATAACGAATCAACCTTTCTTTTTACAGACCGATCGATGTAATTATCTTCCACAAAATTATAACATGATTTCTCAGAACTGGCGACTCCTGTCTCATTCAAAGATTGCTTTTTAGATGTGCCCTTGTTGTTTTATAATGCCAACAATAAAATTCTCAATACTATAAGTATCTAAAACTTTATTCTTTATAGTTGAATTTGTATGTTTTCAATTTTCTTTTAAACAACATTTAGTTCCTTTTCAAAAAAGTCATTTTACCACCACCTTCTATAATATAAAACCGCTTTGAAACATCCAGAGCGGACATAAAATAGAAGCCGTCATAATTTGCTGAATCCAGCTTTATGTCAGCTTCTTATGTATTTTATTTGTTACATCAAATATTCTATAGCAAGCGCAATTAGCGATAAACAACGGTTAAAAAGATAATCATAGTAACGGATATCTGTAATATCAATCTTATCAGTTTCATGATGACGTATGCGATATTTATTACCGATTTCCGTCAACATCTTAAATTCATCATTAAACAAATCAACAAACTTATCATTTCCGCCTGCCATATCATTCACTATTTTTTCTGATGAATGTTTCTTATCCAATGTTATATAGTAAGTTTTAAGACGCTCAAACGCATCCCATATCTTTTCCACTGAATCTTGTCGTGCTGAAGGATTGGGTGTCTTATATAATGCAACAGCATCCTTTAATAACTCTCTTGTGCCTACCTCATGTACTACTGCAAAATTATTTTCGATTTCTGCTGTAAGTGGACTGTTTTCAACAATTCTTTCTATAATCTTTTCATCTGTTAGTTCATAAAGTAATCCTGATTCAATAAATATTTCATTTATTGCCTCTTGAAAATTTTCAAATACATCTGAAGTATTAAGGCAGTCTATCGTTTGGTAGTTTCGATATCTCTCATTATTCCACCGTTCAGAGATATCTTCAATATTTTGTGCAAAAAACTCAATAAGGTCTAAAAGTGCATACTGATCATATTCATAATCATGTAACGGAGCACAAATCCTATCATACTCATCCCGAAAGAGAGATGGTATTCTTATTTTAATTCTAGTAATAAATGCCTTTTCATCAAATGCAATATAGTCACTATTTGTAAAATCATCGTGACAATTCATAGTAAAAATATGTGTTAAGTTTTTTTGATATTTTTTACAGCAATCAACAAGCAATGAATACATATCTCTGTTAATAGAATATGTCTTTTCCCGTGGTGCTCTTATACCATGCCTTTCAGTATATAAATTCATAAGCCATCTCCTTATCTCCCCATTTGGGGAATACATCTTATCCCTCGAACAGTATACCACCGATTTACATTAGCCATATGTCCTAAGAATTCTACTCATGCTAAAGCCAAATTACTCTACCAGGCCTGCACATGCACTCTTTTTTCTTGTAAAAACAATCAATTGAAAATCTACTTTAATCCCTGCTGTACAAAGAAACACTCATATATCCCTATCTATTAAACAACTAATTTTTTCTTCCAGTAATTACTCTTTAATATTTGATTATAAGTGTCAATATTGTCATTTTTTCGTACAAATTCCAGTGCTTCCTGATACTCCATTCCGTGTATTAACATATTCATTCTAACTGCATGTAAATAATTTTCATACCATGCCCATTCGGGATTTTGGGATAGTTCCCTAATTGTCGAACGTGATACTATTGGATTAACATAACAATTATCAGGTGTACAAAAACTTTTAACAATATTTATATTGTTAGGCATAACCCGCTTTTGACCCACCATTGAACCACCTATATCATTCCACGGTGGGAAATGCCCATATTTTCTGCGATAAGCCTCTATCAGTATTCCTTCAACTATCTTAATATTTTCTCTTCCTTCATCACTCGTCATATCCTCTATTGGCGCATTATTCTGTCTTGCAAAGTCCTTATACATATTCTGATTTCTATGCACTAATGGTTGAGATAACGGTGACTGCACAAATATCGTATAGCCAAGGCGTTCGTTTTTTGAGAAATACTCTTCTATTTTTTTCTGTTTTGAGCCTTCTTTAAGAGGCAATATTCCATTATGTTGTTTAAACCTTTCAGCTAAATCACCCGCTAATCCAATATAAAGAATTTCCTCTATATAATAATCCCAAAAGCAATAGATTCCTGCTGATGCCCACCCATAGTTAGCGTTTGGGCTACACAAATCTTCCACCGCATCTGCTATTTCTATAGTTTCTTCTTTTCTATATGCATCAATTATAACTGTTCCAAACATATATTTCTCCCAAATCCTATTTTCTCTTCATTCGGCAACACAAATACCTGCTCATACACAACGTCAAGTGTTTCTGCAGTCATCATCATTATCTCTTTGTTTCTTTTATTTTTCTTTCCGTTCCAATTTTACGCAGCTTTCTGTGTGTGTTGAATGCGGAAACATATCACACCCTCTCACCTTCACCACCTCATACCCCCGCTCCGCCAGATACTTCATATCCCTCGCCAGCGTAGCAGAATCACAGCTCACATAGACCACCCGCTTCGGGCCCATTTTAACAATCGTATCCAGACAGACCTCATCGCAGCCTTTTCTCGGCGGGTCTACGACGATCACATCGGCATATACCTGATTCTTCTCATACTCCCGCGGCAGCACCTCCTCGGCTTTTCCGACAAAGAATTCCACGTTCTCCATCCCGTTAATTCTTGCATTCTCCCTGGCGTCGTCGATGGCCTGAGGCACGATTTCCACACCGTAAACCTTCTTTGCCTTCTGCGCAAGGAATAGTGATATAGTTCCAATCCCGCAGTATAAATCCCACACCGTCTCACCGCCGGTCAATCCCGCATATTCCAGTGCCGTGGAATAGAGTTTCTCCGTCTGTACCGGGTTTACCTGGTAAAATGACAGCGGGGAAATACGGTATTTGACACCGCCGATATAATCCGTGATATAACCCGGACCGTAAAGGTTGATCACCTGATTGCCAAGGATTACATTGGTTTGTTCACGATTTATGTTAACTGAAATACTCGTCATTCCCGGAACCTTTAACAGCTGCTCCGTCAGTTCCTCCTGATGGGGCAGGCTCTTTCCATTGATGACCTGACATACCATCAGCTCGCCGGTGTGAAATCCCTTTCGAATCAGTGTATGACGAATCAGACCTGAATGAGACGCCTCGTCGTATGGTCTGATATGATAACGCTCCAGGTGATTTTTGATTATTTTCAGGATCTCTCGGTTCTCTTCAATACCTAACAGACAGTCCTCATTTTCAATAATTGCATGGGTACGTCCCGCATAGAAACCGGTTATAATCTTCCCATCCTTATCGGTCCCCCACGGAAACTGAGCTTTATTGCGGTATCTCCAGGGCTCATCCATCCCCATAACAGGAAGCATCGGGACCTCATCAAATCCGCCAATGCGTTTAATATTGTTGCAAATTTTCCGTTCTTTATATTTCAACTGCTCTTCATAGTCCATGGCCTGGAGCTGGCAGCCGCCGCACTGACGGGCCACCGGACAAGGCGGCGTCACACGGTTTGGCGATGCATTGATAATTTTTTCTAATCGGGCATAACCATAAGACTTTTTCGTCTTCATTACCTTGGCTTCCACCTCATCCCCGATCACTGCATCTTTTACAAACCAGGTGAAACCATCCGTCTTTCCGATTCCTTCTCCCGTGTCTCCCATATCCTCTATCTTCACTTGAATCCTGTCGTTCTTTTTCCATTCCATCTTAATCATTCTCTCCTGTTTTTATACTCTCCACTTTATTCCACATCAATGGCATCATCAGCTTTCATTCTTTCGCTGTGGATTTCTGCCGCACTCAGGGGCCATGCATTCCTTTTCAGATAAGTTTTATTCTATCCTCTTTCCCATCAATACGCAAGAAATATCTCATCCTTCATCCATTCTGCCAAATAAAAACGGTTGTATACAGACGCTTTACTCACGTCCCTATACAACCGTTTTCGTATATCTCAAGATATCATCTATTCAGACATTTTTGCCTCTTATTGCCCGTTTGTCTCATTTCGTCAGCTTCGGCTGTCTGCTTCCTATTTTCCCTTGCCGCCGTTAGCCTTCTCCATATGAATATTCTTACCCTTGATCTTGACATCCTTCATTGCCTGAAGTACCGCATCCGCGTTTTCTCTCGGCACTTCCACAAATGTATACTTATCGTACATATCGATGCTTCCGACCATCTTGCCCGGCATTCCTGACTCGCCTGCGATGGCTCCCAGGATATCTCCAGGCTTCACATTCTGGTTCTTTCCGATATTGATAAACAGACGGGCCATATCCTCACGGCCGCCTTCGTACCGGCTGTCACGGCCGCCGCCGTTTCTGCCTCTTCCGCGTCCGTTTCCATTACGGTTTTCTCCCCTGTAATAGCTGTCTAATTCATCGAGAGAGCGTGGTTCTCTCGTATCGATAATATCCTCATTTTCTTCGCCCATCATCATCTTTAACAGAGCTGCCGCCAGATCAAGGGACGTATAATCTTCTTCCAGAAGCTTCTTTTCAAGGATATTAATCATCTCACTTAAATCGGATTCTTCGATGGTATCCGCCACATTCTCTAAAATCTTATCGACTTTAATACCGGTAACGTCATTCAGGGAAGGGATCGCCTGAGGAATGATCTTGGTCTTGCAGTAACGCTGGATATCACGAAGCTTGTAAACCTCTTTTCCAACCACAAAGCTGAATGCGATACCCTCGCGGCCGGCACGGCCGGTACGGCCGATCCGGTGTACGTAGTACTCATCATCCTGCGGAAGATCGTAGTTAAATACGGCTTCCACATCATCTACGTCGATTCCGCGGGCAGCCACATCAGTAGCCACCAGAATATCGGTTCTGCCGTTACGGAAGCTGTTCATTACGCGGTCACGCTGAATCTGCTTCAAATCACCGTGCAGGCCTTCTGCGAAATAGCCACGTCCCTGAAGTGCCTGTACCAGTTCGTCCACGCCCTTCTTCGTATTACAGAATACAACAGAAAGCTTTGGAGCGTACATATCTAACAGACGGCACATAACCTCTACCTTTGTCTTCGGCTTTACTTCATAATAATACTGGGTTACCTTCGGAACTGTCAGTTCTTTCTTAACCACCTTCACAGTCACAGGCTCCTTCTGGAACTTGTGCGCGATGTCCGCGATCGCCTGAGGCATGGTGGCGGAGAACATCACCGTCTGGCGGTCTTCCGGAAGCTGGCTTAAGATCGTCTCCATATCCTCTAAGAATCCCATGTTAAGCATCTCATCCGCCTCATCCATAACCACGGTATGAATATGGTCAAATTTCACCGTTTTGCGGCGCATATGATCCATCACACGGCCCGGTGTACCGATGATAATCTGAGTGCCATCCTTTAAGGAACGTATCTGTTTTACAATGTCCTGGCCTCCATAAATCGGAAGAACCTTGACACCATGCATATATTTTGCTAATCTACGGATTTCGTCAGCCACCTGAATTGCAAGTTCTCTGGTGGGACACAGGGCGATCGCCTGGAGTTTCTTAGATTTTGGATCTACTTTCTGTAACAGCGGAATTCCAAATGCGGCCGTCTTACCGGTTCCTGTCTGAGCCTGGCCAATGATGTCCCTGCCCTCCATCTGTACCGGAATTGCCTGCGCCTGAATCGGTGAAGCCTCCTCAAATCCCATGTCTGCTACTGCCCGCAAAATTCTTTCGTCTAGCTGTAATTCATCAAATCTCAATGTCTCCATAAATAAATAAGTCCTTTCTAGGCCTGCCGGGTTCTACTGTTGCCGACGGCCGCACACACACACTTTTCGCAAAGAAAACGAGAGGTGTCAGGTATACGTTTCAGACCTTCATCCTCTCGTTTCACAAGTTTAAACTATAACAGAAATATTTTTTTATGTCAAGGAGTTTTCTCTATATCCATGATATCTCAACTAGATATTTTTCTGTAGTACACAAATCCCATACGCTCTTAAGCAGTCCAGAACCTCCTGCTTTTCCCTCTCCGTCTGAAATGCCCAGACCGGAATATTTAAAAAATACGGACCTTTCGTAAAAATAAATACCTCTTTTTTACTCTCCACCACCCTGTAAATCATGGGATAAGTCAGGTTCCACTGTTCCTTATCCGTACAGAGGCTGATTCCGGACCGGCCGAAGGAAATCACCTGGCGGCCGGTTCTGTCCGGCACCGTTTTCCCGCGTTTTAAGGCCCGTTTTACGCCGCGGTAAATCCCTCTCCTGCTGCAAAGGATCTGATATGCAATACCAGTAAACAGAATCATAATAAAACCATAGACCACAGCAGTCACCGGATCCCTGTCCCGTATAAATGATAAGATGCCAACGCCGGTAAGCAGAAACAACGCCAGTATCAGAGTCATGCTTTCCGGCATTTTAAGCGCAAATCCCGTCCGCATCATATAATACTTGCCCGCAGTCAGTGCATCCAGCCATTCTGCCTCCTCCTGAATGAATGCAAAGGAATATATCTGCTCTTCAGGACTTATGATCTCCGCCTGTTGGTCCAGGGGATCCATAAAGGCCTCCTGCTGCTGCTTTTCCTTCAGAAAGGCAAGACAGCAGTCCATCTCATCTTCGCCGGTAAATGCGGAATCCGGAAGTGTCAGAAGAGTCTTTACCGTCCCGATCCGCTTCATATAAACCAGAATCTGATGCCTCGTCTTTTCCGCATATAAAATAGAGGCATAAGGATAACAGCTTACGCCTTCCTCTGTGTACATCTCAATCCGATGCTCTTCAAACCGCACCAACTGCCGGTGCATAAGCGGACCCCTTATGATTCTGAAGTATTGGACTGTTTTAATGAGAACAGCAAGCACTACGGCAATGCCAAGCCACAGTCCGATTCCGGCACACAGATCGGTGAGCCACCAGAGAATGGATGGGTCATGACCGCCGAGCAGCAGCCCAACGCCCACGGTGTAGATCAGGGATATGAAAGCAATGATTAGCATAACAGCCAGAATTTTCGATTCCTTCATCCCGTCCTTCTTAAGCCTCATATCCGACATCATGCGCCGAATATCTTTATTTGAAAGCTGAACCTCCAGTTCACGCATTGGCGCTGCCTCCTGTCATTCTATTATTTCTCCCACGCTGTAGTACCTCTTCACTTCATTATATCTCACAGAAGTAACTGCCGCAAGTCATAATGCCCCATCGCACCATACCGAAAAATATCTAATCCAGAAAAATATTCAGAAATATTTTCTTGACAGAAATTCTCTCTGCATGTTACTATTAGTCCGTTACCGGACTATTTTAACGATATGGAGGTTCTTCGATTATGTGTGATATTTTGACTGAACAGCTGCAGCACTACACCGTACTCTGGCGCGAAACCAGCGCCCTGTACGAAGAATGGGCAAAAAGACATGCTCTCTCCTATTACGAACTCCTGGTTATTCTTTCCATCATGAACCCAGACGGCCCGTGTCTTCAGAAAGACATCTGCACCCACTGGCAGCTGCCAAAACAGACGGTTAACACCATCTTGAAAAACTTTGCCGGGCGCGGCTGGATCACGCTTGTACCTTCGGCAGAAGACCGGCGGGGCAGGGTCATTCTGCCAACCGGCACAGGCCGGTTATTTATGGAAGCAACCGTTTCCGACCTGCAGGCTCATGAAAAAACTGTCTGGCAGAGGATGGGACAGGAGAATGCCAGGGCACTGTTAGAGAGCACCGCACTCTATAACAAACTGTTTAAGGAGACTGACTCAAATGAAACTGCATAAAGAATTTTTTCACTGCGTCATTCCTTCCATGCTGGCCTTTGCGCTGTCGGGCGTCTATGCCATAGCCGATGGCTTTTTTGTAGGCAACGCCCTGGGCGACAGCGCCCTGGCTGCAGTCAATCTTGCATACCCGCTGACAGCGTTTTTACAGGCCGTCGGCACCGGAATCGGCATGGGAGGTGCGATCCAGTACGCCATCAGCGCAGGTACGGAAAATCACAAACGGTGCCGCCAGTACTTTGGCATGTCACTTTTTATGTTAATTATTTCCGGACTTCTTCTGTCGGCTCTGCTGTTGTTCAGTGCCCCTGTGGTCCTCCGTTTTTTCGGTGCATCCGGGACGATCGGAGAGCTGGCTCAGGAGTACATTCTCTATATTGCTTTCGGTGCCATTTTCCAGGTTCTGGGGACGGGACTCGTTCCTTTTATTCGCAATATGGGAGGCGCGGTTTCAGCCATGGCCGCAATGATCGCAGGGTTTCTAACGAACATATTTCTCGATTATCTGTTTGTATGGCATCTTCCCTTCGGTATGATGGGAGCCGCTGCTGCAACGGTGATCGGGCAGGCAGTAACCTTTCTGGTATGCGCGGCATTTTTCATTGCGAAAAAAAAGATACCGCTGCTCCGGTTCGGAGGAAATGGTGCCTTTCTCTTCAAAACGATTCTGAAGACAGGGCTCTCCCCCTTCGGACTTACATTTTCACCGAATATCACGCTGATCCTGATTAATAAAAGCGCAGCTTTGGTCGGCGGTGCTGCAGCCGTTACCTGCTATGCGCCGGTCAGCTATATTTCCGCCATTATAATCCTTCTGCTGCAGGGTGTCAGCGACGGCTGTCAGCCGCTTATCAGCCGCTCCTACGGTGAGGGACGCCACGACCGCACCAGACAGTTCCGGAACCTGGCGTATTGCTTCTCTGCCATGGTTTCACTCCTGTGTATGGGACTGCTGTTTCTCCTTCGCGGGCAGGCAGCCGCACTGTTCGGTGCCTCTCACCAGATTACAGCCCGCGTTGCAGATATTCTTCCTGTTTTTCTGAGCGGCTACTTATTTGTCAGCATATCCAGGGTGACGACAGCATATTTCTACGCTGCAGACAAAGACTTGCAGGCCTGCATGATGATCTACGGGGAAGTGATAATTCTTTTCCTGCTGCTGCTCATTTTGCCGCCAATCATCGGAATCAGCGGAACGTGGCTCTCAGTACCGCTCTCACAGCTGGCAGCCATGTGTATCAGCATTCTTCTGATTGTAAGGGAAAAGAAGAGCGCATAAAATTATTTTTATATAGAAAACTATTGACAAACTGCTTCTTTGCTGTTAGGATGTTCAATAATTTATTAATTTCAATATTTTTGAACACATTATCATTCCAATGCACACCACAAGGAGGACAAATCATGAACGGATTGGACAACAGCAGCAAAAAAGCAGAGACAGACCAGATAATTATACAGATGGGTACAGAGCAGCCAGCAGCAGAAGAAACCTGGAAGCAGATCTGGACACGCAAGGGAAAGGCAGAGGGCGGCATAGAGAATCTTCTTGCCTTCGATGGATATGAGCGCACCCAGGTTAATATGAAAGAGGTGGCTGCTGAGATCAGCCGCCGCCTCGATATTCAGAAAGAAGATAAAGTACTGGAGGTCGGATGCGGCGCCGGAGCGCTGGCTCAGTACCTGGACTGCGATTATACCGGCATCGACTATTCCCCTACACTTGTCAGACGCCACATCGAGCTGCTGCACAATCCGGTTTTGGTAGGCGAGGCCGCCAATCTGCCGTTTAAGGATAAAACCTTTGATAAGGTCATCTGCTACGGAGTATTTCTTTATTTTGATAACAAAAAATACGCCCAAAGGGCCACAGAGGAACTTTTACGTGTGGCGAAAAAGGGCGTACTGATCGGTGAGCTTCCCATCCGGTCCCACAGAACGGAACATCTGCTTTTTACTCCGGAGGAATTTGAGGGCTGGGATATCAGCGATGGGTTTTATGATCCCTACAGAAAAGACAGATTCAACGCGGTGCTGGCCTTCTGACAGGGCATCGGCTTTCTTCCTTGTTATATGGAAAGTTATCTGTAAAAGACTGCCTGCTTATCCTTCCGGTAAGCAGGCAGCCTCTGTATATTCTGTATTCTATTTCATCCGGTAAACCGGATCCGCCGGATATCCGCCGCGGATCTTCTGCATTCCCCGCTGAATGGCATCCTTGGACTGCTTCCAGTCCGCATCCCGGTTTAAGTAATCGTATTTCTCAATAAACCAGTCCACATCTGCGGACAGGCGCTCCATGTTGCGTTCCATCACCTCGAAGATCATGGGATAAAATTCTTTGCGCTCGGCATCATTTAAAAACCGGTCCGCACCGGCGCACAGCTCCGCAAAATGGTGCAGGCAGAATCCTTTTCCGTTCTTAACCTTCTCCCGGAAAGCCGCATCCTTTTTATACAGATGAAAAAATGTGGCAATATATCTCTCGTAGACCTGATTAAAACGGTCACAGATGTAACAGGTCCGCTCCTTTTCGCTCACCCACTTCTCAATGGGGTTCCCGTTCCCGCCGTCCCGCTTCCCGGCCTTTCCCGTGATCCGGTCCATCATGGAGGTTTTTCCCGGCGTATAATCTTTAAACTCGGCTTTCATCTCCTGGATTAACTTTTTATAATACGTCTTTAAAATCCAGCCGTTCCCCAGCGCATTTCCATAGTCAAACATCTTCTTCTGGTGAACCCGGCAGAAACCGGCCTTGTCCGTCGCTTCCCTTGTATCGCTTTCCATATAGGAAGCACAGGAACCGAGAACGAAATCCATTAATTCCTGCTCTGTTTTCCGTTCCACAAAGCAGAATGGGCATTCATCGTCCTCGTCCATAGCGTCATTCATTGGTATTTCATACAGTTTTTCTTTCATTTTGCCGCTCCCTCTTACACCTTAAACCGATACCCCACACCCCATATCGTTTCAATGTACTGCGGCTTTGCCGTATTAAACTCAATCTTCTCCCGGATCTTCTTAATATGCACGGTTACCGTGGCGATATCTCCGATGGATTCCATATCCCAGATCTTACTGAACAGTTCTTCCTTGGTAAACACGTGGTTCGGATTCTGTGCCAGGAAGGTCAGCAAATCAAATTCCTTGGTCGTAAAGCTCTTCTCTTCTCCGTTGACCCATACGCGTCTCGCGGTCTTGTCAATCTTTAAGCCGCGGATCTCAACAATCTCATTGTCCGGGGTTCCGCTCCCGATCAGTCTCTCATATCTGGCCAGATGAGCCTTCACGCGGGCCACCATCTCACTCGGGCTGAATGGCTTCGTGATGTAATCGTCTGCCCCCAGCCCCAGGCCGCGGATCTTGTCGATATCCTCTTTCTTCGCAGATACCATGATAATCGGGGTGTTCTTTACTTCCCGGACCTTGCGGCAGATCTCGAATCCATCCACGCCCGGAAGCATCAGATCCAGAATCAACAGATCAAAGTCCTCATGAAGAGCCTTTGCAAGCCCGGCTTCTCCATCATTCTCAATCTCCACCTCAAAGCCGCTCAGTTCCAGATAATCCTTCTCGAGCTCTGCAATGCTCTCTTCGTCTTCAATAATCAGTATCCTGCTCATTCTGCAATAACCTCCTGGTATTTTCTTAGCACAAAGTGTATCTCCGTGCCTATGCCTTCCTTGCTGGTCGCCCAGATTCTTCCGCCGTGGTCCTCGATAATCTTCTTAACGATAGAAAGCCCGATACCGCTTCCTCCCTGAGATGAATTTCTGGAAGAGTCTGTCCGGTAGAACCGGTCGAAAATGTTGGGCAGATCCTTGGCCGCTATGCCTTTTCCGTTATCCTCGATCTCAATCTGGATAAAATCTCCCACGTCTTTAATCCGGATATTGATAATTCCATTCTTCTTATCAATATACTTCACGGAATTACTGACAATATTGTTGATGACGCGTCTCATCTGCTCTGCATCGGCGATGACCATCACGTCCTCATCCACATAGTTAAAATACCCCAGTTCGATATTCCTCGCTTCCATCTCCAGCCCCACCTCATCGACACAGTCTCTGAAGTAGCTGGCCACATTGATCTTGGAAAACGTATAGGGAATCTTGTTCGTATCGATCTTCGAGTAGAAAGTCAGCTCGTCGATCAGCTTATCCATGTCATTCGCCTTATTGTAAATGGTCCTTATATACCGGTCCAGCTTCTCCGGCGAGGACGCCACTCCGTCCATGATCCCTTCCACATAGCCTTTGATCGCCGTGATCGGGGTCTTCAAATCGTGGGAAATGTTGCTGATTAATTCTTTATTTTCCTTGTCATACTGGATCTTCTCTTCCGCGTTCTCCTTCAGCCTCATGCGCATCTCTTCGAAATCCTGGCACAGCTGGCCGATCTCGTCGTCATTCTCCACTTCCAGTGCAAAATCCAGATTGCCGTCCCTGATCTTCTTCGTGGCCTCCTGGAGCCGCCCCAGCGGGTGCACCACAGAACTGTAGACCCACATCATCAGGATCGCGTCCGTAAACACGATGATCAGAATGACCGCCAGAAGCATCTCCGCCATCATGGCCTTGATCTCCGGCAGAAGTCCGTCTACATTGGATACAATGAACACACTGCCCTTTCCCTCATCCGGGTAAAGGAAATCCATCTGCTTGACCAGATGCTGCGTATCCCCATCCAGATAGATGGCTCCGTCAATACTGCTGTCCACATCTTCATACTTGGGCAGCTGATCGAGGAGCTCCTGGGTCACATGACTGTTTCCGTCAAATACGATCTGATCGTCTTTCCGCACAATCATATATGCATATTTATTTGAAAGCTTTTCATTCAGCTTCTGCATATATTCCATATCACTAAACTTCTCCGGACTGCTGTCTAAAATCTTTTCGATTTCTTTCTGCTCAACCTGGGTCATCCGGTTAAAAATCTGAAGGGAATTACCGGAAAAGAGATTTACCTGCTCCGTTAAATTATACGCCTTGCGGAATGATTTCATCTGATAATTGCTGAGTCCCGCCACAACCGCATAAATCAGCGCCAGCGGAACTACGGTAATAATCACAAAAGCGACCGCCAGACGTGTCCTTAATTTTAGTTTCACAACGCACGTCTCTCCTCTGCTTATAGTATTCCATTTTATACAAAAATATTATAACACAGATTGAAGACCGCATTTATAAAACTATTATAAAATTTGCCTGTACCTTTATAAACTTACCGGAATACGATCCTGATTACACAAAACAGGTGAGAAAGAATTTTCAAACGCCTTCCGGCGCACTTCCAATTCTTTCTCACCTGTTTTTCCCCGGCCGGATACCGGGCGTCTCACGCTATTTCATTTATCAATTATAAATACTTCTTCAAAAGTTCCACCTTATCCAGCTTCTCCCACGGCAGATCGAGATCATTTCTTCCGAAATGGCCATAAGCGGCAGTCTGCTTATAAATCGGTCTGCGCAGATCCAGCATGCGGATAATTCCTGCCGGACGGAGGTCGAAGTTTTCACGGATAATCTCCACCAGCCTGTCATCGCTTAATTTACCCGTGCCGAACGTATCCACCATGATGGAAGTCGGATGGGCCACACCGATGGCATAGGACAGCTGAATCTCACACTTGTCAGCCAGACCTGCGGCCACCATGTTCTTAGCCACGTAACGGGCCGCGTAGGCCGCGGAACGGTCCACCTTGGTGCAGTCCTTGCCGGAGAAGGCGCCGCCGCCGTGACGCGCATATCCGCCGTAGCTGTCCACGATGATCTTTCTTCCCGTCAGTCCGCTGTCTCCCTGCGGGCCGCCGATAACGAAACGCCCCGTCGGATTGATGAAAAACTTAGTCTCCTCATCGATCATGTCAGCCGGTATTATCGCGTCAAATACATACTTTTTGATATCCTCGTGAATCTGTTCCTGGCTGACTGCCTCGTCGTGCTGGGTGGATAATACCACTGCTTCCAGACGGATTGGGCGGCCGTTCTCATCGTACTCCACGGTGACCTGTGTCTTTCCGTCCGGGCGTAAATACTTCAAAGTGCCGTCTTTGCGCACTTTGGTCAGCTGAAGCGCCAGTTTGTGAGCCAGAGCGATCGGATAAGGCATATACTCCTCCGTCTCGTTGCTTGCGAAACCAAACATCATCCCCTGGTCACCGGCACCGATGGCGTCCAGCTCTGCCTCAGACATCGTGTGCTCCTTTGCTTCCAGAGCCTTGTTAACCCCCATGGCGATATCCGGGGACTGTTCGTCCAGGGATACGATCACCCCGCAGGTATCACAGTCAAAGCCGTATTTGGCCCGGTCATAGCCAATCTGGCGAACGGTTTCGCGAACCACCTTCTGGATGTCTACATATGCGTGAGTAGTCACCTCACCCATCACCAGCACAAGTCCTGTGGTACAGCACGTCTCACAGGCCACACGGCTCATCGGGTCCTGCTTTAACATCTCGTCCAGAATCGCATCGGAAATCTGGTCGCACATTTTGTCCGGATGGCCTTCCGTCACGGACTCGGATGTAAATAATAATTTCTCCATGTTGTCATTTCCTCCTTATGTACATGGGGGAATAACAAAAAGAAAAGCCCGCAGCAATGCGGACTTGATCAATCATGTATCAAATCCTCTTATTGCTCGATTTCTCGCTCAGGTTGGCACCTTCCGTCCTCTCCTGACTGCACACCAGTGTGCGTCATTCAGGCCGGGGTTGCCGTGACTTCACAGATCCTTTTATCTCCATCACTCTGAATAAGGGATATTACGTACTTTTCAATTGTTATTCTGTTTCCTGTTGTTTCTGTTGCGATATTAATATTATCGTATGAACGAAACCTTGTCAAGCATATCTTCACAAAACCCGGCTCCCGTTCAAAAATTTATTGACTGTTCAACCGCCTTCAAAAGTGATATGATAGAGTCAGTAATTACAAAAAGTGTACGAAAATGTCAAAAGCAGGAGGAAATGAAACTATGAGATTAGTAACACGTTCTGACTTTGATGGTCTCGTCTGCGGTGCGCTTCTAAAGGAAGCAGGCGTCATCGACCATTGGAAATTTGCACATCCGAAGGATCTGCAGGATGGTCTCGTCGAGATCACGGAGGATGACTGTCTGGCAAATGTCCCCTTTGTAGAAGGCTGCGGCCTCTGGTTCGACCATCACTCCAGTGAGTTTGAACGGCTCGAACTGGAAGGCAAATACAAGGGGGAGAGCCGTCTGGCTCCGTCCTGTGCCAGAATTATTTACGAATACTACGGCGGAAATGAGCGTTTTTCTCATTTTAATGAAATGATGGAGGCTGTGGATAAGGTCGATTCCGGCCACCTCACCATTGACGAAATCCAGAACCCAAAGGGCTGGATCCTGATCGGATTTCTGATGGATCCCAGGACCGGTCTGGGACGCTGGAGAAACTTTACCATATCCAACTATCAGCTGATGGAGCGTTTAATCGACGCCTGCCGCACCATGGATACCGCGGAAATCCTGAATCTTCCGGATGTAAAGGAACGAATCGACGTCTATTTTGAGCAGACAGAAAAATTTAAGGCCATGATTGCGCAGCACACAAGAGTGGACCACGACGTCATTATCTCCGATCTGCGCGGGGTCGATCCCATCTACACCGGCAACCGTTTCCTGATCTACAGCATGTATCCGGAGCAGAACATCTCCGCATGGATCGTCAATGGAAAGGGCGGCATCGGCTGCTCGGTCGCAGTCGGATACAGCATTTTAAACCGTACCGCCTCTCTTGATGTCGGAAGTCTGATGTTAAAATACGGCGGCGGCGGTCATAAGAACGTCGGCACCTGCCAGTTTGGCGATGAAACCATGGAAGAAGAGCTTCCAAAGCTCCTGCATGACCTGGTTTATCCAACGCTTTAACAGGAGCCCCTTACTATCGTTTGGGCGGATATTCCTCTGCCGTCATACAACAAAATCCCGGGAAGAAGTTCTTCTTCCCGGGATTAAACTTATCTGTATCCGTTTGGATTATTGGACTGCCATCTCCAGGAATCTTCACACATCTCGTCAATTCCTCTTTCTGCTTCCCATCCCAGTTCTTTCTTTGCAAGCGCCGCATCCGCGTAGCACTCGGCGATATCGCCCGGCCTCCGTGGTTTGATTACATATGGAATCTGCTTTCCGCAGGCTTTCGAGAATGCTTCGATCATCTGAAGCACACTGAATCCCTTGCCGGTTCCCAGATTATAGATACGTACATCCGGCTCCGACTGAGCCAGTTTATCTACTGCCTTTACGTGACCGATGGCCAGATCCACAACGTGAATGTAGTCACGGACGCCCGTGCCATCCGGTGTATCGTAGTCATTGCCGAATACGCCCACTTCTTTCAGTTTGCCTACGGCAACCTGAGTGATGTATGGCGTTAAGTTATTCGGAATGCCCGCCGGATCTTCTCCGATCAGGCCGCTCTTATGAGCTCCCACCGGATTGAAGTAGCGGAGTAAGATCACGCTCCATTCCGGGTCTGCAGTATGTAAATCGGTCAGAATCTGCTCCAGCATGCTCTTCGTCTGGCCGTAAGGATTGGTAATCGCTCCCTTCGGGCAGTCCTCAGTAATCGGAACGAATGCCGGATCTCCGTACACGGTGGCGGAAGAGCTGAAAATGATCTTTTTCACGCCATGGTTTCTCATCACGTCACACAGGACAAGCGTGCCGGTAATATTGTTATGATAGTATTCCAACGGCTTTGCCACGGATTCCCCAACCGCCTTTAAGCCGGCGAAATGAATTACCGCGTCTATCGTCTCTTTGCTGAAGATCTCTTCCATGGCGTCTTTGTCCAGTAAATCCGCCTTATAGAAGGTCACGTCTTTTCCTGTAATCTGTTTTACCCTGTTTAAGGATTCCTCCGAAGAATTGCATAAATTATCGACAACAACGACTTCCTGTCCCTGATTCAACAGTTCCACACATGTATGGCTTCCGATATATCCGGCGCCTCCGGTCACTAAAATTCTCATTTACTTTCCTCCTGCTATCCTTAATATTTACGCACAATCGCTTCCATATCGGCCCATTTCTTCTCCATGTCTGCAACAAGGGCAAACTGGGTTCTGGTTCTGTCCAGGTTATGGTTCTCACGGCTGATGCGGAAATACGTATCTCCCTGCAGGAAATCCGTCAGGAAGCGCACGCCGCATTCAAAGGTCATAAGCTTGGCACCCATCGGAAGCATATCGCGCTCCGCCTGGGTTAAGCTGCCCTGGCAGCCTTCTAAGAATCCCTTTGTATATATCTCAAACAACGGAAGGGAAAGGGACACAAGACTTACATCCGGCTCATCCTCGTCGGCTGTATTGGCTCCGAACCGGATGGAATCACCGAAATCGAAAATGGACAGCCCCGGCATAATGGTGTCCAGATCGATGATACAGAGAGCCTCTCCCGTAATGTCGTCGATCATAATATTATTTAATTTCGTATCGTTATGGGTGACGCGCAGAGGAAGCGTCCCCTCCTTCAGCATATTCATGGCAGCTCCTGCCTCATCGGCGCGGTCCATGACAAACTGAATCTCTTCCTGCACCAGATGAGCGCGTCCGCACACGTCCTCTTCCACCGCCTTCTTAAATGTCTCCAGACGAACCGGTGTATTATGGAAGTTTACGATCGTCTCAGTAAGCTCTTCTGCCGGATATTCGGCTAACTGGCGCTGAAAATGGCCAAAGGCCTTGCCGCTCTGGTAAAAGTCATCCGGATTGCGCACCTTGTCAAAACAGGTGGCTCCGGAGATGAATAAGTAACCTCTCCAGTAATTTCCGTCGCTGTCCTGTACGTAATCCCTGCCATCCCTTGCCTTAACGATGTTTAACGTCTCGCGGTACGGATCTCCGCCCTGGGCAGTGATTTTCTCACGCAGGAAGGAGGTGACGCCGGCGATATTCCGCATCAGAGACACCGGGTCCGTAAAGATCTCATGGTTAATTCTCTGGAGTATGTATAGATTTTCCTTCTCCCCGTCTCTGCATACCAGCCGAAACGTATCATTAATATGGCCGCTTCCGTAACGTTCCCAGGAAACCGGCTCCCCCTCAAAGCTTAAGAGGCCGATTGCCTCTCTGATCTTACCACACTGTGCGTCTCCCATTACGCTTCCTCCCATAATTTTTCCGGATAGAATCCGGCTTCCTTCAGTCCTTTTATGGCGTTCACTACCGTTTCCTTATCTTCTTTATAGGTAACTCCATACCAGCGGTCGATGCTCTTAAGCACCGTCACGTCTGCTTTTCCCTCTTTTAACAGTTCATCTACCACGAAGGGCAGAAAATACTCGCATTTGATCGGATTCTTCGGCAGTTCCCGGTCTAAGAAGGCGGCGAATCTGGCGTCGATCTCCTTTAACACGCTGGCCGTGAAGCCCCACATGTTCATGGATACGATCGTCTCCTCAGGAAGCTCCGTCCATGTAGCACCGTCGTCCTCCGTAAATTCTGCGATGTCGCCGTGTTTTTCGATTCTCGTCCTCTCATGGATGTCCACCAGGTGGCTGTTCTCGTCCGTCGTGCAGACGCCGCGCGCCACATGGCCATTCTCTGTCAGGGTATTATAAAGCTTATATCCAACCATCGTGTACTGATACTTTTCATTGTCAGAATATGCAACCAGCTGATCGTAAATGGATTGAAAGGCGCTCTTGCCGTAGTAATCGTCGGCATTGATTACCGCAAACGGTCCGTCTACCACATCTTTGCAGCACAGGATCGCATGAGCCGTTCCCCATGGCTTCACACGGCCTTCCGGTACGCTGTAGCCCTCAGGAAGCTTATCGAGTTCCTGGAACACGTATTCCACCTGCACGTATTTTGCCATGCGGTCTCCGATCTGCTCCTTAAACTCCTGTTCGATGGCTTTCTTTATAATAAATACCACCTTCTCAAATCCTGCTTCCACCGCATCGTAAATAGAAAAGTCAATGATCTTGTTACCGTATGGGTCCACCGGGTCGATCTGCTTCAGACCGCCGTAACGGCTCCCCATCCCTGCTGCCATAATTACCAGAACTGGTTTCTTACTCATCGCAACTGCCTCCTTCGAGAATTTCATACACTTCTTACTAACTCCAGTATAGTGAATATCCAGCAAAATATATTTGCACTATCTGTTATTTTATTTGCATTATCGTACACATTTCACTATTTTACCACAGAATGTGATATACTGTAAACACTTAACGAGGTCTTTTCACGAAGGGAGGCAGTCATGGAATACAAGAGCACGGTGCTTCGGCCCAGTGCCGTTGTACACAGAGTTATTTCCATACACTATTTTGAATACATGAGCGATTTCTCATTTCCGGGAGAGAGTCACGATTTCTGGGAATTCGTCTGTGTGGACAAGGGAGTGATTGACGTTGTGGCCGGTGAGAAACGGATTCCTTTAAAACGCGGGAATATTATTTTCCATCAACCGGGAGAATTTCATAACATTATCACCAACGGCGAAGTGGCGCCGAATCTGGTGGTCATCGGATTTGAGTGCCATTCCCCCTGCATGAAGGCATTTGAAGGGAAGATACTCACTGTATCGGAGACAGAACGGGAACTGCTGGCGAGAATTATCATAGAAGCCCGCAATGCGTTTTCCGGTCGGATGGACGACCCATATCAGGAAGAACTGGTACGGAATCCTTCTCCCCTTGCATTCGGAGCTGAACAGATGATCGCCAACTACTTGGAAGAACTGATCATTCATCTCTACCGAAGATACTTCGAAAATCCCGGGCAGTTTAAAACCAGGCGGCAGCCGGAGGTGCACATTAAGAGCGACGCCTACAACCGGATCATCCGCTACATGGAGGAACACATCGGAGAGCGGCTCTCCCTTGACACCATCTGCCGCGATACGCTGACAGGGCGTTCCCAGCTCCAGAAAATCTTTCGGGAAGCGCATGGGTGCGGGGTGATCGACTATTTTTCTTCCATGAAGATTGACACAGCCAAACAGCTGATTCGAGACAATCACTTAAATTTCACCGAAATATCGGACCGGCTGGGCTATACCTCGGTACACTACTTTTCCAGACAGTTTAAGAAGCTGACGGGGATGACGCCTTCCGAGTATGCCACCTCCATTCGGCGCCTGTCAGAGTACAGTACATTTGGAAACAGGAAAGAAGAAGGCTGACAGAAAGATTGAGAAATACAGAATATTTGCTTTACGTCAGAAAGGAGTTATTATGTCACAGAACAGAGAATTACCACCTAACATTGTCCTCATCATGACCGACCAGATGCGGGGGGATTGTCTGGGCATCGCCGGACATCCCGATGTCAAGACGCCCTATCTCGATTCCATCGCTGCAAAAGGAATCCTGTTTGATCACGCCTATTCCGCGTGCCCCAGCTGTGTTCCGGCCCGGGCCGCACTGCATACCGGCATGAGACAGGAGCACCACGGCCGTGTGGGATACCAGGATATGGTAAACTGGAATTATCCCCATACCATGGCCGGTGAACTGGCAGCCGCCGGCTATTATACCCAGTGTGTGGGGAAAATGCACGTGCATCCCCTCCGCAATTTAATGGGGTTCCACAATATAGAGCTTCACGACGGTTATCTCCACGCCTACCGCGATCCGGCAGCTGCCTGGGAAGAGTCCCAGAAGCAGGCGGATGACTATTTCTACTGGCTGAAACAGGAGCTGGGAGCCGATGCGGATGTGACAGACACCGGCATGGAATGCAATTCCTGGGTCTCCAGACCCTGGATTTACGAAGAGAAATACCATCCGACCAACTGGGTCAGCACGCGCTCCATCGATTTTCTAAGGCGACGTGACACGTCGAAGCCATTTTTCCTGATGGCATCCTACTTAAGGCCGCACCCGCCGTTCGATGCACCGCAGTATTATTTCGATCTGTATCGGGATAAACAGCTGACACCGCCGGCAGTGGGGGACTGGGAAGATGAAGATTTTACAGGGGATTACCAGCGTCTGGGAAGAATCTATGATTCCGCGACCGGCCCTGTGGACCCGGAACTGATCCGCCAGGCCCAGATTGGTTACTATGCCTGCATTACACATTTAGATCACCAGATCGGGCGTCTGATTCAGGCACTGGTGGAGTATAAGCTGATGGACAACACCATCATCCTGTTCACCTCGGATCACGGCGAGGAGTTGTGCGACCACCATTTGTTCCGTAAGTCCAGGCCTTATGAGGGAAGCTGCCGCATACCCATGCTCCTTTCCGGCCCTGAGAGGCTGATACATGCGGCTCCGGGCACCGTATGCCACAGTGTGGCGGAGCTCCGGGATGTGATGCCGACCCTTCTCGACGCAGCCGGTGCTCCCATACCAGAGACCGTGGACGGAAAAAGTATGATCCCGAATCCCGACGGAACGCTCCCCGTGATCCGGCAATGGCTTCACGGAGAACATGAGGCGGGAGTCAACTCCAATCATTTCATTGTCACGGAACACGATAAATACGTGTGGTACTCACAGACCGGCCGGGAGCAGTATTTTAATCTCGACGAAGACCGGCGGGAACTGCACAACGGCATCGCCGATACGCAGTATCAGGAACGGATCGGGCTGCTGCGCGGATTGCTGATCGAGGAGCTGAAGGAGCGGGAGGAAGGTTATTCCGATGGTCAGAGACTGATCACAGGAAGGGAGACCACGGTACTGCTTCAGTCCGTGTTTGGAACCATCTGACCCGCAGGCGCTCTCGTTTTAAAGTCTCCTCTCAACCCGCTCCAGTCCGGCGTTCAGCACAATCGCCAGTCCGGCCGACAGCACGGTTCCCCAGAGTATTTTTACTACATTCAGCGTCCGCAGGCCGTCAAAAAGAATTGTGCCCAGACCGCCGGCGTTGATGGTGGCCGCGATTGTGGCGATACCTGTCGTCGAGACGATGGCAAGGCGGATTCCGGTAAAGACGGACCGCTTTGCCAGAGGCAGGCGGATCTTTAACAGGATCTGCATCGTCGTCATCCCCATCCCCGCAGCCGCTTCAATGACAGAGGAATCGACTCCGTTGAGCCCTGCCGTAAAATTGCGCAGAAGCAGGTACTGGTTATAAAGGGTAAGTACAATCAATGCCGTTTTCGTTCCCAGCCCTGTGACGGGAATCAGCATGGCGAACATGGCCAGGCTTGGTATGGAATAGATGACGGAAAACAGATGGATCAGACCATTCGACACCGTCTTAAAATACATGGCGCAGACCGTCAGCGCGGCTGCCAGAATCAGGGAGAGCACCAGCGTAACAGCAACCAGCATTAAATGCTGTCCCAGCGCCCCATACAGTTTTTCGGGATATTTAAGCGCATATTCAATCAATGGTCATCCTCCAGAATTCTTCCTGCTCCCTGGCCGAACGGATCAGGGAGGCCACAAAATCATCCGCCGGATTCTTCACGATACGGGCGGGAGTATCGAACTGCCTGACCGTTCCCTCATTCATCACAATCACGCGGCTTCCCAGTTTAAATGCCTCATTGATATCGTGAGTCACAAACAGGAAGGTCTTCTTAAGCCCACCGTGGATTCGAAGGAGTTCATCCTGCAGCTTCATGCGGGTTATCGCATCGATCGCTCCAAACGGTTCATCCAGAAGCATAATCTTCGGATTTACTGCCAGCGCCCGCGCCAGCCCCACCCGCTGCTGCTGACCTCCGGAGAGCTGGGAGGGATACCGGCGCTTAAATTCCTCCGGCAGAAGTCCCACCAGATTTAACAGCTCATCCACCCGCTCATCCGTCTGCTTTTTGTCCCAGTTAAGCAGTTTGGGAACAACGGAGATGTTATCTGCTATGGTCATATGGGGAAAAAGACCGATCTGCTGGATGACGTAACCGATTCGTCTGCGTACTTTGACTACATCCACCGTAGATATATCCTCGCCAAACAGAAAAATCTTTCCCTCTGTCGGCTCATATAAGCGGTTCACCATCTTCAGCAGAGTGGTTTTTCCGCTTCCCGATGAGCCGAGAATCGTGATAAACTCGCCTTCCTCAATGGTCAGACTGACCCGGTCGACCGAAGGGAGGGCAGCATTATTAAATTTTTTCGTTACATTCTGAAATTCAATGGCAGTCTGAGACATGAGTCCCTCCTCTCCTTAGTTTAGTGAATCGTAATATTCCCGGGCGACTTCCTCGTATTCCCGCTTGTCCACGTCGACCTCCGCGTTTAACGCGGTAACCGTATCCGTGTCCAGAGACGCGCTGATCTTATTCAGAATATCTGCAATCCCCGGATTCTTTTCGAGTACATCGTCACGAACCACCGGAGCCAGATTATAAGGCGGCCACACCTGTTTGTCGTCCTCCAGAAGCATGTACTTGTCCTTCTGTGCCAGCTGACCTTCTGTCGTATATGCTGGCGCCACATCAGCTTCTCCATTAGAAAGCACTTCATACTTTAATCCGCCGTCATAGACACGGCTGGATTTCCAGTCGAAGGCTCCGTACTTCTGTTCCAGTGCCGGAAGACCATCCTCCCTCGCGTCAAATTCTCCCTGGGAGGCGAAGCGCAGCTCTTTGGCATGCTTCTGCAAATCAGAAATGGTACGGATTCCCAGCTGTTCTGCCACATCCGTCCGGATCACCAGTCCCTGTCCGTCGTTGGCTTTCGAATAATCCAGCCATGTCACCTGGAAACGCTTTTCATATTCATCCTTAACAGTCCGGTATACTTCTTCCGGATCCGTTATCATGTCCATCTGCAGAATCGAAAGCAGGCCGGTTCCCGTATACTCCGGATACAGATCGATCTCGTTGTTAATCAGAGAGGTGTGAACGACTGATCCCGCAATGTCCTGTTTTCTTTCCACCTTATATCCGGCATCCTGAAGGGCCAGCGCGTAGATTTCCGAAACGACCAGACTCTCGGTAAAGTCTTTGGAGCCCACCCGGATGGCGTCCTTCCCTGAAGAGGAAGCCCCGCACGCGGTCAGGCTTGCCGCCATCACGGCGGTGAGTGCCATGGCTGCCGCTGTTTTTATACTGCTGTGTCGTTTTAATCCACTACTTCTTCTTATTCTGTCCTGTTTTTTTAATCCATCGTATGCTTTTATTCCATCCTGTTTTTTCATAAAAATTCTCTCTTTCTTTTTTGTTTCTGCCATCCCTGATGCGGCATTATCCCCGCTGTTTTCCTTCTGTCTGAAGTCTCCCGGCCTTTCTCCTCCCCCTGATTCTTCGTTTCGGTGCAGTCTGAAGATATGGAGTCATCATTTTCTCGATCCCGTCCAGAATCGCTCCTGATACAAGAGACAGCAGTGCCACGGAGATTCCCCCCACCAGGAGTAAATCCAGGCGGTTTAGTCCCAGCCCGGTAAAGATCAGGCCTCCGAGCCCGCCGGCTCCGATCTTGGCAGCAAGAGCAGCGCTGGCCACGATCTCAATCATGGCGGTCTTTACACCAGTCATAATGAGTGGAAATGCCATCGGAAACTTCACACGGTACATCACCTGTTTTTCTGTCATCCCAAGCCCGCTCGCCGTTTCCAGCATAAAATCCGGTACTTCCGTCAACCCTGTAACTGTATTGAGCAGGATCGGCGGAATTGCCAGCAATACCAGTGCGACCAGTGCCGGCTTCACTCCCGTCCCCAGAAACGGAATGAGCAGAATCAGAATCGCCAGGCTTGGAACGATACGCAGCGTCTGGAACGTACCTGTCAGCCATTTTTCCAGCCTGGGAGACCGGACGCAGACATATCCTGCGGATATTCCCAGAATCACGGATATGGCCAGCGCCATCAGACTGATCACCACGTGCTCCCGGAGTACGGTGAGATAGTCGTCCATATGGCTGCCGAAATACTCCCAAATTAATGATATCGTATCAATCCCCTCCTTTCCTATAGAAATTATAGGAAAAACCATTGACATTCTTAACTGTAATCACTATAATAACAGTTAAGAAACTGTAACTATTTTTATTACATATCTCATTATACGTCAGGAGGCAAAAGTTTGCAAGTACAAAATGGTTATCTCGGAACATATTTCTCTACACAAAGTGCCGGTATCTACCGTTTTCAGTTTGATTCTGATACCGGTATCATAACCGAACCGGAATTGTATTATACAGCACCCGATTCCAAATACTTATCCCTCTCCCATGGGCTGCTTGCATCCCCACTGGTCAAAGAGGGGAGAGCAGGCGTCTGCCTGATTGACACTACAGGAGAGCGCCCGCTTCTGGCAGGTGAATTATTTGAGGAGACGAAAAGCGCCTGTTACGTCATTCAGGATGACACATTTATCTACACGGCAAATTACCATGAGGGAAGTATCCTTATTTACCGGAAGGAAGCCCACGCCATCTCTCTTAGCAAACGCATTGAGACCGGATATCAGGCGGGTTGTCACCAGATTCTGTTTCATGGGCATATCATGATGGTTCCCTGCCTTCTCCGCGACCAGATCCTGCTGTTCGATATGGACCGTGATTTTGCCCCGGCAGGTTCCATCACATTCCCACAGGGAACCGGGCCAAGACACGGAGTCTTTGACCGGGCTCACAGGCGCTTTTTCCTCGTCAGCGAGCTCTCCAATGAACTATTCCTGTATGAAGCCGGAACCGGACCGCAATTTACATTAAGAAGCGTACAAAAGATTCTTCCGGAGGGCAGAGTCTGGTCTCCGGCCGCTGCCTCAGCAGCTGTCCGGTTATCCCCTGATGAACGCTTTCTCTATCTGTCAACCCGTTTTGCAGATCTCATCACGGTTTACCAGTTAGATGGCTTTCAAGCTGTAAAGATCCAGCAGACGGAAAGCGGCGGCTCCCATCCCAGAGATTTCATACTCACCGGCGATGGCCGATTTCTGCTCGCAGCCAACCGCTATGAAGGCGGACTGGCGAGCTTCCGGATAAATCCCGGCACCGGTATGATTACCGGGCTGTGCTCCAGAATCGCTGCTCCCGAAGCCGTAGCGGTGGTTCTTGACGGGCCCCATACCCTTTGAAAGCAAAAAAAGCAAAAAGAACCTCAGAAATGAAGAACCTCATAAAAGAAAGGACGTACCCCTATGAATGAAAATTTAAAGAGAACAACACCGGAACATGAGCTTTTGGATATCGGCCTGATCGGTTTATCCGTCATGGGACGCAGCCTGGCTCTGAACATGGCCGATCACGGCTTCCGGGTGGCCGGTTATAACCGCAGCCCTGAAGTCACCCAGAAGGTCATGGAAGAATACCCGCATCCTAATCTGACACCATTTTTCAGTCTCCCGGAACTGGTATCCGCTCTGCGAAAGCCCAGGAAAATCATGGTAATGATTCAGGCCGGTGCTCCTGTAGACGCTGTGATTGACCAGCTGATCCCACTTTTAGAGGAAGGCGATTTTATCATGGATGGAGGCAACTCCTATTTCGGAGACACGAACCGCCGGGCCGGGCTGCTGAAAGAAAAGGGACTGCACTACCTAGGCGTCGGCATTTCCGGAGGTGAGGAAGGCGCAAGGTTCGGTCCTTCCATCATGCCGGGCGGCTCCTGTGAAGCTTACGAAGCTGTGGGCCCGATCTTTCAAACCATTGCCGCAAAAGCTGACAACACCCCCTGCTGTGCCTATATCGGTCCTGACGGCGCCGGGCATTACGTGAAAATGGTCCATAACGGCATCGAGTACGCCGATATGCAGCTGATCGCAGAATCTTACCTTCTGCTCAAATATGCCGGCGGCTTCACCAACCGGGAACTGGCGGAGATCTACCGTACCTGGAATGAGGGAGAGCTGCACAGCTATCTCATCGGCATTACCGCTGATATCTTCCTCGAAGCCGACGACATGGCTGACGGAGATTTAATCGATCATATTCTCGACAGCGCAGGTCAGAAGGGTACCGGCCGCTGGGCCAGCATCGAGGCTTTAAGACAGGGTGTGGATATCTCCATGATCACCGCCGCCTGCAACGCCCGCATCATGTCAAACCATCTGGAGCGGCGGCAAAAAGCCTCCTCCCTTATCGCAGCCCCTGTCATCACGGCTGCCGGGGATAAGCAGGCTTTCACAGAAATGGTGCGTGAAGCACTTTACATCAGTAAAATCATCGCCTACGCCCAGGGATTCTCCCTGTTGCAGGATGCCTCCCGCCGTTTTGGCTGGAATTTAGACCTCGGCGGCATCGCCTCCATCTTCCGTGCCGGCTGCATCATACAGGCTGAATTTTTAAATGATATCACCAGGGCCTTTTTAAAGGCGCCGGATCTGGAGAGTCTGATCTTTGACGATTTCTTCTTATCCCGCATCAACCGGTATCAGGAGAATTTAAGAAAGACAGCGGGTCTGGCCGTCTCCTCCGGCCTGCCTGTTCCCGCCCTCTTCAATGCCGTATCCTATCTCGACAGCTTCCGCACAAAGGCGGCCGGAGCCAATCTGATCCAGGCACAGCGCGACCTTTTCGGGGCACATACCTTTGAACGCACCGACAGGAAAGGTATCTTCCATCATGAATGGAGGGCCGGCCATGAATTATGACGTCTGCATTACCATCTTCGGCGGAACCGGCGACTTGACCTTCCGCAAGCTGCTTCCGGCGCTGTATACCATGAGCCGGACGAGAAAACTGCCTGTCCACAGCAAAATTCTTATCATCGGACGCCGCGATTACGATACCGCCGCCTATATTTCCCAGGCCCGGGACTGGATCCGCAAATTCTCCCGCCTCCCCTATTCTGAGGAGCTGCTGGAGGACTTTGCCGCCCATCTGGAGTATTACCGGATGGATTTTTCAGACAGGTCCGCCTATGAAGGGCTGGGACAGGCCTATGAGGCCATGCAGGCGGCATCCCACATCTTCTATTTTGCCGTCGCCCCCCGCTTTTTCTCCGTCATCGCGGCAGGCCTTAAAACGATCACCGGGTTAACAGACGGGAAGATCATCATTGAAAAGCCCTTTGGGGAAACGCTGGCCTCAGCGAGAGAGTTAAACCGGCAGCTGGAATCCTGCTTTGGGCCGGACAACATTTACCGCATTGACCACTATCTCGGCAAAGAAATGATAAGAAATATTCAGACAATCCGTTTTTCCAACCCTGTATTTGCAAACGCATGGAATGGGAAAATGATCGAGGCAGTGGAAATCTCCGCACTGGAAGATGTGGGGGTAGAGACCCGGGGCGGCTATTATGACGCCAGCGGCGCGCTCAAAGACATGGTTCAGAATCATCTGTTTCAAATCCTGTCCATTCTGGCAATGGAGCGGCCCGAAGCTTTCACAGGTGAGGAAATGCACGCCCGGCAGCTGGAGGTCTTAAAAGCATTGAGACCAGTATCGCCGGAGGATATCGAACAGTCTCTCGTCCTGGGACAGTACGACGGCTACCGAAAGGAACCTCTGGTCTCACCGGAATCCGTCACGGAAACTTACGCCTGTATGCGGCTCTTTATCGACAATGAGCGCTGGAGCGGGACGCCGTTCTATATCCGCACCGGCAAAAAGACTGGTCTCCGTGAAACCGAGGTGGCGGTTATCTTCCGCCGCCCTGATGCGGAGACAGAGCCCGATATTCTTCTGATCAAGATTCAGCCGACAGAAGGCATCTATCTCCGGTTCAATATCAAACGGCCCGGCGACTCCGAGGAAGTGATTACCGCCAGTATGGACTTTTGCCAGAACTGTATATTAGAAAATCAGGTCAACACACCGGAGGCCTACGAACGGCTTCTCACCGCCTGTATCGAAGGCGAACGCTCCTGGTTCTCCCAATGGGACCAGGTCGAGATCAGCTGGAATTACATCGAACAGCTGAAACAGCTGGCGGCCTCCCGGAACCTGCCGCTTTATCCCTACCTTCCCGGCACCAGGGGCCCCAGAGAGGCGGAAACACTCTTAAATACCTTTGGCCACCACTGGCTGGAATAAGGAGGAACTCATGATGCCAGATACAAAAGACAAACAGATAAAAGAACAGAAAAAAGCCGCGGCCGTTATGGCCGCGGGTGAACTGCGTGACGGCATGGTCGCAGGCCTGGGAACCGGTACAACCGTATATTATCTGATACAGGAAATCGCCAGGCTGGTAAAAGAAGGACTTACCATTCACGTCCTGCCAACCTCAGAACAAACCCGGAGTCTTGCCAGTCAGCTTAACGTCCCTCTGCTCTCAACCGATACCGCGCCGGCCGCTGATTTGGCAATTGACGGTGTAGACGGCGTGGACAGCCATTTCTGGTCCGTGAAAGGAGGCGGCGGCGCACTGTTCCGGGAAAAGCTGATCGCCTCTAACGCCCGGAGGGTGATCTGGATTCTGGATGAGAGCAAGCTCTTAAACCATTTAAGTGAGGTTCCGCTCCCCATAGAGGTCGTCCCCTTTGGCTTTTCTTATGTCATGAAGGAAGTCGCCGCTCTGGGTTTCCGGCCCAGACTGCGCTTAAACGACGGTATGCCCTTTCTGACTGATAACGGAAACTATATTTTGGACCTGGCCGGTGATTCGTCCATGGATTACAGGGAAAAATCGGCATTGCTGAAGTCCTTAACCGGCGTTGTCGAAACCGGACTGTTTCCGGATTTCTGCGAAAAGCTGATAATCGGCGGAGCGGACGGGGTCAGAGTCCTGGAAAACAGGTGAAGAGGCTGACAGCAGTGCTCCATGTTACATGGGGTTCTGTCTGCATAAACTTTCTGTACAAAAAGAAAAAAGGTCTGAAAAACTCAGACCTTTACCGTGGAGCATATGGGATTCGAACCCACGACCTTTCACATGCGAAGCGAACGCGCTCCCAGCTGCGCTAATGCCCCTTACCTTGCACAGTATAGCACGATTATCCAAAATTTGCAATCCTGTTTCTGTACGATTTTATATTCATTCATAACAAAGAGCCGCCGTATTGAAAATCAGATATCTCTTTTCAACACAGCGCTCCTCCCTTTTCCCTTACTGCTTTTTTCAATCACTCATCCGACCTTCAGCTTGAATTTCTTCGCATCTTTTTCGGAATCCACTTTCTCAATCATCGCTCCCAGCCCCTGAAGCTTCTCTTCAAAACACTCATAACCACGCTGAATATATCCGATCTCTTCCACGATCGTATATCCCTCTGCCGCCAGCCCCGCAATCACGAGAGCGGCTCCGGCGCGCAGGTCAGGCGCGTTTACAGATGCACCGGTAAGCTTCTTTACGCCGTCGATCACGGCCACATTGCCTTCTACTTTGACGTTGCCGCCCATACGGGACAGCTCGTCTACATAGCGGAAACGATTTTCAAAGATACTTTCGGTTACGACACTGGCTCCCTCTGCAAGAGCGAGGGTCACCGTCATCTGCGGCTGCATATCGGTCGGAAATCCCGGATATGGCAGTGTCTTGATATCGGTATGTCTCTGAAGCGTCTTTCCTACCACACGAACCGCGTCGTCGAATTCTACCACTTCACAGCCCATCTCAAGAAGCTTGGCGGAAATAGCCTCCAAATGCTTCGGTATTACATTCTTTACTGTAACGTCGCCGCGGGTAATCGCCGCCGCGCACATAAAAGTCCCCGCCTCAATCTGATCCGGAATAATGGAATATTCCGTTCCATGAAGCTTTCTGACACCTTTAATACGAATCGTATCCGTACCGGCTCCCTTGATATTGGCGCCCATGCTGTTTAAGAAGTTCGCTACATCGACCACATGAGGCTCCTTGGCCACATTTTCTAAAATAGTCTGTCCTTCCGCCAGCGTTGCCGCCATCATAATATTAATCGTCGCACCAACTGAGACCACATCCAGATAAATATGGCTGGCAACCAGATCGATGGCATGCGCAATCACTGCGCCGCGCTCAATCTTCACTTCCGCGCCCAACGCACGAAAGCCCTTTAAATGCTGGTCAATCGGTCTGCTGCCGATATTGCAGCCGCCCGGAAGCGGTACCTGGGCGCTCTTATACTTTCCCAGCATTGCCCCGATAAAATAATAAGAGGCTCTGATCTTACGGATATATTCGTCATCCACGGAAACTTCGTGGATATACTTCCCATTAATACGGACGGTATGTCTGTCAATACGCTCAACATCAGCTCCGATTTCCTCGATGGCTTCCAGTAATACATTGATATCCCTGACATCAGGAAGATTCTCTATCACTACGTCTTCGTCTGTCATGATGGAAGCAGCAAGAATACCCAGGGCGGCATTCTTGGCTCCGCCGATGGTTACTTCTCCGGCCAGCGGATTGCCGCCTTTCATAATATATTGTTCCATTCCACACCTCTGATTATGATCTAATCTATTACAAAATTATTAAGTTTTTCTTTTGCGTCTTTAATGATTATAACATATCCTGCGGATTTGTAAAGAGAACGCACTTTCTTATTCCGTAAATAAGCCGCAGACGAAGTCATTTCCGACACTGGAAAAATACTGAGAGGCGTCGTTTAAGCCCATTTTACGGGCTTCTTTTGTCTCCGGATTAAAAATGGTTACATTGTACTGATCGTATCCGGCAATCAGCTCGTAACCGCCGTTTTCCGTATACACAGCCACGGGACATCCCTTGCTGATAAAGTACAGAACCTGATTTAAAATACATCCACGGGCATCCAGCATCAAAATCCCATCATCATAGTTCTTACTTCCGCTGAATTCTTCCATATGCCGGATTAAAAGTGCCCCCTTGTTCTCCGGATCCTTGATATTACGGGCAGGCAGACGGTTGACACGGTTCCATACGATCTCCTGGTTTTCATCCGTCACCACTCCCATCTTGTCGTATGCCAGATTGAGCGCTTCCGTAAAGCTTCTGCTGCTTCCCAGATAATGGCCGCCGCCATAGGCGTAAAACAGATTTTCCGTGATTCCGGTGGCAGACTTTAGCTCCACCACCTCGGAGGACTCATACGCCATCTTCTTGGGTACGAAAACTTTCACATCGTGAGAAGCGGCCTCCTTATCGAGCTGAACAAAATACAGCTTTCTCCGGTCTTCGGAGGCATACCAGCCGATTCCCTTTAAAGGATCTTCCTTCAGCGCTTCATTGCAGACAATAATATCATCTTTTAACTCCGTATAGGTCTGATCCCCGGTTCTGGCAATCTTCGTCAGACGGATCCGGTTCTCCTCCACTTCCACATCGGCAATATAGGTGTCGGGATATTCGTACCGGTTGACGATTGCACCCGTATCGTCCATGATCTCCAGACGGTACATGGGGGCATCCTTCACCCGTCCGTTTTCAATCCACATGTCGCCTTCTCTCGCCAGACCGTAGATAAAATCATCTCCTACGAAGCCCAGAGGCCGGCAGAGACTGCCGTCTTCCCCGGTAATCTCCTTCTTGCTTCCCGTGTCTAAGTCCATCAGATGAATCACCCGGGAACCGTAGGGATCATTTCCCTCCTGCCATGCAAAACGCCGTTCGCTTCTGCTTACCGCGAAACTCCCCTCTGTAAGGGAATCTGCCAGAACCATGTACTCGTTGCTGTTTAAATCGATACCGTATACGGCGTGATCCGCCATCATATACAGCATCCCATTGCTCCCCAGATGAGCCAGCTTATCAATATCGCCTTTCAGCATCTCGAACGACTGCGTTACCGGTGTAAAGAATTTTTCGTTTATGGCGTTCTCATCACTGGTGTACTGGTACATGGCAATTCCCATGGCCCCCTCGTGTATGCCGCGGTTCATATAACCGTATACGATAAAATTCACGTCACCGTTATCTCCGATGGACAGAATCCTGATATCATGCTGGTCATAACTGTTCCGGATCTCATCTTCATCGCCGCTGCGGAAGGAAAAGATCTTGACTGCCTTTTCGGAAGACTGGTCATAAGACCACAAATCTCGATTGACCACATACGCAATGTGGCGGCCATCCGGGCTTGCTTTCGTTCTTACCTCGTTATCATTCATAATCCCGAGCATAATGCGTTTTCCGGAAAACAGATCGCGCTGGCCGGAAAAGATCTGGTTGGTACTGCGCTCAAAATCCATCAGATAAATGCGCTTGCTGTCCCATTTCATGGTGAAATCGTCTTCCACCTCGTAGAGTTCATTCATGCCGTTGTCCGCAGTTCGCGTTATCTGATAATCCAGGCGGACATTACACATGATTCCGTCCAGATCCTTCAGCGTTACACGGATATCACCCACAGGCTTTACATCTAAACCGGCCCACGTAAGCTGGGAAAAACTGGACCGTATGGTCACGTGTCCCAGGGAGCTGTTGTCCTCGGATGCATTTGTCTCCAGATAGGTCGTCAGTTCTCTCGCCTGGTCATAGTCAAAGGTTTTCGTGGTGAAATTCACGGCAAAATCAATCATCTCTTTAGCATTTTCATTATCCGTCCACAGAATCCGGGTATAATAACGTACCTCTCCCCGCTCCGCCGTATCCAGAGAGAGAATCAGTAAATACTCCCTGTCCTTGGACAGGAGATTCTGTATCGGCAGAACAGCAGTCGTATTCCCATCCGCCGTATCCCATTCCGTCAGACTCGTGCGCTCCACGAGACGCTCCAGGTTTAAGCTTCTCACCTCGTAGCTGATCCCGCGTATACTGCCGTCATAATCCGCGATCCGTATATTCAGCGCGCGGTCAGGCGGGAGAACGGTAAGCGAATCTCTCGCCGCCGCCTGCTTCATATCCTGCGTATAACCGTGCAGAAAATTAACGTCTCTCCCGTACATAGTGGCTGAGACCACCGGAAGAGCCGCTTCATCCATGGCAGTATACACAATGGAATCCGGTTTTTCCGTTCGTTTCTGGTTCCATACAAAGTAGATTGCAATGGCCGCAATAAATATAATAAATAGTATTCCTATCTTTTTTCCTAATCGTTTCATGTCAGACTTCCTCTATTTTCCCTATGTTTCCCTTTTATTCTATACAATATCCAACAAAACTACAACTTAAAAGTTTATTAATCTGCGGCCCGGAAGGGGGATAAAGCTGACATTTTCCGGCAGCATCACGTTTTTCGTTCTTCTGGGACAGGTACGAAAAATTCACCGTAATCCACCCCGAAAATCCGTTTTAATGCCATCATTTCCGTAGCCCTGATGTTTGCCAGCCCGACCTCAATTTTTGCATAGTTCCCCCTTGTTATGTTGCATTCCATCAACTGCATTTTCGCCACCGTCTGTTCCTGCGTGAGACCCGTCCGTTTCCTTAATCTTCTGATATTGTAGCCAATTACCATATCCTGCTTAATCTTCTGCTCCATCCTGTTTTGCTCCTTATAACGAACATTTTCAATTGATTCTATCTTATCCAGGTTCTATAATTGCTCTATATACGGAGCATTATTCATTTACTATTTTAATCCAGTCATATTTTGTCCGTTTATGTAATATATTAGTGATATAGAAAGGATTGATACAGCATGATAAGAAAAAAAACGGGAGAACTCACACCAAAAGAGGAGAGGGAGCTGATGCAGGAATTTGATCGCGTGGACGGGTACTGTGACACCGCAATACCGCCTGCTCCCAAAGGTGAATTCGAAAAAATAATTGCGGAGATGAAAAAAAGAAACATCGTACCACAAATCAGGGAAGAATTAAGAAAAAGATTTGGCAGATCATAAAAATTGTCATTAACTGCTGTTTTATACATAAAACATTTCACATCACATGATCCGTATTGTATACGATCGCTTGAATGCCTGCGGCTGACACATCTGCTTCCGGTTTCAGAGGGCAGTCGTTACCCACGGTTTTTTACGGCGCATGTGTTTTTTTGCTGCTCTTTACTACGGAAAAGAGTTATATCAAATTTTTAAGTTTCTAATGTTTTATTTTATCAGTTTTATGTAAAACTGTATATTTTATTTGGAAAAATTTAGTGCTTCCAACATGGCTGTTTATGAGCACACAGTCGTCACAAGATACCGTATCTTCTGAAACCCGGTAAGAAACCGGCTCCCGTTCTATCCGCCTCCGCTCAATTTGATTTACACATCATATGAACTTGACTTCCCCAATGCCGTTTTGAGGGCATAAATGGACAAACAGACGTGAAATATGGCCTGGGATATCCTGTAATGAAAAGGAAATCCCGGGCCATATATATACGGCTTTTTTCTTTAATGCCTAATCTGTTATCTGCAGGCTGCCGTCTCCGGATATTCTATTATAATGCCATTTTAAAGGATATCTAGAAACAGATGCCTGAACGGCACCGTCTGCGATGCATCTCATTTAAAAGCAGAATCTTAACAATATCATTCAGCCAGTTATTTCCCGGATTCTGAGGCGGGCGCGGCGGCTGCGGCTGTGGACGAGGCGGTGGTCCCCATGGCGGCGGCCCCCACGGTGGCTGCGGCTGCGGCGGACGCGGCGGCTGCGGTGGGCGCGGGGGCTGCGGCGGACGCGGCGGCTGCGGTGGACGTGGT
>OIZR01000032.1_pt1 | contig 133142 bp, 130 predicted proteins | sample 1588591 | NCBI WGS metagenome assembly OIZR01 (sample SAMN03283249) | human gut metagenome | biome: human-associated habitat; material: feces | host: Homo sapiens | place: USA | collected 2013 | reverse complement strand
GCCCAGAGCCGGAATCGAACCAGCGACACGAGGATTTTCAGTCCTCTGCTCTACCGACTGAGCTATCTGGGCTTCTGTATCCTTTTTAGCTGTTCCTTAACACAAGTGATATATTATCAAAGGTCAGCTAAAAAGTCAACACTTTTTTTCAAATTTTTTCAATTTTTTAAATATTATGTTTATGAAGTGTAAATCCCCTGCCCATCACTTCATTTACCTGATTGATGATCATGAAGGCTTTCGGGTCAATTTCCAACACAAGTTGATTGAGTTTTGGCATCTCACGGTTGGACACTACCGTCAATAGTGCCATAGATTCTTTCCGCAAATATCCGGATTCTGTTTTGAGGAATGTAGAGCCACGGTCAAGCTTTTGCTGAATCGCTGTATTGATCTCTTCATAATGATCGCTGATAATCTTCACCTGCATCTGACTCTTTCCATTTACAAGCACTTTATCCATAACCGTTGTGTAAATCATCACAAGAAGAATACCATATAAAATCTTCTCTCGATCACGAAATACCATCTGCCCGATCAAGATCATAAAGTCAAACGCATACAGTCCCACAGAGACCGGAATCCCCAATTTCTTATTTAAGATCAATGGCGGAATATCGACACCACCCGTGGAAGCTCCCGCTTTGATGACAACTCCGATTCCTACTCCAATCAAAAGCCCCGCAAATATCGTACTGAGCAGCGGATCTGTCGTCAGCCCCTGAAGCGCATCTACTCTTTGAAGCACTCCCAGTATAAACGGAAAATAGAACGTACTGATCAGCGTTGTCAGTGCAAACGAAATACCGAGCAGCCATATTGCCAGTAAAAACATCACAACATTAAACGCTGCCGCAAAGACCTCCACCGGAATTCCCGCAAAATGGTTTGCGATCAAACCAAGTCCGGTCGTTCCTCCGGTAATCAGTCCCATCGGCAGTACAAACGCAACAATTCCAAAACAATACGCCGTATTTCCAAATATTACCCAAAATAGTTTTTTCCAGTCAAAAACGTTCTTCAACTCATTTTTCCACTCTGCTTTCATCTGAATCCCCCTTGTCCTTTTATCCATTTAATTTGTTAAAGAGAAAAAGAAAAGCAGGTATTCACCTGCTTTTCCTACTATCTGTCAATTTGAAATTTTTATACCCACTCCAAATATAACGTGTCATGTTCTCTCTCTTTTCTTCTGAACTTTGTCTTTCTATAATGTATCATCTTTTCCCGAAAGATTCAAGAACATTTTCCGTCTCATAAGGACAACAATTGCCAAAAGCGAAAGTAAAAGCGCTGCCATAACAGAAACATTTACACTGTCTCCTGTTGCTGCCGCTCCGTTCGAAGAACCACCATTTGGAGTACCGGATGTTCCGTTGTCCGGTGTCCCTGCTGTTCCGCCACCGTTTTGTTGTTTCAGAACAAGGTTACCGATCGCTGCTTCAATTGCATCTGCATAGGCATCTATCTCTTTTTGTTTTGATCTTGGCAGATTCTCATCTATGCCTGCAAGCACATCTTTCAACGCTTTCACACTGTCGTCTGTATAGACACTTAAGTCTGCCGGAATCTTTGCTTTCGCTTCATTCACTTTCGTGTAATCTGCAAGCTGCACAACCAGTTTCGCCTCTGCATTTTCAAATGCTGATTTTGCGTCTTGGAACTCTTCCTCTGTTGTTGTCTTAGCATCCAGCTCCATCAATGTGTCGTATGCTGCTTTATACGCTGCATAGCTTGCATCTGTATAGTCCTCTGCCGGTGTCTTCAGGACGATAGAATCTCGATACTCATCCATTCCTGAAGCGAGTTTTTCCAAACCTTTTATTGCTGCACGAATCGCTTCTGCTCCTTTCGCAACAGATTCTTTTGTCCCGTCTGCTTTCAGTGCTTCCGCTACCGCAACAGCATCCTGCAATACTTTATAACTGTCTGCTGTATAATTCTCTGCGTTGTATTTTTCTGACTCTGCAATTGCAGCTTTCAGATCCACAATACTTACAAGAGCTTTTTGTGCTTCACGCATCGCCGCGATATTGGCTTTGTCAAGCTCTGCATCTCCTTTGGACATATCTTTTTCAGCTTTTGCAATCGCCTGAGAAAGAATGTCATAGCTTGCACTTGTATAATCATCTTTGTTCAGTTCCCTGAGCTCGTCAATCACTTTTTGGACATCGCTCTCACTGCCTTCTGCGAGCACTAAACTCTCCACCGCTTTATCTAACGCTTTAATGATATCTGCCACCTGATCTTTCGTTCCGTTGTTCAGATATCCTTGCGCTGTCTTCACAACATCCTGAAGTGCTGCCCAGCTGTCTTCTGTATAGAGTGTTTCATCTTTCTTCGCAATCTCTGCAAGTTTTGCATTCAGCGCCTCTGTGTTTACAAGCCCCTGTTTTGCCTGTTCAAATACATTGCGTGCCTCATAAATTTCTTTTGGATTCTTGCGTTCTGCTTTATCGGCTTTCACAATTGCATCCAATGCTGTCTTTGCAGTTGTGTATGACTTGTAAGATTCCTTTGTGTAGTTCGCCTCGTCATATACCGGCGCATTCTGGAGTTCCAATTCTGCAAGTTCTCTCTGGACAAGTGAGTACTGTAGTGCGTTTTCTGCCTCTTCGAGTTTTGCAAGCAAATCTGCTACCTCTTTCTCAGAGATATTTTCTTTGTCTTTTAATACCTCTTCAATTTGAGCAATCACCGTCTCATAGGCTGCATAGGTTCTTGCTGAATAAATCTCTACATAAACAGGCTGTTCTTCTGTTCCCACATTTTCTTTTCCTGCTTTCTGATTTTTCAGCGCATTCTCTAATGCAGTCACATCACCTTTGACAACGGCATTTTTATGTGCGGAAAGAAGTGCTTTCTCTGCCATATCTACTACTTCCTGTGTCACATACTCATTTGCTGCAATTTCTTCTGCAACCGCTTTTGCATCTTTAACTGCCTGTTTGCTGCCTGCAGTCCAATTGTCTGCGATTGGTTTTTTGATCGCCTCATTAAGCGCATCTTTATTGACCGCTGCTTTTTCTTTTTCATTTGTCTTTATAATAGAAAGCTCTGGGATATCCTTTTCCCATGTTACAATGATTTCCAAAATCTGACTGTCTTTTGCCACTGCAAATTCATTGATTGTCTGATTCAATTTTCCAATTGTAACCGCTTCCTGTTTCTCACCATTCTTATAGAGCACAGCCTTTACAGTTGCGTTGGAAACCTTTCCGTTTTGGATTATACGGATTGTTCTCTGGTTCGGTTCGCTGACACGGTATGTGAAAGAACCATTTTCTGCTGATGGCTTATACGTTGTTGTAAAGTCTCCATCAAACATATTAGACGGAATCTTTCCTGCTTCCTCTGTCACCTCTGACACTACATCACGGTTAGATTCTGTCGTCATATATGCGCCGCCATTGATCTGCAGCTCATACAATTCAACCCATCTTCCTGTGTATGTTGTCAATGGCACGATTCTTAAATAACGTCCGGATGCGCTAAGTCCTGTTGCTTCCGCATACATATTACCCGGATTTTTAGAGTCGTGTGTCAGATATTCCGCGTCTTTTGCAGTCGCTGTATTTGGCAGATTTACCGCATTTGCATTTCCTACTTCCAAAATCTTTGTCCACTCGTTATCTGGGGCATCTTTACTGTCTGCCACTTCAAATTTTGCATGTCTTAAGAAATCCACGCTCGTCTCTTTCATATAGTATCTGAAAGATTTGAAATCTACTGTCTGTCCGAGATCAAACACAATCTTTTTACCTGCATCCTGTGTTCCTGTGATTTTTCCGGATGTGGCAAGATTTCCGTCAAATAAGTTATTCACTTTTCCGGTTGTTCTTAAATCCTCTGCGGAACTATTCTGCGCGAAATCACTCTCTACTGCCTTTTCACCGATGAATGCGTAAGTCACTGCAAATTCTTCGATTGCAACATTTGCTGTCGCATCTGACGCATTGTAAAGTCTCACATATCTTGCATCTTCCAATGCTTTTGTATTGACATCTGTCCAGATTACTCCATTCATAGAGCTCTGCACTTTCACATTCGCATTGTCCCCTGCTTTCACCGCAATGTTTTGAATTGCTTTGATGTTCTTTAAGTCAACACCAATATATTGACCTTTTTCCAAGCTGATGGTTCCCGGCTGCAAAGAAGAAACTCCTTCTTCCACCTGTCCAACCATTCCGTGATTTTCTACATTTGTGTAAATATTCTCTATTGTTCCTGCCTGAGAAATTCTCTGCTCTACAGTGAATTCAGAGAATTTTGCCCAAGAACCTTTTTGCTCTAAGTTGCGGATACGGATATAACGCGCTGTCACTCCATTCAAATCAATATCCAGCACATCTTTTCCTGTCGCTGCACCAGTATGAGATTCATATCCTTTTACCGGAGTCCATGTCTTGTTGTCTACGGATGTCTCAACTGCATATTTTACAATCTTGTCTCCACCGTCGTGTCCGACTACGATGTGCGCTTTGTCTAATACCGCCTCTGTTCCAAGATCATATCCTAAGAAATCATCTACCATCACATCATCATTCGTTGAGTTCGCACTTCCATCCGGATCATACCATACATATGTATCGTCATTTCCGTCATACAAGCTTGTCTCTTTTGTTCCCTGTGATACTACCCAGCGATCTGTTTTCATTACTTTATATGTAATTGGAGTTGTCGCATTCTTTGACGCACGGATATCTAATTCACCAACACGCACCCACCCTGCTGTCTGCTCTTTGTTTACGATTCGGATTGCTTTGATCTTCTCGCTTGTTGTAAAGTTCACCGTCTGATCTTTTGCGTTTGTGAGATCTCCTGCTTTTTTCCAGTTATTCTGTCCGTCTACGCTGTACTGTACTTCTGCTTTCTTAAACACATCATTCGCCGCTGATTGTCCCTGTGTCATTCTCACACTGCCAATCTGTTTTGCCTCCGGCAAAGTTACCTGAATATAAGCACCTTCTGCGATTGTGTCGCGGTTCGGATTCTCATATGGTCCTTTTGCAAGCCATGCTTCTGTGGAAAGATCACCATCAAACAACTTGTCTGTTGTCGTTCCACTCTGTACAGAAATTCCACTCAATGTCACGGTTCCGGTATAACGCTCTGTCTCTGCTGGAGCTTCTTTTTGATTGTTGATCTGAATTTCACGAATCTCAAGCCAGCAGTCATTTTTGTTCGCCTCTGTCGCAATCAATCTGATTCCTTTCGCCTTCAGATCTTTCGGAAGATTTTCTTCCTCCACACTGATATCCTGAACTTTTCCCTGTTCTCCGGTAAAGTTATTATCCATTCCTTCCAAAGTCAAGTCTGTCCAAGTTCCATCTTCTTCCATGTACTGCAGTTTTGCATGCTCAAAATGATCTTTTCCTGTTCCAAGCACAAAACGAATGCTGTCCACATCAATCATTTTGTTGTATTCCACACCGATATAATCGTCTTTTGAAAGTGAGTTTGGATTTTTGTAAATCACTTTTGTGGATTCATCACCGTCAAAGAGATTCTCTTTCGCTCCTCCCGGTGTATCTTTTCTGCTTGTGATAAACTTCTGAATCACTTTATCCGGGTTGATTGCAGTCTCCGCCTTTGCAGATACATATTCCGCCAATGTATTGATAAATGGAACGATGTGTTGTACACCAACCTCTGCATATTCCTGATGATCTACATATAAAAAGTCATGTGTTTTTGATTGGTCAAATGCTGTCTTTCCGGCTGTGTTGTAATTGATCACAGCTGACACATCGCCCTCCAGATCACTCTTTACACCGTTTAAATATGCAATTGCCGCTTCTGTTGTGTCGTCCCAGCAGTCCAGCCAGTATACAATCTGTTCTTTGATTGCTTCATTTCCGCTGGCTCGATATGTTTTGGCAGCTTCCTGGAGCAGTTCAAATTCTTCGATCATTGCGTCCACATCAGCTGCTGTAAGTGTCTCCGCTTCCAGTTTTTCTTTAAATGCATTTAACTGTTCTTTCAATACTACGGATTCCTGCAATGCTGTGACACGTGAATCCATTGCCTGATTGATCATATGCTTTGACATCTCGCGAAGCGCATCGCTTGCTTCATTTGAAATCGCAGAATTGTGATCCACGAAAGAGAAGGATGCATTCCAGATCTCTTCTGCCTCTTCTTTTGTCTCCCAGATATTCCATGCATAAGATGCATTTCCGAAAATTGCAACTTTACTTGGCTCTGACTGCTGCATTGGATTCAACATAATTCCCTGAATTTTAGATGGTTCCACTCCCGGATGAAGGAATGTATCATATCCACCCATGATCAGGTGTTTCTTTGAGTTATCTGTACAAGGCCAGTTAATCCACATAAATGGTCCACGACCTACATTGTTTGTAAATGTAGAAGTAAAGTTATCCGTCACTTCTCCCCAAACTCTTCCGCCGGTCATAACAATCTGTACGTTGTCCGGTGCCTGTTTCAAAATCTGAAGTTCCTGACTGCTTCCGTTGCCCATGTAGTCATATGGAACATATGGAATTGTCATCTTCATATCCGGATATTCTTTTTTCACTTCTTTGAGCCACTCTGTCATATCGTTCAACAGACGTAATCCGTTTTGTCCACCCGGATTCCAGAAGTCATCTGCAAGAATGGCAATCTGACGTACGCCCTGATCGATCACCTGTTTGAATTTTGCCTGCAGTTTTGCTAAATCTTCCTCATAATGCTCGTCAAAACGAAGATGATTTCCGGCCGGGAACGGATGCAGCGCATATACATAGCGACATTTAGACTCATTTCCCGCCTCTGCCAATGGTCTGATCTTTGTCTTTAACTCTTCCTCTGTATAAAGTTCATCCCACTGCGTACGGTGCTTCGGATCATCTTTCGGTGCATAAAAATATGCATTCAGTTTATAATATCCGCCCCATTTCATCAGATTCACACGGTCTTCTGTAGACCATGGATTTCCATAATATCCTTCGATAAATCCACGGCTCACAACATCTGCATAATCTTCAATCTCAAAGTTTCGTATTGTGAGACTGTCAAGCTGTGCAAATACATGATACAGCGTAGTCAGTCCGTAAAATGCAGAATCTGTATCTTTTCCAAGTACAGAAATTACATTTTCATCACTCGCCAAAAAATACGAATCTGTCTTCTCAAACAATGCATCTTCCGGTGCATACTCTTTTGTAATATAGTCCTCTGCCTCTCCGTCTTCTCCGTGTACGCCGACATAGACGTTCGTCGCACCTTTCTTTGGCTCATCTGACTCCTTCACCTTAATATCTTTGAGCGCTGCTGCCTCCTCCAGCCGGTCTTTTGTCGCCTCATCAATTCCGGTGTCATAGATGACATTCATCTCCTTGCCAAGAATATAATCTCCCTCCTGATATTCCATCTTATGAGGAGTTGGATAGATTACATAGTCCTCTGCGGTTTGTTTTGCCGCCTGTACCGGCATAAAATTGGTCGGTATCGCAACGGCTGCTGTCAACATCCCGGCAATCAGTCTCTTTATCATTTTCCTTCCCATAATTTTCGCCTTTCCTTTCTCATATTTTATCCTCAAGCGCTATCATTTCTTATTATATCATTTTTCATAGTTTTGTGTTGATTTTTTTTATTTTTTTATATAATTTTACACCTTATTTTTAATATATTCTTTTGTGATATAGACAACTTCACCACTAAGCAAAATCAGAGCTGTCATATTTGGCAATGCCATCAGTCCATTGAACGTATCCGCCACCTCCCACGCAAGGTGCGGCGTCATCATACACCCCGGCAGAATCATCAGTACATAGACCATTTTGTAAAGAAACGCCGATTTTTCTCCAAACAGATATGCCGCCGTGCGCTCTCCAAAATACGCCCAGCCAACCATTGTTGCAAAAGCAAACAATACGATCGAAACTGCAAGAAATTTATCTCCAAAAGGAATAACCGTCGAAAAAGCTTCCCCGGTCAAAGTCGTTCCATCGACATTTTCAATCCCGTGCGCCATATTGGAAAGATACACTTGCGGCTTATAGACACCGGAACTTAAGATTACAAGCGCTGTCATCGTACATACTACAATCGTATCGATAAACACTTCCAAGATTCCCCACATTCCCTGTATTGCAGGAGATTTCACATCTGATGCCGCATGCGCCATGACAGAAGAACCAAGCCCCGCTTCGTTGGAGAATACCCCTCGCGAAATACCGATTTTCATTGCCTGACGAATTCCATATCCTATCACTCCTCCTCCCACTGCTTTCATGCGAAAAGCCTCCTCAAAAATCATGCGTACTGCTCCCGGAACTTCCGCACGGAAATGAATGAGCACGAGCATTCCGCCTGCCATATAAAACAATGCCACAAATGGAACCACTTTTTCTGTCACTGCCGCAATCCGCTTCACACCACCTAAAATTACTGCCGCCACAACAAGTGTCACAACCGCTCCTGTAATGAACGGCGGAATAGAGAGACTTTCTTTTAATCCACTTGCCATGGAATTGGCCTGTGTCATATTTCCCATTCCAAATGATGCAAAAATACAGAATACAGCAAAAAGCACGGCAAGCCATTTACATCCAAGTCCACGCTCTATGTACACCATAGCGCCGCCAACCCATTCTCCCTTTCTATTTTTATAGCGATACCGTATCCCCAGAAGATTTTCCGCATAAATTGTCATCATCCCCAAAAACGCAGATACCCACATCCAAAAAATTGCTCCCGGTCCTCCTGCAATCAGCGCTGCCGCCACACCTGTGATATTCCCTGTTCCAAGTGTCGCTGCAAGCGCCGTACAAAAAGACTGAAACTGAGAGATAGAATGCTCTTCTTCGGTCCTGCGCACACGCCTGTCCCGAAACATCTCCCCGATTGTTTTTCCAAGCCAGATCCGCACCTTTGTAAACTGAAAAAATCCGGTGCGCACGGTAAACATCACTCCGACAAACAGAAAGACAGCGAGCATTCCCCTCCCCCAGATGAAACGGTTTACAACCGCATTGATTTCCTTTACATACTCCATAAAAAATCCCCCATATACTTGGCAATAATACCAAGTATATGAGGGATATGTTATAAAAAGTCCTACCGAATCTCCAATAGTTTCTGTTTCAGTTCATTTTCGATACGGTTCAATTCTGCTTCTGCCGTTCTTCTCTTTTCTTTTCCTTCCTGCTGAATCTTCATCACTTCATCCAGTGTAGAAATCAAAGATTCATTGGTTGCTTTCAGCGTCTCGATGTCGACAATGCCCCGCTCTGACTCTTTTGCAGTCTCCACCGTAGCAAGTTTGAGTTTTTCCGCATTCTTTCTCAATAATTCATTCGTCATATCAGTCACTTCCCGCTGAGCCTTTGCCGCACGAGAAGAATTTTCCACACCGATCGCCAAAACCATTTGACTTTTCCACAGTGGAATTGTATTTACCAACGTAGACTGAATCTTTTCAGACATCACCGTGTCATTGCTCTGCACAAGACGAATCTGCGGCGCCATCTGAAGCGAAATCGTCCGAGTCAGTTCCAGATCATGAATTTTCTTTTCAAACCGATTACACAGTGCATTCAGATCATTGACCGCCTGCGCATCTTCCGGCAGCCCTGACCGTGCAGCTTTCGCCTCCAGTTCAGGAAGCTCCGTCGTCGCAACATCCTGTAATTTTTTCTTCCCGGCTGCAATGTACATCGAAAGTTCTTTGAAATACGTTGTGTTCAATTCATACATCTTATCCAGCATGGCAATATCTTTCATAAGCTGTATCTGATGTCCTTCGAGCGCATCACAAATTCTATTCACATTCACTTCTGCCTTGTCATATTTCGCTTTCATATTGGCAAGCTTATTGCCGCCTTTTTTAAAGAATCCAAAAATCCCTTTTTCTTCCTCTTCCTCATCAAAGCTCTTAAGTTCCGTCACAACACCCGCAAGCATATCACCAACTTCGCCAAGATCCTTCGTCTTTACATTCTCAAGCGCACTTTCCGAAAAATCAGCAATCTTCTTCTGGGCCCCCGCTCCATACTGAAGAATTGCGTTGGAGCTTCTCAGATCGATCTTCGCCGCAAAATCCGCTACCATCTTTTTTTCTTCCGGTGTGAGCACGTCCAATTCCTCAACCTGCTCTTCTTTGACTTCCACGACTTCTTCTTTTGTCTCCCCAAACGGATCCAAGGTCAAAACCGGCGCTTCCTGCATCATCTCATTGATATCTTGTCCCATAAGCTTATGTCCTCCTACTATTTAAAATCTTTTTCTTTATATCCTTCTCTTGCGAGCATCATCTGCAGAACTGAAATATCCGTTGACACATCAAACGCAGCATCCTGAAACAAATCATCTAAAAGTTTTTCGAACGCAAGACTGATGGTATCGAGTGTATTCTCAATCTCCTGCATCGCATTCGTGATATTCTCCCCTTTTACTTCCAAAGCATCAAACTCACGGTACGCATTCACAAGCTTCAGTGTTGTCGGCATATAATAGTCCATAAACTTATCTATCTCTTTTTTCTGCTCCGGATGTTTTTTCACTGACTCAAAAATACGACGCACAACCTGCTCCAATCTGTCTAACTTCTCAGAAATAACTTCACCCGGAATATCGTCATTCGCCTCACGGATTGTCCTGATATACTCATCTCCGGTACGAATCATCTCCAAAATCTCAGGTGACATCTTCTCTTCCTGTTCTTTTCTTTTCGCCTCTTCCATCTCCCTCTGCCGAAGCGATTCCTCCGCCTGCAGATAATAGTCATATGCAATCCGATTAATCATCAGGCACGTCTCCTGCTTGTCCATGTACGCTTCCCGAAACACTTGTTTCTGAATCATCTTTCGAAGATCTTTCCTCGTCTCTGTCTCTGACTGATTCGACTTTTCTGCCAATTCCTTAATCTCACAGAAACCTCTTCCATTCAAGATCTCCACGTACTTTCTAGCCCGTCTGTATCTCTTGCGATAATGATTTCCTGTCGCAGACAAAATGATTCCTGCAAACAGCGGAATCAAAAGCACACTAGGCCCCAGAACAATCTCAGCAAGGCTTGCTGTACCGATCATCTCTAAAAAGGTCTTTGTAACCAGCAGAGCGATAATCCCCGCAACCGAAACAATACTCAATATCGTTCCTGCCACAATGCGTCCTGTCCCTTTTTTGATCTTCGGCGCAAGCACCATATTGATCTGCTTTTTCCCTACCGGTCTTGCATAGTTTGTCTGATAGACATTGCTTTGCTGGTTGGTCTGCGCCTGCTTTTTCAGATTCTCAGCCTGTCTTTTCTGTCTCTCCTCATACTGCCTTCTCACTTTTTCCTTATATATTCTCGCCTCATCCAGCGCCTGATTCACCGTCTGGTTAATTGTCTGGTTCAGGCGATCATAATTCATCGACTCCACAGCGTTTTGCACCGTCTCTTGGATCTGTCTTCCAAGATTTGAAAAATCATTATCATACATATATCCGTCATATCCTTCCTGAATCATTCTTTCGCTTTTCCGGCAAAGCACACCGGCTTTGCCGGAGCAAACATTCCTCTACTTTCCAATCACCGTCTCAATCCTCTTTTTCAGAATCTCCTCACCGATGATCCCAGCCATCCTCATAACTTCATTTCCTTGTTTCATTATAACAAATGTCGGTACAATTTGGATACTATAATCTTTTGCAATTTCAGTTTCTTTTTCAATGTCTATTCTGACGACTTCCAGCTGTTCCTTATAGACCTCTTCTATCTCATCCACAACCGGCATCATCATATTACATTTCGGACACCAGTGCGCAAACAGAACAATCAGTGTAACCTGCATATGCCACCCTCCCGGACACTAGTGTACAGCTCGCCCTTATGGTTTACATCTTGCATTCAAGATGTCGCAGACCTCTTCAAACGAGCGTCTAATGCATTTTAGCTTACATGTCAGTTTCCTGTTATCATAGCAAAACTGACAAAACGAATGTTTCCACTTTCCTTTCCCCATAAGGTTCTCCTGTTCTATACACATACTTTCTATATAGAATATGCCGAAAGCTTCGAACTATTTCCTCGCTGCGATCAACTTATGGATCGGATTACCAAGGCTTGAGAACTTCTGCTCGTATTCTGTCATAATATTCCCCACATTCATCTTTTCATCGTGATGCAGGTCATATGTATGTGCCAGCAATTTCCATCCTGCTTCCGCCACCTGTTCCAGGGAGAACTCAAACAACTGGCTGTTATCTGTCTTAAATTCCACAACACCATCTTGTGCCAGCACCTTGTCATATTGTCCAAAAAATCGAGTAGACGTAAGCCTTCTCCCGGCATGTCTTGCCTTCGGCCAAGGATCCGAAAAATTCAGGTAGATCTTTGCCACTTCGCCTTTTCCAAACACATCCGGCAGCGTGAAAGCATCCATACAGATAAAACGAATATTTTTCATATCACAAAATTCTTCTGTGTCGTATTTTTCCAATGCCCTCAGCAAAACACTCGAATAGCGCTCGATTCCAATATAGTTTATCTGCGGATTCTGCTTGGCAAGATTCAAGAGAAACTGCCCTTTCCCCATTCCAATCTCAATGTGAATCGGGTTCTCATTTCCAAAGACCGTATGCCACTTCCCTTTTTGTTCTATCTCATTCTTTATTGCAACCGGATGGTTCTGAATCACATCATCTGCACCCGGAATATTTCTAAGTCTCATACTCTTGCACCTCATTCTTTTTTTCTCAGTATATCTCGTCGGAGATATATCGTCAATTTATAGTTGCATTATTTTCGCAAAACCCTTTTTTTATTTCTTCTACTGTGTTACATTATTCATATCAGCTTGCACAAAAGGAGGGTTCACAATGAATTCTATTATCAGCAAATTGTCAGAAATTGAGACAGCCGCTACAGCCATTGTAAAGCATGCCGAATCAGAAAAAGACAGGCTCGATCAAAAGATGCAAAAAGACCAACAAAGATTCGACGAAGATCTGGCTGCAAGCACAAAAGAAAAACTGGATGCAATCCAGCAAAATCTGACTTCTAAAATGAATACGCAGCTACAGCAGCTGCAGTCAGAAAGTGAGCAAACCATACATTCACTCACAAGGGAATACGAAATCAAGCATGAGCAATACGCTCACGAAATATTGAAACGCATTACAGAGGTATAATTATGGGAAATCTACTATCATATAGTGGAATCGTAACAAAGATACATGCAATGCAGGCCAAGCTTTTAACAGATGACCACTTCCGGGAAATTGCACAATTGCGCAACGTTGCCGAGGTGGTCACTTATTTGAAGAAACTTCCCGCGTACGCAAAAGCCTTTGAAACTGTAGATGAGAATACACTTCACCGTGGAGATGTCGAGAAGATCCTCATCCAGTCCCTTTACAACGATTACTCCAAACTGTATCGTTTCTCAGGTCTGGAACACCAACGATTTTTAAGACTGTATCTCAAGCGCTATGAAGTTGATTTGATCAACTACTGCCTGCGAATTGTCTACAACCATTATGAGGAACCGTTTGATCTGAATCACAAAAAGCCGTTTTTTGACCGCTACTCTCAGATTTCAATCGACCGTCTGATCACTTCCAAGACCATGGAAGAATTAGTAGACAATCTGCAAGGCACAGAATATTACGCTCCACTGAAAATTTTACAGGAATCCGGGCAGCCCGTCGATCTGTTTGATTACGACCTCGCCCTCAACTTATATGAATTTACCTCCGTCTGGAAAGCGCGCAAAAAAACGCTCAAAGGATTGGAACTTAAGATTTTTACCCGCGACTGCGGAACGAAGATCGATTTGATTAATTTACAATGGATTTACCGTGCAAAAAAATACTATAACATGGATTCCATTCAGATTTACGCTTTTATCATTCCGGTTTATTTTCACATCAAACTTCCTGAGATAAAAACGTTGATCGAAAGCGAGTCATTGGACGAGTTCATGGAACTGCTCCGAAAGACTTATTACGGCAGACGGCAGCCCTTAGATCATGCATTTACCATTGAAAAGATGTATACGGACTGCCTGTCACGCCTGTACTCCACCGACCGCAGAGAACATCCGTATTCCATTGCTTCCATCAACTCCTATCTTTTCCAAAAAGAAGAGGAACTAAGGAAGCTTACAACGGCATTGGAATGTATTCGCTATGGTCTGTCCGCTGGAGAAACATTAAAATATATAGGGGGTGTGAGACCACAATGATTGTAAAAATGAAATTTTTAAGTATCACCGGACCGAAAAATGACATTGACCGGGTAACGGATCTGTATTTCTCAAAATATGAGATTCAATTGGAAAATGCTCTTTCGGAATTAAAAACGGTCGATAACCTTCAGCCGTTTATCGAGATCAATCCATATAAAGATGCGCTGGAAAAGGCGAATCAGTTCGTCGGATATCTGTCTGACAAAGAATCTCTTCCGGAAGTTCCGCTTTCGATGGAGGAGCTGTTCCAGACAATCCGTACAGCAAACAACAACTATATGGATCTCAAAGAAAAAGAACAGAACCTGAAAGAGGAACAAGAAGCACTGCGAGACAAACTCAAAGTGATCGAACCGTTTTCAGGTCTCGAATGCAACATCCACGACGTGATGCAGTATCACTTTATCAAATTCCGTTTTGGGCGTGTTGCACTGAACTATTATCACAAAGTAGAAAAATATGTAAGCGAGGACCTTAATGTAATCTTTTTAGAGGGCGGAAGAGATACAAGCTACGTATACGGCGTATACTTCTCCTCCCGCTCCGACTCCGAACGCATCGACGCTATTTTAAAATCACTGCATTTTGAGCGTATTTTCCTGCCGGATGAGTATGATACCACGCCTACTGATGCGTGCCGCACACTGGAAAAAAGTATTCATTCGATTGAGAAAAAAATCCGGCATATCGACGAAGAGATTGCTGAGATTCTCTCAAAAGACAGCGCAAAACTTGTCTCGGCACAAAAACGTCTGCAGGTACTCGCCAAGAACTTCGATGTGCGAAAGCTTGCTGCCTGTGTGGAAGACAAACACGATAACTTCTTTATATTATGCGGATGGATGTCCGAGGCTGACATCAGTTCCTTCCTCGAAGACGTCAAGCACGATCCGAACCTGTTTGTAGTGGTGGAAGATGACCACGAGACCTATTTCGGGGAGCCTCCGACAAAGTTGAAGAACCCGAAGATCTTCAAGCCATTTGAGATGTTTATCCGTATGTACGGACTTCCGGCACACAATGAGATGGATCCGACGATTTTTCTCGCGCTGACTTACACCTTTATCTTCGGCGCCATGTTCGGAGATGTTGGCCAGGGACTCTGTCTCGCAATCGGGGGCGGACTGCTCTACAAATTCAAAAAAATTGATCTTGCGGGGGTCATCTCGCTTGCCGGTATCTTTTCCACCTTTTTCGGCTTTATGTTCGGAAGTGTATTTGGATTTGAAAATATCATCGAGGCAAAATGGCTGCATCCGATTTCAGCTATGACGAGCCTTCCGTTTGTCGGTCAACTGAACACCGTATTTATCGTTGCAATCGCATTTGGAATGGGAATCATTCTCCTGTCCATGATTTTCCAGATTATCAACTCCCTGCGGGCGCATGATTTAGAAAACGCATGGTTCTCACCGAACGGGGTCGCCGGACTGATTTTCTATGGCTCTGTCGTATTGGCGGTTGTCTTGTTTATGACAGGTCACAAGATGCCTGCTAACATTTTGCTCGCCGTGCTTTTCGGTGTCCCGGTTCTGCTGATGGTCTTCAAGGAACCGCTCGCCAAAAAACTTGAAAAGCGCACCGGAAAAACAGAAGGCGGAAAAGTCATGTTTTTTGTACAGGCATTCTTCGAATTATTCGAAACAACGCTCAGTTACTTTTCCAACACACTTTCTTTTGTGCGTATCGGCGCTTTTGCTGTCAGCCATGCAGCGATGATGGAAGTTGTACTTATGCTTGGCGGCGCCACACAAAACAGCAGTCCGAATTGGATCATCATTGTAGCCGGCAACATATTTGTCTGCCTGATGGAAGGGCTTGTTGTCGGAATCCAGGTGTTGAGACTGGAATATTATGAAATGTTCAGCCGCTTTTACAAAGGAAGCGGACGCGAATTCAAACCATATAATCAGAAAAACGTATAAACTCAGGAGGTTTTCATTATGACTTTAACAGTAAAATTAACTCTTATCGTAACTTTAATCTTAAGCATCATTCTTCCTTTCGGATACTATCTGATCGGTGAAAAAAACAAAAAGCGCTACAAAAAGGCAATCGGCGTCAATATCTTCTTTTACTTTGGCGCTTTTGTAATTGCAGGTATTATGATGTTTGGCGGTTCTGCTCAGGCTGCTGATGCAGCTACAACTGCTGCTTCTACCGCCACAGGACTTGGATATATCGCCGCCGCTCTTGTTACCGGTTTAGCATGTATCGGTGGTGGTATCGCTGTTGCCAGTGCTGCAAGCGCTGCTCTTGGAGCAGTCAGCGAAGACTCCAGCATTTTTGGTAAATCCTTAATTTTTGCAGGTCTTGCAGAAGGTGTTTGTCTCTACGGACTGATCATCTCCTTCATGATCTTAGGTAAATTGTAATTATGAAGATGTTTTTGATCAGTGATAATGTCGATACGTACACAGGAATGCGACTCGCCGGCGTAGACGGTGTTGTTGCACACGAACGAAGTGAGCTTCACGACGCACTGCAGAAAGTTATGGATGACAAATCCATCGGTATCGTTTTGCTCACCGAAAAATTCGGGCGGGAATTTCCCGATCTTATCGATGAGATCAAGCTCAAACGAAAACTACCGCTGCTTGTCGAAATTCCTGACCGTCACGGAACCGGCCGTAAAAAAGACTTTATCACATCTTATGTAAATGAAGCCATCGGCTTGAAACTATAGTAAAAGAAGGTGAAATCTTGACAATCGAAGAAAAATTAAAGTATCTGCAGGATGCTTCCATGGAAGATGCCAGAGCAATGGGCAACGAGATTATAAGTGAACATCAGGAGGCTTTAGACCAGATACTAAAAGAGCATAAAGAGACTGCCATCCGTCAGGCGGAACTCACCTTAAAGACAGAGACCGCCAACGCCAGACAATCTTTAAATAAAGCCATGGCAAGAGCACAGATCGAACTCAAACGCGAACAGGGAAAATGCCAGACAGACTTAAAAAACCGCTTGTTCAAACGTGTTCTTGTACTTGTAAAAGAATATATGAAGACAGATGACTACAAAAAAATTCTGGAAAAACGTATTCAAAAATCACTGGATTTTGCAGATGGTGAAGAAATTCTGATCTACATCAATCCAAGTGATGCGCATTTGAAAGATGATTTAGAAGCAAAAACCGGTTCCTCCCTCACCGTAAGCCGAGAGGATTTTATCGGTGGGACACGTGCCGTCATGCAAAAACGACGTATTCTGATCGACTACTCGTTTAAATCAGCACTCTCGGAAGAATACGACAATTTCTTGTTTTTAGGAGGTGACAACTATGTTTAGAACCGGAACAATTTATGGAGTAAACGGTCCTGTCATCTATCTGAAAGGAAATACCGGATTTAAAATGTCAGAGATGGTCTATGTAGGGAAAGAAAGATTAGTCGGCGAAGTTATCGCGCTTGATAAAGATAAGACAACCATTCAGGTCTTTGAGGAGACGACCGGGTTACGTCCGGGAGAGACTGTTGAGGCTACTGGAGATGCCATCTCCGTAACCCTCGCCCCGGGAATTCTCAATAATATATTTGACGGTATTGAACGTCCACTGGAACGCATCGCCGAAAATTCCGGTGCATTTATCAGCCGTGGTGTGAGTGTAGATTCGCTGGATAAAGAAAAAAAATGGAAGACACATCTGACGGTCTCTATCGGAGATTCCGTTCACGGAGGTGATATCATTGCCGAAGTGCCTGAGACAACGGCCATCGTGCACAAATGCATGATACCTCCACATATCAGCGGGATTATCACTAAAGTCATGCCGGATGGAGAGTACACAATTGATGAACCGCTCGTAACAGTCGAGCTAAGCTCCGGCGAGACGATCGACCTGACTATGACTCAGAAATGGCCGATTCGTGTTCCCCGTCCAACGCACCACCGTTTTCCTGCGTCCGTTCCGCTCATCACCGGACAGCGTATTCTTGATACGATGTTCCCGATCGCAAAAGGCGGTACCGCCTGTGTTCCTGGTGGATTTGGAACCGGAAAGACAATGACACAGCACCAGATCGCAAAATGGTCCGATGCCGACATCATCATCTACATTGGCTGTGGAGAACGTGGAAATGAGATGACACAGGTACTGGAAGAATTCACAAAACTGGTGGATCCTAAATCCGGCAATCCTCTGATGGACCGAACTACTTTGATCGCCAATACTTCCAACATGCCGGTGGCGGCCCGTGAAGCGAGCATCTACACCGGGCTTACACTTGCAGAATACTACCGTGATATGGGATATGACGTGGCAATCATGGCAGACTCCACATCGCGTTGGGCAGAAGCACTTCGAGAGCTCTCAGGACGTCTTGAAGAAATGCCTGCGGAAGAAGGTTTCCCTGCTTATCTGGCATCACGCTTATCTGCGTTTTACGAGCGTGCGGGCATGATGCACAACTTAAACGGAACTGACGGCTCTGTATCTATTATCGGAGCTGTATCACCACAGGGCGGCGACTTCTCTGAGCCGGTTACACAGAATACCAAACGTTTTGTCAGATGTTTCTGGGGGCTTGATAAGAGCCTTGCGTATGCGAGACATTTTCCGGCAATCCACTGGCTGACAAGCTACAGTGAATATCTGCTCGATCTCGCCCCATGGTATAACGAACACGTTTCGCCAAAGTTTGTCGACTACCGCAATCAGCTGATGGCTCTTTTGAATCAAGAGAGCAGCCTGATGGAAATCGTAAAATTAATCGGAAGCGATGTGCTGCCGGACGACCAGAAACTCGTTTTGGAAATCGCCAAAGTCATCCGACTTGGATTCCTTCAGCAAAACGCATTTCATGCAGACGACACTTGTGTCTCATTAGAAAAGCAGTTCAAGATGATGGAAGTTATCTTGTATTTATATCAGAAATCAAAAGCACTCATCACACTGAACATGCCGATTTCTGTTCTGAAAGAAGAAGATATTTTCGAAAAGGTCATTGCGATCAAATACGATGTGCCAAATGACAAACTCGAACTATTTGATGAATATATGAAAAAAATCGATGCATTCTATGACCGGATTATGGAAAAGAACGCATAAAGGAGGAGGATTTGTATGGCAATTGAATATTTAGGCTTAAGCAGCATCAACGGTCCTCTGATCGTGCTGGAGGGTGTACAGGATGCGTTCTTTGATGAGATCGTAGAATTTGTAGTAAACGGAAACGAGCGTAAGTTAGGTCGCATCATTGAGATTTACGAGGATAAAGCAGTTATTCAGGTATTTGAGGGGACTGAAAATATGTCTCTGCTCAATACCCACACAAAACTCACCGGACATCCGATGGAGATCGCCCTCTCACCGGATATGCTCGGAAGAACATTTAACGGAATCGGGCAGCCGATTGACGATCTCGGTCCGATTACCTCAACGTTGACAAGAGATATCAACGGACTTCCGCTTAACCCGGTAAAACGTGAATATCCTAGAAACTATATCCGCACCGGTGTCTCTGCAATCGACGGTCTGACCACACTGATTCGAGGACAGAAGCTTCCGATTTTTTCCGGAAACGGTCTTCCACACGACCAGCTTGCCGCTCAAATTGTAAAACAGGCTTCTCTCGGAGATGATTCCGATGAAGAATTTGCTATTGTATTTGCTGCAATGGGTGTCAAACATGACGTTGCGGAATTTTTCCAGCGCACATTTGAAGAAAGCGGTGTATCCGACCACGTAGTCATGTTCCTGAATCTGGCAAACGATCCGGTCGTGGAGCGTCTTATCACACCAAAAGTAGCGCTCACCGTCGCAGAATATCTGGCATTTGAGCAGAACAAACATATCCTTGTCATTCTCACAGATATGACATCCTTTGCGGAGGCGATGCGTGAAGTATCCTCCTCCAAAGGCGAGATTCCAAGCCGAAAAGGATTCCCGGGATATCTTTATAGTGAACTTGCGACAATCTATGAACGCGCAGGAATTGTCGCAGGCGTCAATGGCTCCGTGACACAGCTGCCGATTCTGACAATGCCAAACGACGATATCACACACCCGATTCCTGACTTGACAGGATATATTACCGAAGGACAGATTGTACTCGACCGTGCACTCCATGGACAGTCCATCTACCCGCCAATCAATATTTTACCGTCCCTTTCCCGTCTGATGAAAGACGGTATCGGAGAGGGATACACTCGCGCGGACCATCAAGATCTTGCCAACCAGCTCTTTTCATCCTACGCCAAAGTAGGAGAAGCGAGAAACCTTGCCTCTGTCATCGGTGAAGATGAACTCTCCCCGATCGACAAAAAATACCTTGCCTTCGGAAAGGAATTCGAAGAACGCTATATCGGTCAGGGGCTGGAGGAAAACCGTACAATCGAAGAGACACTTGACCTTGGATGGGAACTTTTAAAAATGCTTCCAAGAGAAGAATTAGATCGTATTGACACAAAGATTTTGGAACAATTTTATGATAATCGTTCAGACTCATAGAAAGGGGGCGTTCTTATGGATCCTCGCACATTTCCCACAAAAGGAAATCTGATTCTTGCAAAGAATTCTCTGGCTCTTGCCAATCAGGGGTACGAACTTATGGATAAGAAAAGAAACATTCTGATCCGCGAACTGATGGAACTGATCGATCAGGCAAAGGACATTCAGGAACAGATTGATTCCACCTTCACACATGCATATAAATGCCTGCAGCACGCCAATATTGAACACGGTATCAGTCTCGTATCCCAACTTGCCTATACCGTCCCGATTGAGGATTCTATCAAGATTAAAAGCCGAAGCATTATGGGAACGGAAATTCCACTTGTGGATTACACTCCGGATGAGAATCAGCCGACTTACTCTTTCAGTACAACTGATGAGTCAATCGACCGTGCACGCGAAGCATTTCGCAAAGTAAAAGAGCTTACGATCAAATTATCCATGATTGAGAATGCAGCCTACCGGCTTGCGACCAATATTAAAAAAACACAAAAGCGTGCAAACGCTCTGAAAAATATTACAATTCCGACCTATACCACTTTAGTATCTTCCATTTCCAATGCTTTGGAGGAAAAAGAACGTGAAGAATTCACACGATTAAAAGTGATAAAACAGCGGAAAATATAATGGAATACACTATTCTATTCAAAAATGGAGTGAACTTTCTATTCACAAAGTTCACTCCATTTGCATGTTCCGCATATTTCTTTTCGCTTCCCCGGAAGTAAGATTTGTTCTGATACCAGCTTAGAAAAAGTATCCCAAGTCAAAACTACACCTTCTTCCAGACCGCAAAACGAAAGTACTTTCTGATCATATGCCCGAACAAGATCCGGCGTATTACAGCTTCCATTTTCTAAATTGGGGCATTTCTCGCAGATAACATCTGCGCACGTAACAATTTGCAAAGAAGGATTCTCTTGCATCTGTTCTAAAATCTTTCCCATATGCGCCACAAACAAATCACTATATCCTTCTCCTTGAAAAAATGCAAGGCACATTCCATGATGTGCCCGCAATAAAATCGGTTGCTTTTCCATAATCTCTCACTTTTTCAACTTAAAACTCAAACACTGCAACACCATATGGCGGTAAATCATAAGCAAATGAAAATGGTCTTCCGTCACATTCTTTTTTCACACTCTTATAAATCTCAGGACGTACTTTTCCCTCTCCACCATATTTCTTTTCATCACTGTCCAAAATCAGCTTATACTGCTTTCTCCTTGGAACGCCAACACGATATTCCGTTCTTTCCATCGGAGTAAAATTACATACAAACAAAAGATTCTTCTTGCCGTCTTTAGAATGTCTGATAAAGCTGTAGATACTTCTCTCCGCATCATCTGCATTCACCCATTCAAATCCTTCCGGTGAACAGTCTAATTCATACATCGCCTTATTCTTTTTATACAAATGAAGCAAATCTTTTGTAAATTCCTGCAACTGTCTATGCCAGTCTTCTGCAAGAAGAAACCAGTCTAATTCACGCGCTTCACTCCATTCCTGAAGCTGAGCAAAATCCTGTCCCATAAACAACAGTTTTTTACCAACATGTCCCATCATAAACGCATATCCGACTTTCAGGTTGGCAAATTTATCAAATCCAAGCCCAGGCATCTTATTTAGCATAGAGCACTTCAGATGCACCACTTCATCATGCGACAATACAAGAACATATTTTTCGCTATACGCATAACTCATGGCAAATGTCATCTGATTGTGGCACCCTTTTCTAAAATAAGGATCCAGTTTCATATACTCTGTAAAATCATGCATCCACCCCATGTTCCATTTTAAACTAAATCCAAGTCCATCATATTCTGCTGGCGCTGTTACTTTTGGCCAAGCTGTAGATTCCTCCGCAATCATGACAACTCCCGAATTTCTTCCAAGAACCACTGAATTCAAATGTTTAAAAAATTCGATTGCTTCAAGATTTTCATTGCTGCCGTATTTATTTGGAACCCACTGACCTTTTTCTTTTCCATAGTCCAAGTACAGCATAGATGCAACTGCATCTACTCGCAAGCCATCTACATGATAATGCTCTATCCAAAACAGCGCATTTGCAATCAGGAAATTTTGAACTTCTGACTTTCCATAGTCAAAAACCTTTGTTCCCCAATCAGGATGTTCTCCCTTTCTCGGATCTGCATACTCAAAGGTCGGTGTTCCATCAAAATCAGCCAGTCCATGTGCATCTTTCGGAAAATGCGCCGGCACCCAGTCAAGAATTACTCCAATCTTATTCTTATGGAAATAATCAATCATATACGCAAAATCTTCCGGTGTCCCGTATCTTGAAGTCGGGGCATAATATCCTGTCACCTGATATCCCCAAGATCCGTCAAAAGGATACTCAGCAATACCCATCAGCTCAATATGTGTATATCCCATCTCTTTGATATACTCTGTAGCTGCTTTGGCAAACTCTCTATATGTATAGAATCCGTCATCCTCTCTGCCCGGATGCCGCTTCCATGAACCGATATGCGCCTCGTAAATTGACATCGGCTCTTTATGATGATCCCAAGTTAATCTCCGCTCCATCCACTTGCTGTCTGTCCATCTAAGAGCACTGATATCCGTCACTTTTGATGCATTCCCCGGTCTGAGTTCTGCATAATTGGCAAATGGGTCCGCTTTATAAATATGATCCCCTTTGTATGTTTGAATACAATACTTATACAGCGCTCCCTCCTGCACATCAGGAACAAAACATGTATAAATACCAAGTGGCTCTTCCCTCTTCATCGGGTTCTTGTCGGCATCCCAATCATTAAATTCGCCAACTACCGAGACTTTCTCCGCATGTGGCGCCCATACTGCAAAATAAACACCCTGTTTTTCACCATCATTTACAATGTGAGCTCCTAGTTTTTTATAAATCTCATAATGAGTTCCCTGACCAAACAAATAATGGTCTAATTCTCCGATTTCGTATGCTTTTGTCTTATTTTTTTCCGCCATACTTTCACCTTCCCAGTTTATTTGGTATATATGTCTATTATACTTTAGCCACACATAAAAAGAAAGAGTTTTGTCACCAAAACTCTTTCTTCTTATTATCTAAAATCCTGTTCCTGCAAAACAATTCTTGAAGACTCGTTTTTCTTCTTACCAAATAATTTCTTTAGGAAACGTTTAAATGTCATTTTCTGAGAATGTGCAATCGCATCATCCATGATTTCTTTTACATCCGCAACTGTAACAATGCTCTCTTCTCTTTGCATAAGATCAATCCTGCTATATAATGCCAAAATTCCCATCTCATCAATCTTATATCCATTTTCTTTTGCATAAGTCTGAGCGAATGTTACCAGCTCATCATTAATAAATACCGGCAGTTCCAATCTGGACGTAAATTTTTTCTTAAAGTCCGGATATAATGCCAACATCTTATCAAGTGGTCTGCGCTCTTCCTCTAAAACTACAAGTAATTCTCCAGTCTGTTCTTCCATAAGATCATTCAGCTCTAAAACTGTCTTTTTATTCAGTTTCGATGCACGCTCAATGATAATCGCTCCACCATGCAGTTTCTCAATAATATGTGAAACATCTTTCTTATTCAATGATTCCGCTGTGACAATTCCAACTTTACCTTGTTTCAGCTTTCTGTTCTTTTGAATTGCCTTCACAATGTCTACCGCCAAAACTGTCTTTCCAGAGCCTTTCCGCCCTACAACAAGCAAGTTGGCTGTTCGAGATGTTCCATATCTCGTTCTGCATCTCTTGTCGTTCTCCAATACATCTACAATCTGCTCACTCATGCCGTGAACAGGAACAAAATAAGAGAATAATTTTTTCTGTTCTTCTGTCAGACCCGCTTTAATTCCAATCTCACTTTGTGCTTCCAGATCATAGCGTCCCTGCACGATAAAAGCAGTATCAAATGGTGAAGACGGCTCCGGACGTCTCTGTTCTTCTTTTTCCAAAGGCTCCTCTACTACTGTGCCATTCATCAAAGCTTTGGCAGAAATTGCAATCGCTTGTGTGTCTCCAAGCTTAATTCCTTCTGATTCCTCAATCTCTTCGATTTCTTCAATCTCTTCAAAATCTTCTGATTCTACTTCTTCAAAAGCTTCCTCGTCAAAACTTTCTTCATCAAACGGATCTTCCTCTACTTCTTCTGGTTCTGCTTTCTCTTCTTCCTGAACTGATTCTTCTGCCAGTTCCTCGATTGGTTCCTCTTCCTTCGTTTCCACTGTTTCGACTGTTTCTTCCTCCATTGTTTCCAATGGTTCAACAGTTTCTTCCTCCGGCGCTTCCACTTTCTCGCGCCTTGCCTTATTCTGCTTAATCTCAGCCGCTTCAGCTTCCAGTTCTTCCATTAACTGTCTGATATCATCTGGAAGAATACTTTCTTCTTCCACTTTTTGAGATTCCAGTTTCTCTTTGTCCCGTCTTGCTCTTTCTTGTTCTTCTTGAATTAATTGAGCATTTTCTTTTTGTTTCTCTTCCCAATTCTGTAGAATCTCTTCCACACTCATTTTAGAACTTTGAGAAAAAATTTCTTTGCTCACATCTTCATCTTCTGTTTCATCCAGCACTTGTGGCTCCTCGCTTGCTTCCGCCTCTTCCTCTGCTGGTACTTCCTCGATAATGTCTGTCTCTTCCTCTGCTGGGGCTTCCTCGATAGTCTCTGCCTCTTCCTCTGCTGGAGCTTCTTCGATAATCTCTGTCTCTTCCTCTGCTGGAGTTTCTTCGATAGTCTCTGCCTCTTCCTCTGCTGGAGCCTCCTCGATAGTCTCTGCCTCTTCCTCAACTGACTCTTCTTCTGCTACCGGTGTCTCTTCTATTTTTTCTGCTTCTTCTGCAGAAACTGCTTCCACTTTCGTTGTATTCTCTAGTGAAATCGCTGCATTCACTTCATCAACTTTCATTTCCACAGTCGGTTCTTCCACATTTTCAACTTTCTCTTCTTTCTTTTCGGCAACTGGCTCCACCTTTTTTACTGGTTTCTTTTCATCATTTCTATGATTATATTTCTCCTGCTGCAAAGGTGTCAAAGGTTTATATTTCATCTTTAATTCCATAGCCTGATATACATACTTTCCTTCACTGAACCATAGAATTAAATCATCACATTCTTCCAGGCATTCCGCCACCATACCCGCTTCGTGGTACAATTTCGCCAATTCATATGCCCATTTTTCCACATACTCGGCTTTTTTAAACTCTTCCAACGCTTCAATCTGCTGTGATAACGGTGCATTTTGGCTTTTCAAAATCTTATATCTCAAAATATATTGATTCGGATCTTTTGGAGCCATGGCAATAAACTCTTCATAACAGTCTGTTGCCTCTCTTACATCGTTCAATTTTAATGCCAGTGTTCCAAGACGATATACAATCTTTCTGCTTCCCGGAGCTCTGTCATATGCTATAAATAAAATCTCCCTACTCTTCTCATATTCTCCATTATACTCATAAATCTCACTTGCTGTACAAAGCATCGCTGCATTCTTAGCCTTACGCCAATCGATACTGTCTGCTATCTCCATCGCTTTTTTATATGATTTTTGTTCCATATACTCAAGCATCTGCTCTGTTCTTACTCGATATTCGTATTTATCCAAAGTATTCACCCCTATTATTATTTCTATGACCTTTCTATCTAGTCGAATTTTAGCTTTCTATATTCTGTTTTATTTTATCACAGGAGATAACCAATGTCAAAAAGATGTAACAAAAACGTAATAAAAATAAGGTTATCTTAAACTTCTATAAGATAACCTTATTCTGTATTTTATTGTTATTTTTTTATTTATTATTTCGGAGGAATATATCAATTATAAAACCTGTTGCCTTTTTTCACTTTATATGCAATTTATAACTCAAAGTTTCGATTATTCTTATTCTCTAATCCTAATCTGGTTTTCTGATGTTTCTTTACACATCTTATAACTGCTTTGAAGCTATGTGGTATTCCTCTTTTCAATATGTCTGCAAATATTTAATCTTCTGCTCCAGATGTTCTACTCTCCGAATAAATTCTTCTACTTGCTCTCTTTCTCTGGATTATACTCTATGGTAAAGGCTTTCATCACAGGTTCTTACATTTGCCATACCACCAACATATTGAATTGTAAATTCCGAACTATCCATTGGACTAAGCCTCCTTCTTTCTCCTATTTTCAGAAAATCTGTTTCTTTCAAGCTTTCTTACTTAAAAATCCTAATTCCCATTTCAGATTCTCTTTTCACCCCTCTTTTTATTTCCTTTCTCGTCAGATATAAAACGGATTTCAAAATTCTTTCTTACTTGAGAATATTAAATTTTACTTTCAGAAATTCTTCTTTTAGAAACCTTTTTGTTTTCTGAATCTCTTTTGTTTTGTTGAGTTTATAATAACACCACAGTCTTTATTTGTCAATACTATTTTTCTAAAATATTTATATTTTTTCATTTTTGCATATTCAATATTTAATTGTCTGAATATTTTATATTTTCAAGAAAATATACACTCATAAACCAAGCTTTTCAAACACATCCTGTCTCCTGCGTACCTTCGAAAAATCTGTTTTTTGTTCTGCCAATACCTTCCCTGCTCTCCCTTTTCTTTTGAAACAGGTTCTGAAAATTCTTTGTATCCACGCAACCGGAAGGAGTATCGGATACTTTTCTAAATATTTATACTGCAATTTAATCGTTTCATACGGAAGAAAAATCGCAGTAAGCCATACCTTCACCTGTCCTATCCACACTTTTTTATCGGAAGACGCCACATTTTGAATCCAATAGTTTTCCATAGTCCCATAAATTCCGCTATCAACCATCAATTCTGTCAGCTGGTCATAGAACGCATCGCTTTGCCCTTTTTCAAACCAAATATTCGCAAGTTTCTCCATATGATGCAAAAACTCTTTCAGACCTACTTTAGCAAGTTCCGTTTCAACATAATTCCAATCCATCTGATCTTTCATTTTCTTCTCAAACTGCCAAATATCAACAATGGAGCGAATTCCACTTCCGCCATTTTGAAAATGTTTTGCCATATGAACAATCACATAGACATAAAAATCCTCCCAGCTGTATTGCTGTATATATTTTTTTCCCTTCTCTGGTTTTGCTTTCTCCCAAGGATTTTTATAATACGAAGCAAACTGGCTACTCTGTCCCACCAGACAATAGTGCATCTCAATATTCATAAACGGCTTTCGGAAATACACATGATGGTGATCGTCCCGATGATCACAATAATATCCAAGTTGCTGCAGAATCTCTTCCACTTCCTTTTCCTGCTCCAGTCGAAACAAAAGATCAAGATCCGCCATCATTCGCAGATCTGTCTTTGGATAACATTGCTTTAAAAAAATTCCTTTCAAGGGAATACAATAAATACCATTCCCCTCAAAAGCCTGCAAAAGTTCCTCTAAAGAAAAATGTTGTACCGTATCTCTTGCAGTTTCCATCTGCCATGCCTGCTCATACTTTTTTCGAACCCCCTGAGGAATTTGTTCCTTTCCCGGAATCTTATCTATTCCATGAGCCACAACCGCCTCAATCTTGTGAAATTTACAAATTCGATATAGCTTTTCCCAGTCCACGCCCTCATGTATCGTTGGCACTTCCCCTCCGGCAAGACTATATCGTATAATTTCAAACAGGTATCTGCACGCTTCTGCTCTACTCATAATCCACCTCTTTAAACTTTCTATTCTCAATCCGCACTGCCCGATCACAGCACTGTACTCCAGCCGCAGTGTGAGAAATACAAATAATTGTCTTTGTATTCATCTTTTTCAAATTCTGCAGTACATTCCATTCTGTCTCTTTATCCAAAGATGCAGTGCACTCATCCAACAAAAGAATTGGGGCATCATCCAAAATCGCACGTGCTATCGCAATCCGTTGAATCTGTCCCATAGAAAGACCTTCTCCACGCTCCGATAAAACAGTATCCAGTCCATTTGGCAATGTTTCAATATAATCCCATATGCAAGCTGCCCTTGCAGCTCTTTGAATTTCTTCATCCGTCACTTTCGGATTACAGAATGTAATATTTTCCCGTATTGTTCCTGACATAATCATATTCCCTTGCGGAACATAAGAGAATACAGTTCGCATTCCCGCATCAATCTCCACTTTGCCGCATTCAGTTTCAAAATACAACTTACCACTGTCGCAAGGCATCAGATGCAAAAGCAGCTTCATAAGCGTGCTTTTTCCAATCCCCGACTCGCCTACGATTGCAATCAAATCTCCTTTCTGCACACGCAGAGACGTATTTTCGAGAACAGGTTCACCACCCGCATATGAAAAAGTAACTTTCTCTGCCACAATCGCATGAAACTCCTTATAGAACTTTTGGGCATCCAAAATTTTCGACTCCGCCTGCTCATCCGCCATCGCTTCCAACTCCATAAGTCGTTCTGCTGAAGCCTGCATACTGTAATATTGAGGTATTAAGCCGGAAACGTTTCGAAATGGTGCTTTGATCTGTTGAATAATCTGTAAAAACGCAGTCAACGTACCAAATGTCATGGTTCCAACAGAGATTTGTAATGCTCCCCACGCAAGCGCTGCATAATACCCTGCTGTGAACAACACATATACCATCGTATTTGCCAGATTACTGATTGTATTTCTTTTAATCCGCACTTTATAATTATCCTTTTGAAATTCATCCAATTTACCACCAACAGCATGCTCATTCACAAAAGATTTAATAACAATCAAGTTCTCCAAACACTCCTGCATATAGGAACGCACAATGCCATTCGTCCTTTGCACTTCTTTATGCAAATACTTGAAATGTCTGCTGTAAATTCTGCTGAATACACAGACAAGCCCGCCAATCAAAAGCACCAATCCTGTAAAACGCGCATCAATAGAAAACAAAACAAATAAGCCCGCCGCAATTTTCGTCAGCATAGAAATAGCTTGCGGAATCAATGACACAACTCCACCGACCACAATATCTACATCACTTGTCAATCGATTAAGTATCTCCCCGGAATGGATTTTACTGACTTCCTGATATTGTTTTTTCAAAATCATAGAAAAAACACCTTGTTTGATACGCATCTCAATTTTAGTAGTGACACGAATTCTCAGATTACTGCTTACAATGTTCAGAACTGCCTGCAATAAAATCAGCATAACAAGAAAAAGCACTTGAAGCCACACACTTCCTTCTCTGCTTCCGGTTGCAATATCAAGAAGGCAGCTTGACACCAGCGCAAGCAAAATGAAACTTCCCGCAATCAGTCCGCTAAATACTGCCAACAAAAGAATCCATCCTAACGAACTCCTACTATAACTATATATCCATTGAAGAGAGGATATTTTTTTCTTTTCCATCTTTATTCTTCCAAAACTCCCGCTTCTCTTAATTTAGCCAAAAAGGTATCCAAACTTTTCTTTGCCTGTTCGTATTCAATTTCATACATTTCCATCATGGACTGCAGCATTTTCCCCTCATCAGTCTCCTCTTTCAAGAGATCCCATAACTCTCCGCCCGTCTCATTCAAATTAATCATTCCATGAAATGCTTTCGCAGCCTCTCCAACCGGCACAACAACTGCACGATCTCCAACTTGACGTTTTAAAAATCCTTCTTTTGCTCTCATCTTTTTGTCCTCCAATCTCTTTTTTCTATTATGATGCTATTTCTGCAAAATAGCAAGCGCAACCCCTTATTATGCATTTTTCAAAGCTTCATATGCTACCTCTACTGCTTCAAAAGAAATATTACATTTCAATACAAAAAATGGGAGTTCCCGAACCATACGATCTACAAGTTCCATGAAACGCATCAATGTTTCCGGGTTTTGAGGCAAAAACAATTGATGGAACAAACGATCCACAACTTCTTTATCATCAATATTCCTGATTTCATTTTTCTCACCACGCTCTATAAAGCAGATAGATTGAATTGGCGCACATTTGGGCGCTCCAAATTTCTCTTTTCCCATCCACGGCGTTCCGTATGCATACCAGTTCCCGTTTTTATATCTGATGATCGGTTTATCCCCGTTGATGTAACTTGCTCTTCCTTCAAAATATTCCAGCCAAAGTTTCGTATGTGTCGTCTTCCCCACACCGCTTTTTGCTGTAAACACATAAGCTTTCCCATCCAGTTCTATCACGGCCCCATGCATAACAAACGCCGAAAATGCAATCAGTTTTTTGGCAATCGAACGATAAATGCACACACTTTCACACATTCCTCTTGTAACTCCATCCGACAAAAATTCTTTATATTCCGTTTCTATTTCCTCGTCTGAAACCTCTACTTCCAGATCTGCCGCCCGCCTGCTTTTATCTGCCCACGCTTCACACTGCCGCTCAATATATGAATATTTGTAATTGATCTTAATACTCAAATCTGCCACTCTTATCTGTAAACTTTTCTTTTCCATATTCCTCTTATATCCCTTGATTTCCTATGATATTTTTTATCCGATATTAAATTCTTCCAATAATTTTTTCCGGTAATTTTCATCAATTGTTGCTTTCATAATCTCCTCTTGTCTTCCAAGTTGTATTAATTTAGCATATAGAGCGTTGATTCCTTCTATTTCCTGTACTCTCTTCTCTACTTCTTCCTGTACTCTCTTCTCTACTTCTTCCTGTACTCTCTTCTCCACTTCCGCCTGCACTTTTTCTTCTACTCTTGCCTGTACTCTCTTCTCCACTTCCGCCTGTACTTTTTCTTCTACTCTTGCCTGTACCCTCTTCTCCACTTCTGTCTGCACTTTTTCCTCAATTCTCTGCTCCAACTTGTCCCCCATAATTTCCATCAATGCATCACATACCATACTATCATCCTCCATAAATTTCTCTTCATTTGCTCGCACGATAATATTCATCGCCGACTGATACCATGTATTCTCGCTGTGTTTTCTGTAATCCTTCACCAAAAATCTTCCAGCATCTCTTGACTTTCTAATTTGTTTGTCAAACCACGCAGCCAAAGATTTTCTTTCGGTGATAATTGGCTTCCGACCACAATTTGAATCGGAATAAAATCACCGCGCACATAATAAATTCCATCTTCCTGCTTCTCCACCTGATATCTTCTCACTTCTCGCAAATGCTTGATCAATTTTCTTGGATATCCTAACCCAAATAATGTGATTGTCACTTCACTGATTGGTATCTCGTCAGTTGTACCGGTGTCCGACTTATAAAAACACACATATCCGTATATCTTATAAAAGGTATCTATACTGATATAATCTGTCGGACTTTTATATTCCACCAGATTGTACTTTTGAAAAATACGTCCGATATTTTTCTGAACCTTATGTTTCTGCTCGTTTTTAATTACAAGCACATCAATCGACATTGGTTTTGTCGAAAGCTGATGCTCATCCTCAAAGATCAGATATTTTGCTTCCTCCTGCAGTTCAATCTGAGCCGTCGCATAAAACGCAGGATGCCATTGCAGATACTCCTCTTTCTGCGTCTTTTCTTTTGTCTTACTCATATAAAACCTCCTCTTATGAAATTGTTCAGGAGATTTCCTTCTTCGAAAACTCCTGCTTGTAAATTTGTAATTTGAAAGCATGAATTTTCTGAAAGGACGGATTTTTTAATCCGCTATATGAAATGTATTAGATGCCGGCCAAAACCGGCTAGATAAATAGAAAATAGAATGCTTTTTTTTCATCATAACATTGAATTCTTTGACTTGCAATGAGTTTTTAGTTTCTTTTTAATTCTTGAAAACAAGTTCTTCATCCGCAGTACAACCACTCGCACCCAAAAGAAATCACACCATAGATGCACATATAATCGGTACTTTGGGTCTCTCACTGAAATATGTTTCTCACCGCGGTAAAATTCTGTGACAACACCTAATATCCATTCCTGTGGCACCGGATATTCTTTCCACCAACGATTGTCTCCGCAAATTACATATCCATCTTTTTTCACATGTAAAATACGATGCAACACGTATTTCCCATCCGGTCTCCTATAAAGCGGAAGATCATATCTCTTCAACTTCCCCGAAACCGGCTTAATAATAACCGTGTCTTTTCGATTCCGTAACATCGGCTCCATACTGTCTCCCACCGTAGTGGAAACACAAGTCTTCCCTTCTCTCAATTCCTGTTCTAAAGTTGTATCTCGCATATCTTCCCCCATAGTACAACGATTACTCAAAAATATCCCTACTGAATTTTTAATACAATTTATATGTATTCTTTCAGTAAGGATATTTTTATAATGTTAAACTTTCACACAGTCAATTATGGTTGGTCTGGTGGAAAATCCCCTCCTTCATCCGTGCCCCCATCAATAATATCTTCCGAATCGCCACTAGTTGTGATAATGTCTTCCATTCCAAATTTGATAACTTCCAACTCTGGTTCTAAAAATTCTTTTTTCATCGCTAACTCTCCTTTTTTATTTAATTGTATATGATGCCAAATCACTATATACCGTATGTGTTTCTCCATCTTTGTCTTGATATGTTACATATCCTCTTGCATACCATGTATTAGGACTTGAAGTTTTAAGGTACTTTGTATAATTTGCCAAGAATGAATTGGTCTCTGCACCATATTTCTTTAATCTTGTTGTTTCTGTTGTATCTAATGTTAATTCTGAACCAGCTGCTGAAATCTTATCATATCCAATTTGATCTGTTGCAACAACTCCAACTTTTAAAACCTTATATCCTTGATCTGTTGGAACTGAATGTTTTGATACAAATTTTACTTTACCATTTTCATATGAAACATTACACAATACGTTTACTGTTTTTTCCACAGTTTCAGATTCTTCAATATAGACTGCTTCTACTGTCGTATCACCATAAACTATAAATGTATATGATTCTTTATAAGAAATTGGTGTTCCATTTACTGTCCAATGTGAGAACTTCTGACCTTCCGGCGCTGGTTTTGCAACTACTGTCACTTGATCTCCCGTCTCACAGTATTTTGTTTCTGTTGTTCCGTTGTTATTGATTGTAATAACAAACTTAGCTTGCAATCCTTCAATTGCTGCCTTTAACTGAGCTACTGCCTCATCTACTTCTCCCTGCCCTGCAGTTAAGTCCTCTTTAATTCCTTTAGCAGCCTCCAAAGCAGTCTCTAATTCCTTTCTGGAAGTTTCCGTATATTTTTCGCTGTAATCTACTTCTGCCATCTTAGCTTCCGCTTCTACAATTGCCTTATTCAATTCTGCATCATTTCTTGTTACTGTCACTACACAAGTTGCTTTAATATCAGGATGGGCGGCAGATTGTGCTGTAATTTCTGCAGTTCCCACTTTCTTAGCTTCTACACTTCCATTTTTATCTACAGTAACAACATCTGTATCCGAACTCCACACAACTTCTTGATCTGTAGCAGTTTCTGGTGTAACTGTTGCAACCAATGTATCTGACTGACCAACCTGCAATGAAAGCTCTGTTTTATCTAATTCTACGTTTTCAACTGCCACATAAGGTGTCAGTCCTTTGATTGCTTCCTCCAATGCTGTGATTTTTGTTTCAATATCTTGCATATCCGAAATCTCTGCGTTAACCGCCTCTGTCAACTGAGTTCTCGCCTCTTTTACAGCTTCTTTCGAATCTTCTGTATATGTACCGTTTTCTTCAACAGTGGCTACTTCTTCCAAATATTGTACCGCATAATCTTTTGCAGTCACTTCTTCAACCATTGGTAAGAAATTTTGTACCCATGCATTTTTTCTAGTTGCTCCAATACGAATCAAATCTCCAGCTTCAACTTTTGCAATCTTACTTTCGAATGTCTGTCCATTACCTAAAGTTTCTTGTAGTAAGATTTCCCCATCTCCTGTTTCACCAGATTTAGCATGTCCAATTACAAAGTCTAATTTAGAACCACCTGTGTTTACCATATTTTGTTCTAAAGTAGCCTTGTAATATCCATTGCGGTACGCTTTCCATGAAAATGCTAACGCTTCTTGCGATGAATTTGAGAATGTTGATGTAATCTCATTTTTTGCAAGTTTTGCCCAATGATATTTTGAATCCTGACTTCCATTATTCATCCATGCACTACCTTTAAATGCATTTTCCGGCAAATCTGACCACACACCATTTTCCTTAATCTGATAATGCCATCTGTCATCTTCCGTCTGTTGTGCAAGCGTTCCCTTTTGCGTCTCGTAATCCCAATATTCACTTTGTTTATTCGTATCGTATGCCACACTCGCTTCTGGGTCTTCCTCATATACACGAATACGTTTTGCTGCCACATTGTTTGCACTACTATTAATATAAACAGAATATGCTACTAGACGAATATGAGTAGCCTGTTGTGGTTGATCTAAAACGATTTGCTGCACATCCGTTGTATTTGCTAAATTTCCTTCTTTGACAGTTGTAAAGTCATCGTCTGTTGGATTTTCTGTATTGGCAATCTGCAAAGCATATTTATTAATAATGCCATGTCTATTGCTTCTAGATTGATATGTGACTTTTGTAATTTTTTTGCTTTCTCCAAATCCTGTCTGAATCCAAATTGGATTTTGATCACTTGGGCTTCCACTCGCTACTTCTCCTTCTTGAGGAGTATTTTGATATCTTGAATGCCACCAATGATCTAAATCATCAAATGCCCATGATGCTCCTCCATCATTAACATATCCTGCAGGTATTTGTTCTGAATTGGCCTTCGCATTTTCTGCGAGAATTGCGGAATCAATTTCTTTCATCCCATTCACTGTGACAATAGAATCGTTCCCTCTCTCTTCTGTCTCCGTTTTTGACACATTCATCTGTATATTCTGTGCCAGTTCTGCTGCCGCATCTGTTGACATTACATTCACAGGAAGGTTCATTCCTGTTACCGTCATTGCACCTGCACAAAGAAGAGCAAGCGCTTGTTTCATTTTCTTTGATTTCATAACGTTCTCCTTCTCCTTTTACTAACTTAGAAAATATCTGTATTCACACTGCATAGATAACCCATACTTCTTTTTCTATGCCTGAATGACCTATCTACTTTCCAAGCCACCTCTTTTTCAAGATTTTAAATACGCACTATTTTTAGTAATTTTCTCCATGTCGAACGTATCAAACACTTAAATATTAAACCTTTTTAATAACCATGTCAAGTGTTGCAATCACAGTTTTTATCACTTTTCACCCATAAAATTAAATTTATCGATATTTTTTGCGCGTTTCGTACAATATTTTCTTGTTACTCAACAAAAAAGACACTTTCTTGTTATGAATTTAACAAAAAAATGTCTTTTTATGCATTCTACAATATAAGATCGTCTACTTTTTCAAAGTCCGCAAGCCGATAAGACTCTATTTGGTTTCCGTCAATCAGATAAAATGTGTCTTGAAGATAAACTCCTCGAACATGCCATGCATATTTTCCTGTCGTTTCCTGCATTTTACAGGTGAACCCATGTACCCGGTCATATCCGTATATATGATATGTCTCCCTTTCCCCATATGTGAAGAATCCAATTAGATTTTTCTCCGCATCTGCCAGCACGGATTTATAATCTTCGAATGCAGTACTGTAATAACTATCTTTTAAAACAATCTTGTCAATCTCTTTGACATTAGAAGGATCCGAAATATCAAACATCGAAAGTTTTACCCGCCTGTCCTTCTCGTCATTTCCATCGTCTTCCATGCCGATTCCAAGCAGCAAGCCGTCTCCATATGGATGCAGATATTCTGAAAATCCCGGAATCTTTAGTTCTCCTATAATCTTTGGATTTGCCGGGTCTGATAAATCAACAGAAAAAAGTGGCTCCGTCTCTCGATATGTCACAAAATACCCGATATCTCCCATAAAACGCGCTGAATAGATTCGTTCATCTTTCGCCAGATTTTCTATTTTCCCAGTCTCTTCCAGCTTCTCATCTAACACATAGACCGCATTCGTTCGATCCACTGTTGTGACCAATCTGAGATATCCATTATATTCATCGATACTGAAACTGTCATTCAGATAACCGTTTACCCGTGTCTTCGCCACCCCGGTCAATTTCCCTTCTCCATAGGAGAATTTTCGTATCTCGGTAGTTCTTCCACCGTCTTCCTCCCAAATCGTTTCATATAGATAAATATTTTCCGCGCTCGCATAGCACAAACCTTGATCCGACAAAATACCTATGGAATCTGTCGTTTCACTTGGATTTTGAATATCTATCGCCGTGATCACAGTATAGTTTCTCGCGCTTTCTGTATCTGGCATACAGATTTTATCGAGAGAAAGCAGTTCCTCATTCACGCAAGGAATATACTGTTCTTTTCTCTCTTCTTCCGGATTGTTGACTGAATATTGGCTGAATACATACAGATAGCCGTTGTTTAGACGTGAGGTACTATAACCTCCACTCTGCAAACATTCCCCAATTTCCTTAGGTTGTCTTTTATCAGAGATATCGTACACTATACTCTTTGTATCACATACACTCTCAACTGCATATTCATACTCTGTTCTATAAATCGCATCCCCTGCCGGATAAATCTCTTCGCTTTCTGTTCCAAGTATGATCAAATAAGAATTTTCCACATAGATTTCTGATATACAAAACTCCCCTTCGAGTGTGATCTCTGTGATCTGTTCCAGTTTATTCCCTTCCGTATCCACAATTCCAATCCCATTGCCTTCTTCTTTCACGACATATAGATAACGTCCATCTGTTTTGACAATATCCCCTTCATCTACATTCTCTGTTCTCGTATTGGTCTTTGAATAACTGCTTTCCGTGTTTTTGCTGTTCTCCACAGAAGCCTCCGGAGTCCCTTTTGCTTCCTCCTCTAGTGCAATCTCATGTCCATAACGCTGTCCTGGTCCTTTGACCAACTGATAAATCTCCTCATAAGAGTTTGCCATTTGAAGCTTGTCGCTTTTATGTACCTTTTCTACAATCGGACTGATGATCTTATTTCTTGGGGTATTCCCTTCATTCGTTTGGATATATGCTATCCCAAGTATTCCAAGGCAGGCTGCCGCCGCCAATGCATAGCGGTATCTTTTTCTTCGTTCTCTTTTTTGACGTTTCATTATCTGTTCTTCCACCGCACTCGGTCTCAACCGTTCTGGAATCTCAATATTTTCTGTCTGCCGTCTGATGCTGTCCATGATTTCTTTTTCATGTTGTTCCATATCGATACTCCTTTCTAACGCAATATGTTCCCAAGTTTCTCCAATGCCCTGCTTCGCTTGGAACGAACCGTATTGGCATTCATTGGTCTTCCTTGTTCCGCGAGCATCTCGCCAATTTCTTTACTGTTATCCCCCCCGAATACGGATAATGCAATAATCTGTCTCTCTTCCTCCGCAAGTATTTTCCATGCATTTTGAACATCGATGATTTCTTCATAATCTCTCTGCGATTCGCTTTGGTCTTCTTCTTTGCTTTCCTGAAGTTCAAATGTTTCCCGCTTGTTTCTCATTTTCAATTTCTTTTTGCAGGCATTTGACAGAATCTTAAATATCCAACTGCAAAATGCTTCCTCATTTCGAAGGCTATCGATGTTCTCATAAGCCGACAGCACCGTCTCGCTCACAATATCTTCCGCATCCTGAGGGTTCTTCATCATGTACAACGCAAAATAATACAAATCTTTGTAGACTTTTTCATATAATTTTGAAAATGCCTTTACATCTTTTTTTCCGTGCACGTTTTACTAAAACAGATTCTGAACATGTATCATAATCGTACATTTCATCCCCCTCCTTCCTACCGGTATAAATATAGAGTACCAAAAATTGCAAAGTGTTGCATGAAAATTCTTTTTTATACACAAAGAGAGAGCGTGCTGCTCTCTCCCGTTACAAAATACTATTCAATTTTGTCATCGTTCTTGGCAATGCATCTTTCGCATTCTTCCAAGGCTCATCTTTAAATCGATAATCAAATTTATCGATAAACCAACCTAAGTCTTCATGTACACGTTTCATATTTTCCAGATACATTCGGTTCAATTCCGCTATAAAAGACTCTAGCATCTCTCCTCGCAGTCGTTCCGGCGCCATCTCATACAACATTCCATAATGCTTCGTACAAAATCCTTTTGATGATTGAAACAATTTGCGAAACTCTTCTTCTCTCTTGTAAAGGTAGAAAATTGTTCCTAAATAATTTTGAAATGTGCTTTCAATCTTATCACATACAAAGCAGGAATGTTCCAACCCTTTCACATAACTCAAAAGTTCGGAAGGCTCTGACTTTCTCTTAAAAAGAGAAGCTGCCTTTACAGATTCATTTTGTTTTGCTTCTATCTCTTTCATAGATTTTTCCATATGTGTCTTTAACATCAGAGCAAGTCCGAGGCGGTCTGGCATTTCTTTCAACATTGCAACATGTTTCGCACAAAATCCTACCTTGTCACTTTCCAGTCTGCAGTCATCTGTCATATATGTGGAAGGACGAAGTGTATATTCTAACGCTTCCTGCTCCAGTTTTTTATATATGTTACAAAGAGGACATTCACAGTCCTCTTTGAACGCATCATTTACAGGTATCGTATATAATTTTTCTTTCACGCTTATCCTCTATAATAGTTGATCAGACATCCTTTTAAAATGATCTCTCTCTCGTTATCTGTCAGATCGCCTAACTTCAACGTAATCTCTTTTAATTCTTCTCCGACTACATATGCTTTCACAGCGTCTGTCTTATCTTCCACTGCTTTTCTCACATCCGGCACGAAGATATAGTCCCCGTTTTTGAAACTTAACTCTGTATCTTTTTCTTCTGTGATAAACGGGAGCATACCCCAGTTGATCAAGTTCGAGCGATAACGTTTTGTCGCATATTCATTTGCGATATTTGCCCATCCTCCAAGTACTTTCTGGCAGGACGCTGCCTGTTCACGCGCAGAACCATCTCCCGGTTTCACCGCGAAGATTGTACTTCCGACACCGATGTTGCCTTCGCCCACTTCAGGATAAGATGCACGGATTGTCTCCATAACCGGTTTTAATTCTTCCAGCACTTCTAATGGACACTGATTTGCCTCGATTGCTTTCTGTGCTTTCTGCACTTCTTTTGCACGTCCCACATATGCAGGATCTTTACGCGACAATGCAAACTCTGCAAGTCCAAGTGGGTTAGAACGGTAAGAAGAAGTCTCTCCTGATGGGATCAACTCATCTGTTGTCGTAACCGGATCGTGAATCTCAGATACCACTTTCAAGACCAGATTTTCCGGTAATGCTGACATTGCCGGCCAGTCTTTGATGTTTGGTCCAAACTGAATCTCAACACTTGGATCTGCAACACCTTTACTGTCAAACACACGGTTTGCATAAATGCTCTTATCAAAATGATATTTCGGAGCTTTGTATTCTCTGTCCATCACATCAGCCGCAGAAGTTAAGAAACCTTTATTTGCCGCTGTCGCAGCGATAGAACGCGCATCCATAAGTGCCACAGAAGAAATCTGTCCGCTCTGCAATTTAGAACCCTCACGGTTCGGGAAGTTTCTTGTAGAGTGGCGGATACTGAATGCATTGTTAGCAGGTGTATCTCCAGCGCCAAAACAAGGTCCGCAGAACGCTGTTTTCACGATTGTTCCGGCTGCCATCAGATCTGCAACCGCTCCGTTTCTCACAAGCTCCATATATACCGGTGTACTTGCCGGGTATACACTGAATGTAAATGCATCAGAACCGATATTTTTCCCTTTAATGATCTCTGCTGCCGCACAGATATTTTCAAATCCACCACCGGCGCATCCTGCGATAATTCCCTGTTCTACATAGAGTTTCCCGTCGCGAATCTTATCCTGCAGCGAATACTCAACCGCACCGTCAAGACTTACGAGCGCTTTCTGCTCTACATCGTGTAAAATATCTTTTAAGTTCGCATTTACCTCGTCAATCGTATATGTATTGCTTGGGTGGAATGGCATCGCGATCATCGGTTTGATCTTACTCAAATCCACATAAACAAGTCCGTCATAGTACGCTGCCGCACCCGGATTCAGTTCTTTATACTCTTCACTTCTTCCGTGAGTCTCATAGAATTCTCTGATTGTCTCGTCAGTCTTCCAAATAGAAGAAAGGCAGGTCGTCTCTGTTGTCATAACATCAATTCCGATACGGAAGTCCGCGCTTAACTTGTCCACACCAGGTCCGACAAATTCCATTACTTTATTATTTACATATCCATTTGCAAATGTTGCTCCAATGATTGCAAGCGCCACGTCCTGAGGTCCCACTCCGACAGATGGCTCTCCGTCTAAGTAAATCGCAACAACGCCCGGCATCTTAATATCGTACGTCTTATTCAATAACTGTTTTACAAGCTCCGGTCCGCCTTCACCCATCGCCATTGTTCCAAGCGCTCCATAGCGAGTATGGCTGTCAGAACCAAGAATCATCTTTCCGCCGCCTGCAAGCATCTCTCTTGCGAACTGGTGGATGACTGCCTGATGTGGCGGAACATACATACCGCCGTATTTCTTTGCACAGGTAAGTCCAAACATGTGGTCATCTTCATTGATTGTTCCACCTACGGCACACAGACTGTTATGGCAGTTCGTCAGAACATATGGGATTGGGAACTTTTCAAGTCCAGACGCTCTTGCGGTCTGAATGATTCCGACAAATGTGATATCGTGCGAAGTCAATTTGTCAAATTTAATCTTTAATCTCTCCATATCGGAAGAAGTATTGTGTGCTTCTAAAATGCTGTACGCAATTGTGTTTTTTGCAGCTTCTTCTTTTGTGACCTGCTGTCCTGTCTTTGCTGCAACAGCTGCCTGTGCATCATTCACATCTTCGATAATTTCTGTACCATTCAGTAAATATGCACCATGTTCATATAATTTTATCATTCTACTGTTCCCTCCTACGTCTTATTATTTGTTCATTATAGTATTCTACTCTCTTGATTGCAAGAATTTCAGATGATTCGATACCATCATAGCGATTTTAAATGTGAGCGCATCGTCAAATACCCGGACATCTAACCCTGTCAGTTTCTGAATCTTCTCCAGGCGGTATACCAATGTATTTCTATGTACATAAAGCTGCCGCGCCGTTTCCGAGATATTTAGATTATTCTGGAAGAACTGATTGACCGTACTCAGTGTCTCCTCATCGAACTGATCCACCGCTTTTCCGTCAAACACTTCCTGCAAAAACATGTCACACAAAGATACCGGGAGCTGATGAATCAGGCGGCCGATGCCCAGCTCATTGTAAGCAAGGACATTTTTCTGCTCATAGAAAATCCGTCCCACATCCAGCGCCATGCCCGCTTCTTTGTATGACTTTGACACATCTCGCAGCTGATTTACAATCGTGCCATATGCCACCCTCATGTTTACCATCGCTTCCATCGTCAATGTATCGACAATGGATTTTGCAATCATATTCAGTTCTTTATATCCCTCGGTCGTCTCCAACGCCTTGATCAGGATAATATGTCCTTCATCGACTGAAGTTACAAAATCTTTAGAGCCGGTTGCATAGAGACCTTTCATCGTCTCAAGAACGATATTGTCCGTCTCATTTTTCGGTTCAATCAAGAATACAACTCTTCTTCGCTCCACTTCAATCCCAAGCTTTTTTGCCTGATTAAAAATATCCACAAGCAGAAGATTATCAAGCAATAAATTCTGGAAAAAATGATTCTTATCCAAACGTTCTTTATATGCGTGTATCAGGTTTTGGAACTGACTGATACAAAGCCTTCCGATAACCGCAACCTGCTCTACAACCTCATGAAGTGCAAGGACATACACTGCATCATAGTTATCTCGAATCAGGAAAAATGCCTCATTTTCACATACCTGCTCATCTTTTCCTTCTTTCAGAAATTTGTCTACTCCAGCCTTAATTCTATCCTCGTTCATTCCCGCAATGGCAAGGCACTTTCCCTCCATACTCCACACGGAACAATCCACCCCCATAATCTCATGTATATCATTGATGGGTTTGTGCAATATTTGATTCGATAACAACTTATCACTTCCTTTTTTACATTTAAAGCCAAAGCTGCTCCGTTGCAACTCTGGCTTTTTTTCTTATAATCTCTTTAACAATTCTTCTCTTTCTTTTTCAAAACCAGGTTTTCCAAGTAAAGCAAACATATTCTTTTTGTAGCTTTCCACACCCGGTTGGTCAAATGGGTTCACTCCTAAAATATAACCACTCACGCCACAGGCGAATTCAAAGAAGTAAAATAACTGTCCAAGATAGAATTCGTTCTGCTCTGGAATTGTCACCATTAAGTTCGGTACATTTCCATCTGTATGTGCTAAAACAGTTCCGTTCATCGCACTCTTATTGACAAAATCAACTGTCTTTCCGGCAAGATAGTTCAGACCATCCAAATCCACCGGCTCTTCTCCAATGAAAAGCTCCTCTGTTGCTTTCTCCACATTCAATACCGTCTCAAACATAATACGGCTTCCATCCTGAATGAACTGTCCCATAGAGTGAAGATCTGTTGTCAAATCTACAGATGCAGGGAAAATACCTTTCTGGTCTTTTCCTTCACTTTCTCCGTAAAGCTGTTTCCACCATTCAGACACATAGTGAAGACTTGGCTCGTAGTTCGCAAGTACCTCAACTGCTTTTCCTTTACGGTGTAAAATATTACGAATTGCCGCATACTGTAATGCACCGTTCTCAGCAAAATCATTTTCTAATGCTTCTTTTCTTCCAGCCTGTGCACCTTCCATCAATTTCTCGATATCTGCACCGCTTACTGCGATTGGAAGAAGACCTACCGCTGTCAATACAGAGAAACGTCCTCCGACATCATCCGGAACAACGAATGTCTCATATCCTTCCTCATTAGCAAGGTTCTTCAATGATCCTCTCGCTTTATCTGTTGTCGCATAAATTCTCTTTGCAGCTTCCTCTTTTCCATATTTTTTCTCCAACATTTCTTTGAAAATACGGAATGCAATTGCAGGCTCTGTTGTTGTTCCTGATTTGGAAATCATATTTACAGAGAAATCTCTGTCTCCGATTACATCGATCAGATGTTTGAGATATGTGCTGCTGATGCTGTTGCCAACATAATAAATCTCAGGTGTCTTTCTAATCTCTTTTGAAACAACATTGTAAAAACTATGTCTTAAAAATTCAATTGCAGCTCTGGCTCCCAGATAAGAACCACCGATACCGATTACGAGCAATACCTCGGAATCATTTTTAATCTTCTCTGCCGCCTTCTGAATGCGTACAAATTCTTCTTTATCATAATCAACCGGCAAATCAATCCATCCAAGGAAATCATTCCCTGCTCCTTTTCTGCTTAAGAGCAATTCCTTTGCATCCATCGCCAACTTGCTCATATAATCTACTTCATGTTCTGCAACAAATGTACTTGCTTTTGAATAGTCAAATGTAACTTTATTTCCCACGTTTATCCTTCCCTTCTAATTGGTCTCATAGATGTTATTATTTTACCAAACGGGAGAGGAGAAAGTCAAGGAATTATAAATATCTGTTCACAATTGCATTTCTATCAGATAAGAATTATGCCAAAAATTCTTCTAAAATCCTGCGCACCTGCACTTCCTGCAGTCTTTTTTCTTCCACTGCATCTTTTTCTTCTTTTGCCGGCTCCTCCCGCTTCATGGCATATACCTGTTCCTGCTCGGAAACCAGCTCTTCCTGAACCTCTTCCACCGCTGCCACAACCACTTCTTCCTCAGCCTCCGGCTGGAATGTTTCTTCCATTTCCAGTACGCTTGTCTGACTTACGTTCTTTTCCTTATACAGTTTTGCATAACGATGGGCACAGACATTTTCCAAATAGTCAATCATATAGTTTTCTGCCATCTGCTGATAATAATTTTCATCGCTCAATATATGTACCATGCACAATATCACTGCACCGATTCCTGTCCATGCTGCATATTGGAATACCTGCTCTTCCAGTCCATATAGATAATATACCGCCACAGTTCCTGCCGTCCCCAATACCGCTACAATCCAAATTGTCTTTTTTTCTAAGTTTCGGAATGTATGAAGTCTGATTCCAAAAACCCGATATTCATAGACATATTTTTTCACAAACGCTTCTACATTTTGCACCTTGTCGCTGACCATACTGGCATGTTCGAATTTTGCCCGCACAAGTCTCATCAGCTTATGATTGCTTTTACTCATTCTGCTGGCCGCTTTCACCATTCTTCTCAACGTAAAATGGGCAATCAGCTTGCTTAAAACTCCAATCGCCGCTCCTGCTCCCATCGCATAAAAAATAATTTGATTTTCCACTAATGTCTCTAACATAATAAAAGAGCCCTCCTTCTTTATACTTGCATGTACACTTTGTGTCATGCCTGAACTGTTGGCTTTATTATACAGCAAATAAAGAAGTTGGGTTCTTGAATCGTTTTACATATTTCAACAACAAATCACGCGAATTTCCGCATGATTTGTCACATGTTTTTTATAATCGTGGCAGCAAACTCTTCACAAGCCTTACAGAATGTGTGATTGCCTGCTTTTCAAACTCCGGATAGTCCATCGTCGCACTGTTGTCGGCTTTGTCCGAAATTGCTCGGATAATGACGCACGAAACTTTGTTTAAGTAAGCTGCATGAGCAATCGCAGCCCCCTCCATCTCTGTACATTTCGCTCCGAAATTAGATACTAATTTCTCTTTCACCTCCGCAGAAGACACGAACTGATCTCCACTCACAATACGTCCTACGAATGTGTGGATATCCGGATTCGCCTCTTCGTTGGCAGCTTTCGCTTTTTCTACCAATTCCGAATCTGCCGGAAACGAAAATGTATCCATCCTTGGCACCTGTCCGATTGGATCTCCGAAAATGCTTGCATCCATATCATGCTCTACCGCATCCGTAGAAATCACCATATCTCCAATATCAATATTGGCATCTAAAGAACCGGCAATTCCTGTGTTGATCAATGTATCCACTCCAAATTTGTCCACTAAAATCTGTGTGCAGATTGCTGCATTGACTTTTCCAATCCCGCTTCTGACAACAACAACTGCTTTTCCACACAATGTTCCCTTACAGAAATCCATAGACGCAAATGTGACATTTTCTTCAATTGTCATAGCCTCTTTTAACGCGGCTACTTCCTCCTCCATCGCTCCTATAATACCTATCATAACTGTTTCCTCATTTCTATAATCTCATCTTAAAATCTTCGTATCCGAACTGTCGAACCACCCGGCATTCTCCATCCTTATCTTCCAATACAATTGCCGGCAGACGCATTCCATTGAATGTATTGTTTTTGACCATCGTGTAGATTGCCATATCTTCAAATGTGAGTGTATCACCTCTTTTTAGCGGCTCCGCAAATGAATAGTCACCGATTACATCTCCCGCAAGGCAGGTCGGTCCTGCAAGGCGGTAAGTATATGCCTTCTCCTCCGCCTCATAGCCGTCCTGAAGCGGCGGACGGTATGGCATCTCAAGCACATCCGGCATATGACATGCTGCGGACGTGTCCAAAATCGCAATCTGTATGCTGTTTTCCACAATTTCTTCTACTTTCGTAAGCAGTACACCGGCATTTAAGGCTACCGCCTCTCCCGGTTCCAGAAAAATCTCCAAGTCATATTTTTCTTTCATATCACAAATACACCGCTCCAATAATGCGATGTCATAGCCCTCTCTCGTGATATGATGTCCGCCGCCAAAATTCAGCCATTTCATCTTCGGCAGCCATTCCCCGAACTGTCTTTCCACTTCTTTCAGGGTGTCATGTAAAGGCTGCGCATCCTGCTCACACAACGTATGAAAATGCAGACCATCAACATATTCCAAAAGCTCCGGTCTGAATTTCTCAATCGTCACCCCAAGCCTCGATCCAGTGGCACATGGATCATAGATCTCGTGTCCCTCCTGTGTTGAATACTGTGGATTAATGCGAAGTCCTACACTTTTTCCCGCCTCAGCCGCTCTCTTTCCAAATCGTTCCAGCTGTTCAAAAGAATTAAATACAATGTGATCGCAGTAAGTTAAAATCTCATCAAATTCTTCTTCCTTATAGGCAGGTGAAAAAATATGCGTTTCCTTTCCAAACGGAATTCCCATCTCTTCCGCCCCAAGTCTTGCCTCGTACAAACCACTGGCTGTTGTTCCCGAAAGGTATTGCGCAATCAGTGGATACACCTCATACATGGAAAATGCTTTCTGGGCAAGCAGGATTTTACATCCGGTTCTGTCCATCACACCTTTTAGTATCTCAAGATTTTGTCTGAGCTGTTCTTCCTGAATGACATAACACGGTGTTGGAAGTTCATTTCTTCTCATCGGTTCTCCTCACCTTTTCTCTCTTCAAATTAATCAATCAATTCCGGATCTTCACTGATTTTCCATGGCAGTCCATATTTGTTCAGCGCTTCCATGAATGGATCCGGATCAAACTCTTCAATATTATATACACCTGCTTTGTTCCATGTTCCGTTCATGATCATCATCGCACCGATCATAGCCGGAACTCCTGTTGTGTAAGAGATTGCCTGAGAGCCCACCTCTTTGTAGCATTCCTGATGATCACATACATTGTAAATATAAAGTTTCTTTTCTTTTCCATCTTTTTTCCCGATGAAAATACATCCGATATTTGTCTTACCAACTGTACGAGGTCCCAATGACGCCGGATCCGGAAGTACTGCTTTTAAGAACTGAAGCGGAATAATCTCTTTTCCTTCATACATGATCGGTTCAATAGAAGTCATTCCTACGTTTTCCAAACATTTTAAATGTGTCAGGTAACTCTGTCCAAATGTCATAAAGAAACGGATTCTCTTAATTCCAGGTATATTCAATGCAAGAGATTCGATCTCTTCATGATGAAGAAGGTACATATCCTTCTCTCCAACTTCCGGGAAATTGTAAACACGTTTGATTTCCATCGGCTCTGTCTCTACCCAGTGACCATCTTCCCAGTAGGAACCTTTTGCAGACACCTCGCGAATGTTGATCTCCGGGTTGAAGTTTGTCGCAAACGGATAACCGTGGTCTCCCGCATTACAATCCATAATATCAATATAATTGATCTCATCAAAATAGTGTTTCAATGCATATGCAGAAAATACACTTGTCACTCCCGGATCAAATCCACTTCCAAGAAGCGCTGTGATACCAGCCTCCTCAAATCTTTCACGATATGCCCACTGCCACTTATATTCAAATTTTGCTGTATCTTCCGGCTCATAATTCGCTGTATCAATATAGTGTACTTTTGTCGCAAGACATGCGTCCATGATTGTCAGATCCTGATATGGAAGTGCAAGATTGAGCACTACTTCCGGTTTTTCTTTTTCAATCAACGCAATCAGCTCATCTACATTGTCAGCATCTACCTGTGCTGTTGTAATCTTTGTATTTGTCTTTCCTTCCAGTTTTTCTTTTAAAGCCTCACATTTTGAAACGGTACGGCTTGCAATACACATCTCTGTAAATACTTCACTTACCTGACAACATTTTTGAATTGCCACACTTGCTACACCGCCACAGCCAATAATTAATATTTTTCCCATTTTTTCTTCCTCCTGCTTTTATCCTGATTTATTTTGCCAATGCAATTAAAAATTCTCTCACAATCTTTCCTGCCACCGCAGTTGACACGCCGCTTTGATCATAGTGCGGACTAAGTTCGTTCACATCACATCCGATGACATTACAGCCTTCGCATACCTTTATAATCGCATCCAAAAGCTCTTTAAAACTCACTCCACCAGCCTCCGGCGTTCCTGTCCCCGGAAATACAGACGGATCTAACACATCCAGATCCACTGTGAAATACACCGGTTTCCCTTTTAATGCCTCTATCGCATCTTCCAACCCATTCAGGTCAAACGGATGCATCGTCACATGTCCTTCTTTCGCCCACAGAAATTCTTCTCTGTCACCTGAGCGAATACCAAACTGATAAATTTTGCCGTCACCTACAAGTTCCCAGCACCGTCTCATCACACATGCATGTGACTCTTTCACATCCAGATATTCATCTCTAAGATCCGCATGCGCGTCAAAGTGTATGATATGAAGATTGGGGTATTTCTCAACCGCCGCTCTCATACTGCCAAGTGTCACCAAATGCTCTCCGCCGATCATAAACGGAACTTTACCATCCTTCAAAATCACACGGCATCGTTCTTCTATCATCTCAAGAGACTTCTTTGCACTTCCCATCGGCAGTTCCAGATCTCCGCTGTCAAACACACAATACTCTGTCAGTTCTTTGTCCTGATACGGACTGTATGTCTCCAGACCAAAAGACTCATTTCTGATCGCGGCACTTCCAAATCTTGTGCCTGGGCGAAAAGACGTTGTCGAGTCAAACGGTGCTCCGTAAAGCACAATCTTTGCATCTTCATACTCAGACTCGCATCCTATAAACGTCACAATATTTTTATTCAACATCTTGTACTAATTCCTCCACATATGCCGGGAGTGCAAATACTCCTTCATGCAGTCTCGGCAAATAATATTTTGTCTGAATCCCACGCAGTTTCCACTGAATTCCATCCATATCATGAATCGGATGATATCTCTTTGAAGCGAACCCAAACAGCCAGTGTCCTGATGGATAGGAAGGGATATGTGCCTGATAAATCCTGCTGATTGGAAAGGATTCAATGATTCTCTTGTGCATTCTCTGACATTGGAATGCCTCCTCCTTGTAAAATGGGCTCTCATGCTGGTTGATCATAATACCATCTTCATGAAGCGCATTAAAACAATTTCCATAAAATTCTTTTGTGAAAAGCCCTTCCCCTGCGCCAAACGGATTCGGCGAATCAATGATGATCAAATCATACGCATCGGATTTGGAACGGATAAACCGTAATCCATCCTCATGATAAATATGCACACGCGGATCATTCAAACTGCATGCCATCTGTGGAAAATATTTTCGGCACACCTCCACAAGAAGTGGATCTGCCTCTACCACATCAATCTGCTCCACCGTATCATATTTCGCAAGTTCTCTTACAACACCGCCGTCTCCTCCGCCGATTACAAGTATCTTTTCCACTTGCGGATGCACTGCCATAGGCACATGACTGATCATCTCATGATAGATAAACTCGTCTTTTTCGGTGAGCATCAAATCTCCGTCTACAACAAGAATTTTGCCAAACTCTTTCGACTCAAGCACATCGATTCTCTGTATCTCGCTCTGAGCCGAAAACACCTGATAATCCACTCTAATTGCCAGTTTTACATTGTCCGTATGTTCATCATGGAACCACATCTCCATCGCTTACACCTCCCTGTTATTTCAGCACGTTCAGATACTCTATCTGGGCATCTTCCGGTCCGGTCATAGAACATCCTTTTTCTTTTGCGTAAATAATATAATCTAAAATTTCTTTTGTAATCTCTTCCCCTGGTGCAAGAATCGGAATCCCCGGCGGGTAGCACATTACAAACTCACTGCAGACTCTTCCTACCGTATCTCTCAGAGGAAGAGACTCTTTTTCCGCATAAAATGATTCCTGAGGGGTGGTGACAACACGTGGGTCGATGTACTCTTGCGTCAACATTCCCGTTTTATCTTTTTGATAGCGTCTTTTTACTTCCGCCAAGGCACTCACAAGACGTTCCACTTCCTGCTTACGGTCGCCGATGGACAGATATGCCAGAATGTTTCCGATATCTCCGAACTCAATCTGGATATCATACTCATCTCTCAAAATGTCATATACTTCGATTCCGGCAAGTCCCAGTTCCAGCGTATGAATCGAGAGCTTTGTCGTATCAAAGTCAAAAATACTGCTCCCATTCACAAGCTCTTTGGAAAACGCATAATATCCGCCAATTTTATTAATCTCTTCTCTTGCATAGTCGGCAAGTGCAGCGACCTTTCCAAAAGCCTCTTTTCCGCGAAGCGCCAGATTTCTTCTGGAAATATCGAGACTGGACAGCAACAGATATGATCCGCTCGTCGTCTGTGTCAGGTTGATGATCTGCCTTACATGCCCTTCTTTTACTCCCTCACCAATAAGTAAAAATGAACTCTGTGTCAGGCTGCCACCGGATTTGTGCATACTGACAGATGCCATATCTGCCCCGGCTGCCATCGCCGAGATTGGCAAATTCTCTCCAAAGTAAAAATGCGTCCCATGCGCCTCATCCACAAGAACCTTCATATCCTGCTCATGCGCAAGTTTTACAATTGTCTTAAGATCCGAACAAATTCCATAATATGTCGGATTATTTACAAATACTGCCACTGCATCAGGATTTTCCCGAATCGCCTGCTCTACCTGTGACACTTTCATTCCAAGCGAAATTCCCAATTCTTTATCTACATCCGGATTCACATATACCGGATGCGCTCCGCAAAGAACAAGAGCATTGATAACACTTCGATGTACATTTCGCGGAAGTATGATCTTATCGCCTTTTTTGCAGCAAGACAACACCATTGCCTGAACGGAAGAAGTTGTTCCGCCAACCATTAAAAATGCGTGTTTTGCTCCAAATGCATCTGCTGCCAGCTCCTCCGCCTCTTTGATGACCGATACCGGATGGCACAGATTATCGAGCGGTTTCATAGAATTCACGTCAATTCCAACACATTTTTCTCCAAGCAGTTCCACCAGTTCAGGATTGCCTCTTCCATGCTTATGCCCCGGAACATCAAACGGAACAATACGCATTCTTCGAAATCGTTCCAATGCCTCATATATCGGAGCTCTCTGCTGTAATTCTTTTTCCATCTTATCGTTCCTCTTTTCTATCAGGTTACTACAATTCCCTACCACGCGTAATTTTACATACAAAAAACGCAGGCAGGAATTTACATCATTCTTGCTTGCGTCTACTTCTTTATCACTTTCATGCGAACAATACAGTCCGAGACTGTCCTTCTTCACATTCCAGATATTTATGTTAGAGTCTATATAGCAAATATTTTACTTTTAATACTCTTATTGACCGTTTCACAAGTTGATGTGTTGTTCTCAACACCGGTTATAAAGTAACCAACTTATAAAATTTGAGCTTCTAACTCAATCAATAAGGCAGCATTCACTGCCAAAAATATTTGCATGAAACTCTAAACTTTTCTGCGTTCCATACGTTTTGTATTTTATAATATTTTTGCCCATACATCAAGCACTTTTCACAGTTTTTTTGAAAATATTCACAAATTGGTTGCTGTCTGCTCCTGTCAGTCCGTAGAAGAAACACTCCTTTGAGGGGTCATACTTGCACGTAAAAGAAAAAGTTTTGTTTCTTCTAGTTTTTTCATATCCCATTTGTTATAATATGTGAAACACTATTAATCTAATATCACATTCAGAGGAGGATAATTTCATGGAATACAGAACAAAGGGAGTCTGTTCCCGTATGATAAAATTAGAACTTGACGGAGACACCATTCGCTCCGTAGAATTTGTTGGCGGATGCTCTGGTAACACACAGGGTGTTGCCCGTTTAGTAGAAGGTATGAAAGTAGACGATGCAATTGCCCGCATTGAAGGTATCAAATGCGGTCCACGTCCAACTTCCTGCCCAGACCAGCTTGCTCAGGCATTAAGACAAGCTACCGGAAAATAAATTTCAAAATTATCTTATATATTTTTATAAATCAGGCAAAAAAAGATTGCGCATCTTTGCACGAAGTGCATTTTTTGAATTACAGGATTCCAAAGGAATTTCTTATAATTCAAAAAGAAAAGGAATGGATGATTCCATTCCTTTTTTACCCGGGGGAACTATCGCAGCCACTGCAAATCCGTAGATTTTTAGCTCTATGAGCTATGTGGTTTTGTTCTTGATGTAAGCTCTCTCTATAATTTTTGTTAGTTTATGAGTTTCCTCATAATTACGCTTGCAGTGGCTGCGACAGTTCCCCCAGAGAGATGCTAAATTATATGACGGTTATCTCCAAAGACTACTTGTCATTGAACTACTTACATCAGTATGTGCGTAGTGAACACTTCTGACACGATAATAGTATCCTTTTCCCACCGTTAGGTTTTTACTGCTCCCTACCGTCCATGCATCATTTTCATTTGCTGTCCACGATGTCACTCGTACCCAATTACTTCCGGATAGTCGTTCTACAATTACATTCACTGAGACATCACACTTTATCGCAGCACTAGTAATTCCACCTGCAACAATTTTACCCGAACCAGCATCCTTGATAATAGATGTACCACTCGATAAATATACTCCCTTTGTTTTTGGTTGCATCTGACCAATAATAACATCTCCTGTCAACAAATACGAAAAATCTTCTTGTCCTTTTTCATTCTCCTGAGCTGATACTCGTAAATCAACCATTCCTAAACTTGCCACACTCAAGCAAAATGCACTTGCTACTGCTATTATTTTCTTCTTCATTTTCTCCTCCTTCTATATCCCTATACTATATATACACATAAGTCGGAAAAAACTAACGCTCTTTTTTAAAAAAATGTAAATTTTTTATAATTTTTTTAAATTCTTCCTCTTCCATACCATTTCCAGTAATAAAATATTGAATATTACCATATTCAAATGCTGCCACAATACGTTGTGTTTTATCATTTACTTTATAGCTTTTTATCTCAATATTACTCCCTTTGACTTCTATAGTAGATTTTGCTATTGCCTGATCTTCCCTGTCCACACCAATCGAACCTTCGTTATAATTAATATTCACCTCATATCTGAGACTCGTATTTTCCTCACCGCTATAAATCATTTGAATATTCTGCATCTCAGAATAGATAATTTCCTCTTCAAACTGCATATTTTGAGGGAGATAATCCATCCTCACCGGATCAAACCCAAACTCATCTTTTATCTTCTGATACGCTTCTTCCTCTTCACTTACTTTTGCGGCTACAATATCCTCATCATCAGAGTCAAAATTCGTCTGTTCTCTGTCTCCTATGTTCCAATTAAATTTATGCAATATCCGCTCCGGTCCTCCAAAGCTTGTAATCCCCACCGCAAATGCTGACACAACTGCTGCGGCCAGCACCACATACTTGCGCCTCTTTTGTTTTCTTTTGTAAATTTTCCCAAGGCGAATTAACTCCTGTTGTTCTCCCGACAATGTCTCTTCCGGGGCGTAATGTTCTTCTTTATACTGCTTAATCTGTTCATACAGCTTCTGATCAATCTCAGAAGGCGCTGTCAGATCTGCCACTTCCGGATCAGCCTCCACCTCTCGCATAATCTGATCCGCCTCTTTTTTCAGTTCTTCCTGCAAAAATCGTTTCATTTCCTCATCCATAATGTCTCCTTATGCAACCGTCAACAAATTCCTTACTGTTCACTCCTCTACTTACGTTCTTTTCTCCATTCCTCTTGACCTTTGCCAAAATACTGTTTAATATTATTTTATAGAAAAAACTTCGGAGGAATGTTATGAAACGTATTATTCTTACCGGTGGTGGTACTGCCGGTCATGTTACACCTAATATTGCTTTACTGCCCCGTCTAAAAGAACTGGGATATGATATCCATTATATCGGTTCTTATACGGGTATTGAAAAAGATTTAATTAAACAATTTGAGATTCCTTATCACGGGATTTCCTCTGGTAAACTTCGCCGTTACTTCAGTGTGCAGAATTTTACAGACCCTTTTCGGGTTCTAAAAGGATTTCGCGAAGCAAATAAATTGATTAAAGAACTGAAGCCAGATGTTATCTTTTCCAAAGGCGGTTTTGTCTCCGTTCCGGTTGTCATGGCAGGGAAACGTCGTCACGTGCCAACCATCATTCATGAATCGGATATGACTCCGGGACTTGCGAACAAGATTTCCATTCCGTCCGCAACAAAAGTATGCTGCAACTTCCCGGAAACTTTAGAACATCTTCCAAAGGAGAAAGCAGTGCTTACCGGTTCACCGATTCGTCAGGAACTGTTAGAAGGGAGCAGATCTGCCGCACTTGAATTTTGCGGACTGACCGATGACAAACCTGTTATCTTAATTATTGGAGGCAGCCTTGGTTCTGTCGCTGTCAACAATGCTGTACGTTCTGTTCTTCCTGAATTATTAAAAGATTTTCATGTCATTCACCTTTGCGGAAAAGGAAAGATGGATGATTCTTTGAAATCTTTAAAAGGATATGTTCAGTTCGAATACATTCAAAATCAATTGAAAGACTTGTTCGCACTCACAGACGTTGTGATTTCAAGAGCTGGTGCTAATGCAATTTGCGAACTTCTTGCACTGCATAAGCCAAATCTTTTAATTCCGCTCTCTGCAAACGCAAGCCGCGGAGATCAGATTTTGAATGCACGTTCTTTTGAACGTCAAGGTTTCAGTATCGTTTTAGAGGAAGAGGAATTAAACAAAGACACACTTTTAGATTCCATTCACAAATTGTATCAACACAGAAACACTTACATAGACGCTATGAAGCATTCTTCACAGCAAGATTCTATCAATACAATTATTAACTTAATTCAAGAAGCTGTCCACTAAATTATTGGAACAAATCAGCAAATGGTGTCGTTACGACACCATTTGCTTTCTCAGAACCAACTGACAACCTCTCTGTATTCATTTTCGTAATTCTTTCGTATCCATTGTCTGGCTCTATATAGTCTGCTATTCAATACTTCAACTGCAATTCCTAATTGTTCTGCTGCCTCTTGTTGCGATTTTCCAAAACAATACACTTGTGTAACTGCATCATACCATATTCTGTGGTCTTTATATAAACATTCAAAAATACTATCTTCCAACTCCTCTGCCCTTCTCTTTTGCTCTGTTCTCAAATAGTATTCTTCCATATTGTTTATATTGCAAAATTTGTCTTTTGTCTCCTTTAGTACCTCAAATACTTCTCCTAATATCTCACGCTTTTTATCTCGATTGTAATTAAACGTAAAATTTCTAGCGGTTGTTACCAACCACGGATAAACATTATCTAAATTTACATTTTCAAAGTAAATATATAGTTGAAAAAATGTCTTTTGTGTAATTTCATTTGCCAAATCTTCACATTTTGCATAATGCATAGCCACTTTAAAGATTGAATCTTTATACGCCCGATAGATACTGTCGAATTTTTTATCTTTTGTCGATTTTGATTCCACAATAAATATCTCCCGTTTTTATTACTTCTCGTTCATTTTCTTTAAAATGTACTCTTTATCTTCCTCTGTCAAAGTACCCAGTTTCCACTTAATGTCAACTGTGTCGTCTTTGTATCTAGGAATCAAATGCATATGATAGTGAAATACACTTTGTCCGGCTGCTGCCCCATTGTTCTGCACGATATTATAGCCCTCGCATCCTAAAATATCGCTCAGTTTCGTCACAATCTTTTTTGCAAGCACAAGTACTTTCGCTGCAATCTCATCATCCAATTCGTATAAATTTGCATAATGCTCCTTCGGAAGAATCAACGCATGTCCTTTCGAAGCTGGCTCAATGTCCAGAATGACTCTAAAGTCATCATCCTCATACAATGTTGCAGATGGAATCTCTCCTGCTGCAATTTTACAAAAAATACAATTTTCATCTCTCATTTTTTCTTCCTTCTTTCTTTTATTAATCCCTTTTAAATGTCTGTTATTGTCGTATTTTGTCGACGAGATTTGTTTGAATAACCGTCATACCAATGCTACACTTTCATATGAAAGGCGGTGCGATCTATGCAACTAAATAAAAACGAACAATTAGTCATAAGTAAAATTTCACATGAACTTCGAAACCCACTTACAATTATATATAGTACCCTTCAGCTCATAGAGTCCAGACATCCTGAGGCGAGAACATTTGACCATTGGCACGAGCTGATGCAGGATGTAGAATTTATGTCAGTACTCTTAGATGATCTTTCCCGATTCAATCATGCCGGCGCCCTTAATTTTTCAACGTTCTCTTTCCGTCCATTTTGGGAATATATCTCCCTTTCTTTCGCCGCATCTGTCGCGGATACAAAATTGGAATATTTTTCCAAAATAGATTCTTCTATTAATCAGATTACAGGAGATAAAACAAAATTACAAGAAGTATTTTTAAATCTTTTGAGAAATAAAAATGTCAACATTAAATTCGACATTTTTTCATATTTTTATCGTTTTGCCGTTTTGCACAATACGTAGCCTGTTTTATTGTATATTTTCACTTTTAGGCAGCGCAATAGTAAGGCTGCCACTGCTGCCAGCCTCTCACGCTCCCTATTTCCGTTCTTATGCAAGCTGCTTTACCTCTTCCTCGAATAGTTCCCCTGCTGAATGATAGCCATGTATTTTGCGTGGGTATCCGTTTATCCAGTTCTCTATACTCTCTACCTCTTCCTCTGTCCTGTCGTCAAAATTTGTGCCTTTCGGTATCTTCCGGCGTATCATCTTATTTGTTACCTCATTTGTGCCACGCTCCCAACTGCTGTACGGGTGGCAGTAATATACCTTTGTCCGCTTTTCTCCCTCGTTGATAATAGAACGCTGTAAGCCCTCTGCATCTGCAAACTCGCTGCCGTTGTCTACTGTGATTGTCTTAAATACCCGCTTAAACATATCAGCGCCCCATTTTCTTTCTAATCTATCCAGTGCCGCTACTACTGCCTCGTCTGTATGGTCTGGCAGTTTAAATATAATCTCGTTTCTGGTTTTCCGCTCTGTCAGTACCAGCAACGTATTTTTTGACTTTCCCCGCTTACCTAAAACGCTGTCCATTTCCCAGTTGCCGAACTCTTCCCGTGTATCTATCTCTTTCGGGCGTTTGTCTATACTCTCTCCTGCTGCCGCCCTTTTCTGTTGCCTCTGTACTTTCTTATAATTTCTCTTCTTATTCTTCTTTACTGGCAAATTCTTATTAGACAACTTAAGGAAAATACCCTTATCAATGTAGCTGTATAAGGTCGTTACGCATACTGTTACGGAAAAGTCCCCCTCTTTCCCCTGTGCTTTCAATTCTCCCAGTACCGCAGCTGGGCTGTAATCTTCATTTACTATTTTATCCTCTATATAATTTGCGTATGCAATATCGTTTCCTATTTTAAGCTGTGTACCCCTTGCCTTTAAATTTTCCTCTGCTTTCATTTGTGCCTTGTTTGGGCTATAACTTAATGTTTCTGTATAGTCGCTATTTCTGTGCATATATTCCCCTCGCTTAAGCTCATTGTATATAGTGCTGCGGTGTACGCCCAGCTGTTCTGCTATCTCTATCACGCTATGCCCTGCTTTTTTCAATGCCTCAATACTTATACGGTCTGTCCATGTCAGCTGTCGGCTGCCTTTCTTATTCGCCATTTCTGCTACCTCTCTTTCGTTCCTGTTCTTTCCCCATATACGACGAAAAGCCGCAAACTCTTTTACAAGTCTGCGGCTTATGCCTTTACCTATTTACAACACTTTTTACAAGCGGTGTATTTCTTCTTTGCTTGGCTTAGCGGTATGCTCTTTGGGTTTTTCATTCCCGAACAGTTAGGCTTACTATGGTATTTTTTGTTGCTACGGTCTACATATACTGTAGTTTCTCCCGTATGCTGGCTTACGCTGGGTGTTGTGTCCTCGATTACGTCAAGCTCTATATTGCACCCGAACGTCTGTACCCCCCCCCCAGAAATTTCCAGTATTTCTGCGGTGTAGCGGGCTTTAGGGTACTTTCTCGCTAAGTCCCCCGCCAGCTCTGCCGATAGATTGCCTATTACCTTATCGCCCCACTTTACGTATGCGGCAGGCTCTCCGTTGTATGTATACTTTTCTACTGTAATATCTTCACTGCCGGACATTCTGCTTAAAATATCCTGCCTGTTTTCTCCGTCCTCATTATTAAACGTCACGCCTACTACTTTCGTTCTGATTGTATCTAAAATTCTGCCACCAGATACAGCGGCAGGCGCTGGCGTTCTGTTTCCGTTCTCTTTTCCTGCTCTTTTCTTTTTTAGTCCAAAATAGGCGCATACTGCCGCAACCACAATGCAGCCCACCCCGCCTGTTATATTTCCAGACGGCAGCGCCGTTAAGCCGCTTACTGCAAATAATGCAGCCGCTGCCAATAAAATTACCTTTTTCTTTGTCATAGTAAGCCCTCGCTTTCGTTTCTACTTCAATTCTAAAATTTCATCAGCAGAGGCGTTAAGCTCTCTGCAAATTTTCGCCAGTGTTATTGCATTTGGCGTAAGCTCGTTGTTTTCCCAGCGGCTTATATCTTTCTGGTATACTTGCAGGCGCTCTGCAAGTTCCTTTTGCGTCACGCCTGCCGCTTTTCTCGCTGTTTTAATGTTTTCGCCTAAATTCATGCCTTACCTCTCTTTTCTCTTGCCCTCAAAATGAAAGCAACCAGCAGCTTTACCAGTCCTACTGCTACTAAAAATACTCCTAATTTTAAAAGCATACTCTTTACTCGGCTTTGGGTTTGTGTTATATTTCTTATAGGCGGCGGGTTTATTGCCCGCCTGTTGGTTAGGGCTTTCGCCCTAACCTATGTACTTACCAATTATGATAAGTATTGTTCCTATGATTAAGTCTATCACTGCACTGATTGCCAATTCTTGCCAGTTGATAGGCTTTTTCTTTTGTTTCTTTTTCTTACCCATTGTGCCGTTTCTCCTTTCCAGTGGCTTTGCCTCTTATTTGTTCTTTTCTCCTTTCCATGATTTTATTATATACCTTTTTCGGTATATTGTCAACACTTTTGTATAGATTTCTAAGAAAATTGCAAAAAAATAGAGGGCAGACAGCAAACCGCCCACCCTCGAAAACTTAAGCTAATCTTGTGGCATAATCTAAGCTAATCCAGCCTGCGCCACTCTTCAAGCGTCCCCAGCCTGCGCTTGCGCCCTGTCCGGCTTTCACTTCCACAATGGTAAATACTCCCTTTCCTGTGGTTTCTCCTGTCTTTGCATAGTTCGTGCCTGCTCCCGTTCTGATATTAAGGTCTAAAATATCCACCTGTACGCTAAACGGAACGCCTGCGCTTGCCCGCTGCCCCGCTGCGGTATATACCGCCTTGCCGTTATCATCATATACAGTATAACCCGCCTTGCAAGCGCTCTTTGCATTTTCCAGCGACGTAAACGCCCCCAGCTGGCTTGCTGCGTCCGTCCAGCTCTTGCGCACTCTGTAATACTTTGTACCGTTTCCTGTTGCATACTTTTTATAGTATCCCTCGCCGTACTCTGCACGCTTTTTCTTTGCTGTTTCGCTCTGGTCTGCTGGCTTTTCATATCCAGTAAGAACGGCATCAGATGCAGCACGCACGCTGCCCGCCTTTTTCAGTGTGTCCATTACTGCTGTGTATCCCTGCAATTCTTCCCATAAAAAGCCCAGCTGCATATTAAGGTCTGCAATGGATACGCCCGCCTGTTTTGCATGATTAAGCAACGCCTGCTTTCTGCTCCAATACGTCCACTGCGCCAGCCCATAGCCTGCACTGTCCTTTACAAAATTGCCATAGCTGCCATTATCCACCGCTGCTGTATATTCTGCGTCCGTCTTACCCAGCTTATTGTTATAGGCGTTCTGTAAGTTGTTCGGCATAAGCCCGCTTTCAGCATACAGATTACCCATAATACCAGCCACGGCATAAGCATTTAAGCCCTTTCCTGTAAGAAAATTCCAGATTGTTTTTTCATTGCCGCCCTGCGGTGTTTCTGCCTGTCCGCTGATTTTACGCTTAAACTCGTCCCATGTGTGGGCGCTGGTGTTATATACATACGGGTTAGGGCAAATCTTGCCCGTTACGTCGTAATGTCTGATTACATGAGATGCAGGCACACCGTATTTATTCATAAGGTAACGGGTAAGCTCTGCCGCTGCCTCTACTGTTGCGTCCTCAAAATACCAGTCTTTATCTGTTGCGCCCATGCTCTTTGTGTTTTTCTTCCTTACGCACATTTCAATACCGATACTATTAGCGTTTCGGCACTCTGCGTGCTTATAGCTCGACGCTCCGCAATGCCACGCTATATTAGCGTCCTCTACACACTGCCATACCTCGCCGTTAAATCCTACAAAGTAATGCGCCGACGCATTTCTATTGCCGCCGCCATAATATCGGCAGTTGTCCTCTGCGCCGCCCAGTGCGCCTACATAATGGATAACAATATACTTAATTCTGGAAACGCTGCCCTTATTGAAATTGTACTTACTTATCTTTCTGTTAATGTTCATATTTCCTGCCTTTCCGCATACAAAATAAGCGCCTGCGGTGTCCCGCAAGCGCTCTTTGCTGCTATGTCCTTATTATTCTTATCTTTCCTGTGTCCTGTGTTCCTCTACGTTGCCTGTGGTGCTGTCCCCGTCCAGTTCGTCTGTGTCCGGCAGTTCGTCCGTATACTTCGCCAGAAACTCCCGCACCTTTTCCCATACCTTTTTTACGGGCAGCCCGCATAATGCCATATTCTTAAAAATACTCACTACCTCATAAGCAATGTAAAGCAATGCGAAAAATTCAGCCACGCCCACGGTATCAAGCCCTAAATATGTACGTGCCTGCTCCGGTATAAATCCGATTAAGTTAATCTTAATCAGTACGTCGATTGCCAGCATGAATACCAGAGAAATAAGCATACCTACTTTTCTGATAGCCCCGTCAATGCCTGCGCAGCTGTTAAATTTCTTCTCTTTGATTGCACGCAGCACGCCAAAAACCGTGTCGCACACAATCGCCAATACTACCAGCTGGATAATTTTGTTATGTGCCGCCGCCTCAATAAATTCTGTAATAGTCATGTTCATAAATCCTGCCTTTCTCTTAATTGCAAATTTTCTGCCCGCTCTTTCAGCTCTGCGCCGTCGTAGCCTGCTGTCTGCTCCCAGCTTTCCAGAGTGGCTATTAAATCAGCAATAAGCCTGCTTTGCTTTTCTATGGTTTCCTGTTGTTCTTGTACTACCCTTAGTAAATTGCTACTCATGTACTCGCTCCTGCATTCTGCCGCTTAAGCAGCCTTTTCTATGGCTGCCTCTGCCAGCGTTTCTATTTTCTTTCGTAGGTTATAACTGTCGGCGTGTCCTGCGTGTCCCGTCCAGCTCTGTATGCTCTTTTGTAACTGCTCTTTTGTGATTTTCCCGCTCTCGCACTTCTTGATAGTACGCTTTATGCGCTTTATGCTGTCCTTTCGTACTTTCCTGTGCGTTGCCCTGTGTTTGTAGCCTACAAAGTCTATACCGTTCTTTGCTGCCAGTATGGTAGTTTTCGGGTTAAACTCTAACTTAAGCTCTTCCCGTAAGAATTGCTCTATCCGTGCAAGCCAGCTGCGCAGCTGTTCCTTGTCTGGGCTTAATATTACAAAGTCGTCCATGTATCGTATGTACGCCTCTACGCCCAGCTCATGCTTAATAAACTGGTCTAATGCGTCCAGATAGATATTTGCAAATAACTGACTGGTAAGGTTTCCTACTGGTATCCCTACGCCGTCCGGCATATTGCCGTTGTGGTCTATTATCCTGTCCAGCAATGCCAGTACCCCAGCGTCTTTTATAACCTTACGTATTTCAGTTTTTAATACCGCATGGTCTATGCTCTGGAAATAGTGGTGTATATCTGCCTTGATAGCATAAAGCGGCTGGTCTGGGTGGTATTTGTTCCACTCATACAGCCACTCTTTTAGCGTATCAGACGCAGCGTGCATACCTTTACCTTTCCGGCAGGCGTAAGACTGCGATATAAACCGCTTATCAAATATAGGCTCTAACACGTTGTTTATGGCGTGCTGTACCACCCTGTCATAGAACGGCAGCGCCATTATCTGCCGCTCTTTCGGTTCGTACACCTTAAAGTAATGGTATTTGCTTGGCTCATAGGCAAGGTTTATAATATCTTCCCGCACCTTGTCTAAGTTTTCCTCTTTGTCTTTCGTAAAAATCAGTACGTCTTTTCTGTGGCGTTTACACTTTCTGGCTTTGTTATAGGCTTTCTGTATGTTTCCATAGTCGCCCATAGCCTCTAAAAGCGTAATGCGCCGCCCGTCCTTATCGGTAATGTATCCTACTCTCTTCAAGTATTAAGCTCCTGCCTTTCGCCGTAGCTACTAACCAGCAGCCGTATTTTTTCTCTTTGCCTCACGGCGGGACAGCCACTCTGACTATAGGATATTAAACACTCGGTCTTATCCCTTTCTAAGTCCTTGCCAGTATTCCGTAGAACTCTGTGCCTGTAATGTTCTCACTAAGTCACACGCCCCACGAGCGCCAATGTTCGTATTGACATTCCACGGGTAATTGTTGCAATTCACGGCACGAGCGCCGCAATTCGCCCCATTGTTCCAGTTGCCGCCCGCTATCAGCGCCGCCAGAGGCTGTAAGTAAGCAGCTGCCCCATATCCTGCTATTTTCTGGTCTTTACCTCTTCTATCAGTTCGCCCAGCATAACGCCTATTTCTTTCAGCTTGCGGCAGCTCTCGCCGTAGTGCCGTGCGTTCATAGCGCTATACTTCAAGTCATGCGCCAGCCGCAGCAATTCTTTACTTTCCTGCAATGCCGTATCTACCGTGTATAAGTGGCTTTTCGTTGCCGTCTTATCCCACTTTATAACCTCTTGCAGCATTTCAAGAATTGCGTTTCTTGTCGCCGTCTGTAAACTGAATTTCTCATACTTTGGGTACTTCGTAAGCAGAGGGTAAATATATAGCAGAAAATCGTATATTTTCTGGTGTATAATATCTGTTTTTGTCTGTATGTCCATGCCTTACCCCGTTTATCCGGCTGGGCTTTCGCCCGCCGTCTACAGAGAGTCACACGCCCCACGAGCGCCAACGCCCGTATCGACACCCCACGGGTAATTGGCGCAACTCACGGCACGAGCGCCGCAACTCGCCCCATCGCTCCAGCGGCCGCCCGCTAACAGCGCCGCCAGAGAATATGCGTAATACTGGTAAATGTTACCAACGTCGTAAGACTTCTCGCCTGTGTTCAATGGGCTTTTCTTGTCCCAGCCCCACGCTACGCTTGCGTGGTAGTCTGCGTTTGTGGCGTGTTCTGCTCTTGTAATAAGCTCGTCCAGCCACTCCCAGACACGCCCCACGGCATCTACAACGCCCACGGAAGAAACGGCATTTACCACACTGCCTGTTACGCCCCTACCTGTGTTGCTGGTGGCGCTCCATGCGTTTGTATTTGCGTTATCCAGTCCGGCAGGGCTGCCAAAAGCATAAGCGCAAAATTCCGCATAGTTCGGCAGGCGTTTGCCGCTCTTTGCCAGACGTTCTACAAAGTTGTACCAGTTCATGCTTTCTGTACCCGTCATAGGTGCGCAGCCGTACTCTGATTTCAAGCCCTTTGCTCCGTCGTCAGAATTAAGGTAAATATCTACCCATGTGCCGCCGCCTAAATATACCATACCCTCTGGGCTGCATTTCGGGCGGTGTCCCAGTGTCCATACAGAACGTGGTACAATGCCGTTGCTTACTGCACTTTCCCAGCCAGTGCCAAAAATAACACTGCTGCCATTAAGCGGCTGTAAATTGCTGTCTACCTTGCGGCAGCGTCCATAATGAAAGCCGCCGATTTTACGGCTGTTTGTAGCGTTCCAGCCTGTCGGGTATGTAGAGTTAAGGGAAATTACGTATTTCTCGTCTGCGCTGTCAATTCTGCTGTCGCAGATATATACGTAATAGTCTTTACCTACCGCAAAAGCGCTGCCTGCGTCCAGATTAGCAGCCGTAAGAATGGTGTTTGCTGTCTTGAAAATTCCAGCACCACCCACGGCAATTACGCAACCCTCTACTACGGTCAGTTCATTTGCTCCGCTGGCGTAAATGTACTCATTGCTTGGTGCTACAATATCGCTGATTGTAGCCATTTTATTTACGTTCAAAAGCGCCCTTGCGTCGGTCTTTGTAACGTCGTCCACTAATAATCTACTCATACTGCTTTAATACTCCTTTCAGTGCTGCAATGTCGTCTGTTGTCATTCCTGCCACGGTGTCTGTGCGTTCCAGCGCAATTACCTTGCAGCCCGCTTTTACCGCTTTGGAAAGTGTAAGGGCTGTTCTGTCGTTTCCTGCCTCTCCTGCTGCCGCTGCCTCGTCGGTCTGGATATGTGTTACTCCCTGCACCGTGCCGGATACGTCGCCCGTTACAAATTTCATACCTACCGCTGCCTCGTCGCAGTAATATACCGTAACCGCCTTTTTCTCTTCCTCTACAGCTGCTACGCCACACTCAATATAACGCTGGTTCTCTGCGCTCTCGATTTTCGCCAGCAAATCTGCTGCCGCCAGTTCTCCGCTTGCTACCATAGCAAGGCAGTTGTAATAATCCTCTTTTGTCTTTAATACTTTAGGAAATCCTTTCATGGTCTGCCGCCTTTCTAAAATGTATTTGCAAGATAGGAATTACCCACGTAGGCAACCCCTAACACTGCCGTTTCTACTGTTCTTTCGTAATGCTGGCTCATGTATGCTGCACCCATGTAACACAATCCCAGTACAGCATCATGCTTATAGTCAATGCCCCAGCCGCTTTCTACTCTCTTAAGTCGCTCGTCCAGCGCTGCTATTGCCTCTTTTGTTTCTTTCGTGCCTGCCTCTGCCTGCTTTTTCACTTCCTGCATGGCTGCTGCCAGCTCTTCAATTTGCAGTTGCAGGCTGCCTGCTATGTCCTCGCCCAGCTTGTCCTTGATACTCTCAAACCATGTGTTAAATTCGTTTTCAGCGTCCGACTGGAATAGCTTGATTTTTGCCATAAATTCTGTATAGGCGCTTAAAAGTTCCTTGTCCCAGTTGTCAAGCGTGCTTTCAAAACTGCTGTATCTTTCGTTAAACTGGCTCTCATACTGTGCAAATAAGCCCTCTGTCTTGCTTACGTAGCTGTCATATACGCCCGCAATCTCTGTAAGGTACTTTTCCATACTCTGCTTATATGCGCTGAACTCGTCCAGCACGGCTGCGCTGTAGGTGTTGAAAAAGTCCGTAAACTGCTTTGTAAGCACGCTTGCGTCTATCTCTTCCACCGTTCCTGTTACAATGCCGCAGACTGCGCTATTAAACCGCTGGTCTGTGATGTTCTGCGTCTGTATCCTTGTTACGCCCTTGCCTACGTAAATATCTGCAAGCGCAAGCTCCCATATTTCCGTAGTGCGGGTTACTGCCGTTGCCGTCGGCTTTGCAGACGGTGTGCCTTTCAGCACCGCAATATACATATCTCTTTTCGGCAAATCCCAGCGAACTACTACCCTGTCCACCCTGTTAAGCGCTCCCTCTGCCGTATCCAGTGTTACGCTAAGCGTTGCGGGATTTCTAAAGGCGTAGCCGTTTATAAAGGCATAGCCCGCATTTACTCTTATTTCCATGCCGCTGTAAGCTACCACCTGTAGCCCGTCGCTCGGCTTTGGAAAAATGCCGTTTGCAATGAAAGTAGCAAAGTACCACGCCCAATCCTCGGCTTTATATACCCTGTCGTACTCTCCGTCTACTGCCACGGCATTAAACGGTAAGCTGTTTGCCATTTCCGCTACCTCACTTTCCTAATCTTGTCTACCAGCGTCGGCAGGCTGTCGCCAAAAGTCGCCTCTACGGTTTCCTTGCCTTTCTGGTATGTTTCTGTTACTTCTGTAATACGTGCATCTATCTGTATGCCCCACTTGGTTTCTTTGCAAGTAATGCGGTCGCCTAAATCAAAATCAGCCTTAAATTTCAAGTTTGAATTTGTATTTATGGTACTTACAAAATTTATATTCTTTCCGTAGTTTTCCAGCTCTGCGCTGCCTCTCGTTTTCAGCATTGCAATATAGGTATCCAGCGGTATTGTTACCTCTGTTTCCCCCTGCTGGTACTTTCTGGCAATATCCGTAGCATCGCAGAATACCTCTACCAAATCCAGCCCCGTTGCGCCCTCGCCGTCCACTGTGGTTACCGGCTGGCTGCCGTCGTCGTCAGCTGCTCCCTGCACATAAATAAAGTTGCCGCAGTTCTCTATACTGGCTGTATATTCCTGTTCGTTGACATTATCAAAATCTTTTGAAAATATACAGGGTGTGTTACCCTCGGTATTTGTGGCTGTAAGGTCATTGCCCTTATACAGATAAAAGCCAAACAGTCTCTCTCTTTCGTTAAGCAGAATGTCATAGCCCAGCTTTCCAGCCTGCGCCCTTGCCTTTACTTCCTGCCCCAGCTGTGCGTATACCTCGTTTGCATATTCAACCGCCACGCCGTCTATGGTTTCCTGCGCCAGAAATGTAAACAATGGAAAACGCCGCTTTGTTCCTGCTGCGCTGCCGCAGTTGTTCTTTACCATAAGGTTTATAAGATACTGGTTTGTACCTGTTGCCATAATCTGCGGATAAATGCAGCGTTTATTAAGCCACCAGCTAAGCATATAGCCCTGTGCCTCTAACTGCTCTAAGCCGTTCTCGTCTTTTGTAATGTGTACGTAGGTTATCTGCGCTGCCCTGCGCCATACGCCGCCGTCAGCGGTCTTTACTTCCTTTTTCCCGTCGTGCTTGGTTATTAAGTTACCCTCTACCAGCAAACGGCTGTTATTGTCCGTAATCGGCGCAAGCAGGCTAAAAGTTCCTACGTCAAAATATTTTGTATGCCATATCAGGCTTGGCAGTTCGTCTATAGCTCCCAATGGCTGCACTGTCTTGTCAAATACTCTAAGCTCCATACCGTCACACTCCTAAAAATTCCTTGCTGTAGAATATGGATACTTCCAGAGAATTTACGCCACTGGCTGCATCATACCTAAACATATTGTCGCCTATGGCAAGCTGCATAAATGTACTGTCTACATCAATGTAGCGGAAATAGTCGGTTTCTACGCCGTCCCTTATCAGCTTAGCGCCCTTGCTGCCGTACTTCGTGTTAATCTCTATCACGTCGCCCGTTTTCATAGTGGCGTTAATCTGTATAAATTCCTCGGTATCCACATTAAGCAGTATCGGGTTTGAAACTGTCCCCAGTGCTGTAAACCTTATCCTCATTCCCGTTGATACGTCGCCCTCGTTGTAGCAGTCCACTATTACGCTTTCCGCTCGGTATCCGTATATCATGCTCTTTGTGCTGTCCTTTTCGATAACGCAAGGGAAATGCCACGCAGCCACCCAGCTTGCTATATCCTCTTTTGTTTCTTCCTCTTCCCGCCAGAACGGGTTAAGGCACTCTATTTGTAAATCAAACTCATAAAGCACCTCTTTCTTTAGTATCTTAGGCTCTCCATACGCCCTGCAATCAATCACGCGCTTAAAGCCGCCGTACTCATACACCAGCGTAGCGCTAAGCTCTGGGTTAAATATCTTAAGCATACGGCGGCGCAGTTCCAATGCCTGCGCCTTGTCCCGTGTGTTGATATGTCCCACTACGTCTATGTCCCTCGCCTCGATACGCTGCCCTACGTAGGTGTCGCCGTGCTGTCCCATACTGTTTGTGCTGTAAATGACGCTCGTAACGCCGGAAATGCCCTCTACGTCTTTACTTATATTGCAATGGTATACGCTGTCTACTCCCAGCTCTAACCGCTCGCCCCTTGAATTTATGTAAGTCAGTTTTTCATTTTCCATGTGTTACACCGTCCTTGCTATCATTCTGAACTGTCGAGCTGCCTCTTTCTGCTGCTTTGCATAGTCCGTGGTATTCGCATAAATATACTGATTGACAACTACGCCGCCTGCTGCACTGCCGCCACCTCTCGGCTTTGGCTTTTTGTCGTCGTTATCATACTTAAATTCATTGCCTACATTTACCTTTGCGTCTACGTCAAACTCCTGCGGTACGCTGTCCTCAATCATTTTCTTAACGCCGCCAATTTCATTAGAAAAGCCAACGCCGATACCCTGCGCCAGATATACGCCGATTTCGTCACGCATCAGCTTAGACGGGCTGGCAATTCCGAATAAATCTTTAAGGAAGTCGGTAACGTCTCCTACCCAGTCGCTTATTTTGTCTTTTATCCACCTCGTAGCGCCGCTTATGCCGTTCCAGATGCCCTCTACCATGTTTTTACCGAACCCTGCAAACGTACTGCCAATATCCTTAAATACGTCTGTTATTCCAGTAATTACATTTTTCATGCCCTCTACGGCTTTGTTCTTTACTTCTGTACCCCATGTAGCCACTTTGGAAATTGCACCAGAAATGCTGTTATAAATCTTTTGCGGTATTTCCTTAACAATCGTAACAATGCCCGTTACCATGGCGTTCATTACCTCTTTGGCTTTCGTAAGCATATTGTTACCCCATGTAGCCACTCTGGTTACTGCCCCTACTATGCTGTTCCAGATTTTCTGCGGCAGTTCCTTAACAATCGTAATAACGCCTGTTACCATGGCATTCATTACCTCTTTGGCTTTCGTAAGCATATTGTTACCCCACGTAGCCACTCTGGTTACTGCGCTTACTATACTGTTCCAGATTTTCTGCGGCAGCTCCTTAACAATCGTAATAACGCCCGTTACCATGGCGTTCATTACCTCTTTGGCTTTCGTAAGCATATTGTTACCCCACGTAGCCACTCTGGTTACTGCCCCTACTATGCTGTTCCAGATTTTAGCAGGCGTTTCTTTCACAATCGTTACAATGTTCGTAAGCATTGTGTTCATTACTTCTTTGGCTTTGGTCTGCATATTTGCGCCCCACGTAGCCACTCTGGTTACTGCGCTTACTATACTGTTCCAGATTTTCTGCGGCAGCTCCTTAACAATATCTATAACTTTCGTTACAAAATCCGTTATAACTGTGCCGCCTTTTTCCTGCATATTTGCGCCCCACTCTGCTATTTTCTCAACGCCCGCAACGATTGCCTGCGGTATCAGAGTAGGTAGCTCTTTTATTTTATTTATGATTGTCGTTACCAGTTTGCCCGCCGCCGTCAAAATCTTAGGCAGCCCCGTAATCAGTCCTGTTACAATGGCTGCTATAATCTGCGGTATGGCTGCGATTAAAAGCGGTACTGCATCTATGATGCCGTCAATCAATGCAACTATAATATCGCCCGCACTTTCGATAATAAGCGGTATGCCCTCAACCAGTGCATTTATGATAGCCGTTATGATTTCCGGCAGTGCCTCAATCAGTACGGGCAGCGCTGCTACAAGCCCCTGTGCCAGTCCCGTAAGCAGCTGTAATGCTGCTGTAATCAGCAACGGTATATTTTCTATCAGCATGGTTACAATGTTCGTAACCACCGTTACGATTGTTGGCAGCAATGTAGGTAACGCTTGTGCGATACCTTGCGCCAATTCCGTAATAATCTGTACGCCTGCCTCTAAAAGCTGCGGTAATATAGTAAGCAGCGTATCTATGATTGTCGGTATAATCTGCCCGATTATGCTTATCATTTCCGGCAGCATTCCAACCAGCGTATTAAGCAAGTCCTGTACGCCGCTCATTAAAGGCGGTAATAACTCCTGTATAACCTGTGGTATATACGTTGCAAGCTGCTCTACGATTTCTCCCAGTCCGCTTACCAGCCTCGGCACTGTTTCTATTACCCTCGGTGCGATATTCCCTACCACTGTTACAATACTGTCTACCAGATTGCTTGTAAGCTGTGAGAAATTCGCCTCGCTGTCTGCCATTCCAGCTACCCAGTTGTCCCACGCTGAACTCATAGAACTAACCGAACCCTCTATTGTTGTACTTGCCTCTTTTGCCGTTGTCCCTGTTATGCCCATTTCCGTCTGTACGACGTGAATAGCGTCTACAACGTCTGAATATGATGAAATATCATACTTAATGCCGGATAGCTTGCTTGCATCATCAAGCAGTCGCTGCATTTCCTCTTGTGTACCGCCATATCCCAGTTTTAAGTTATCCAGCATGGTATAATTCTGCTTTGCAAAACCGTTATAGGCGTTCTGTATAAGCGATATATCAGTACCCATTTTATTTGCATTGTCTGACATATCCGTAATTGCCACGTTTGCCTTTTCTGCTGCCGCTGCCGTGTCATTATTCATACTGGCAAGCAGCGACGCTGAAAAGCTGGTAACTGTTTCCATGTACTCATTTGCAGACATTCCGGCTGTTTTATATGCGTCGTTTGCATAACCAACAACCGTATCAGACGACGTTTTGAAAAGAGTTTCTACACCGCCTACAAGCTGTTCCTGTGCTGCGTATCCCTCTATCGCTTTTGTGGTAAGCGCTCCTATGGCTGTTGCCGCTCCCGCAACTGCTGCCGCCGTCGCCGCTGCTGCTGCTTTAAGCGCTGTACCCATTCCACTTAGCACGCTTGTAAATCCAGAAAATTTTCCCTTTGCGTCGTCTGCCTGTTCCCCGCTGTCTTTTATTTCCTTTCCCATTTCGTCAGCGGCTTTTTCTGCTTTTTCCATTTCGTCAGTCGTTTTGCCTAATTCCTGCTCTGTCTTTACAAGCGCTGCTTTCTGGTAATTTAACTGGGTTTCAAGTTTTTTACTTTCTTCGCTATTGTCTCCTGTTGCCTTGCGACATTTTTCTAAAGCCGCCTCGGTTTCTTTTACCTTTTTTGCCTGCTCGTCGTATGTTTTCTGTAGTACCGTCTGCTTTGCTTTCAGCGCATCTACGCTGCTTGCATTGTCCTTATATTCAGCCGTTACAAGTTTCATTTCAGAATTAAGCACTTTAAGGGTGCTGTTAATTTCCTTGCAGGCTGCTTTATACTCTGCCTCTCCGTCAAAACTTAACCTTGTTTTGACGTTCTGCGTCTTATCTGCCATAATTAAAAGCCCCCTAACGCTATGTCTATATCGTCCATGTTTTCTGTGGCTGCTGGTGTCCCCGCCTGTTTCTGTCGGAAAATGTGCGGGTTATATTCCTTGTGATATTTAAACAGTGTCGTTATCTGGTATGGTGTTTTTCTCCACGCCTCACGTTCCCTGTATCTCAAAAGCACTACTGCAATATACAAAAGCCGTGCAGTATCTAATTTTCCTGCACGGCTGCCCTGTTTCCCTCTTCTGTTGTTTCTTCTCCGTCGTTTTCGTTCTCTGTGTCGCTGTTGTCTCCCGCAGTTCCTCTGTAGAACGATTTAAAAATAGCGTTCTGTACTTCCTGCAAATTTCCTGCGTGTATCAGTCTGCCTACCCTTTTCTCTTCAAGCAGCTGGGCGTTTTCGTCCTCTGTTAAAAGTGCCTCGTTAATAAGCAGCGTAAGTAACCACCTTGTATCTTTAAAAAGGTTTGGGTTATCTTTATTGAATACCTCGCTTAATTTGTCGTAGCCCCCAAACTTTTCCTGTACTTCGTCTAATGCGTTCAGTGAAAAAAGTAAACCATATTCTTTGCCGTTCAGCTCTACGGGAAAAGCCCCGCTCTTTAATGCTCCCATGATATAAAATTAAGGCGCAGCCCATGCTACGCCTCTCTCCTTTCCTGTTTTATACACTTTCCATTGCTGCTGCCTTTTCCGGCACTGCTGTAAACCACGTTTTAGCCGCTGCGCTTTCCTCTGTTCCCACAAAGTCTGCTTTCCACAAGTTATCTTTCTTTCTTGTTGTAAAAGATGCCTCAATGTCCGGCGTGTTAAATTTGATACTCTCGCCCTTTGTTTCGTACTTTTCAGACGGTACTTTAAATTTTGCTTTAAGCAGCCATACGTAACGGTATTTACCACCCGTTTTCTTAGCTCTGAACCCTACAGCAACATACGGCGGCTCGTCCTCTTTTCCCGCCCATACTACGCTGTTCTTATCTACTGCCTGTCCCAGCAGCTCTGCCAGCACTTCCGGCGTAAGGTCTTTAATTCCCAGTTTAAGCGTTCCGCTTGCAAACTCCGTGACGCTCTCGCTTAATGTGTCGTCTGCATACAAGCTGCCGTCTGCTGTCTTTACGGATAAATCGGCGCTCATTGCCTCTGCCATTTTCTTAGGTGTCCCGTAGCTCTCTGCTCCGTCTGCCTCTGTGCATACGGCGTAATATAAATCTTTCAGTCCCAGTGTCATTGTTTAATCACTCCTCTTTCAAAATCTCGACTGTGATAGGCACTAACCAGTACCCCGTTTCTGTTTCGTAGCTTTCTGCGTCTATGCTGTTGATATAAACGCCTGCTGCTTTCAATACCTCTTTTGTCTTATCAAGCTGCGCCTCAAAATCGCCCTTATGGAAAAGCGTAACTCTATACATTTCCCTGCGCTCTTTCTCTTCGTCGTCTGCATTTACCGCAGGCGTACCCAGCAGCCGCAGAAACGTATAATATGCGTCTGGCTTATCCCGTCCAGTGTAAACGCCTCTCTGGGCTGGCAACCCTGCGCTTTCTAAAATCTCCTGTATACTCATTCGCCTGTTTCACTCTCCCATATACTGCGCTGTGCCTCTACTACCTTTTCGTGCGCCTTTTCGTTTGCCACTGTCATATAAGGGCGTGCAGCGTGGCTACTTGTGCCGTACTCTGCCACAAAGCCGATTGTTGCATAGCGCACCTTGCTTTTATCTCCTTTTCTGTCGTTTCCATGCTTTGCCCGTCCCTGTGGGTATATCTCTACGTATTTCTCCGTATCGTCGCCCTTTACGTCCGTAGCTTTTATGGAATTGATAAAACCGCCCGTTTCATTCAGTCCCATTGCCTGTGCCTCTGCTCTCTGTGCCTCTATCAGCACATCAGCACCAGCTTTAAGCATTTTGGGGACTGCCTCAACTGTAGCCGCCTCTCTCCGGCTGAAAGCGTCTATAATATCTTCCAGCCCGACTGTGTTAAACTCTCCCATGCTTACACCTCGTTTCTGTGGCGTAAATCTGTAAGCGTAAGCTCTATGGTGTCTGTTCCTGTATCGTAGGTCTTAAGTACAAAATAGCGCCGCCCGTTTACTTCTACTACGTCCTCGCCGCCATAATCTGCCTTATGTACCTCGTACTTTGCCTCTACCAGCTTTCCTGTCTGCTGGCTCTTGAAATACTCGCTATACCCCACTGATTTTTTATTACAAAATACAGTACGGGTGCTTTCTTTCGGCTTTGTCGCAAATCCGTTTTTGTTTACCCTGTCTTTTTCGCTTACCTCGCTTATCAGCGTTATTTCGTCTATCCAGTCCATACCTTACCTCTCTTTTAGGTGTCCGTTTCGGACACATAGCCCAAATAAACGCTACCGCAATAGCAGTTACCCAGATATGCAGCATCTGTTTTATGCTCTAAGGCATCTATGCGCCCGTCCAATGTTTCCATGTTTTCGTAAACTTCTGAAAACGTATTATTTACAGCCTGCATATTGCTGCTTTCTCTGGCTTTCATTTCCTGTACCAATGCCTTTAAGCTGGTAAAGCTAAACCACCTCATGCCAGCGCCTCACTTATGCAAACAGGGCTTTTATTTCCTGCTGCGTAATTTCTGTAAGGTCTGCTGCTGTCAGTGCCGTTATTCCTTTTGTGGCTGTAAATTTGCCTGTTTTGTTATCATACGCAAGCCCTGTAATCACATTGCCTGCGCCCGTAACTGTTACGCTTAAGTCGTCCAGTTGGATAAGTCCCGCTACTGCCTCGTTGATTGCTTTTGTTACGTCTGCGGTCTTTGCGTATGTTTTCAGTGCATTTGCAATGGCTGCCGTTACTTCCGTAGTCTTTGCATAACTGCTTAAGTCTACTTTCCAGTCTCCCACCTTTTCCAGTTTACCGTTAATTACCATGTATTCGCTGTAAAGGTTTCCTGCCTCTCCACTGGCATTTTTTACCATGTAAATTTTCTTTTCTGCGTCGTCCGCTACTGTATCAATATCTCCCGTGCTGTCTACCATTACACGGCTTAAGTGGTCTGTCCCTGCAATCGCTGTGGAAATAGCGGCGGCTACCTCTGTTGCGGTCATTCCGTCTTTAATTCCATAGCCTGCAAGTGTTGTAGCTGCATCTGCTTTCCCGTTTATAAGGCTTTTCAAATCTTCTGTAAGATTTTCTACAGCTACCTTATCAAGCCCCCCCAGCGCCCCTATGTCTCCTTTTTCTGCATAGCGTTCTTTAATTTCCGCTACCAGAAATTTAATGGTATCGTATGTAACTCTCTTAATTGCCATTACTCTTATTTCTCCTGTCCAAACAAATTCTTAATATCCTGCTCTCCTACTTCGTCGTCCGCAGTATCTGGCGTAACGCCGCCTGTGTATTCACTGGATAGGCTTAAGTGCATTTTAAGACACTCGTAAGATTTCCAGAATTGCTCTGATTTATCAGAGTATCCAAATTCTGCCTTGCAGTATAGCGTAATGGCTCTAATAATCAGTGCGTCTGTTTCTTCCAGTTTCTTTACGCCTACGTCCTGCAAATCCATTTTGCAGGCGGCTATACAGTCGTTTATTTCCTCTGTGATTTTCTCACTGGTGCTGCTGATACGCAGCGCCGCCCGCATTTTCTCGGTTAATGTTGTGGTATCTGCTGCCATAGCCTGCACCCTCTTTCTTACTCTTCTATTACTGCTGCTACGCCTGCCTCTTCCAGAACTGCTGCACGTTCTCTGCTTACTGCGTATTCGTCCCCAGTATCCTTAATCTGGTTTAATTCCTTGTCAAGGAAACGGCGCTGTGCTTTTACTTTTACAAGCTCTGTGGCTGCCTCTTCCTCTTCGGCTTTCGCTGCCGCCTTTCTCTCTTCCTCGGCTTTTGCTGCTGCCTCTGCCGCCTTTCTCTCTTCTTCGGCTTTCGCTGCTGCCTCTGCTGCTGCCTCTGCCGCTGCTCTTTTATCCTCTTCTGTAAGCTCGCTTTCGTCCGGTATGTCTACCTCAACTGCTGCGCAGCGTGTAGCAATTTCTTTCTTTGTTCCCTCTGCATCTACACCCAGCTGCTTTGCCAGTTCCTGCAAATCTTCTTTCTTGTAGCTTTCCAGTTCTTTAGCGTCTAAATACCCTTTCATGGTCTACCTCGCTTTCTGGCAGCCAGTGTTTATACACCAGCTGCCTTGTTAATTACACTGCTTCGATTTTCTTTACAACTACAAGGCTGTTTTTGTCTACTACCTTGCCGTCTACAAGCATAATGCCCTTTGTAATCTGGTCGTCTGTGTCGTTGTCCTCATACTTCTTTACGCCCATAGAGTAGTTTGTATTAAGCACGTAATCCTTGAAATTGAAAAGGAATGCAAAAATTGTATCTTTCGCAAGTGCTGCGCTGTAGCTTGCTACGTAATCGCAAAGTACAACTGTTCTGCCTAAAAGCGTTCTCTCCGGCTTTCCAGATGTTCCATAGTTCACTTTTGCGATAGGCTGCCCGTTCTTATCTGTCATGCCTACATACTCCATAAAGGTCTTTTTACTCATGCACCACACAGCGCCATTTTCATAAGCCATAGGTAAAGCACCCTCTGCCTTAATCAAATCACTGTAAGACGGTGCGGCGCTCTCGATTGTCTGCCCGTCGGCTGGTGTCTCTGCTAAAATTCCTTTCGGTTTTCCTGTTCCGTTTCCGTCAATGATTGCCTGCTCTAACGCTTTTGTCATTGCCTCAACAATATTGTTAATAAGCAGTGTTTCAAAAGCGCTGATTGCCATTGTATCTACTTCCAGAGATACGGCTACTGCGCAGCGCAGCTTATGGTATGCAAAAGTAATCATGCCGTCTTTTGCAATATTCTTTTTCTGCTTGTCGCTGCCTGCTCCCTCATTTACCCATGTTGCAGTAGGCTTTACAGTAGATACAGGGATAGAAACGCCGCCCTTGTATGCAGTTCTGGTTACAAGGGCTAAAATCATACCTGTGCTTTCCAGCTTTTCTACAATCTGGTTAAGCACTGTGGTAGGGATAACTGCGCCTACGTCTGTGCTTTTGCTTACCGCATCTGCTCTGTACTCTTTCGGCAGCGCCTCGCCTCTGCATACATATTTCATAAATGCTTTGCGGTATTCCATGCTGCCGTATTTGTCGTCGTTATCGCCCTCGCCAGCTGCTCCCTTGAAATTTCTAAGCACTCTCTGCTGTCCGCTGCCGTCTCCCTCTCCGTCGCCTACGCTTTCGCCTGCTGCAATTCTCGCAAGCAGTGCGCTACGCTTTTCTGCTGCTGCCTTAATTGCCGCTCTCTCTTCCTGTAAAGCTGTTACCTCATCCTCCAGCGCTGTAATTTCTCCCTCTTTCAGCTCCGCTGCTCTTGTGGTAAGCTCGTTTTTAATTGCTGCTAATCTTTCCTCAATTTCTTTTAATCTCATTGTTATGTTTCCTTTCTGGTCTTGGATTTTATAAGCTCGCTCTAATCTTTAGTATTGCTGCCCGCCTCTTAAGCAACTCCTGCCGCTCCTGCTCGTAACTCCTACTCGCAAAAGCACGGGCGCTTATTTCAGTATCGCCGTTTGCTGGAATGCTCACGGCTGATACATCATAAACTTTCTTGATTTTCAAAATCGTCCTTGTATGTGTTTCTCTGTCGTAGCTTTCCTCTGCTACGCTAAAAGCCCATGACATTTTATTTATCATGCCCGCCTCTATGTCTTGGTATAGCCCACGGGCTAAATCTGTCTTGCCTAAATCAGCCGCCACCTTAAGCCCTTTATAGTCCGGCTGTAAAATCAGTGTCTTATTTGACTGTCTGGCAAATACCCTGCCCTCATGGTCGTACTGCATGATAACGTCGCTCATGTCTGCACCGTCTAAAGCGTGTGCGTCTATTCTTTCGTAAATCTTTGTGCCGTCCTCAAATTCATACAGCAAATATGGCGTATCAAACGTAGTGGCGTAACCCTCTACGTAATACTCCGTCTGTATCAATTTCGTTGCACTCTGCGCTGTCAATGGCGCTGCCAGCGCCCTATATTCCCGCTCTTTCTTAATCGGCATTATTTACACCCTCTTTCTCTCCCAGCCCGCCTGCTGGTTCGCCTGCTGCCGCTGGCGGTGTCTGCTGCGGCTCTGCCTGCTGCCCCGTTGCTATGGGCGCTTGCTGTATAATTATCTGTGGCTTTCCATTACTGTTTTGCAGTTCGCTTACCTCGGTATACTCTTTGCGGATATAATACTTTTCCCCGTCCTCAACGTGTGCCATGTTCCATATATCCATAACGCCGTTTCTGTTCAATAGCGCACGGTCAAAAAGCTGTGTGCTTACACTTAACTTTGTGGCGTTGCTGGCATATTGCAGGCGGTTTGCTGAAAAGAAAATAGCATTACCGCAAGCTCTTTCTCTCTCGGTAAAACTCATATTTGTCATAACAAGCGATAACTGTATTGCAAACGGTTCTATTTTCCCCTCGTAGTAAGCATTCCACGTATTTTCATCAAATTTATTTTGTAAAATATCCATGTTTGTACCAAAATGCGTGCATACATTTTCCTGTATATTCTGCATCTGCAATGCGTTTGGCGTGTATGGTTTGCTCTCTACCTGTTTCAGCTCACTAAACTTGTTATCATAAATTATCATGCCGCTATCGTTGTCGGCGCTTAAGTTATCCTCGGTAAAACGCTGTCGCTCTTTCTTTATATCCTCTGGTTTCAACATATTTGCCACTTTTGCCAGAAAGCGGATATTTGCAGAATTTTTGACAGCGTTTATAATTCCCTCGTTTTGCGTATGTATCAGCTGCATTGTTGGCTTAAGTGTTCTGTTGTCCTCTCCGAAAAGGTCGTCTGTGTATTCAAAGTCTGTCATAATGCCTACACGTTCAAACTCTATAGCTCCATGCTCGCCATTTGCAAACAGATACCGTAAATACACCTGCCCTGCTGCCTCTACGACTTCGCAGCGTTGCGCTCTCAATGGATACCAGCCACAAAGCCGCCCGTACTCGTCCTCGATAGGTATAATAAAAGCGGTGTGTTCCACCGCTACATACGTTGCCAGACGCTTAATAAATTTTGTTGTGTCCATAAAATAGTTGGGCTTATGCTGTAGTGTCTTTTCCAGTGACTTAAGGGCGCTGCCCTCAATCTCCGGCTTAAGTTTACTGCAATGTGTCGCAAAGCTGTTTACTGCCGTTCTGGTTAAATCCATTTCATATACGCCGCCGTTATAACTGGTAAACGTCGGGCTGTATCCGTTCAGCATTTTAAAATAGCTGTCGATATATCGCAGCTCTTTACCATGAAAAAGATAATCTAAAAATTTCATGCCGTTTACTCTCCTTTCTATGCGGCATTTTTAAGCAGCTCGCCGCACTCTTCCCAGTATTTCTGCCGCACGGTCATTGCATCTATGACAGATACAAAGCCGTCGATATGCGCCCGCTGCTCGATTTTTATAGGTCTGAATTTTCTTGTTTCCATGTTGTGCTTAAGCGCAACATTTAAGAAATGTGTCTTTAGTAAATTGTTGTCGGCTATCTTAAAATCGCCGTCTTTTATGATGCCCTCAAACTCCCTTATAACTGGTGTAAGGTTTTCGCCTTGGTAAACGTCGTCCATGTGAAAACCATAATTTGCCATATCGGTAATAAGGTACTGAGCGCTGTATCTGTCGTAGCCGATTTTTAAAGGTCGTATGCCGTAATCTTCCAGTAACATAGTAAACCAGTCGTAAACGTCGTGGTAGTCTACGTAATTCTCGCCGCTTAAGGTTATCAGCCCCTTTTTAACAAATATGTCATACGGCACGCCGTCCGTAGCCTGTAAGTATTCCAGCCTGCCCCGTGGCATAAAGAACTGCGTAAACGCATACAGTGTGCCGTCTTTCTGAATAACCACACTGGCTGCCGTTAAGTCCGTTGTCTGGCTTAAGTCAATACCGCCCACTGCGTAGCAGTCCCTAAAGTCCTCTAAGGTCTTTTCTACTCCGGCGTTCTCTACTGTCTGATATTCCAGCCATGCAATAGAGCTGTTCTGCTTGATATTGCAATACTTTGTAAGGAACTCTGCTTTTTTACTTAAGCTGCCCTCTGCTACGGCTATCTCGTCCATAAAGAAACTTTCTTTTACGGATACACCCATGTTAGGGTTAGCCTTTTTCAGTTCGTCTATGTCGTTCCACTTCTCCACATCATCAATCATGTAAAGGAATGGTAATAGCCTGCGCTCTTTACTGTTTCCTTTCAAGAAACTTGTGCTACGTTTCATTAGTTCATCATAAATACTGTCGTTGATATATCCGGCAGTGCTTATGCTCAATATCATAGGTTGAGTACGTGCGCCTAAAGCGGATTTCATAACCTCATACTGCTTTAGTCCAGCGTCCCCGCTCCATGCTGCCATTTCATCACATACCACAAGCTGCGGGTTAAATCCGTCTGACTTCTTGGCATTAAAAGCAATCGGTTTTATTACCGTGTTGCTCTCCGCAATATAAATATCGCTGCGCCGTTTCTTTGCCAGCTCCGCTAACTCGTCCTCTGCCTGTACCATTTGATAAAATCCGTCATACACCAGCGCCGCTTGGTCTAATTTCGGCGCTAAGCAGTATATTTCTTGTCCATACTCCGGCTCTAAGTACGCCATATATGCAATAATCGCAGATGCAAATAAACTTTTTCCGTTTTTTCTGCCAATTACAATAAAAATTTCACGGAAAATACGTATTTTTTCTGCGTCCTGTATGCCAAAAATAACAGAAACTATGGCTTTCTGCCATAGCTCCAACTTGATTAAATCATTACGTCCCTTGCTGTGGTGGCAAAAGTTCTCTATGAACCGTATAGCCTTATTCGCGGCCTTTGCATTAAAAAAATACTCCTGCTTTTGCAGCCCGTTTATAATGATTTCGTATATTTTCTTTATCCATTTTCCCGCTATGATTTCGCCGCTTGTAATCTTTGCGTGGTACTCATAGATATAATTTCGATAAGGCGGCAATATTGCTTACTCTTCCCGCAAAGCCGCCAGCCTGCTTGTCTTTCGTTTCGCAGCTGGTACTAATTCCGTAAGCTGCTTAATCACTGCTGCATAGTTCTTACTAAGCGCTATGTAGGTTTCTGCCTCTGGGCTTTTCTTTGTTCCCCACTGGTTCTGCCCGTTCTGGTACTCACTCGTCCAGCCGTCTTTTTCAAGTTTCGCCTGCAAGTCGTCCAGCTCAACGCTCATAAATGCAGCCTTTTCTATCAGCGGCGTTACTAATTTTCTTTTGTTTTCGTCTAAGTCCTTGAAAATTCCCTTAAGTCTGGTCTTTTCGGTCTTTATCCTCTGTTCTTTGGTTTTCTCTTTCTTTGTTGCCATTCCTTTACCCCGCTTTCCATTCCTGCGCCGCACCACACCCCCTACACCACCCGTGCGCACGCCCGTAGGGTAATTTTAGGGTATCCCCCTCGGTATTCGCCCCCTTTAATTATTTTTCTGATATGGGGGGGAGTATGCCGCCGTTCTCGTCGAACCGATACCGCTTATGCCTCTCCTGCTTGTGGTGTTCTTTGTTGTGGCAGTCTTGGCACAACGCCTCTAAGTTGTCCCAGCATAGCGTAACGCTTACGTCGTTTATGTTCTCCCTGTTAAGCCAGCGCTTATGATGCACTATCTTTGCTGGCTGTCCGCATCGTTCACAAATATAATCTTGTGACATTAAATAGGCGGCTCTGGTTTGCTCCCATGCCGCCGATAAATAAAAACTCTTAGCCCATGCTTTCATACCGTCCCCTCTCTTTCTTCATTCCCCAGCGCCCTAAGTTTCATGCGCTGGGTGGAGGCTAAAGAATGAATAGAAAAAGAGTAGGCAACTGCTGCCACATACGGCTTAAGCTATTGCCTACTCATTTCATGCTACCATTGTATCTCTTTTGTTTTCCCATGTAAACACCACGTTTTTACCATTACTTTACCATGCCCGCTGTTCTCTCTTCGTCAATTCCCCATAACAATACTGACAGCTCGTTTATGATGCCTGTTACCCAGCGCCTCGGTGTGTTCTTTCCTGTGTCCAGTTCCTCTGCAATTTCCGCATAGTCCATACCCTGCATGAAATACATTTCAAAAGCCTTGTACTCTACGCCTCTGCCTGCTACCTCTCTGCGACGCTCTATCTCTTCTACTGCCTTGTCTATATGTGCTGTCATTATCAATGTCTTAAAGCGTGTGCGTCTGATACTCTCTAAGTATGTACGCTGCTGCTCGTCCGTCATTCCCTTAAGCTCTAACTGCTGCCCGTCGCTTATGGCGTTCTCGATATGAAAAACCGCATCACGGTAACATTTCATAAGCGTAAAAGTATTGTGGTATTTCTCTTTCTTCCGTTCCTGCTTTTCCTGTCTTTTCAGTTCCGTTATTGCAACCTTTGCCTGTTTCTGCATCAGCTCCGTTAATTCGCTTTCGTGCAGCTGTACCCAGCTTTCAGCCGCTGGCGGCATTTCTACCCCTGCCGCCGCTGTTGTCTTTATTTCTTCCTGCTCCATGTTCTGTACCTCGCTTTCTGTTAATTAAACGGTAGCTCTTCGTCTGCTCCCTCTGGGATATTCATAAACCCGTCGCTCTCCGGCAGTTGCTGCCCTCTCGCCTCTGCCTCTGCTTTGCTCTCTCCAAATCCCACGCTGTTTGCCACAACCTCTGTGTAATATACCTTGCCGCCTGTTCTCTGGCTTTCGTAGCTGCCTGTTTTAATCTTTCCTGTTACCTCTGCTTTACTTCCCTTGCTTAACCATTTCTGCGCCCATTCCGCAGTGCGTCCGAAACACTTAATATTTATAAAATCTGTGTCTTTCCCGTCGTCTACCGCAAGCGTAAAGCGGGTAATAGCTGTGTTATTGTCCTGCCCGCCATATCTAAGCTCTGGCTCTCTTGTAAGCCGCCCTGTAAGTGATACATTATTCATTCTCTCTGCCCCTCTCTTCCAGCTTGTCCAGCTTTGAAAATATCGCCAGCAATTCCAGTGCTATAATTCCCAGTAAAATATTAGTCATTTTCTACCGCCTCGCTTTCTTCTCTCAATCCTGCTGCCATATTGCTAAACGCCGCTGCTATGTTCTCGCATAATGTCGCCAGTGCTGGCTTTATACTCTGCGCCCAGCTGTTAATAGCTGCCGCCAATGTTTCTGCTGCTGTTGGTAAGGTTTTATTTATCTGTCTTGCCATTTTTCTTGCAAGCCTGCGCTTTTTTCGCTTGTCCAGCTCTAACGGCGGGTTTACTCCATGCTTTTTCTTATAGTTCTTTTTCCACTGTCTGTATTTCACTGCTTACGCCCCTTTCTCCATATCGCATACGGCAATATCCATACTGGCGCTGTTATTATCAACACCGCTTTTGCTGTGCATATCGTCACAAATACTGCTACGTCTACTGCTGCCTGTGCAATTTCTTCCACTGCATCTACTATGCCGTCCATATACTCAAACATTTACTACCCCGTTTTCCTGCTTAATCTCAATATTTCTGCCGCCTCGCTGCTTTATAATTGCCTCTACGTGCAAGTATGCAGGCAGCATAACCACGCTGTCTGTTCGTAACTGATATTCTACGCTTTTCCGCATCTTCTCGTATTGCTCTGCCTTGCAAAACGCCGTACAGCCCAGAATAATTGTAAATACCTGTGCTTTCTTCTTTTTCCGCTGCCGTCTATTCATGCTCTGCCCCGCTTTCTGTGTCCGTTTCGGACACCTTACCTGTATAGTCTGTTACTCTGATACCCAGAATACAGTAACCCTCTGTAAGCCCTGTATAATCTTCCAGCATATAAATAATATCTGCATCAATCGTGCGCCCTGTATGCTTACCGTCCTTAAATTCCAGCATTTTAAGGCTGTCGCCCTGTTTATAGCCTCTGTCATTCTTCCGCAGCTCAAAGCCTTTTTTCCCGCTTACTACGTCCTCGTAATAAGATGCCACTATTTTTATCTCATGCTGCTTATGCTCTGTGTTTCCCTCGCTTGGCAGATGCTCCATTTTTTCTGCGTCTGCCCGCTCCTGCAATTTCTTCTTTGTCTGGCGGTCTATAGCGTCCTGCTCTTCGCTGTACCGCTGTTCGTCCGTCTTTTCAGCCTCTGCCTTGTTTATGTACTGGTCGCATTTCTGGCACGTTCCCGTTTTTACGTTGCAGTCCTTGTATTTCTGGCAGGAATAGCACAAAGATGTTATGCTTTCTGGGTGCGGTGTTTCGTAATCGTCCCCTGCCTTTTTCTCTGCTACCTTTTCCGCTATTTCCTTTGCCCTCACATTTTTGCCCGCTGCTGCTTTTTTCGCTATTTCTTTCTGCTCGTCCTCGTCCAGCTTTGCTGCCTCGTATGCAGCAGTGATACCTAAATTTCCCTCTTTCAGCTGCTCTTTAATCTCCGGCGTTGCGTTGTTGTTGATTGCGTCCATTCTGGCTACGTTTGTGCTGCTTTCGTTTATCATAGCCGCCACTAAATCACGCATTTTGCCTTGTATCTCTAAGCCGTCCTCTTCCTTGGCTCTGATAAGCGCCGCTTTTGTACGCTCTACTAATCTGGTTTTTTCATAAGCTGTAAGCTCCTGCGTAAATCCGTTGCCAGCCAATAAGCGCAGCTCATACATTGCCTCGCTCATATCCATAAAGCGGTAAAGCACTTTCTCATACTCCTTATGCCCCCGCTCTAAGTTCAAAATATTTGCCGCATTACGTCTATGTCCGTCGATTATACGGTATTCCCCGTTTACTCTCGCCAATACTGTAGGCTGTTCCTGTCCTACGTGTAAAAAGCTGTCTGCCAGCTCTTCTATGTTCTCTAATTTCTGGTGCGTATTCTCCTGCGCTGCCTTTACCTCGTAAGGGCTTAAATAAATCTCTTTGTATCCCTCTGTCTGTGCCTGCTGCCCTGCTGCTTTCGTCTTTGCGTTCAGAATGTCGTTAATACCAAACTTTGCCATATTCTCTACCTCGCTTTCTCAATCCTTTGTTTTTTCTTACACTGTCCCATTACTCCGTTGCACATTTCGCACGTTCTCCAATGCTCGCAAGCGTCGCTTTTCGGGCATTTCTTCCCTGCAAATTTGCTGCCCCAGTTCCAGCACTCCGTACCGCCAGTCCTGCGGCAATGCCAGTAAACGCATAATCTCTCTTTATGTGCCACGCTTGCTACCTCGCTTTCCCTGTATACGCTGTTACAAATTTCTTGTACCCCTGCGCCGCTCCGCAGCATGGGCTATACTCATAAATCGGCTTACGCATGAAAGTATTTTCTGCTACTTTCTTGGAATACCGAATAATACCCAAAATATTAAAATCTGTCTTTTGTTCCAGCCACTCTACGCCTGCTGCCTCGCCGTCTGTATTCTGGTATGACGTAATCAGTACGCCTGCCAGCTTTAATGCTGGGTTAAACGCCTTTGCGTCCTCTATCTGCTCTGTCACAATGTCCAGCCCCTCTAAAGCGTCCTCGTCCACCTTTACGGGTACTATTACCTCGTCCGTAATCGCCAGCGCATTTATGACATTAAGCCCAATATCGGGCGGGTTATCAATGATGCAGTAATCATACGCCCGCTCTGTTTCCACATAGTCTATTTTTGCATATCCGAACCCCAGCACTTTTGCTACTGTCAATCTCTTATAGCGCTCTGTCTGGTTCTCGCTGTCCTCTTTGGTTAAATTCCATGTAGCCCCAAATAATGACATATTCGCTGTTATAATGTCGATACCCTCATACTCTGTATGCTGTATCAGCTCGTCTGTGCTATTCCAGTCCCCAGCCAGCAGCTTTGTAACTGGTGCTATGTTCTCTGCATCATATCTGCTGTACGCCTTGCTTAAATTTCCCTGCTTATCGTTGTCAATCAGCAGCACTCTAAAGCCTCTCCTGTAAAGCTCATACGCCATGTTCGCTGCTGTAAATGTCTTGGCTACGCCGCCCTTTAAATTCAAAATGCTTATTGTTTTCATTCTTTGCCTCTCTTTCCTGCGTTCGCCTCTAACGCATGGTTACTGTTTCCTGCTCTTTTGTAAGCTCGTCTGAATGTAATAAATACTGCTCTATCAGCTGTGCTGCTGGCTGCCAGCCATAACAAACGGCTGTATAATAGCCCTGCTGTCGCAGATATTCTAACCACTCTTTCTGCTTTTTGGTCGTTGTGTTCTTTCCTGCCTTAAGCTCAATGTAAAGCCCGTGATAGCCAGCCCTTGCAGCTGGTAACACAATATCTGGCACGCCTGCCTTTACTCCCTGCCTCTTAAGCGCCACTGCTGTTGCTGCATCACGCTTGCCGCCGTTTGGTACATGGTGCATATATTCCAATTCTGGCATACGCCCCGTATTGTACCCAGCCCAACTAAATAACGCCTCTTGGTGTCCGCTCTCGTCGTCCAGTCTAAAGTTTCTCATTTTCTCGCCTCGCTTTCTGCTTGTATTCTACGTACTGGCAAATTCTGAAAAGCAGCCCGTCCTTATGTGGCTTGCTGTTTTCCACTGCCAAAAGCTCTATTGTTTTCTCGCTGCTTAGTCCAGCGTTTCCCATAACGTCCCAGCGGCATATATCATAAAATCTGCACCGCAGGCAGCAGCTCTTACAGTCCTTGCCTTTCTGGAATAGCCAATATTTAAGCCTCTCTATCATTTCATCCCCCCCTATCCGTTAATTTTACTAAGGTGTATCTTAAGTACCCATAACCGTAATACTCTGGGCTGTGTACTCCCTTGCTTATGCTGTTTTTGTCTACGTAGTAACCTTTTATCGCCTGTGGCTCTGTCTTGAAATACTCACGGTCTGAAATTATATGATACTCTGGCTCTGGTCTTACTAAATTCTTGCTGCAATTCCAGCGCTTACCCTGTAATGCTCCGTCAGTACCTTTTTTGTGTGTTCCTGTGTATTTGATTAAATAGCTCGCCAGCTCTGCATAGTTCCCGCTGTCGTCCAACGGGAATACCTTTACCCTGTTATGCCCCTCATAGGCTTTATACCAGCAGCGCTGTAAAATCTCTGTGTCAATTTTATTTACTACAAGGTGGTGATGCCTCGCACCCTTTGTGCCTATCTCCATAACGTGTATGTATTTGAACTCTAAGCCTGCTTTTCTGTATTCTTTTCTGCACTCCCTCAAAAATACGTCTATGTCCTGCCGCATCTGCTCTGGCGTTCTGTCTGGCTGCCCTTTCCTGCGGATATAGTCAAGCACTAAATGATAGTCGCCATAACCATAGTTCGCATTTATGAGTATCCTTAACTTTCTCTCTGCCTGTCTGGTGTTTACTTTCTCCTGTTCCTCTTTTGTTGGCTTTACCTTATCCCCTCTCTTGATACCTTTCTTTTTGTATCTGCTGGTAAAGTACCTCTCTATCTCTATCGTATTCCCCGCTTTTGTTACCCTCTCTACGTATGGCATATATCTACCTCTCTTGTCGGTTCGTTAATACTTTTATCAAGTGTTAAAACGGGCTACCCGCCCGTTAATTTCCTTGACTTTGTGCCATACATAGCTTATAATTTTTATAGTATTTCAAAGCTGTATAGCTTAGCGCCTATGGTGTTTCCCCACCGTAGGCGCTTTTATTTTTTCATGTTTCCTGCCGCTCTCTTATGCTGCCTAATGCGCACTCATACGCCCGTTTATATGCAGCTGTGCAAGCGCTGGCGGTACAGCAGTTCTCATACCCCATAAGGCTCCATAATCTACGCTCGTAACAATGCTTGCACTTATGCAGCTTTGCGTAGTCGCTCGCTGCCCGCTCCTGCCTCCTTTCCTCATATCGCATATAGGCTTTAATCTGGCTCACATTTATAACCGCAATTCCCAGCGTATTTGCTGTATGTATTTCTCTGTCCATTCCCTCTGTTATGCCGTATTTCACACCAGCAATAACAAAATCGCAGCCTTTCAGCAGCGCAAGCCCCGCAGCCATGCCCCTTGCCCGCTCTTCCGGCTTTTTATCGTCCATGCACTGCGTCATATATAAATGCGGCGTAATGGGTGCTAAGCCCGCCTCTAACGCCTGCCGTGTCAGTTGCTGCGCATAATCTATGTTTCTGTCCAGCTCTGCGCCGTCTTTCGCCCTGTACGGGCTGCATATATAAACTTTTTTCATACCTAATTACCCGCTTTCTGTTGTGCCTCTGTCCGTGCCTGTTCATTCCCTGCCAGATATGCCGCTAAGTGCATCAGCTCGTCTGCGTCTTTTTCTTCAATAAAATCACAATCAACGCAGCATTTGCAGTACCCCGTAATTTGTAAATATCCGTCGTATACTTCCTGCGGTATCTTGCACTGCTTTAAATCATTTATCAAAGCTGTAAGCAGCATTATTGCCTTTATGCCTGTCTCGCCGCCTTTTCCATGTATCCCCACTGTAATCTGCCGCATTTTTGTTGCGCCGTCTGCTCCTAAAATTGTTTTACTCTTCATTTTCTGTCTCTTCCTTTCTTCTAATCAGCCGTACTGATACCTCGTAAGCTGTGCGCTGTTCTCTTTCTCCTGTGGCTGTGTCAAGTACCTTTTCATACTGGCGGCTCTGATAACGCCCCAGCAGTTCCACCGTATCGCCCTGCTGCCACTGCGCCACCTCGTCTGCCTGCTCCTGCCAGCAGATGCACGGCAAAAAGCACTTACCACCTGTCAGCTCATTTTTTACCATTACTGTAATATCTGTAATGCGTTTGCCTCTTGGCGTTTCTCTGTATATGGGTGCATTTGATAAAATGCCTCTTATTGCTACGTCGTCCTGCTCCGCTGCCTTTTCCGATACCGCCACAAAATCTGCCAGTATGTAAACCAGCAGCTTACCGCTCTTAAAGTCCTTGATTGTCTGCGTCTTGCCCGTCAGTAAAAGCCTGCTGCCTGCTACAAATTCTCGCATAATGTCAAACTCTATGCCCTCGCAGGCTCTGTATGCTGCGTCTCCTGCAAACACTACCGTTACCTCGTCTGGCACGCCGCTTGGTCTTGCTGTTTCCACCTTTGCCATATAACCGCAAAACGGCAGCCCGCATAGCTGCTTAATTTCCTCGATATATGTAAGCGTCCCTACCAGTCCTGCTGCATTTCCTTTGATACCGCCAGCTGTAAGCTCGTCCATGATTGCAGTATCTAAATCCCGTAAAAAGTTCGGTTTCTTCTTTGCCATTCTTCCTACTTTCCCCTTTCCTAAATGTAAATTGTGTAGTAAAGTGACATCTGCAAATCACTAAACTTATACTGCGCTGTCTGGTCTGGTTCTAATGGTTTTATAAGCCCCAACTCCTGCCAGCGTTTGTGCGTTATCTCTGGCACTGCTCTAAATTTCTTTACCGTATCCTCGCTGTACTTCCTGTATTCCTCGCCTATCTTATGGTCTGCAAACGGTCTGAACTCTGCCAGATACCCTACGTAAACGTCTGCCCCGTCCTTGATAATGCGCAGGCGGTCTGAACTCTCCGGCGTATCTATAAGCTCTTTTACCGTCATTGCGTCCCTCTCTTATTTCTCTGGCATTTCGTACAGCCTCGGCACAACTGCTGCAAACGGCTGTACGTTCATGCCGCCTATTGTTAAAGCTGCGCCGCCCTCTGTAAACAGATATGTTAAGCACCTTTTCTGTATCTCGTCCAAAATCTCTAAGCAACGCTCTTTTGTGACATACTCTCCGATTTCCTCTAAACACCCGTCACTTATACAAATTACGTGGCGCTTTTTGTCTGCCTCTGCGCCGCCTCTCTTTTTCTTTACGTCCTCATACTCTCCGTACTCTACGCAGGCGTAATTACCGCCCAGCCTATACAGCTTTTCTTTATTCTGGCTGCGTATGTAAACCTCACTCATAAATTGCCTCTCTTTCTTCTCTTTTCTGTCGCAAAAAGTATTACTTATTCCTGAATAGGTAATACTTTTGTACGTGTTAAGGTAATACTTTTGTTTTCAACCTTAAATATTCCTCTGCCATATTGCGCACCTTATCAGAAAAACTACGCCCTTTTACGCTTTCTATAATCTCCTGCGTTTCCTTATCAATTTTTATGCTTTTCTGGATATTTGCGCCTATATGTTGGCTTTTTCCGTTTTTGAATGTATACATGCTTATACCTCACTTTCTGCCGTTTCTCCCAGTAGTATTTTTCTAAACATACTCTCAAAAATCGGTACTGGTATGCTGTTGCCTGCCTGCTTATACAGTGGCATTGTGTAACGCCCTACTCTTTTATGCACTGCTGCCGCCGCCTCATAGTCTGCATCTGTATAGCCTTGCAAGCGCCAGCACTCACGCTCTGTAAGGTATCTGTAGCGCCCGCCGCCCATGTCTATTACCTGTGCTGGCGTTCTGTCCTGCCTTGCGGTAATTGTAAAAGCACAATCCTCTATTACCGTTGCCCGTCGTATTCCTTTCTTTCCGATTGCCTCTAAAACGCTCGGCTGCGTTACGTCATACACTGGCGGCGCATCTGGTAGCAGAAAGTCGTTTATATCTTTCATGGGCGTTTTTATCAAATCATCAAAAGAAAATTTTTCTTTTCCCAGTACAGATACTGTAAAAACTCTTTCCCTTGCTTGCGGTAAACCAAACTCTCTTGCGTCCAGTATTTCAAAATTGCTGCTATATCCCAGCCGTTCCATTTCTGATAAATACAAGTTGAAATTTACCCGCATATAGCGGCTTAATACATTTTTGACATTCTCCCATATTACGTACTTTGGTTTCCATTCTCCCATCTGTTCTATAATATGAATTGTTTCCCACATAAGGCTTGAACGTGTCCCGCTACCTTTGTCTGCTCCCTTGCCTCTGTTTATCCGTCCTGCCTCTGCCGTCGCTTTTCCTTGGTGTCCTGCTATGCTAAAATCTTGGCAAGGGCTACCGTGTATTAAAATATCTGGTTTTAAATTCCAGCCTACAACGCTCTGCGTTTTATATGGCAGTTCGTCCGCAAACATTGCGTTATAAGAACGTACTGCCTTTTCGTCTATCTCTACATAATCAATGGCTTTTACTGGTATGCCGATATTGCGCAATGCGCAACGTGGGCTACCTATCCCGCCGAACAATTCTAAAATCTGTATCATGGTTCTTTTTCCTCTCTTTTGTCGTAAAATAATAATCATTCATAATCAGCATTTCCTTACTGATAAGGCACGTAAGCCCCAGCGGTACTGTAATAAATGCTATTGTTATGTCGCCCTCTGTCGCCCATACTGCCAGCACGGTAATTGCAAGCATTGCAAGCCCGCAGGCTTTCTGTTTAATGAAATACCAGCGGCGGGCTTTCTTTTCCTGTTCCCACTGCTGCCGCTGTCTCTTTTTTTTGCGCATATCTTCCACAGCATCTGTATAGCCTCTCTGGTATGCGTCCTCTAATATCAATGCCTCTGCTGCCATTCTTTGCCTCTCTTCCTTTCGGCGGCGCTCTCTGTCTTTCCATTTGTGCCGCTCTCCTGCTCTGGCGTTTCTATTTACCGTGTGGGCTGCTTTTCGCATTAAAAAGCCGCTGAAAACCTGTTAAACGTCTACATACTTTCTGGCTGGTATGACCGCCGCTATTTTTTCACGGTATCCAGATTGCAGCTATTCGCCTGCTGCCCTCTGTTGCAGGCTCGCCATGCCTGCTACACAATGCGCCGTGTGGGACTTGAACCCACGACTTGCCGCTTATGAGGCGGCTGCTCTAACCAACTGAACTAACGGCACTCGTGGCGGCTGCTGCCGCCTACTCATTAAATAAAAATCCTTTTTCTATTAAAAACCTTATCCAATCGCAGCCCGTTACGTCGTCCCGCTCAATGAATTTGTAAAAGTCCTCTGCGTCCACTATTCCGTATTTCTTCAAAATGTTTTTTGCGTTATTTATTGCTGGTGTCGCAAAAACACAATCTGCATAAAATGTATCTTTAGCCGTTTTGTAGTTGTTTCTTTCTGTCGGTATCATCATTTCCACCGTAACTACATTCTTTTTACTTTTTCTTCCTATGCCTTTTCTTATTACTACCGCCTCGCTGAATAACCAGCCATTCCAGCCCCGGCGCATAGGCGCAAACTGTGTACGTGGTACTTTTATTAAATCCCCTACTTGTAATTTGTTAAAATCTACTGCTTTCATGTTTTCCCTTTCTTTCGTTTTTGCTGGTTTATAATGCCTGCTGCCCTGCTGCCGCTGTGTACGTTTTCAGTGTGGCGTTGCAGCGTTTGAACTCTCTATAAATTGTGTCCCTATGTGTTCCCAGCACCTCTGCAATATCGCTTACACTGCTGCCCTGCTTACTCATAGCCTCTATGGTCTGCCTGTCCTCGTAATGCAGACGCTTGTACTTTCGTTTCGCCATGTTCTATGCTCCTTTCCGTCCTCATTTGCTTTTATGGTAAAAAAATAAGCGTGTCAGAGTTTTTACGCTCTGCACGCTCTTCTTTTCTGCTGTTTCCTATAAAAAAAGAAAATCGGCAGAGGCTTTATAACCTCTTGTCGATTTTCATTCTAAAACTTATCAAATCTTTTGAGAAATGCTGCCGATGCAGCTTCCCCTGACGGAACCATCTCCATGACGGCCGAGCAGTCCAAAGATTCCATCATCATCCAGGTTCAAGACAACGGATGCGGTATCTCCAAAGAGCATCTGAGTTCCATCTTCGAACCATTTACTACATATAAGAAAAACGGTACCGGCCTTGGGCTTTCGATTTCTGAAAGTATCATACAAGCCCATGGCGGAACAATTGAGGTTGACTCTGCTCCACAAAAAGGATCAACGTTTCGGATTACGCTTCCAACAAAGCAGTGCTGTAACGAGAATTCCTGTCAGCAATCCTCCCACATGGGCCAGGTTGTCAACGCCCCCGCTTGTAAAACCGGTATATAAGCTGATAAGAATCATCACGATCATACCCTGTTTTGTGATATTTCCAACTCTTCCATGATTTAAAATCGCAAGACACAGCAAGGCTCCGGTCAGTCCAAAAATTGCACCGGACGCCCCTGCTGATACGCTATAATCCTGTCTCCATATATCTGCTGCCATGGACAATAGATTTCCTCCCAACCCGCTCAAAAGATATATCGTAAGAAATCTTGCTTTTCCGACAAACATCTCTACATTCCATCCGACCACCACAAGTGTAAGCATGTTATTCATCAGATGTGAAAAACCAAAATGTAAAAATATACACGTAAACAACCGGTAATATTCCTTATATTCCACTACATACGGGACATACATTGCTCCATGTTCCAACATATACATCCCGTCTTCTGTTCTCCCTCCGAAAGAAAGAAGTAAAAAAACAATGACATTTACTGCAGCAATTCCAATTGTACAAACTGCTTTTTTCTGATTTCCCATAAAAATTTCCTTTCTATAAAATAAATATATCCTAATTATAGAAAGTTTGTACCTGAATTACAAGTCATCCTGTTCAATATGGATTTCGTCCCAATATCCCCATTTTCCTTTTTTCTTTTTGTCCAAAAGCCGTTTTACCGGTTCCCAAAAATCTTTTTTCTCATGAATCTCCGGTATTCCCTGTTCTTCCATACGCTCTTCATAATTCACAGCCGGAATCATTCTTTCTTCTTTTTTCTCCTCCTGAACTGCTTCCACCAACTCGTTCATAATACGTTCAATACTATAATTTTCTTCCATTGATGCCTTATGAATACTGTAGGCAAAATGAACCCCTTCTTTCTCCCTATAGTTCACCTCACTTACAAAGTATTCTGTCAGTCTGTGAAACTCTTCTTTCAATTCACACTCACACCTCGGAAAATAACAGAAATAAAATTCCTCTTTCTCGCAATAAATATATTCCGGATCCAGCAATATGCAGTTTGCCTCCAACATAAATTTACGAATTGTTTTAATCGTACGAAGTAATGCATACACAAGATTTTTCATCTCCTCATAGCTTAAGTTTGCCTTTTCATGAATTGCCTTTAAGGATACCTTCCCGCTGATATCGTAATAATACTGACTGATATTATCTACATACCGAATATCTGTCTTCAAAAGTCCGGGAATTGTGTTTTCCTTCAGCATATAAATCTGATAATCTTCTGCCTCGCTCTCCACTCCTTCCAAAATTAAATATGCCTTCTTTAAATCATTCTTATAACACGCTTTCACTTGGTATCTCCTATCTTTTCTTCTATTTTTTTATTTTTCGCACATTTCGAATATACGTTTCCGGTTCTGTCTGTTTTACCGATGCACTAACCTTTATCTTCATCCGCCTCTTTTTCGCACTGCACGTGACCGTAATCTCTTCTTTTTCCACTTCTATGTTTTCTTTCACATTTGAAAAAACAATCAGCTTCCCTTTTATTCTTCTTCTAAAATATGCCTCTAACTCCTCTTTTTTATAACTCTTTCTTTCACTTCCTACCACAGCTGTCTCATATGCAGCCCCCGACAGAATATTCTTGTCATGAAAATAAAATATGATATATACGCTTGCCATAAACACCATTAAAATAATCGGCACAACAAAAGATGCCTCTATTGTAAAACTGCCATTTTGATTTTTCTTCACAGTATGATCACCCCCAAATACGCTGCGGTCAAAAACGGGACAAACGGAACTGTAACATTCTTCTTCCACTGTTTGATTACAATGCCTGCAAGTGAGACAAGTCCTGTAAGAAAAAATGCAGTTGTCGCAACTTCCAACATACTGATACCTCCCAGATATATTCCCATATTTCCAAGAAGCCAGCTATCTCCATATCCAATCGCTTGGTTTGTATATTTACTGATGAGCCAGAATATCGCTCCCATCAATGCACCTCCTGCCATACCAGCTATTTCCTGTCTTATAAAAATCAAACGAATCATAATTACGGTAAGACTCATAATGATCAGCAGCACCGTCGGTATTTTCTTTGTGCGAAGATCACTTATACTACACCAAAGCAAAAACAAAAGCATAATAAAATCCTCTATTTTACACATCTTTTACACCCTCCTCTTCCAAAAACTTCGGATAAAGGCACTGCATATACCGTTCGTTTCAGTCTGCTGCACGAAAGTGATCCATGATATCGATTACCCGTATCTGTGATGTATACCATTTGCTTTCCAAATGTTTTTCTCATACACGATTCACATGGATAATATTTTCCTCCACTTTCATTTCTCAATTGTTCCACATCTGATATGGCAACCGACTTTATAGACAATTCCAAATACGTGCAATCTGCATCTTTATGATATACAATTCCGGTATCTGTAATATAGACAGTCTCATCACTTTGATTTCCAAATCCATTTCCGGCATAGCCATTCCACCCTTTCACCCGCATAGATTCTTCCTGTACAATTGCAGGGATCCGAAACATTAAAATAGGAACTTCAACCTTATATATCAATGACAGATCCATAATTCCTGTACTTCCCCATGCCTTTGACTTCCTACAGTCTATTCCATCCGAGCCGCCAGAAATAACACTGTGGTCCAGCCATGTTTCTCCCACATGTTCTACAATATGTTTTTCCAGCTTCCCTCGTATTACAAGCGGATTAACATATGCTTCCTCCGCGATTTCTTTTGCTGCACAATGGAGTGCAGATCTCATCACAGTCTGGACATTCATAATTTCCAGCAAATACACAAGGCTCAACACTGCAAAAAAGAATATTGGCACCGCCAATGCAGCTTCCACCGTGACACTTCCTTCAGAGGTGAATGAAGATGCCCTTTTCGATAAAGAGATGACATTTATTTGGGAGAGATGTGTCAAAAAAGAGTCTTTCTCCTTTCTTTTTTGTTTTTGATCATTTTTATAGTTTCTTTTGTGAGTATTATTGAATCGAAAGGACATCTTCATTCACCCCTTTTCTTTTATTGATATCCAAAATATGTTGAAAATTCATATTGTACGCCACGCCGCAGTTTACATTTGCTTTCAATCTCCATACGCATCACACAGTTATCTGCCTTTAGGTCCAGATTCTGTTCTATTAAATCCAAAGCCCGCATAGATAATGTCTCTTTATCTTGCAGAATCAATAATCCTTTTAAATAATCCCGGTATGTCAGCCCTTCTTCTGTATCCTGATCCACATCCTGTATTCCCTGCTCTCCGATATTCAAAAGTTCTGACAGCTTCAGTTTCCAAGTCTCCTTACTTTTTACAAGCGGCACTTTCCTGCCCGCTACAAGAGTCCGAAGATCTGCAAGCCCCTCACCATACGCCCATGCCAACAGGATTGCATGCTTTACGACCTCTGTAATTCCCGGAACAGTAAGGAGCGTACATAAAGACAACGCCAGAACTTCCGCCTCCGCTTTCTTTACCTCATCCGTAAGCAGATATGCATAATTGATTCCAAGTCGAATTGGCAATATTTTCTTTACAACGGCTTCTAGATTCTTCTGATCATTTTCATACCCTCCAATCAGATATTCCAACTCATAGTCCAATGCACGTTCCTCCTTCGTTTGCGTAATATCCGCAAAATGTTCCAGCAGATATTTTTCAAAAAAGAGTTTTCCGGTCACTTCATTTTTCTTTTCTTTTTCTGCAAAATTCCCTTTTCCTGTATTTAGTTTACGCACTGAGGCAAGTTCCTCTTTTTTTACACATTTCTCTGATAATTGTTCTGGATTTTCCACAATGATTTGTAATAGATTTGATTTTTGAATTGACGAGACGGATTCGATTGGATTATTTTCACTTGGGAGACTTTCTTCCGTCCCCTCAAGCATAGAATCCAAATTTTCCTGAACCTCCGTCTCTTCTTTCTCAAAGTCTTTCCCGCTTTCTTCTTGTTCTTCCCAATATGAGGTATCTTCTTCTATATGATCTAACCCAATTTTACTTTTCACATAGCGAACTGCCTGACGATAAAATGCAGCCCCTCTGTTGTCTGTCAACAACTCTGACTTCTCCACCTGATTTGCGTTCTCCTGCGCGCCATAATATTCCAGACGCTTTAGAATCTTTCCCTCATCTAATCTTCCCTCTCCATAACCTGCATCCAATGCAAACAAATCATATTCCTCTAACAGCTGTTTTTGATATTCCGCAAATACACTTTCCACAGCAAGGATCGTATCTGCTCTTTTATAATTTTTGAGCACTTGAATTGATGCACTTTCTACCATTGCACCTAGAAACGACAAGATCAAAAGAAAAACAAGACTTAAAAACGCAGTGATCTCTCCTTTTTGCACCTATCCACCTACCTTATATTCTTCCACTTTCACTTGTGATTTTATCAAAAATGGACTGTACCAAATCTGTAAGCTGCGATTTAAAAATAATAACCAGACCAATCAACACGACCATAAATCTAGCCCCATCTCTGGAAACCGCATGGATACTGGGCGTAACCACAGCCTCCTGCATGCACCTTGGTCATTTTATCTATTAAATAAAGAAATACGGCAACCTTAATTTCCCAATCAAGCCACCGTATTGTCCATAATTTTCTATTTTATTTTTATATGTTTATTTCTTTTCTAGCTGCAATTTTAATCTTTCAATCTCTTTTAAAAGTTCTTCATTTTGTAATGTTAATTTTATATTTTCCTTCTTAAGCTTGGTAACTGCAATCTTCAATGTATTTAACTTTTCTTCCATAACTTTATCAACAATAATCTGCTTCGGATTATAACACGCACCTTGTTCCCTATATGCCTTATCTAGTGCTGTCCTAACTTCTATATTTCTGTAAAAAAGTGTTTTAGAAAATCCTGTTTTTCTTATCAGTGCAGCCATTGTCACTTTTTCTTTTCTATCCAGCATATTTTGAATTTCTTGCTTTGCAATCTCAGCTTTAACCTTACTTTTTTCTTGACTAATAGCGACTATTTTGTCGTATTTCATTTTCTCTTTTCTCCTTTCCTAAAATCCCACACACCTCTCTCAACCTTTGATTCTCCTCAAGCAACTTCCTCTTCTCTAACTCCAGCTGTAAAATTTGTTTTTGTTGTTTTATCATCTTTTCTTCTATCTCTTGTTGAGTACACATCGAAGTAAGGTTATTTTTATAACACTGATTCTGCTTTCGAATTGCTTCATACAAAATTTCACGAACAAGTTTATTTTTGTAAAAGAATGAATTTGAAAATCCAGTATATCTTTGTAATGCTGCTACCGTAACTCTTTCACCATTTTCTATCATTCTTTCAATCTCTTTTTCCACGATACGGGCATTTTGCTTACCAATTTTCTGATTCATTTCAACTACTTTATCGTATTTCATGCCGTCCATCCTCACTTATATTTCTTTCTGAAGATTCCGGTTGATTACTTGTAGTTCTTGATTTTCAACTCTCAGATTCACCATTTCCAAATTAAGTTTTCGCAATTTTTGTTGCAAATCTTCGATTTCCATCACGCTGTCAAAGTTTATTTTTAACATACGCTGTTGCCTGTATCTAGCATCATCAAGTGACTTTCTAATGTCTTTATTCACATAAAAATTTGCTCTTGATAATTTTGTTCTCTTGGCAAGCTCGGCAACGGTAATCCATTCCCCTTCTCTCAGCATTTCCTCTATTGCCCTAAGTGCCACTTCCGTATTCTGTCTTGATCTTTCTTTACTTATCTCTACAATCTTATCGTACTTCATATCAGATACCTTTTCCTTTAATTATAATTTTTTCAGCATGGAAAGCTCTTTCTTTTTAATCCTGCTTTTTAGTTTCTCCACTTGAACCTTAAGTTCCTCTATCTGACCTCGCAATTCCTCGTTTTCCTGAGACAAACTTCGGTTTCTGACCTTATATTCCATGATTTCCATCTGCAGTGCCTCGGTGTTGTCATTCTTTGAATCTTTACTCTCACTCCAAATTCTTCGACATGATACATTGGGCGATTGCACGGCTGCATCCAACCTGCTTCTCACTTCTGGATTTTTATAAAAGAACCCTCTTGATAAGCCAGTTTTTTTCACCAGCAGAGTTACCGATGGATATTCCCCCCTTTCTATCAACTGTTCTATAGCCATCGTGGCCAGCTTAATTTTCTGCTCACTTTCGATCCGATTCACGGCTATCATCTTTTCATAATTCATATCCATCCCATCCTTTTATTATGTCCATTAATATAAGGTCCATTTTTTCTCTGGTTTTTCTCGTTTCATCAGCCATAACTTTATTCCCGATTCTCCGGTAGTGGTGGACACTCTGTAATGTTTTATGTCCAAGTAGTCTTGCTATCATCCAATCCTCGATATGAAGCTCGGTCAATTTTTTCCCATAACAGTGTCTAAAAATATGTGTCCCGAATTTCAGCAGTTCCCCATTATCATCCCGTATATCTTTCTGCCGGATCATCCTCATGACTTGTGCCTGGATCATTCCATATTGATATGGTTTCGTGGGATCATCTTTTTTTACAAAAACATATTCTGTTTCCCCGTAACGCTCTTTGGTATATTCCATGGCTTTTAAAATCAAGCGCCCCACCTCATTACTAACTGCCTTTTCATAAGTAATGGATTTCACTTGATCAATCCGGACAAAATATCTCCCTTCTTTCTCTCTAAGACAATCCATTCTTAAAGCAAGCGTATCGGAAATGCGTGTTCCCAAAAGCTGGTGAACGATCAATGCCCTGGCTATCTGCTCGTCCATATTAAAAATGTGGGAATTCAATCGCTTAATTGTAGCATCTGAATAAAATTTAAACTGATATCGTGGTGTACTTGGAAAATCATTATTTAAGAAAAGTTGCAGAAGATGCCTTCTCTCATATATATTCCCCACATCTTCAATCACACGTTTTAAGCCATACAGATCGGAACGATAGTTCTTTCTTTCGGTTGTCTCCGTCTGTAAGTATATCAAATAGTCTTCAATATCTTCTCGACTCAATTCCTGTAATGATTCCAGCTCTGGCTTTCTTACATTTAAAAAGCGGCTAAATCTCTTTACTGCAGTCATCTCTGAATGTATTGTGCCAAGTGCGGAATATTTTAAATGTAAGAATATGGTTCTTTTTACCTCTTCTCTGATATCCGGCTGTAAAATATCGGTGAAGTTAAGGGTCTTCACATTTTTTATGGGATTTCTTCTGATTGGAAATTCAAATTTCTCCAACTCCCATATATCTTTTTCCTGTTCTTCCCGTTCATCTTTCACTTCAGCAAATTTTAGAATCTGACGCAGTTTTCTTTCCAATGCTGGTGTTTCTCTGGCTGTTATATCGTAAGCAGCCCGGTATTTCATGCTGGACAAGGCCAATCCCTTTTCTAACATCCACCCCTTTAAAATTCTGACCGTCTTTTCTGGATCAGCATTCTGCAATACTGTTATATTCTTCTCTATCAAAAACTTCCGTATATTGTTATAGGTGGTTAGTTCAGTAGCAAGGCTCGATAATGCTAAAGTCTTCCCCCGTTCCCATATAAAGGCTTCTAAGATTTCTTTCACTTCCTTAGATGGTAGCCCTTCCAGATCAAAATAACGGATCTTACATATTCTCATAGAATTTCTTTGTTCTTCTGAGGCATGCTTATAGCTTTCCATTTCGTAAATATGTATCCTATCCTTTTTCATGTCTATATCTCCGCTTCTTTGGTGTGATTGTCAAAGCAATATTATTTTCTGGTTTATCAAAGTAATTGTCATTTGCTTTTTCAATCTTCTTAGGCATATAGTCCACATACTGTTTAGTCATTTCTTCTGCTACATGTCCAAGGTAATCACGAATTGTTTGTATCGGTACACCATCATCATAAAATTGGGTTGCCAGCGTATGTCTGTAATCATGTGTTTTAAATACATACTCACAATCTGCTATTTTGTGTTTTTTACATTGCGTTCGAAAACGTTTTACAAATGAACCTATTCTATATGCTCCTCCCTGTTCAGCTTGAAAAACATAATCGTTTGCATGAATATGATTTTTCTTTATGTATTGTTGCATAACCTCATACAGCATAAATGGAACAGGAATCATTTTATCTGCCTTCATTTTGATCTGATACACTTTGATCCAGGCATCCTCTCCATCCCAGTAGTATGCATCTCCTTTTAGCGTACATACTTCGCTGATCCTTAACCCTGTTGCCCATAGATGCAGGAAGATCAACCGCAATTCTTCTGGAAATAAATTCAGTTTGTGAAGTATTTCCATATAAATATCTTCATCAACGCTCCTGTCATGATGTATAGGATATACTTTCTGCTCATAGTACTCCGGGTGAAACGGAATTGCCTTAATATGTTTTTTTATCTTTAGGTACTCATAGAATTTTGTGATATCCAGTATCTGCCGGTTCACAGTTTCTGCTTGAATTTCTTGTTGCTGGATTTCCTTAAAATATGCACCTATCTGTTTTTCAGTTACATCAAGAGCACATACGTCAGGCCCTAAATACTTTAGAAATTTTTTCACATAGTTTTGCTGGCTTCGAATATTTCCAATGGTCAGACCTGTGATTCCTATCTGATATCTTGCATATTCCTGTAGCAGCTTTCTATTGTTTAAATTTTCTACTTGGTAAAAAGATAACCTATTCACCGGATTACATGGATTCACTCTTTCTGGCGCAAGGTGGAATCTTTCCATGTACCATACATTTGCATGCCAGTGGATCTGCTTTCCACTCATAAAGAGAATTTTTCGACTGTTATCCACAATCTGCATGGAGTTTTTATAGTTAACCACCTTCTGCTTTACTATCTCTTCTAATTTTTCAATCTCTTCCTGTTCTATGGTTTCTATATCTACTATCCCTTGCTTGATGCAATATTGATACATCCACTGCATAGGAAGCAGGAATCGTACTCTCCGATCCTTTGGATCCTTTACATTCTCAAGAATATGTATGAGTAGTTGAAAAATCTGCTGTTTCATCTTTTCTGAAGCCTTGACACTAAAGTCCCATACCAATTCTGTCTTATCACGTACCTTATCAAATTCCATAGCCAGTTTCTGATCTGGCAGATATGGCAGGAAAAGGATCTGCTGTTCGTATTTCAAATAAAATTTTTTTATGTTTGCAAATTGTTTCATTTCCTGTCTGATATGATATTGCTTGATTCGATCCAATGTCTTTAAATACCGAAGTACCTGTTCTGGCTTCTTTTCCTTCATAAGATACTGTTCATATTTTTCTCGGATAGAATAATCGATTTCTCGGATATGGTGTATCCCTTCCCGAATAAGAAAATTTTTGATATTACCCGTCAATGGCATTTCGATGCCTTCGCACTGCCGAATTTCTTCCAGTAGATCACCATATTCTTGTTCGATCCAGTATGCTTTTTTGTTTCTGAGAAATGATGTCATACTATTTGCTGCCCTGATCGTACAGTCCCTGTCCTCAAGCAGAAACCTTTTATAATTTCGAACATCATTTTCTTCTACTAATATCACATTATAAATTCCTAACTGCATCAGATATTCTTCTGCATATCTCCATGACTTGTCTTGTACTGGTTCTCCCTCTATAAGCTGTTCATGCAAATAGGCCAATTCCGTTTGATGCTCAGTATCTAGTAATCTGATTGCAGGCACATAACCGCCTCCTCCTATAACAGATGATCAACTCCATACAGGGATTGGTGCTGGCTGTAAAATGCATCACTTGCTTCCATCAGTTCTTCCTCTGTTATATTCAAATATTTCATAGTTGTTTCAATGTGTCGATGACCAAGTGCCTGACTGATAAGTTCTAGTTTCCACCCTGCCTTTCTCCTGGTATTTGCGAAATAATGTCGCAGCATATGTGGTGTCACTTTAATTCCGGTCTTTTTTTCAAGACGCTCCATCAAACTCCGTACACCGCTGTCCTGCATTGGTTTCCCTGCATATTTTCCAGACACATTGACCAGAAGATACTCTTGTTGAAAGATCAGGTCCTTATATTCTTCCAGATAAAACTTTAAGATTTCGAATGTCGCATCACTGACTTTTGCCTTTCGGAATTCTGCATTCTTGGCACGTGCATCATTTTCATTATCTTCTCTAAAATTTACATAGATCAGATGGTTTTCATAATCAATATCTGTTGCATAGCGATTGCCCAAAATTTCTCCGATTCGGAAACCTGTTTCTGCTAATAATAAAAGCAGGACTTGATCGCGGCAATTTGCACATGCCTTTAGTAAAATAACGATCTTGTCCTGCTCTATAGTTCTTCCTATATGTCCTGTTTCCTTTAAGTATCCGTGAAAACTTCTCCGATTCAATATCTTTCGAATTCCTACAGAATTTCTTACAATGTATTGTGCATCAGATAATACTTTTAAACTTTGCTCGCAACCTTCCTGCTGTTCAGCAAAATTGTACAATCGAAACACTTCCTTGAGATATGCATTGCAAGTTTCATTGTATGGCTTTTTCGTGTACTCATCTTTGCTATGCATCCCAGCCTTTAACCATATAAGAAAATCTGTAAAATGTTCCTGTTGCTTTTCGTATTTCATATTCCATACATCTTCCATCGTTAGTTGATTCTCAGACAGATAGTTTAAGTAATATGAAATCACAAGAGCGCTTCTCTTGATGGTGTTTGGCGAACCTTTCGCCCTCATTTTATGCATTAGATATTGGGAAGGAAGAAGAACGATTTCTTGGCTGACTTCTTCCCGTATAAAATAGTATTTCTTAGATTTTTCTGTCTGCATATCCACTATGAAATGTTCCATTTCTTCACTTCCTTTCCTCTAACGCTATACACAGTATACCCACTCTATGCTATGAAAGCTATTCACAAATACCAACAATTCCGAAAGGTTTCTCCTAAAATACTCACTACATTTTTCTCTATTTTCTTTGGAAAACTTAGCACTACCAACAATTTCTCTACAATCTGTTACATATAGTATTCGATTCGTTTTCGGTTCCGAATAAAATTTTCTACATCTGCCATTCTGTCTGTAATCTGACATACTGGAAGTGCATCAATTACCTCTTTGTGGTATTTCCCTCCTCTTCCTGCTCTGGAATCTAATATAGACACTACACAAGTATCTGTTTCCGTCCGGATTGCTCGTCCAAATCCCTGGCGCAGTTTGATCTGCATATCCGGCACTATGATTTTCTGAATATATTCCTTTAAAGTCTGATATCGTTCTCTTTCTGCTTCCCTCACAGGATCGGGTACCGCAAATGGCAAACGGACAATAATCAAAGAAGATACTACATCTCCTGGAAAGTCCACGCCTTCCCAGCAGGAACCAGCTGCAAAAAGCACACAATTTTTCTGTGCCTTAAATTCACGGATCACTGACTGGGAATCTTTCCATACCTTCAACAACGGAAATGGGAGATTCCCTCTCAATTCTCTGTATACATTCCCCATCATAGAATAAGAGGTAAACAGTACAAGAGTATGTCCAAATGTGGAACATACCAGCTTTCGGATCTGCTCAGACAAGAAACGGATTTCTCCATGATAGCTATCATACACTTTTCTCTTCCGTCTTGGCATGTATAGTAAACAATTTTCATCATAATCGAACGGTGAATCAGCCTGATATTCACGTACTCTTCCGACATCTTCGAGTCCGTTCAGTTGCTCTGACCTTTGAAAACTCTCCCCTGCTTTTAAGGTGCCAGATGTAAGAATGGCTGGAAAGCCACGCTCCCAAATATCTGCCTTTATCAAACTTTCTGTTTTTCGATGAACAGTGCAAAACACTGGCAGTCCCTTTGATGTATACTCTAAAAACAATATATTGTTCCGGTCCACATTTAAAAACTGTAACAGGACTTCCCTGCTCTCTTCCAGCCGGTTCTTTGTCCATCTGGATAAATTCCCGATCAACAGATCTTCCGCCCGCTGCAACCAGCGGATGCTGTTTCTTAATGCCTGTCTGGACTCCCTGTTGAGAACAAAGCGAAAACGTGCCTGTTCTTCTAACACTCCCTGTGGTCTTGGCAGACTTTCAAAGAGCTGTGAAAATGCTTCCCGAAGTTTTGCCGCAATATGGGTATAATGTTCCCCTTCTAAAAGACTGCAGATTTCCATAAAATCTTCCGGTCCGAAAGACTTTCCATACATCTGCCTTGCTGCTTCTGGAAATTTATGTGCTTCATCAATGATCAGTGCCTGATAATTTCTTAATAAAGGACGGAAATCATTGGCTCTGTGAAGTGTATCTGCCAGTAGATAATTATGATTACAGATCTGGATAAATACTTTTTCATCTGTAGCTTCTTTTAAATATTTTTGATAACGACAGTACGTTCTCATCTCACAAGTTTCCGGGCAGTATTTGGGGACGCATACCATCCTGCGGTCAAACCCACTCAGATGCTGTACGGAGTCCATGTCATATTGTTCTCTTAATGCATATAAAGCTTCTCTCTGCAGTGGATTTTTTGCTTTTCTTCGTACTGCATCCAACCGAAGCTCCAACCGATTGTCACATACAAAATGTTCTTTCCCTTTTCGGATGACTGCTTGGATAGGGGCAGATATGATTCCTTTCTTTAATAAAACCTGTGATAAAAAAGGTATATATTCTCTTTGGATGGCTTCCTGCAATGCAATGCTTGAGGTTGAGATCACAATAGGCTGACTCTGACCGCACATAGAAAAATATCCAGATAACAATTGACTGTATTTTCGAAAAAGAATGCACGCTACCAGGTATGCATAAGTCTTTCCTACCCCTACTGCTGCATCGCATAATGCAATCTTGTTTCCACACAGGCTGGAAAGCATTTGATGGCAAAGTGTGATCTGTTCTTCCCGAACTTTCATTCCTGCTTGTGGAAGTATTTCTCTGAATATCTCTTCCACCTCTTCGTGTGCCATTCTCCGATATTCGTTCCGATGCATCTTTCCACCCTCTTATCTTTATATTTGTGTTAATATCACATCAATACAGCCAGAGATTTGGTTACTCTGGCTGCATGTATCTGATATCAACAGCACACTTCGATTGATTTTCTTTTGTTGTTGGATATCGTATTTGTCCTCTCACTTCCCCGATATCAAATGGGCACATTATAGCTGGATGTCTGGCAAAACATCCGCACAGATATTCCAAACGTCTTACTGATTACAACGTAAGGTTTATCTATCCCTGCATTCGGATCTTTTGGTGTATCATTATCATCCACCCGGACTCATGGCGTCACATTCCTGCCTGGATGCTTACAGAATAAAAGGGGCGCTCTTATATAAAACGATGATCACTGATGCCGTCCGTTGTAGTGAATAACTGAACCATCCTTTTATATCGTCATGGCGTTTCTTTCTGCTACGCTCCGCCGGATGGGAAAGTTTCTATAATGCGGATATCCAATTATCAAGGAACAGAGGAGGGGAAGGCACTAAGTACCTTCCCGAAAATGTATAGGAAAAATTCCTACTTAGGAGAGAACTTACCTCTCCTACTTACTAGCCAACTTCCACAACAAAATATGACGCTAAAAAAAATATTTTTTTAATTTTTTTCTCAAGCGTTTCATTCGTGCAGAAACTGTATTCGCTTTCATTCCAAGCAATTTCCCTATTTCCTCTGTACCATAACCAAACGTTTTTAAAAGAATAATATACAATGTTACTTGATCCAACTTCTGCAGTTCTTTTCTTAGTTTATTGTCATCTAAAGACTTTATGAAGTCTTGCACGTTAACAGGCTGTTGAATTTCCCACTTTCCGGAAGCATCTTCAGTTCTCTCTATAAAATCTGTATCAGGCATTTGATGATTTTTGTAGTTACGTTCTTGTTTAAAACAATTCCAGTCATAATCACGAAGTTCTGCAATAACCTCTTCTGAGACGCCTAGTTCACGTAATTTTTTCTCTTCTTGTTCCTTCCATACTTTCCATTTATATTCTTCTTTTGCTTTGTTATATGCCATATCATTTTTCCTCCGATTTGAATTTTCGAAAATCAAATCGGAAGTGGTGGGCTTCTATTTCTTGGATTACTCCAATAGAAAAAGATGCACTGCAGATTTTCTATCCACAGTAACGTCTTTCTTTTTTGACAATTATATTTATAAGTATATGAAATATGGTATGAGACACCATATTTAAAACCGCATTTTTTTCTATCTGCTGTTACGCTTTTTTTAACGTTTTCTTATGACTGAATCTTCTCCTATTGCCTAATATTGCACATCAATCCCTTATTATAAATTATGTGCCTCTATCCCATTTTCTTTTTTAATATTGCTTAATACACCACATCAAATATTGTTCACTACTATTTTCACTTTTCCAATGTTGCATAATACACTAGATTTCATGGAGGTGAATAGTACACATGGCGCAGATTGATAGTCGTTTAGGTGATATGATTCGTAGCTACCGTGAAAAACTTGGTTTAACGCAAGAAGAAATGGCTGAAAGACTTCAAGTTAATCTTACACATTATGGAAATATTGAGCGTGCCGCATGCAATCCAAGCTTTTCTCTTTTTCTTCGGATTGCCAAAGAATTAAATCTTTCCGTAGATGCTTATCTATATTCTACAAGAGATGATACTGCCGCTGAGATTACACGTTTACTCTCAAAATGTTCCAAGCGCGAATGTCAGATTATCTTAGAAAATATCCTTACCCTTCTTAAGAATCGGGATGAATGCACGTAAATTGATGTTACAGAGTGATTCTGTTTTTATTCCAAATTTTATCTAGCTTTTTTCTAGTTTTAACATTAGCAAAGCGGTCCATGCACATGCATGAACCGCTTGATCATTTCCATTGCTTGATTTTTTCCAACATGTTGGAGGGAACTTTCAATATTCCGCTTCCGGATAGTAAAAGCAGCATATCCACCATTCCCTGCAGATAAGCTTGTTGGTTTTCTTCTTCTGCACATTGTTCTGTCAAGCCAACATATTTCTCAATGACACATTTTTGTTCATCTGTCATTTCACAAACTGTCTGCTCATAAATCGGCTGATATGAAAATTTTTCTTTCATAGCCTTTTGATACTCTGGTAATTGTAACTGTGAAAGTCTTCCGGTATCCTCACATCGAAGTTCCTTTAAAAACTGTGCAGTTTTTTCCCATACTCGCTCATCCATGCTTCCCTCTTCCTTTCATCGTACCAAATCTTTTTTTCTTTTGTTCTATTATTCCTCTATTTCCACTCCGAAACACATAATAATTGCTTTATATTATTCTTCTTTGTATGTTGTATAAAATAATTTTTAAAACTTCATCTTTAGAAGTATATTACCATTCCATTTCGCTAGAATCAATAATGTAACTTCATCTTTAGAAACATTGAGGATATTATGAAAATATATTGGAATGGTGAACGCAAAAACGTAATAGGATCTCGCGTTAAAGAATTAAGGAAAAAACAGGATATTTCCCAAAAGATTTTGGCAGCACGTCTTTCTCTTTCTGGGATTGATTTTACGGAATTGACAATTTTAAGAATTGAAAAAGGGACACGGTTTGTTCCAGATTATGAATTAAGTGTAATTGCTGATTATTTCCATGTAACTTCTGATTATCTGTTAGGCAGAACAAATAAAGAATAGGACAGGTACTCCGTATGTAGCGGGACCTGTCCTATTTCTTCGCAAATTTATACCCTATCCCTCGCACGGTTTGGATAAAAACGGGATTTCGGGGATCTAGTTCTATTTTCTTTCGTATATGACCTATATGTGCGGTAACATTTCCTTCATCACAGAAATATTCTTTTCCCCATACAGTTTCATATATCTGTCGATGAGTAAATACCTGCCCAGGATAACTCGCAAGGAAAAATAGGATATCAAATTCTTTTACTGTTAGATTAATTTTTCTGTTTTTGTGAAATGCTATTCTATTATTGTAATCCAAGTACAAATCTGCATGATTTAATATATTTTTTTCTTGTAGAGCAATTTTTTTTGCAATATAATTCATATTACAAAGCAAAATTTCTTTATAATTCCCCTCTTCTTCTTTTATTCGAATAAGAATTTCAACTTCTATAATGCTTCACCTGCCCTTTTAAATTTCAAGCAAACGCTCATAAATAAACTTTCTATTTTATTTCATCATTTTCTTTATAAATCTTATTCCACTCTCCATAGGTCAAACGGTTTCGGTACCATTTAGAAGTGTCATCTAAGTTCGACTTAATAACTTGATTGGATATATAGTGAAAACGGTTATTATCTAACGGCTGAATGACTAATTCACTTGTCATTGCATTATCCTGCATTGTTCTTTCCCACACCGCATTAATTATAAGTTTAATTTTCCCATCATCCATCTTTTCATATGATACTACTTCTGGATACGGTTCATACGTTGATCCATAGTCATATAATCCTCTTGGTCTGTACAAATACGTTTTTGTTTCTGCATTATAAATGGCATTAGACTCTAATACTTCACTTTCAACTGTTAAAAATGTTTGAATAACTTCCTCAAAATCTTGTTTTGGAATATAATATTCTACTCCTTCTTGACTATAATTATATGGAACATATTTTTCATATTTTAAAAGATACATAATCTCATATAGATCATAAAAATCAAGTTGTGAATAATCACTTTGATTCCAATTCGTTATAAATAACTTATTTCCAGCATAACCTACTGGCATAACATACTTTCTATTCAACTCCCGACATGCTTCATCCAATGGTTCCACACGAAATCCAATTTTCCCATGATATCCATCATATCCCTGTCGATCATATTCTTCTATGAAAAAATACCCATTTTTTGTATACTTCCATGATTGTACTTGAAATTCATTAATGTACTCAGCTTCTGGAGCGTCCTGATCCCAAGTCATATTACTACATATGGCATAAATTTCCCCATTTTGAGAGTTTAAATCATATCTCACAAATCCTCCTGATTCCATAATAGAAAAAATTGTTATACTATCATTAACCTCGTTTTGCACATTCTTGCAAAATTTTTTCACTAGTTCTCCATTTACCATATCTATTTGATTATTTATGTCAACCGCAATATAGTTTTTTCTGCCTAAATATTCAATAATGTCTTGTTGTAATTTCAATGAATTTCTATTGCTTTGATTCCATCTTTCTTTGTATATATGAAAATAATCATCTGCCAAATCTTCGGATTCTACCAGAATTTCTTCAGTTCTTTGAACTAATTGTACTTGATTTGAATTTTTTTGTATTTTATTACATCCTCCTAGTAGAAAACTAATGACACCAATAATGATCATTAATCTAACTTTCATACTCTTCCTCTCCAATTACAATATCAGTTATAAAAAAATCTATTTTCTTAATTTACTTAAAAATCTCTTCGCGGTTTATATTCTGGAATTTTATATGCTCCCTCACGTTCAATACAGTTTCCCAAATATATCCACTTGTCACCTTCTTCTCGGATTGTCACTTCATGTCTGAATGAACAATCTGTTCCTTCTTCCTGAAAAACAGCTTCTACTGTCAAAGTTAATGATCCATCCTCATTTTCTATACAATTCACTACTTCTGGGAAAGGTTGGAATTGTTGAATTCGATTCCATGGACCAATTGCTTCCCATGGATATACCCCCTTCACGTCATCGTATTGAGCATATATTTCCAAGGTTTCTATTGAAATATCAAAATAAGTTGTGACCACTTCTTCAAATTCTACTTTAGGAATGCCTGATGCATATTTTTTTTCATCAATTTTCTCCCCATACTTCATTGTGTATAAAAACTCAAACAAATCATTAAACTCTATATTTTCCAAACTGTTTTGATTCCAATCTACGAGGAACAGATTATTGCAAAAGTAACTAACCGGTGTAATACATTTATTTCCTAATTCTCTGCACTGTTCATCAAGTGGCAAAATTCTATAAAAAACATGCATATCCATTTCTTGATTTCTTGATAATGCCTTCTCCCATATAATCCACCCTTTATCAGTATAGTTCCAATCATATACCTGAATTTTTTCTATCTGCACAATATGTGGACTCATATTATCATCAAATGCAGCTGTTGCTGATGTTACATATAAATCTTTGTTTTTAAATTGAAGTTTATTATATATCCAAACACCACTTGTATTAATTACAAAAAATTCAGTTTCAGTATTTTCTCCTGTTTTTGCCAAAGAAAGAGCATCATCAACTTGTTTATAATTCAACATATTATAATCATGACTGCCACAGGTAATGGCAACATTCTCTTCTGCAATACTTTCGATCATTGTATGAACTGTCTCTTCTTCAAGAACAATATTTGACGCATTACCTTTATCTGCCTGACTGTATATCCTTTTGCATTTTCCAACCATTTTCCTTAAGCGATCACTAATGTCTTTTTCTTCTTTTCTCCCCATTTCAATATTTTTTAATTCATAATCATCATTTTCATCCATCACCACATTCTCTTCTTCTGTATTATTAATTATAAGATCATTTTGAGACCCATTTTTTTCACATCCGGATAATACTAAAGAAACCAAAATAATAGCCAACATTTTCTTCATTAACATTTTCACCTTTTTTCATCTCATTCCTATCGTAAATATTGATCCAATACTCTTTTATCTTTTTGAACTACATAACCACTGCCACCAAGATTTTTTACATCTTCAACCATACTAATTAGCAATATTGGATTCTCAATATTAGGATCAGTTGTAAAAACTGCCATCCACCCCAATTCTGTTCCTGTTGCATCTTCTTTTGAAAGCTTTATTTCTGCCGTTCCTGTTTTTCCAGCCAAAGTGTACTCCTCTCTATGTAAACCATATCCCGTTGCTGTTGGTTCACTAATAACTTTCTTCATTGTCTCTAAAACAGTATGAATACTTTCTTTTTGAATAACTTCCGGCATCCATATATTGGGATTATAATTTGGGTTATATAGTAACGTCGGTTCAATTATATTTCCATCATTACTAAATGCGGAATAAATAGAAGCTAGATGCAATGGATTTATTAAGATTTGACCTTGTCCATATCCACTATCTGCCAATTGAATTTCTGACTTTATTCCTTCTGTATTTGAATACTGTGATATTGACATTTTAATATCAAATGGTATTTCTTTGTTAAACCCCAATTTTTCTAAAAAGCTAGTTAAATTATTTTCCCCCAGTTTAAGTGCTACTTTTGCAAAATATATATTATCAGAATATATCATTGCATTTTCCAGTGTTGCAGGTTCAGTCTCATGTAATGTGGTCACATAATAATCCCCCCATGACGAGTCTTTTTGCCAGCTTAAACCTTCGTTTCCATAATCTTCTACAGGATCAAGAATACCTGTGTCTAACCCTATCACTGCAGTAACAGGTTTAAATGTTGATCCGGGACACCATACCTGTCTGAATCGATTGTACAAAGGTTGCCTTTCATCTTCATTTAAGCTTTTCCATAATTTATCTGACATTCCCATTACAAAATCATTTGAGTTAAAAGAAGGAGTACTGACCAGTGCCAAAACTTCTCCTGTATATTGGTTCATAGCAACAGAACAACTCTTATCATCCTTAAACTGTTCATACAAGACTTTTTGCAATTCTGCATCAATTGTTAATTGAATATCCTCTCCGTTTTGAACCGGTTTATCTACAATAATATCTTTTCTGTTTCCAAATTCATCTTCGATATATATCATGCAACCATTTTGACCTTTTAATTTATCTTCATATAAACTTTCTATACCACTTCTCCCTATAACACTATTGGAATCATAACCTTTCCCTTTATTCTCTTCCAAATCTTCCGCTGTAACTTTTTGAATATATCCAACCAAATGTGACGCTGCTTCTTTTAAAGGATAGTCTCTAACTTCGATATCGTTAATCATAACACCTGGAATTGATAGTAATTCCTCTTGATTTTCCTTTAATTTTACAAGATTTTCATCCGGATTAATTTTCATTAATTCCAATTCACTAACTTTAGGAATTGTTTTTATAGGAACAAATGAATCATCTTTTACCCACTCTGCAGACAATTTGTTCTTTATCACATCAATATCCACTTCAAGCAACTCCGCAAGTTTAATTATTGTGTTTTCTTTATCCTGAATTTTACCCGGCACTAGCCCAACTGATGATGCAACCCCTTTTCCAGCTAACACTTTTCCATTCCGATCTAAAATTTGTCCTCGCTCTGCTTCTACAGTATCTATTCGTACTTTATCTGTAGACTCTAATTGCGGAAAAATAATACTATCTTTCCAAACAAGTTTATATTCAAATTTTTCTTTTATAAAGTTTACTTCATTTTGAAATTTCACTTCACCTGCAAGAGTATTAAATGATGTAAGATATGAAATCTCTTTACCATTGGATTTCTCATTTAAAATTTTAATGCTTAAATCCTTCGTTTCTAATCCTTCATATATGTTTTTATTTCTCTTTACAAATTCTTCCATAGAAATATTCGATGAATGTTCTTTAGAAATCATTTTATACATTTTTTCATATTCATGTTTATTGATATAATTCATATATTCGGTTAGCAATTGTTCAGTAGTGTTCTTATGTGTCTGTTTCGTAATAAAAAAAATCAAGCTCAATACTAAAATTAAAGAAAATATTATTAATATCAATCTACCTGTCCATTCAAATTTTTTTCTTTTCATAATTGTCTCCTGTTTCCATATCTTACGTTTGTAATATATTCTATTATCACTTTTTTGTCAATAGCCTTCTTGACGTTTCTATTTCAATGCTCTATAATTATTACGAAAGTAAGATTAAAGGAGAATAAACATGGATAAATTACCACAAATATCTGAAGCAGAATATGAAATCATGAAAATAATATGGGATGAGTCACCAATAAGCACAAATTCTATTTGTGAAAAAGTTCCATCTATACACAATTGGAGTAATAAAACAGTTCATACGTTATTATCTCGTTTAGTGTCAAAACATGTTATTTCTTATGAACAAAAAGGGCGTATGTATTACTATTTTCCCATTATCTCTAAAAATAAATATTTATCACAAGAGAACCATAATTTTTTATCTCGCTTTTATGATGGTGAAATGGCTCCGCTATTATCTTCCTTACTATCCAATGCCCAATTATCTGACAGCGATTTAAAGAATATGTATCATCTTATAGACTCTAAATTGAATGGTGGTGATGAAGCCTAATGTTCTCGATTCACTTTTTATTATGTAATCTCACTATCAGTATCTTATTGGGGATAATTCTATTACTCAAAAAACTATTAAAAAATTATATTACAACTAATAGTCGGTATTATTTGTGGTACATTTTTGTATGTGCGCTTATTATTCCTTTCATACCATTCAAAAATATCGGACCACATCAATTATTAATAAAGTTACAACACTTTTTCCAACAAGATACGGGTAAAATTGTAAATACTTCTACAAAACAACTTGATGATATAAATTTATCTGTTCAATTAGGTACTTCTGATTTTGCGTCAGCTCAAGATAATTTTAATTTGTATGATCTTGATAAATACTTATTTGCAATATGGATAATCGGGTGTTTGTTTACATTAGTATATTTTATATATAATATTGTTAAAATTCATTTAATCCAAAAAAAAGCTTTTTTGATAACTTCTGAAAACGAACCAGAACTATACCAACAATACATTTCGTGTCATGAAAAATTAAAAATAAGACGACATGTCGCTTTATACGCTTCATGTAATATTTCAAGCCCTGTTTCTTACGGTCTTCTATATCCCAAGGTAATTATTCCTCAAGATATGGATATATTACTGTCTGAACAGGATGTATATTATATCTTTTTACATGAATTACAGCATTATAAACACAAGGATGCTGCATTAAATTATATAAGTTGCATTTTACAGATCATATATTGGTTTAACCCATTCATTTGGTACGGATTTCATATATTACAAAAAGATCGGGAAATTGCATGCGACAACTCAGTAATTAACATCATAGGGAAAAACAACTGTATAGATTATGGCTATACATTAATAAGATATGCTGAAAAAATGCAACACAATGCTTTTCTCTCTCCACTCTCTCGTTTAGGTGGAGAAAAAAAGGTCATTATAGATAGAATAAAAGAAATAGCAAATTATCAAAAAATTTCTAAAAAGCATAAGAGAAACAGCATTGTAATCTTAGTGTTCGCTTGTGTTCTAGTATACTGCATTAGTCCCTTATTAACTGTCTATGCATCACGAGACTCATCTAATAATTTGACTTCCCAAAATATAGATGACATAGACCTATCTTCTTATTTCAGTAAAACAAGTGGTAGCTTTGTAATATATGATATGACAAATGATAGATACAAAATTTATAATAAAGATTTAAGCACCAAACGAGTTTCTCCGGATTCCACTTATAAAATTTATAGTGGTTTATTTGCATTAGAGGAAGGTGTAATCAATTATAATTCTTCTAATCAGCACTGGGACGGAACAAACTATTATTTTGATTCATGGAACAAAGACCAAACCCTTACTACAGCTTTACGTAATTCTGTTAATTGGTATTTTCAAAATCTTGATACACAAATAGGATACCAAACACTTTATTCTTATTATAACAAAATTTCATATGGGAATTGCGATTTATCAGCTGGTATTGAAGATTATTGGTCCGAATCTTCCTTAAAGATTTCACCGGTAGAACAGGTAATCCTATTATCTGAACTTCTGGAAAATAAATGGGAGTTTGAGGAAAAAAATATTCAAGCAATAAAAGATGCCTTATTTATTTCTGATACATCCATTGGAAAATTATATGGAAAGACAGGTACTGGGTCATTGAATGGACAAAATACAAACGGTTGGTTTATTGGCTTTATTGAACACGGTGAAAATACTTATTGTTTTGCTACCAACCTTCAGAATTCCGAGAATGCCACCGGCAGTGCTGCTTCAGAAATAACTATAGAAATATTAAATTCTTTATTCTCTTAAAAATGAAAATACTTTATTCCCAAAAGCTAAGGAGGTTGATGCCTATTAACACTAGTGTTTATCAAGATAATCAAAGCTTAAAAGTATCGGCTTATATAGTTAATGTAGGTTTATGAAACATTTATAGAATAACTAATTTCTAGGATAGGCAGAAATAATATGAAAAAAAACAAGTCTTTTTATCTATTAATTATTGGAATTTTGGTTGGTATATTTGCATTTTCAGGTTGCACGAATCATAATAATTCAGACGCTAAGAATATACAACAGGATACAAAAGATCCTACTCCAGAGAAATTTTCTGTAGTAGAATCACAAGAACCCACACTAACTGAAGTAGATTGGTCTAATTATTTTGAAGGCTTAACCGGGACCGCAATAGTATACGATCCAACAGAAAAAAACTATATGATATATAATAAAGAACTGGCTCTAACGCAGAGATCTCCATGTTCTACATTTAAAATTATCTCTTCGTTAATCGGTTTAGAAAACGGAATTATTGATCCTGATAATTCTGTGCGTCCTTGGAGCGGTGAAATATTTTGGAATGAGGACTGGAATAGAGATATCAATTTTTCTGATGCATTTCGTACCTCATGTGTTTGGTATTTTCGTCAGGTCACTGATGACATTGGCAAGGTGAAAATGCAGAATGAACTTAATAAACTGAAATATGGAAATTGTGATATTTCTGATTGGGAGGGAAAGTTAAATACTAATAACAACAATAGAGCCTTAACAGGTTTCTGGATAGAATCGTCTTTGAAAATTTCTCCAAAAGAACAGGTTGAAGTGATGGAACGAATCTTCGGAACTGACTCCACCTACTCAGAAAGAACACAAAATATTTTAAAACAAGTAATGTTGATATCAGAAGAGAATAATACGGAAATATCTATTTATGGAAAAACAGGAATGGGAAAAGCAGAGGGTATTGTTGTAGATGCATGGTTCACAGGATTTGCAGAAACACTAGAAGGAAATAAATATTTTTGTGTATATCTCGGACAATCAGATGCAGGCAACACATCAAGCACTGCCGCAAAGGAAATCGCCATTCAAATTCTTAATGACAATAAATGACAATAAGATACCCTATCAAAAATCGCCTCAGACTCTCACAGGCTGGGCGATTTTTTTATAGTAATCTTTTGCCAAATCATTTTGTTCTTTTACTATGTACTCTAAACCTGATCTTAAATTAGTGACATACATAGTCTGTATTTTACATATTACTTCTACATACAAGCACATTATTATTTGGTCTAATTTACCTTTATATAACATCAAATAAGAGAGTGTATCTCTTTTAACACACTATTAACTATTAACAACGTAGCCTTATCAATTCCAATTATTATAAATAAATATGAAATATAGATATTTCTGGAACAACCCCCAACCGACCAGAAACATGTGTAGTTCCGATTCCTGTATTTACGTATATTTTTGTCTTTGAATTTAATTCATACATTCCGCTGACATAATTTTTAGCGAGGTTTGTAGAAGAGATAGCTTTTTGATTAATAGCAGGAATAAACGGGATATTAACTTGCCCGCCATGACTATGTCCGCTCAACACTAAATCATAAGGGTATTCTTGAAAAGAGTCTGCTGTATCTGGCTCATGTATTAACAGAATATTGTAATTCGAATCATATATCTTTGTAGAATCCGGCATATATACATTTCCCAGCATACTATCATCTAACCCTGTAAATAATATTTTTTTATCTGAATCAGTAGTCACATACCAATTTTCATTTTTCAGCACAGTAAATCCTGATTGCTGCATAATATTTTCATACTGTCTGGCAGCTCCACCACCGCAATCGCGATTCCCCCATATTGCTATTTTATCATATGTTGCATTGATTTTTTGTAGTTCTTTTATGATATGTTCATCATCATGATACTTGGCATAATTGTCATACAAGTCCCCTGTAAACACAACAACATCTGGATTTTGCTTATTGATATAGTTTACAACCTTATCCAGGTTCTTATAATTAAAATCCGCTTTTATATGCGTGTCTGAGAATTGAACAACTTTAATAAAATCAGAAGTTTTTTCGTTTAAATATAATTGATTTGATGCAATACGATACGGTTCGATTTTAAAAGCATAAAACACACAACTTCCAATCAAAATAAGAAGTGTGAAGACTGTTCCAAAAAAAATTTTCAAAAATCTTATCATAAAGATCTATCCTTCCCATAAATTATCTTGCTCAAAATAAAAGCTGCTTGTGACATTTATGTTACAAAAAATGTGGCATAAAGAAATATATAATCTTTAAACCACAATGTTTTTTAACTTACAATCTTCCAGTTACTTGCCTTACAAATTGTCAATTTATGCTGGACATCTATGTGGTTTTGGCCTGATTAGTAACAAACTTTACAATTGCATTAACTATTACAGCCAACCATTGCATCTTAAATCTAAAGCTATAGCAAAGAATACTAATGTCTAAAATTACATCCAGGTAACCAACCCCAGATTCTGACATTCCATATGTATACTCACTCTACACTAATTCCAGCATATGCCCATGTCTCTCCGTTATCCTTTGACTCAAAGCGAATTCCCTGGATTTCCCCAGCTCCTGTTAAAAGCTTTATAGTCAGGATATCCTCTTTCTTTTTCGGCATCTCACAGTATTTATAATTTTCTATGGTAAAGTTAAGTTCTTTTGCCAAAGGCGGTAGCTCTGTCACAGTCTCCAAAGGTAGCTGAAGTTCCGTAAAGGTTGTACCTCCATCCCTGGTGACATAAAGGCTGGAATGGGACTGGGAAGCTCCTGTCAGCCCTGCAAACCCGAAATTTTTATCAAAGAATTCCAACCCCTCTGTTACCCCAAGATTTCCGCCAAAGGGATTCTGGTTTGCCATTTCCCATGTGTCACCGCCATCCGCAGTTTTTTCCAACTGGTAAAATCTGCTTCCCGCCGCCGCATCAGCCACCACCAGACGCCATCCTATCTTATCATCTAAAAAGAAATACATACTGCCGTCTGTCTGATCTACTGTCCAGCTTTCCACATCTTTTACCTCATCCATCTGTTCTTTATCTAACACTTCCTGGCTGATATATTCTGGTTCCATCATATAGCGAACAGGAGTGATATCTTTCACAGCTGGCATGTGAAGAGAAACCTCAAATCCCACAATTTCTCCGCCATTGAAAAGTTGTGTAAAATTTTCACTTCCTTGATCAACACCATCTCCGTCTGCATCACCGGGAAGATAACGCAGCCCGTCCATCACTCCGAAAGACCGGCGCCCATAATATACAAGTTCATAGGTCTCATTTTCCAAAATTGAAGACCACATTTTCACCTGATTTTCGCTGTCTGCTTTCTCCAATATCCGGAGCATTGGCTCAAAACGCATATCGGCATTATAATCGGCATTGGCTTCTCCGTTCACCCAAACAATAATCTTCTCATTTATCTTTCTGTCATAAGTAATCAGATATGTCTTTTCTGTTCCTTTTTTATTTTTTCCGTAAAGAAAGGTATCTAAGGTCTGAACTTTCCCAGTCTCATTAAAGGACATCTTAAATCCATTTACCACATAAAGATTTTTCGGCATCTCAAGCTTTTCCTCTAAATCCGTCAGAATTCCTTCGATACCATCTTCAAAGAAGTTATCGTGGACAAAATCTACTTCCCTTTTCTTCCATAATTCATCAAGCTTCCATGACAAATGCCCGTTGTACGGAATTGCTGAATAAATGATACGCCCGCCAAAATAGATTGTACCAAGCAACGCAAGAAAAATCTCTATTCGTAAAAGAACTTTATTCTCGAGCTGAGATGTTTGCTGCATCTTTTTCCTTGCAATCATCCATAGTACAGAACTAAGCAAAATTCCAGACAGACTAATCAGCAAAATCAGCAAATGCCTTCTCAGCCCACCATACTGACATACATACCATGCCTGATATAAAAACAGCAGGTAAAAACAAAGACTGATTTTCCCACATAATTTATAAATATTCTTCATACACCCCTCGATTCTTTCATTTTTGTCTCTTCTAACATGATGTGTCAGTCATATTTTGGCAACTTTATCATATTCCAAAGATAACATGTAACTGTAATCATTTGAGATATGTCCATCCATAAATCCAATAAATGGATTTATGAATTGGAAAAGGGATTCTTATTTGATCCCTAACATTTATTTCAATCTAATAATTACTCTAAATTGATATTAATGTGATTTTTATTTTTTATAAATGTAATAAATTGCTCCTCTGTACCAAAACTAAATTCATCGCCATTAATTACAAGCCCTTTATTACCATATCCTAACCAACAAAGATTCTTTTTGATATTACAACAGGTTATATTCTTCCATTCAATAATGGTTCTATCGTACTTTCTTATAATTTCCAGCTTATCGTCATAAAAGTTATAAGTTACTTTCTCTTTATACCTTTTATAAGAATAATTTGAATCTAATTTTAAAAATATTTTCTTAGTATAACTTATTGTCCAATAATATAAAAATATAAAAGTTATTGCAATAAGCGGAATACTATAGATCCATTTGTCTGATCCAATCAAAGTACAAACTACAATTCCAATAAATACTTCAATGATTATAAAGTGACGACTCAGATCAGCCAATTCCCTTTTTCCATTTTTATTTTCATATTTTAAATTTTGATAATAATATTCTATCACCGCCTCATCATACAATGTATGATTTTGTAAAATGACATCCATTTTAATTTCTTCCTTTCCATACTCTACTCCAATCTTCTCCAGCTAATGTGTTTAATTTAATAAATCTTTTAAAGTCTTCTATATCTCCGATAACAAAATTTTCTTTTCTTATAAAAATAAGTTGATTAATAACGCGAATCCAGCAATACTCTTTTATGGTGCCAATTTCCATAATTTCGATAAAAGACACTATTATTTTCTTACCGCTTTCCGGAACTAAAACATTAATCTCATCTTTTTTTATTGTCATAATTCTTTTTCCAGTTCCATACTGTTTTAAAGCAGTTTCCATTTGTATATAAGTCGCTAGTCTCAGATATATATTATTTATCAATATCACAGCACAAACAAATAATATCATCATAGTCATAATCATTTCTCTTCCAATTTTACTACATAGACAAAATGAAAATATAATCACTGCTCCACAAAAGAATAATAATATCCTTCTGTACTTTCTATTTTGGGTTTGATAATATAAACAAAAGAGTTCTTTGTTCCACTCATAATGTATTTGAAATAATATATCCATTATGTTTTTCTCCTCAACTTATGCACTAACTTATTCTATACCGAAATAATACTCAAAAATATTTTTTCCGCATTCTACTGCGTTCCCTGCCTCATACCCATTTACAATTCGAACTGCTACTGCTATTTCTGGATCATCAGCAGGTGCATATCCTATAAATAGACCATGATCCGGTCTATTCTTAACTTCTTGAGCTGTACCTGATTTTCCTGCAACCGATATTGGAAATCCGTCAAATATCCCCGTGCTTTGAGTATATAATTCCATACCTGCATGGACTCCTTCCCAGCTTCTTTTATTGATTTCAATCTGGCTTTCCACTTTCGGGCTTGTTTCTACCCCGTCAATTTTGTCAATTAGTGACAATTGGAAACTAGTACCTTCGTTTGCAAGTGTTGTTACATACCTTCCCAATTGGACTGTAGAAAAGTTATTTGTTCCTTGTCCGATAGCTGATGGAATAGCATAATTATCAGTTATCTTAGGTTTACTTTCGGTTAACTCAATTCCACTTTTTTCATCTAAATCAAACATTTTCGCGTACTCTTGTATATAATTTAGTGCCTGTTTATCCGAAAATTCATCATTGTCTATCATTCCTAAACGATATGACACTTCACATAAATAATCATTACATGAATTCTTCAATGCGCTATCTACACCATTAACAGCCCCATGCCCTGCATGGTTCCAGCATTTTAAAGGTGGATCTACTTTATCAAACACTCCATCGCATTCAACCATGGTTGACTCATCTATTACACCTTCTTCTAATCCCGCAATAATTGTAACAGGTTTAAATGTTGAGCCTGGTGCTGATAACTGTTGTGTTGCACGATTAAATAAGGGTAATGATGCATTATTATATATTTTATAATAATATTTGTTATCCATTTGGTTTGCTAAACGATTATTATCATATCCCGGATAAGATACACATGCTAGCACTTTTCCTGTTGCGGTATCTGTAACAACTGCTGATCCCGAACATGGATCTAACGCTAAATCCGCTGGCGTAATTTCAAGCTTCTGTATTTTTTTAATTAACAAATCAAAAGTGGTAATTAGCCCTCGATTCCAGTTTTCGTAATCCTCATCTTCAGGATTTAAAAATTGCTGTTCATATAATAGCCTAACGATATCATCTGGCAATATCTCATCGTTGAGTACCAAGTATTTATTTATTAACTCATCAAACTGACTATTTTCCTGTAATTCATTTACTATAAAAGAGACCAATGATTCATAGATTTCATCTTTGTTCAAGTATTCTTCTTCTGACGCAATTATATCTGAATTTATGTTTCCAACACCAATTTGGTCATACAAATAGTCTTTCATTGATAATTCGCCTTTTTCCCATTTTTCAACTAATTCTTCATTATTGTTCTTGTTATTTATAATGTTCAAATTATCAATGATAAAACTCTGGTATTCTTGATTTTCAATTCCCAATTCATTATATTTCGTTGACAATTCTCTTAAATCTTTTTCAATACCTTGAACCACTTCACTTTTCTTTTTCAGAAAAATTTGAAAAAACTTTCTCTCTAATTCCGAAGCATCCTCTTCTCTTAATTGTTCTAAATCAATAACGCCATTGTTTAAAAGTGCAATATACACATCATATATTGGAATTTTTATTTCAGTAGTATCATCTACCCCTTTTTTATCAAAAGTTTTTGTGTTAATCAGATGTTGCACTAATATATCGGCTATCTTCCTTTCTAATGCTTCATATGTTTTTTTCTGTAATTCAACATCTATGCTTAAATATACGTCTTTTCCTGCTCTCGGTTGCTGTATTACTCCAAGATCTTGTGTAGTTCTCCCTGTATTATCTACATATACTTCCTTTTTCCCATCTCTTCCTTGAAGAACTTGATCTAAATATTGCTCCATTCCAGATTTACCCACTATGGAATTAATGGTTAATTTACTATCATCCCTTTCTTTTAACTCCTCGGATGATATAGTGCCTGTGTATCCTAATATAGAGGAACACGCTTCTCCTCCTTCATACACTCGTATTGTATCCTGTTTAATATCAACTCCTGAAATATCATATTGATTTTCCATAATGGCAGCAACAGTTTCATCTGATACATCTTTTACCACTGTTACTGAAAGATATTTTTGATATGCCTGTAAAGATAATGCGTAGCGTATATTTAAAATATCAAGTAGATCACTTTTTTCAAACTGTTGCGGTAATCCATAATCTTTTTTTTCTTTATCTGTATACTTCTTCTCTCCTTGCGCAAAAACACAGAACTTATCTGATAAATAAGAGACTATTTCATCTGCTGTAGAATTTCGTTCCTTAGCTTCCATATCGTCGATGTTCGCTTTTCCATATACATCTGCTTTAAATCTTTGAAGCCAAAAATCATCTACAGAAAATTGGAAATTACCGTTTGGATCTATTATAATTTTTAGACTAGTTTCTATGCTATCTCCTTTACTTTTTATAATACGAATCATCTGATAAATTTTTGAATTCAAATTCAACTGTCGCTCTCGATCTGAATTATAAGTTTCTTGATCTTCGAATGTAACCGAATTAGCTAACTTATTTGTAGCAAGTGGTTTGCCATTACGATCATAAATATTTCCTCTTGCTCCAGATAGTACAATTTCTCTTTTCGTTTGTAAAATAAAATTATTTTCGTATTCTTGTCCTTTCACAATCTGTAATTGAAACAACCGTACTATTAAAATCGAGAACATTATAAAAAAAACAATTAATAGGACTAAACTTCTTGGTATTTTTAATTTCTTCATAATTTATTTTCTGAATTTCCAAAGAATAATCTCTGAAGTACTCCTTTTTAATATTTCCTCCCTGCATTTGTATGATTATAAATTTAAAAAATCATTGCGATTGTAGTTGATTATATAAATAAAAAGCATCATTTACATGAAATGGTTCTGTATTATGATTTCCTTCTGCATTTACTGTTATAGCAATATATTTTCGACCATTAACAATCGCTTCTGAGGCTAAACAAAGCCCTGCCTCATCTGTATAACCTGTTTTTCCTCCCACAATTTCACCCTCATCCAACTCCCATTGATCTCGTAGTTTAAACATACTACTATAAAAAGTAAAACCACTTAAATGCTGGTCTGTCGGCGCAACAAAATAACTTTTTGACTGAAATATATCATTAAAAGTTTGATTTTTTAATGCATACTGTAAAAGAATTCCTATATCTTTCACTGTAGTATAGTGAGATTCATTATGTAATCCTGTTGCATTCATAAAATGTGTATTATTCATTCCTAAATCTTTAGCTTTCTCATTCATTAGTTCTACAAATGCTTGTTCTGAACCAGCAACATACTCCGCTAAAGCAATTGAACACTCTCCCCCTGAAGGCAAAATGTTTCCATACAATATGTCAATTATTTTTGCATTTTCACCAGGTAGAAAGCCCGCCATTGACGCATTTTGGGCATATAGTTCATCAAATATTTCTGGCTCTAATGTAATAGTTGCTTCCAAATTGTTTATATTTTCAATTGCTAGAATACATGTCATTATTTTCGTTAATGATGCTGGAAATATTTTTTCATCCTGTTGAAATTGAAATATAACTTTACTGTCATCGAGACTGATTACAATTCCAGCACTACTATGTAGCTGATCTAAATCCAGTTTCCGCTGTTGTGTCTGAATAACTAATGGTTTTACTGTTTCTTCAGATTTTTCTTCTATTTTCTCCCTCTCTTGCGGATTGAAAATTTTTAATAAGACTAACAAACTGATAAGTATTATAAAAAGCAAACTTTCTATTATCCAAACTATCTTTCTATTTTTCTTTTTTACTTTTTTTCTTCTCTTACTCATATATACCTTAATCTTCTTTCTATAACCTGATAACTAAATATTCGTTTACAAAAACCACGCGTGTAAGACTTATAGCTAATAAATCTTTTTTATTTTTACAGGTGTCATATTTAGAAGTATATATATAACACCACGAATCTTACACGCGTAAGACATTTATAATATTACATACGTAAGATTGGAATGTCAATATATTTTTTTCTATTTCATATTCTACGTGATCATGTTATTTGACCTTTTGCAAATTACCTGCATTGATTTTAATTCATCAAATATACCTTAACTTTAAACGAAACATGTCTATAATATTTGAGGGCAGAATCGCAAAAATACGAATCTGCCCTCAAATATTATAGTGCAATGCTTAGATATATAATTTAACTTGTTGAAATTCTTTTTCAATACTCTTCGTATACTGGAATATCTAATTCAATTTTCTGTACTTTATTAGACAAATATTGACAAGTTCCATCGCCATACGGTTTAATGACAATTTCATTTTTAAAAGCACAATCAGTATTCCTATCTGGCCATACAGCATCAACATATAGCGTGAGTGTTCCATCACTATTATCCAAATAATCTACTACTTCACCAAAAGGGGATGTTCCTCGATAAAAAAAAGTTCCACTATCATAGGTATTACTTTCCATATCATATCCACAATGCTTTCGCAATTCTTCTATTGTAACAGGTAAACAAGCTATCATAACATTTTCATATATTTCTGCTGAAATTCTCCCTGAATCTTTCTTTAATTGTTCACCTGTATGTACCTGATATAAATCCTCAAACAATCTAGGTAATAATATCGTTTCTACATTACTTTCGTCCCAATTTTGAGTAAGAAAATTATAGTTCAAATAGTTAAATACAGAAACATATTGATCAGTTAATATTCGCAATGTGTCCGATAACGGCTTTACACGATAATATTCTTTTAGTGCTGCATGTGCAACAATATACTCATATGAATAGATTAGATATCCTTTTGATGTGTATTTTATTTCAGCAATATTGTTCGCTGTTCCGTTTGATATTTCAGCTTGTTCTCCTTTTTCCCAAGTAAGAGTCATTGTAAAAGTTTGCAACACTTTATTTCGATATATAAAAGTTTCAGAACAAAAAGAACCATCATTATTTACCTCATATATTGTAACATCTGTTTCTCTATCCTCTAAATAATCCAGATAAAATTCTTCCACTTTTTCATAATTTTCCATATTCATATTTTCAGCCACACATACCAAACCATTTTCGCCAAAACGCTTTTTTATCTTTTTTACTTCCTCTCTTGAAATACTCTGATATCCTGTTGTTTGATCAATAATTGGATGATAAATATCCTTACATTGAGTTACTATTTTTAATAATTGATTTCGAAGTTCTTGCTTCTCTTTTTCTGTTAAAATACATTTCGTTTCTTCTCTAATAAATGGATTTTGGATATTCTGTTCTTCTTTTTCTTCTAACTGTTGATATACTTTCCAATTGTCTTCATTACCTTTTTTTTCTTGTATCTTTTCTTTGCAACTGGTCAAAGCATATAATATAATCAATATTGTGAGAAGTATAATCATTATCTTCCACTTTTTCTGCATTTTTTCTTTCTCCTTAATATTACATTTGTAAGACAAAATATAATATTATATGTATATAACTATAAAGTCAAGATTATTAGTATAAATTCAAAATTTAGATATTCTGAATACAAAAATTTAAAGTTCTATATATTTTAAGTAAAAATCTATAGTCAATTTATACGCCTTTTAATTTCCCTGTCTACAATTTTTTAATCACTAAATTTTTCCTTATGACACAAATAATTGCGTAAAGGAAAAGATATCAGTCAAAACAATCTCCATTTAAAGATTTTTAAAAAAAATTTATAAAAACACTACTTTAACAACAGACTTGTGAAATATTATACTCCACAAGTCTGCCTGTTTCCTTTTATTATGTTTATTAAGTGCCTGTATAAAATAGCACTTCTTATTCTCTTTATTTAAATAATCCCATATCCAAGAATAGTTGCACTTCCAACAGAATATGAATGTTTCCAAACCCCTCGGACATTATTACCACCAATGTTAGTACCTGTATTTCCTTCTACTGTATAAATGATTCCACCTTCATATTTTTCCACGATTCCCACATGATCCGATATGCCATCTCCATTCCAATCAAAAAATACCAAGGAACCTGCACTCGGAATGCCGCCTGTTTCCTGCCACTTTCCATGACTTTTAAACCAATCAATTCCATTTTCGCACAAAGAAAACTTCGGCATTGCACCAGATTCTATCAATCCAGCTTGTTCCCCACACCAACTGACAAAGCAGGCACACCATTCCACATAAGAATCAAATCCATACCATCTCCAGTATTTTTCCCCATTACTACTCCCAACTTCCTGTTTTGCCACTTGCACAATCTGTCCGTTTCCAAATATTCCGCCAAGGATACCACCTCCAGAATAGTATCTCTGAACATGAGGAACATATTGAGGATCTCCATATCTTGGCCAACCAAGTTCCGCTGCCTTTTCTTGGCTAAACTGCAATGCATTTTCCAGACTATAACCGCCATGATGTTCTAAAGCCCATCCAATATAACCATTTCCGTAATTATATCCTTGCCAACTGAGTTGTAGCCTGCTGATATCTAATGGACTTTCACATCCTGCCTGTCTTACACAATCTGCATAATATTGTACCCCTACCTGTATGGAATACTCTGGATCTTGAATCGCCCCTGGACTATTTGGATAGCGGGTATTGTACGGACATTCACTTGCCTGCATAGGATCTGTTCCACGTCCTCCGGATTCCTGCATCATGATTGCTTGGATTGAAGGTACATATTCCGAAATTCCATACTGTGAAGCATACCTCTGAATGGTAGATGTATAAGCCAGTACCTCCTGACTTAGTGGCTCCGCACTAGTACTCCCGGAGCTTCCTGCAATTCCACCAATCACCCCCAGAACAATTACCAACAGCACAACAATCCAGCCGCCTGCCACCAGAAAGGTTCCTAATGATTTTACTGCGGTAACTCCCGTTTTAACCGCTGTTTTTATTCCAGATACTGTCCGTTTAGCTGCCTTTGCAGATTGTGTTGCAGCCTTTTTCCCTTGGACAGCTAATTTTTTTCCAGAACGGTAAGCATGTTCTGCCTGTTTCTTTAATTTTGACGCTTCCTTTGAAGTTTTCGCTGTATGTGCTTGTTTGATACGATTTGCAGAATCTCTCAAAGGGGTCGCATTTTTTACCTCTGCAATGTTCTCTCTCGCTACTCCTGCTGTTCTTTTGTTTACCGCTTCTTTTGTTTTAATTCGTATATCAGTTTGACGTTCTGTTTGTGAATTTCCTTGAGTTCCACTGTTTCTACTCTGTTCAGCAGTACGATCCGCATTTTTACTCCTTCGTTCTTTGATGACTCTCCAGGTCTTCTCTGCCTTTTTTTTTGCCGCTTTTTTACTGCCTTGAGAAACGATGGTTTCCCCTTTACTGGCCGACCACTTGATTCCTTCTTCCAGCCGGTCAGAAGCATACTGTTCCGGAGACTGTTTGGGAGAAAAATGGGAACCGTCATGCGTAGATAGCAGGGAACGTTCTGCAGATTTTAAAGTAATATCCTTGATCAATTCTTTGGGAAGCTGTTTGGCATGTTCCCGGACTTTCAACGTCCGGTCTACCTCTTTTGTTTTAATATCTGCCTTATTCTCCTCCTTTATCGTTCCACCTGTTTTTTCCTATCTAACAGTTTCTGCATATCTTTTTGTGCTTTCTGTACCAGTGGGTGCTTCTCATAAGCCTCCACAAGTGCAATTAAATCCCGCTCCACCCCATTTCCTTGATATAAAGGATAGTGGATATCACTGTACTCAGGCACATCTGGATCATGTAAAATAAATCCAATCCCAACCCCCATACCGGATCTTTTCTGTTCCATTTTCTGGTATATCCGAAAGGCTTCTTTTAATGTGGCGCACTCTGTCACTTCTCCCATTGTTTCAAATTCCATGCATTCAGCTGTATAAAAAGATATTTTCTTTTCCTGTACATCTTTTATCACATTTACACACCCTTTCTCTATGAATCAAAAACCGTTACACAGTCCCCCATGTAACGGCTTTCATATTTTTTGATTCAATTATGACGTACTGTAAAACACATTTGATGAACGAACCTATGCTATACAGCTTTCAAACTTTCTCCTGGTTTTGTTGTCATCAGTTGGTACAACTTTGTATTCCTTGGGAATGTATTTTCAAATGGAACCAGATTTCCAGAACAGCGTATCAAACCACTTCCAGCTTTCACATTTGTGATATATCCTAACTGGTTGTCGGAAATGTTCAAAAGTCTTGCCAATTCTTCCCGGTCCGTACTTGCCTGGTTCAGCATAACTAAAAACTCACTGTTTGCGAGCATAAGTCTTGCCGTATCGGAACGTAGAACCTCATCTACATTCTGGCTCATGGCATTCACGAACCCATTATACTTTCGGATACGCTTCCATAACTTATAAAAAAATTCCGCACTGTATGGATAGCGGAATAACAGATAAAACTCATCACAAAAGATCCAGGTCCGTTTTCCTTTTTTCCAGTTCTGGATCACACGGTTGAAAATGGCATCCAGTGTTACCAGCATGCCAAGGGGCATGAGCTGGGAACCCAGTTCCCGGATATCATAATCCATGATACGGTTCTTCGTATCCACATTTGTTTTATGCGCAAACGTGTTCAGACTTCCACTGGTAAATAATTCTGCTGATAAGGCAAGAGCTCTTGCTTCTGGCTCTTCCTGCAGCATCAGCTGTCGGTATAAGTCCTTTAAAGTCGGCACTTCCTTGGTATAACCGCTGCGGATATAATCACGATAAGTATCAGCTGTACAGCGGTCAATGATGGATTTATCCTTTGCGCCCAGATTGCCTGCCCCTATCAGCTGTTCAAAAACAGACAACAGAAATTCTGATTTTTCAATTAGTGGATTGGTATCATCCCCATAGCTGCTGTCCATATCCATAGCATTCAGATGCATTCCAGAAGTTGCTGATACTTTTACAACTTCTCCCCCTAATGCTACTGTCAGGTTTCCAAATTCGGATTCCGGATCTAGAATTAGGATGTCATCCTCCGTGGCAAGTGCTAATGCAACAATCTCTTCTTTGGCAGAAAAACTTTTTCCGGATCCACTGACTCCTAAGCGAAAACTGTTGCCATTCAGCAGTTTCTTCCGGTCCACAACGATCATATTTTTGCTGACCGCATTCTGCCCGTAATAAATCCCGCCTTCCTGCATAATCTCCTGGGTATGGAAAGGGATCAGCACAGCTGTGGACTCTGTGGTCAGGGTACGCAGAGCGTTGATCTTTCGTGGTCCAAAAGGCAGCGCCGTATGCAGACCGTCCATTTGCTGCCACCGCAGAGTGGACAGCTGACACAGATTTTTCCTCGCAATGGATTTCAAGGTTTCCGTATCTGAGTTCAACTCCTTATAACTGTCTGCCATATGCACAATGGTCAACACCCCGAACATCATTCTCTGGTCTCTGGTGGTCAGATCATTTAACATCTCCTTTGTTTCGGTTCTCTGCAACTCCATCTCATACGGAATGGTTGCAGAAAAGTTATTGTTTTCGTTCTGCCTTCTCTGCCAGTTGGTCACGTTCGTTTCTACACCAAGCAGTTTGTTTTGTATCTCACGGACTGCTTCATCCGTAGGGACTGGCAGGATATCAATTGACAGCATTAAGTTTCTGCTCAGATCACAGAGTTCCGATACCATGCTGTCCCGGACGTAAGTTGCATAATCCTGCATATATAAAACACGCCCATATCGCCCATCAATCTTAAAATGATCCTGCAAGAACTCCATAGAATCTGGTGCAAACCAGTCTTTAAAATCATGTCCTCTTTTTACAGCTTCCTTAAAATCAAACTCTGCTGTCGCAGAAACGTCTTCTTTAAAGAAATCACGGAAAATCTTCAGACGCTCTCCAGCATCCAGTTCTTCCCCAATGGAAGATAACTTCGCCAGATGTGTGGTGATATCCGTTCCAACACGTGCGAAATAGGTCCTTGCCTCATCAATGTTCTTCTTATGGACACTGATCGTCAGATAACGTTCCCGAAGAATACTGTTATTGGTATCACTGATCTTGGATAACAACATTTCGTTGTATTCTTTTCGGTATTCATCCAATTCGTCCTCTTTCATAGGGATCAGAATGGATTGTTCAAATTCTGCCTTATTGATGCGGCGGTTATTAATGGTAAGTTTGGCGGATGCGCCGGAGTCCAATGCATTTAAAAGCTCGGAATAATCCAGAAACATTTCTGTCTTATCCTCTTTGCTTGCAATGGAATAATTGATATCCGTAAAACGGAACGATTTTGAAAACAGCCTGCCGGACTGAAAGATGCCATCCGGCCAGATCCGCTGTATCGGGATTGCCTGCTGTACAGACTTCGGAATCATAAATTTCTCTTTTTCTAGTTTTAATGTACGATGCAGCGTTTTAATCAACCGCATCCCCCCTTCCTTTCTTTTTTCTATTTTTGCTTCTCTTTCGTTCTACCAGCTCCGTGCCATTTCTGCAGGAACGTGTTCCGATTTCTATTGTCTCTTCCAGACATTTCAGATAGAGATTCTCCGATTGAAACACCAGCTTTTTGGGGCATAAGATCTCTGATTTTAACCACACCCATACGAACTTTTCCAGTGTCATCTGGTGATAGCGGAAAAAACCACATCCCGCAAAAGGGGCTGCAGCAAAAACACTCAGCCATCCGGCAATCTCCGTTCCACAGGTATCTTTTGTCCCTAGATAAACACCTACTGCAGCAGCAATCGCCAATACAGAAAAGAAACACTGCCGCATGCTCAGTCCAAAGAAAAAGGACTCCTGAAATTCCTGGATCTCTTTGTTCATTTTTACTTCCATTTTGTCAATACAAATAACAGAAAATAAGCCAGGGGACGGCCTTTTCTGTCATAACTCCTTTCCTTTTGTATTCCCACATTTTACCGTTCCATTTGATTTCGTTTTTTCTTTTTCGGCACTTGGCTCTGTTCTTCAAGTTCTGGATGATCCTTATAAAAACGTTTCATTCCTTCTGGATCTAATTCCTCCAGCCGCTTAAGATCAAATGCCACTTTTGCATAGGTACAGAATCCAGAATGTCCTCGCTCTGGAAGAATTTTACCCAACTTATGTTTTTGAATAAATTTCAATTTTTCCTTACTCCCAAAGTCCTGGATAAAGGCCTCATGAACATCCGATCTCTCAAACGGTAAATTTACCGTCAGATCACTAAAAGATTCCCATACGCCATCTTCCTTTGCCAGCATTCCAATATACAGACCTTTTCCTGTATAGTAAGTGCCTATCTCCAGTTTGATTTCTTCATGTCCCATTTCCCAATCATATCCTAAAATTGGTTGTTCTTTCATACTCCTGCCTCCTTACTTATAACCCCATGATTTCTTTTACAATCCGGTCCGCTGCCTTAATTGCCCCTACCAATACTAATAGGTTAAAGATCAGCTCTGCCACATAATTCCATACAATATTCACCGCAGATAAACTGCTGTCTGCGATTGCCGGCGGACTGGCAGCAAATACAGAAAAAATAATGCAGGCAAGTGCAATGATTGCTCCTTCCATACAAACCCCTGCATAGGAACGGACAAAGTTCTTCCCTATGTTCTGTGTAGGCTCTCCCGCAAAAGTCGCAATGGGAATGGGTGCTATGGCTGTGTACATATACAGCTTGAACATCCTTCCATACACGGTCAAGATCATAATAAATGACAAGACTGTAATAAACAGGCTGCCAAGCAGTGTAACAATCCAAAGAGGAATAGAATCTAATAATCCTACACTTTCAATCTTCTCCACCATTTCAGCCGGAAGTTCGATTACATCTGAATCCCCACCAAATCCTGAATTTTGCATGATTGTAGATACCATTCCCTGTATGACAGAAAAAAGTGCCATCATCAATTCCAGCCCATACCCTACTGCCCCTTTTGCCAGTGCAAATCGAATAAACAATTTCACCGCATGCTCTGGCTTTTTTACGTCCAGATAGCTGCTACAGGTTTTCACTACACTGATCGCAAAAAAAAGTACTAAAAGTCCATACCCGATTCCTTTTAGAGCATCATGAATGGTCAGCATCACACTCCAGATATCTCCGCCTTTAAAGGTTTCCGGGCTTTGCGTTAAAAGCTGCCAGATTTCTGACAGCTTAGAATTCCATGTTTCTAACGCATTGTTTAGATTTTGAACGATCCAGTTATCACTTTCCAAGTAGCATTTCACCTCCCTGTTGTTTCCATTTACAGACAGGGAGAACAGCACAGTGTCTGCTCTCCCGCTGTACTGCTGATATCAGATTACACCATGATCAAATCCAAAATCTCTTTTGCAAAGGTAATGATGACGCCGCCTGCTAAAGTCAAAAATCCATTTGCCCTCTGGCTTGGATCATGCGATTTTAAAGACAAGCCGATCTGCACCACACCAAATCCTAACAAGATCAAGCCAATCGCCCGGATCAAGGAAAAAATAAAATCAGACAAGTTATTCACCACTGCTAATGGATCTCCTGCAGCCAGAACAGGGGTTGTACACCACATCATGGCGAATACGATTACTGCATAGCTGACAAAAAATCGTTTTTGTACACCACTCATTCGCAAAGGCTTCGTCTTCGGATTCTTTTTCTTAAACAATTTCTGCATCATATGCACGATACACATTCCTCCCATCTAAAAAGGCTGCTCTTTGCCGAGGATGTCCTCTTCACAGAGCAGCTCATAATCATCTAAGCGTTCAATATCAATATTCAAATCATCATGTGACCTCGGAGCTTTCGCATAGTCATACGGAGGCGCACCGCCATCCTCTGTCCATTTCACATTTGGATGTTTCTTTAAATTATATTTGTCATCCAGCATGGGACGTTCCCCTCGGACAAACAGGATTGCTTTCCGGTTATCCAGTAAGCGGATCTCATCCGGTGTAAAGAGTTCCCGCCCTGTCTGCTGATAGTTCGTAGAATAACTTCCGTTTCGTCCTTTTGTCTGTCCATAAGTATTCGTATCTAAAGTTTCTTTTCCCAACAGTTCCGAAATATATTTATGTCCCTCTTTTTCGTTGCCTCCCAGATATAAAAATTCATCATGAGGTAAGGTTCAGCGCATCCTTTGCAGGACTTGCATCCCCTCC